>Ga0068871_100002283_pt1 | contig 13044 bp, 6 predicted proteins | sample KBSMisM72_FD_72750 | JGI IMG/M metagenome (GOLD analysis project Ga0068871, IMG submission 72750) | Miscanthus rhizosphere microbial communities from Kellogg Biological Station, Michigan, USA - KBS Miscanthus M7-2 | ecosystem: Host-associated > Plants > Roots > Rhizosphere > Soil ... | reverse complement strand
CATTTCTGGCCGGAAGTATCATCCGGGCCATTACATAGCCATGAGCCGCGGTGCCGACTCCCAGAGCCTGATGGCTACAGCGATCAAGCCTGGCGTGGTCGGAATAATGAAGCGCTACACTTGGCGTTCGCTTGAACCCAGCAAGGGCGTTTACCAGTTTGGGGAACTCAAGTCAGACCTAAACTGGGCGGCATCGCACGGCATGCGGATCATAGCGATGATCGAGGACAAGACCTTCAGGAACGAAAAAGCTGGGCCGGCATACCTCGATTCCTATGAACTCAGGAATAATCTGAACGGATACACATTGATGCGCTGGCAGCCGGCGGTCGTCGAACGCTTCAACGCACTGACCAAGGCGCTCGGCTCGCAGGTCGATGGCAATAAGAATTTCGAGGGCATCGCGACGCAAGAGACTGCCTTGAGCATGGCGATTTCAACAGCCAAAGCGCACGGCTACACACCGGAAAAATACCGCGACGCGTACATCAACATGCTGACTACCGCCAGTACCAACATGCCGACCTCGCGCGTTTTCTGGTTCATGAATTTCTTTCCAGGCCACCAGGATTACATCGGCGTGATAGCGGGCAAAGTCGCGAGCCACGGCGTCATTATGGGGGGACCCGACGTGATGCCGGACAACAAATCGCTGCAAAGCCAAACCTATCCTTTCTACACTCAGTTCTATGGAAAGATGCCACTGTTCGGGCAGGTCGAGAATGTCTGCTACTCCCAACTGCACATGACAAGCGGCTACGACACCAAGTACTGGACGATGCTGGAGTTATTCAATTACGCGCGCACAAAACTGCACGTGAACTATATGTTCTGGGTGCGCATTACCCGGCCTGAGGGCGCCGCGGCGTACGATTGGACGGATGCGTTGCCGGTTATCGCGAGCCATCCACAATTCAATTAGCAAGTCGGCTGCCGCCTAGCGCGCTCCCGCTCCAATGCCCAACAAGGGCGCTGTGCGCTCTTTGCCGGCTTTCTCCACAGGCGAGCGCGCTGCGGCTGGCCGAGCGACTATTTGGGCTTCAACTCGCGCCACCGCGACAATTGGTTCTCGAGCTTCTCGTGCAGCGATTGGTACAGAGCCTGCTGCTGCTGAGTGGGCGGCGTGTCGGCGTCTTCCAGCGTCGAGGCGAAGCTTGCCAACTGCTCGTTGAGCATGCCGGGAAAGGCGAGACCCGCTTCGGAACCATTCATGTTGACCTGCATAAGGGCCTGCTCGATTACCTGGAGCTTGGCATCGCGTCCTTTTGAGGCGGATGCGCCCTTAAGCTTGGCGCGCTCAGCGCGGATGTCGTTCACCGCGCGATGCAATGCGTCGATGTCATGAACGGTCGCGAGCGCCAGCGCCGTCTTGGCAGCGATAGCGGCCTCGCTATTGCCACCTCTAGGGTCGGCGACGACGGTTAGATTTGCCGAACGAGTCACGGATCCCAGCGTCAGGCGCACCTGGTAGCGACCCGGCGGGACGATGGGGCCGCGAGGCGCCTGATCCTCATAGAAGGCCCCCGGAATCTGCACGGGATCATCCCAGCGCAGGTCCCAGATCATGCGATTCATGCCGGCATGCGCGGGTATCAGCTCGCTGGGTAAAACTTTGTCGGGCCACTCCTGCGGCTGGATCTCCTTGTCGGTCTTGGTACTGGAGAGATGGCGCACCTGTTGTCCCTTGGCATCGAGAATGTCGATGGTCAGCTCGGAAGAGGGAGCGGCATCGAGCACGTAGTCGATGATGGCGCCGGCGGGCGGATTCTCACCGACGGGCCGGCGCTTGCTCACTTCGCCCGGGTAGTACAGTCGCACCGCGTTCTCAGGGGAGTACAGCACTGGCGAGGGCTCGCCGGCCTGCGCCTGGCGGAGCGGTGTGATGTCATCGAGAATCCAGAACGACCTGCCGTGGGTGGCTGCTACCAGGTCATTGCCGTGCACGTCGAGGTCATGAATCGGGGTGACCGGCAGGTTCTCTTGCAGCGCGCTCCAGCGCGCGCCGTCATCGAAGGACACAAATACGCCGATCTCCGTGGCGGCGTACAGCAGGCCACGACGCACCGGATCCTCACGCACCGCGTGCACCACTGCGCCGGCCGGCAGATTTCCTGAAATGGCGGTCCAGGTCTTGCCGTTGTCGGCGGTTTTCCAAGCATAGGGGGCAATGTCATCAAGCCGGTGGCGGTCCACGGCGATGTAGGCGCCGGCCGGATCGTAGTGCGAAGGTTCGGTCATGCTGACCGTGCTCCACGCCGGCATCTGCGGCGGCGTGACGTTCTGCCAATGAGCGCCATCGTCCTCGCTCACTTGCACCAGACCATCATCGGTCCCCACCCACAGCTTGCCCTGCTTAAGCGGTGATTCCGCCAGCGCAAAAATGGTGTCGTAATACTCCACACTGGTGATGTCTTTGGTCAGCGGCCCGCCCGAAGCGGTCTGCTTGGACTTGTCGTTGCGCGTCAGGTCCGGGCTGATGATCTTCCAGCTCATTCCCTCATCGGTTGACTTCCACACCACCTCCGAGGCGGCATACAGGCCGTACGGAGCATGCTTTGAGAGCATGAGCGGGGCGGTCCAGTTGAAGCGATGGTTGAGTTCGCCGGCCGGGTGGCCTGAATTGTCGACGGGATCGGGGCTGATCGACTGCGACTGCATGGTGTGCCGGTTGTAGCGCGCGTACTGGTTTTCCGCGTTGCTGTAGATGATTTGCGGGTCCTTATTGTTCGGCACCACAAAGCCGGACTCACCGCCGCCGGCCTCAAACCAGTCGCGCGACTCGATCACACCACCAGCGGCCGCACTGGCGGTCGCTAGGTTGCTGTTGTCCTGTTGTGCGCCGTAAACGTAATAGGGAAATTGCTGGTCGGTGGCCACATGGTAGAACTGGGCGGTGGGTTGATTGTCCTGAGTGGACCAGTTCTTGCCGCCATCCAGCGACACGCTCGCGCCGCCATCGTTGGCATTGATCAGAGTGTTGGCATTGGTGGGATCGATCCATAGCCCGTGGTGATCCCCGTGAGTCGCAGGCACCAGTCCGAAGGTTTTGCCGCCGTCCACGGACCGCAGCATGCCGGTGTTGAGCGCGTAGATCGTGTCCAGCGACTTGGTATCGGCGTAAATCTTGGAGAAATACCAGGCACGTTGGCGGATACGTCCATCCTCACTGATGCGCCGCCAACTGGCGCCCGCATCATCCGAGCGGTACAGGCCGCCCTCTTGTGCCTCGATCATCGCGTAGACGCGGTTGGAGTCGACGGGTGAAATCGCGACGTCAATGCGCCCGAGGATGCCGGCCGGCAGCCCGTGTCCCTGGAGCTGCGACCAGGTCAGGCCGCCATCGGCGGAGCGGTACAGGCCGCTGCCCGGACCGCCGCTCGAGAAGTTCCAGGGCTGCCGCCGCACCTGCCACAGGGCCGCATACACGATCTTGGCATTGTGGGGGTCCGCCGCCAGATCGATCGCCCCGGTGTTCTCATCTTTGTACAGCACACGGGTCCAGCTCTTGCCTCCATCAGTGGTGCGGAATACGCCCCGCTCGCTGTTCGGGCCGAAGGCGTGGCCAATGGCGGCCACCAGCACGATATTGGGGTCTTGCGGATCGACGATCAGCGCGCCGATCTGGCGCGTGTCATTCAGGCCCACGAAGCTCCAGGTCGCACCCGCGTCGGTGGATTTATAGACCCCATTGCCCCAGGTGACATTACCGCGCAGATTGCCCTCGCCGGTTCCCACGTAGAGGATGCTTGGATTACTGGGCGCGACGGCAACCGCGCCGATCGAGGCGGTTCCCTTTACAGAATCAAAGACCGGTTTCCATGTGGAGCCGGCATCCACGGTCTTCCAGACTCCGCCCGATGCCATACCGACATAGAAAATACTCGCCGAACCCGGTACGCCCACTACCGACACTGCGCGGCCGCCGCGAAAGGGGCCGATGTTGCGCCATTGCAAGGCGTTGAAGGCCTGATCGGGCACGGACTGCGCGGTGGGAGCGGCGCTCACTGCAAGGGCCGTAGAGGCTGTGAGCAGGCCGCAGACCAATAGTGCGTTGATAGTCTTGTTGAACATAGTGGGCCACCTCCGTGTGTCCGGGGCAGCATACCGCTTCGCTCTTTATTGGCACAAAGGCGCGAGGACCCGAGCAACCGTATCAGTGGGTTATAGCGTATTGCTCCATGGCTTTTGAACAGCCACGAATCGAGACCACTGAGCTAATCAGGGCACGCGATTCAAAGAGGCAGAAATAAAAAGCCCAGGCCCCTCGCGGTGGAGGGGCCTGGGCGCTGGATCAAGACTTCAGGGAGCGGGAGTAAAGTTTGGATTGGCGGCGATGACGGGCAGTGCATCTTCCCAGTCATACCCCGGACTACCTGCGGGCTTGGTGACCCGCACCCAGAACATGTAGTTCACGTGCAGTTGAGTTCTCGCGTAATTGAACAGCTCCTGCATCGTCCAGTACTTGGTCGAGTAGCCAGAGGTCATGTGCGGCTCGGAGTAGCAGACATTCTCGACCTGGCCAAACAGGGGCATCTTTCCGGCCATCTCAGCGTAGTACGGATAGGTGCGGCTCTGCAGCGACTGGTTGTCCGGCCACACATCCGGGCCACCCATCACCACGCCCTTAGAGGCCACGGCAGTGGCGACGCTGCCAATGTAGTCCTGGTTGCCGACGATGAAGTTCATGAGCCAGAACACCCGTGAGGTGGGCATGTTCTGCGTGGCGTTGCTCAGCATGCTGATGAGCGCATCACGGTATTTTTCCGGGCTGTAGCCGAACTGATTCAATACCGAGGAGTCCATGCTCATCGCCGACTCTTGAGTGGCGATGCCTTCGAAGTGCTGATCACTATCAAATTGCGCGCCCATCGCCTTGGTCAGCGCGTTGTAGCGGGCCGTGACGGTCGGGTTCCAGAGCACCAACGAATAGCCGCCCAGATTGTTGTGACCCTCGTATTGATCCAGATACGCCGGACCCGCCTTCTCGTCGCGGAACGTCTTGTACTCGATCATTACGATCAAGTGTCTGCCGTTGGCCGCCGCCCAGTTCAGATCTGAAGCAATCGAAGAAAAATCGTAGTTGCCCTGCGAGGGCTCAAGTATGCGCCAGGTATATCGCTTGACGACGCCGACCACGCCCGGCTGCACCGTCGTGTCCATTACCTTCTGGGTGGAGTTGCCGCGGTCCATGACGATCCAATGTCCCGCGTGGAATTTCCGCTTGTCGGGTGGCGGCGGCGGCGGGGTGCTGCCGCAGGCGCCGGTGCCGGCGAGTGCGACGGGCGCTGTTACCGGCGTGGCGTCGGCCGCCGTGTCGCCGATGAACATCTTCAGGCCGTTGCTGCCGGTGTCGCGCAGGCACAGCGTGGCGCCAGCGCTGGTCGTGAAGTTGAAGCCATCGTAGCGCCCGGGCCAGGCCTTCATATTGGCGCCGACGGAGGAGGATGTGAGCATCTTGGCGCTGTCGTTACTCTCGAGGAGCACGCCCTGCAGGCCGGTGATGGCCAAGTTCGAATCGAGAGTGCCGCTGAATCCTTGCGGGTCGGTGCCGGAAATAAGACGCACCTGCCACTGCTGGCTGTTCACGTGCGTAATCAGCAATCCGCCGCCTGCCGGCATGCCCGCTGCCATGGCGAAAGGCGCTGCTAACAGGCCAAAAGCGAGAACCACGAGAGAGGAGATTTTCATAAACGCGCTCCCAAAATTAAGCTCGAACCCGCACCATTTCTCGCTCTATGAGCATCCCCTCGCTCTATAGATCGGGGTCGGAATATACGGGGACATAAAAGGAAATGTCAGTGTCGAAAAGTTGCGACACTTTGCGATCTTTTTTTCATATCACGGTGCGCGTCGTCGCGAAATGCCTTAAAAACAAGCTCCGCGTGAGCATCCGTGAATCTCTTCGCAAGATTCGCTCGCGCTCGCACCAAGTGTGACTCGCTCCACAAAATTTTGGCGCCTACAAAATCCTGTGAACTAGCGCACACGCCAAAATCGCTCCGAGCCAACGCGCGCTGAGCGTTGGAGGGCGCGACAGCTCCACCGAAATCACTCTGCAATGCTGCCAATTTCCGCGCGCATGATGCGTGCTCCCGGCGCGCTCCCGCTGGGCGATGTGGCGTCGAGAAAGTTACGACATGTGTCTGTAATTAATGGAAGTTTTACCAGCCTCCTGCTTCAATAAAATGCGCACTGCAAGCACGCGCCGCGCGTGACAGAGTGGAAGCTGCGCACCTCACTGCTCCCACGTTCGGACTGATGAGCAGTGCTATCCGGCGTCCGTGGTCCGATGGATGTGCAATGATGCGACGCCTGTTGGGGGAACCAAGAGCGGTAGCAACGCATGGACAGCAATACGCGTGTCGGCACACCTTCTTTGCCGCCGACGCCTACCGCGTCTCAGGCGTCCACGCACCGACAATTTTCACCGTTGATCGCTGCCTGCCTCGGCGCCACCTGGTTTCTGTGGGGCACGATGTATCTGGCCATCAAGTGGGCCCTCGTCAGTTTTCCGCCGTTTTATCAGATGGGCACGCAGTTCATTCTGGCCGGCACTATCCTCGCCGCGGTCGCGAGAGCCCGCGGCACTCCCTGGCCCGGCTCCAGACAATGGCTGGGCGGGGCCATCATGGGCGCCCTTCTGATTAGCGGCGGCTACGGCTTCATGGCCATGGCCGAAACGAGCGTAGGGTCGGGACTGGTCGTGGCCTTCACGGCGATCGTGCCCACCATGGTGGTCCTTGGCGAGTGGCCTTATGGCGTGCGTCCGGATCGCCGTCAGGCCATCGGGGTCGCTCTTGGTCTCGCGGGAATCGTCATGATGACCCAGGGGCAGGGATTCGCGGCTTCGTTCGGCGGTTTGCTGGCGGTCATTACCTCCTGCGCCACGTGGACGCTCGGCAGCGTGTGGGCCGTGCACGGCCTGCCGGGGGGCGCCAAGATCAACACCGCGCCCGGAATCATGGGGCACGCCAGTCAGATGCTCACCGGCGGTGCGCTTCTATTGATCGTGTCTAAGGCTATCGGGGAGTTGCCGGGCTGGCCGCCGGCACCGCTGGCTCTGGCCTGCTGGGTCTACGTGGCCATCGCCGGCTCGCTCATCAGCTATTCCGCGTATCTGGTGCTGCTGGAACGCACGACGCCGGCTCTGGCCACCAGCTACACCTACATCAACCCGGTCGTGGCATTGATTCTTGGCGTGACCTTGGGTCAGGAAAACGTGTCCGGTTTCGAGTGGCTGGCCGCACTGGTGGTGTTGTGCGGCGTGGTGCTGCTGCTCTCGCCTCGCCGCCCGGGCCGATCGCACGCCGACCCGCAGCACACCTAAGCGACGCGGTCGAGAAACCTGTACCAGGCCGCGGCCAGTCGCAGAAACCCGGGCCGCGCAACGTGCAATCCCAAGGGGGCTCCGGGAAACGGCATTTGCGCCAGCGGACTCTCCGAAAATGCGGGCGTCCCGAGCGTGTTACCCACATGCGTCCCCATGAGGGTGGCTAACGCCACCCCGTGCCCCGCGTAGCCAAGCGCGTAGTGATATCCGTCGATTTGTCCCAGATGCGGCATCGTGTCGTAAGTGAAATCCAGAGTGCCGCCCCAGGCGTAGTCCACCCGCGCCGAGCGCAGCTGCGGATAGATCGCCACCATGCCATCGCGCAACACCGCAGCGCTCTCGCGGACCGTGGCGGGAGTCTCCGGGACAAAACGGGCCCGGCCGCCGAACAGTAGCCGCCGGTCTGCGGTGAGCCGGAAGTAATGCAGGAAATGCCACGAGTCATACATCATCCGGCCGCTCGGGCTCAGCTCGCTGGCCAGCGCCGCGCTCAGTGGCTCTGTGGCGATGACGTAGGATCCGATCGGCAGGAGCTTGCGCTGCAGTGCCCGCGACACCGCTCCGGTGTAGCCGCTGGTCGCCACCACGATCTCATCGGCCTCGAGCGTGCCGCGGCTGGTCTTCACACTCCACCCTTTGGCTTTTCTCGTCAGCTGCTCGACCTCCGTGTGCTCGTGCAGGCTGGCACCCGCGCGGGTCGCAGCCGCGGTCAGGCCCGCGACATATCGGGCCGGATTGATGCCGCCGCTGAGCTCATCCACGAGGCCGCCGCAGTAAGCCTCCGAGCCAATCTCCGCGCGCAAATCAGCGCCTGCCACCAGCCGCTGGTTGCAGGAAAAATCCCGCGCCAGCATTTCCGCGCTGCGCTTGAAATACTCGAAGTGTGCGGGCTTGCCGGCCAGCGCCAAATGCCCCCGGCGGTTAAAGTCGCAATCAATGCGCTCATCCGCAACGATGCCGGCGACGACCTCCACCGAGTCGATCGACGCCTGGTACAGGCGCCTCGCCAGTTCCAAGCCATACCGGGCAATCAGCGTGTCCACGCCGACCTTGTGTCCGGTAAGGACCATGCCGCCGTTCCGCGAACTCGCACCCCATCCCATCGAATGCCGTTCGAGAACTGCGGTGCGCACCCCGCGCTTGCCCAAGGCCCGGGCCACGCACAATCCCGTGATGCCCCCGCCGATGACGGCCACATCGACCCGCGCCGGCAGCGAATCGGCACTCACAGCAGCGGGAGCCACGGTGTCGCGCCAGTAGCATCGCTCGTGCAGGTCTGGGTTCATGTCGGGCATGGCAGGACTTAGGGCTCGCCATACGATCACGGCAGGCGGCTTCTTAGGACCTCCTGCGTCGCGGCCGGACTGACGGGCTCGCAGTATCGGCTATTTTTGCGGCGGGCCTTCCGCCGGTGCCGGCGGCATCTCGGGCGCTGCAGGCATGCCCGCCGGGCCTCCTGGGGGCGACCGGCGCCACGAGTGCATCTCGTGCCACGGACACATGCGCGCCTCATCGCCGTCGCCATGCATCATCATTGTGTGCATTCTCGGGCCTCGGGCGGCGGCGAAGATCGCACCGAGCACCACCAATCCCGCCAGCGTAAACGCCCAGAACCCAAGATACCTGCCAAAGGACTTCAGGCTCCCCTCGGAACGCTGCGCCAGAAACAAAACTCCGTAGCCGGCGATGGTCAGAATGGTCGCCGGCACGAGTGCCAGGAAATAGATCATGTTCAAGCCCTCTGTTGCCGCGCGCTGCCGCCCCCGATTGGCGCCTGGCGCTGCTGGTCATATTACAAATTAGGACCGCCCGCCTGCATTAGAATTTCATCGAGGTGCGCTGATGGCTGACCGCATAACGCGGCGCGAATTTATCGATGGCTTCGCCGTGGCCGTGGCATCGACACTGCTCCCCGGGGGCCTACGGGCTCAAGGCATGACGCCCGGCTACCCCCCGTCGGCCACGGGCTGGCGCGGCAGCACGCCGGCCGACCTTGCAACCGCTCACGCGGTGCGCGACGGCAGGAAATACGCCATCGATGGCCTGCCGGTGGCTGATAGCTTCGATCTGATCATCGTCGGCGCCGGCATCAGCGGCCTGGCCGCCGCGCACTATTATCGTGCCGCGCATCCGGCCGCCCGCATCCTGCTGCTGGAAAATCACGACGAATTTGGCGGACACGCCCGCCGCAACGAGTTCACCGTCGATGGCCGCTTGCTGATCGGCTACGGCGGGAGCGAGGCCATACAGTCGCCGCGCGCGTTGTGGAGCGCAAACGCGCGCCGCCTGCTCGGCGATATCGGGGTGGACCTGAAGAAGTTCGAGACCGCGTTCAACAGCAAGCTGTATCCGAGCATGGGACTGGAGCGCGCCATCTTCTTCGGCCGCGAGGCCTTCGGTGTCGATCGCCTGGTGCTGGGCGATCCAATGCGCCTGGCCGCGGACGAAATACCGGCGAAGCTACTGAACGCGCGCTCGCCCGCCGCCTGTATTGCCGACTACCCCCTTCCTGAGGCGAGCCGGGCGCGGCTATTGGCGCTCTACACCGAGCAGCGTGATGCGCTGCCGGGCTTGTCGGCGCAGGCGAAGAGCGAGTTGCTCGCGCACATCAGCTATCGCGACTACATCAAGAAGTACTGGGGCCTGGACGATCTGGCCGCCAACACGCTGCAGGGCCGGAGCAACGATTTCTTTGGCATCGGCATCGACGCGCTGCCGGCCCTGGAAACTCTGGAGTCAGGATTCCCTGGCTTTCAGGGACTCAAGCTCAAGCGCAGCGCCGAGGCAAGCGCCGTGATGGATGAGCCCTACATCTATCATTTTCCTGACGGCAACGCGTCGCTCGCCAGGCTCATGGTTCGCCGGCTGATTCCGGCGGCGGCTCCCGGGCATACGATGGAGGACATCGTCAGCGCCCGCTTCGACTATGCACGGCTCGATGAGGCCCATTCACCTACGCGACTGCGGCTGTCGAGCACTGTAGTCTCCATCAAGAATGGCCCTAAGCATGTGGATGTGGGTTACGTCCACGGCGGCCAGCTGCACCGCGTGCAGGCCGGGCATGTGGTGTACGCCGCCTACGGGACCATGTTGCCCTACGTGTGTTCGGATTTTGACCAGCGCCAACGCAGCGCGCTCGCCGCCGGCGTGCGCTCGCCGCTGGTGTACGTCAATGTTGCGGTCCGCAACTGGCACCCGTGGGTCAAGTTGGGAATCTGCGAGATCAGCAATCCCATGGGTTTCTATTCTCAGCTCAAGCTCGACTATCCCGTGAGCCTGGGCGCCTATCGCTGCCCGCTCAAGCCGTGCGAGCCCATCCTCCTGCACCTGGTGCGCGCACCGACCGTGCCGGGCAGCGGGCTAGACGCGCGCGGCGCATACCGGGCGGCGCGCGCGCAGCTCTATGCCATGAGCTTCGCGGATTTCGAAAATCACCTGCGCGATGAGCTGACTCGGATGCTCTCGGCCGGCGGCTTTGACGCGCAGCGCGACATTGCCGCGATCACTGTCAACCGCTGGGGTCACGGCTATGCCTACGGTTTCAATTCGCTCTACGACCGCGAGCAGGAACCGCCCGTGAACGAAGTCGCCAGCCGACCGGTGGGTCGCATGAGCATCGCCGGCTCAGACGCCGCCTGGGATGCCTATGCGCACTCGGCCATCGACGAGGCGCACCGCGCAGTCGGCGAGCTGAGCAAGACTTAGTCGGCGCTTAAGGTCCGCTTACCAGACCGAGACCCGATCGGCGGGCGCTAGGTAGAGCTTCTGGCCCGGCTGCACGTCGAAGGCGCGATACCAGGCGTCGATGTTGCGCACAGTGGCCGTGCGATATTCATCCGGCGAGTGCCCGTCGGTAATGATCTGCTGGCGCTCGGCCGGCTCGCGCGCCTTGGCGCGCCAGTTGGCCGCAAAGCCGATAAAGAACTGCTGATCGCCCGTATACCCAAAATCGGTGCGCGGCGTCTCTCCGTTGAGCGACAGCCGGTACGCATCGTAGGCCGCCGACAGACCCGCCACGTCGGCAATGTTCTCGCTCAGCGTCAACCGACCGTTGATGGCCAGGTCCGGGAACGGCCTGTAGCCGTCATACTGAGTGGCCAAGCGGGTGCCCGCGGCGCGAAACTGCGCTAGGTCAGCGTCCGTCCACCAGTTGCGGAAACGACCGTCGGCATCGAAAAGCGCCCCCTGATCGTCAAAGCTGTGGCTGACCTCGTGGCCGATGATTGAACCGATGCTGCCATAGTTGACCGCCGCCGGAGCCCGCGGGTCAAACAATGGCGGTTGCAGGATGCCAGCCGGGAAGTTCAGGCCGTTCATGGCCGGGAGATTCACCGCGTTGACCGTCTGTGGCGACATCACCCACTCAGTACGGTCTACGGGCTTGGCGAGCTTAGCCAGGTTGCGCGATAGCTCGAAGCGCTCGGCGCGATCTGCATTGCCGTAGGCATCGTTGCGCACCACCTGTAGTGCCGAATAGTCGATCCAATGATCGGTATAGCCTACCCCGACCTTGAGCGCGGCCAGCTTGGCGCGCGCCTGCGTCTTGGTTTGCGGCGACATCCACTGCAGCTGGTCAATGCGCTTGGCAAAGGACTTGAGCAAATCGTCAACCAGCGCGCTGATCTGCGCCTTGGCTTCCGGCGGAAAATACTGAGCCACGTACAGCTTGCCCACCGCATCAGCGAGCGCGTCCGAGGTCGCATTGACGCCGCGCTTCCAGCGCGCGCTCAGCTGCGGGGTGCCTTCCAGCACGGTGCCGTAGAAATGGAAGTCTTCCACCACCAGCGCCTGCGGCAGGAAGCGCGCCAGGTGCTCGATGGCATGAAAGCTCAAGTAGTCGCGCCAGTCCTCCAGCGAGGCGGCGCCCACCAGGGCCGCAATGCCGGTGACCGCGGCGGGCTCCCAGACCACAAAGTCCGCCTGCTTGCCCAGGCCCGCGGCCGTGAAAAACTCTTCCCAGTCCATGCCCGGAGCCTTCTTGGCAAACTCCGCGCGCGGCCAATGATTGTTGCCCTTGGCAACATCGACGGTGTCCTCGCGGCTGCCGTGCACCTTGGCGATACGCATTTCCAACTCATAGACCCGCGCTGCTGCCGCGTGCGCATTTGGATACGCCAGCAATTTCAATACCGTCTCGATGTGGGTGAGGAACTGCGCGCGATCCTCCTTCATCGAATCGCTCTCCGAGAGGTAGTAGTCGCGGTCAGGCATCGACAGTCCGCCCTGCAGCAGGAACGGCACATAGCGGCTCGGGTCATTCAGGTCCTGCGCTACCCACAGACCCAGAATGTTGTCGGTCTGCACGTTGGTCGCATTCAGCACGTCGACGTCCGCCCTGATGGTGCCGCCGAGCCAGCGCGCCAGCTGCTTGCGATCAGCGATCGCCTTGATGCGCTCCAGTGCCGGGCGCAGCGGGGCATAGCCGAGCCTTTCAATGGTGGTCTCGTCCATGAATGCCGCGTAATAGTCGGCAATCTTGCGACCCTCGGGATCGACGGCGCTGCCCTTCGCGTCCAGTCCTTGGATCAGATCGATGGTGCGCTTGCGATTGATTTCGCGCAGTTCGTCGATGACGCCCCAGCGGCTACGATCGGCGGGTATCTCCGTCTGCTTGTCCCAGGTGCCGTTGACGTACGCAAAGAAGTCATCGCCCGGCTTGACGCTGGTGTCCATGTTGGCGATGTTGATGCCTGGGGATGGGCTGTCATCCGCCC
>Ga0068871_100002282_pt1 | contig 13047 bp, 11 predicted proteins | sample KBSMisM72_FD_72750 | JGI IMG/M metagenome (GOLD analysis project Ga0068871, IMG submission 72750) | Miscanthus rhizosphere microbial communities from Kellogg Biological Station, Michigan, USA - KBS Miscanthus M7-2 | ecosystem: Host-associated > Plants > Roots > Rhizosphere > Soil ... | reverse complement strand
TCGAAGAACATGACGTCCGTCCTGGGGCCGATTGCCGTCCGGTACCATTCCGCCCACGCTTCGACCGGAAAGCGGGACTGGTAGGTGAAGCCGATCGCGACGAGGGCGACGTTGCCCGATGCCGCCTGTGGCAGCACGGCGTCGCGGCCGGTCAGGAACTGCCCTTTGAGTGCGGGCAACGGATCACCCACCCGCAGGAAATCCTGTGAGGCGCCAGCTCGAAGAGCGGCCGTCGATGTCACAAGGGCGCCGATACAACACGCGGCGGTAAGGATGCGGGGCATGTGCCTAGAATCTCCAGTCGAGGCCGAGGATCGGAAAGATGCCTTGCTGCTCGCCGAATTGCTGGGTGTTGGTGCGGCGGTTCCAGCTGTAGCTGGCGAAGTTGCGGCGGTTGGTCAGATTCTGCACGCCAAGGAAGATGTTGAGCGGCTGCCCCCCGACGGCGAGTGTCCGGTCCACGCGGATGTCGACACGGCCGTAGTCTGGGGCTCGCTCGGCGTTGACGCGCGCCAGGTCGTACACGCCGCGTCGTTGCGCTGTGGAAACGGCCTGGTCGTAGGGTGTGAACGGCCGCCCCGAGAGAAACGCCAGCCGGGCTGAGAACTCCCACGCCGGCGACAGCCGATAGCCGCCGACCAGGTTGAAGACGAACGGGTAGTCGAACGAGCCGGGCCTGAGGACGCGGTCGAGACCGGCATGCTGCGTCCGCGACAACGACAGGTTCCCCTGACCATAGAGCTTCGTGGTGAGCCGCTGCTCGACGAAGAACTCCACGCCCTGCGCGTATCCCTCGCCGGCGCTCGTGAGCGGAAACAGGATCTCGCGCACGTCGAAGGTGTCGCCGATGTTGGCCAGCGACACGGTGGGCAGGTCGCTTGCGACCGGGTAGTCGGTGTAGGTTTTCCGATACGCCTCGGCCGTCACCCGGAGAGCAGCGCCGGGCGACCAGGCCAGACCCGTCACGTAGTGATTGGCGCGCCAGGGCACGAGCGACGCGTTCTGGGGAAACGCCGACACGAAGAGAAAGGCGGGTTGCTGATAGTAGGATCCGGCGCTTGAATTCCACGACAGCGTGTCGGTGAGACGCACGTTGACGCCCGCGCGCGGGCTGAACCGGGCCTGCGACAGGATGTCGTAGTGGTCGAAGCGCCCGCCCAGTGTGAGGCCGACGCGCGGCGCCATCTGCTTCGAGGCCTGGAGGTAGGCACCGGTCTGGTACGACCGGAAGCGCGTGTCGAGGAAGAACGGGTCGATACCCGGCACGGGCGAGTACGGCGTGTCGTTGCCGTAGGGCGAGTCCGCCGTGTAGTTGATGCGGAACGTCTTGAAGCTGCCACCGGCCCGCACGGTATCGAAGAACCGCAGGTGCAGCGTGAGGTCGTACTTGATCGTGGTCTCACCTTCGCGCGAGTCCTCGAAGTAGACAACCGGGCTTCGCGCGATGATGATCTCGGGCGGCACGCCCGGCGGCGGGACGCCCCGCGCCACCAGATCCTTCACCTGCTGGCCGACCTTGGCCTCGGAGTGGGTGACGCCGAGCAGCCCCACGCCCCGTGATCCGAAGATGCGCTGCCAGTTGAAGCCCGTGGCGCTGCGCCACCCCTCGTACCGGATGTCGAAGTTGGCAATCTGGTCTTCGAGGTCGGTGGAGTCGGTCAGGCCGAGCCGGATCTCGTCGATGCCGGCGATGTTGACCATCCAGATGCGGTCGCGCGGCGTGAGGTCGTACACGGCCTTCGCGTTGAACGAATACACCACCGGCACGCCGCCGAACCCTACGTCCTGCGTGAACAGATCCAGAAAGCTTCGCCGCGCCGACACCACCCACGAGCCCTTTCCGGCGTTGAGGGGCCCTTCAAGAATGGCGCCTGCGCCGGCAAAGCCGAGCGTGGCCCACCCGCCGAACTTCTTGCGGTTGCCCTCGCGCTGCGTCACTTGCAGCACGCTCGACGTGCGGTTGATATAGGGCGCCGGGTACCCGCCGGTCAGGAAGGTCACCTCCTGCAGAAGCTCGGCGTCGAGCAGGCTCACCGTACCGCCGGCCGACGCGAAGTTCGCGAAGGCGTTGATGTTTGGAATCTCCACGTTGTCCACCACGAACAGGTTCTCGAGCGGACTGCCGCCGCGGACGATGATGTCGTTGCGGAAATCGTTGCTGCCGATTGCCACGCCAGGCAGGCCCTGCACGTAGCGCGATACGTCCTGCAGAGCTCCGGCGCTCTTGAGGATCTCGCGCGGCTGCACGACGAAGCCCGAGTTCTTCACTTCGGCCGGCGCCTGAAAGGCAGGGGCCGTGACGGTGACGGTCTGCTGCACGCTCTCCACCCTGGGCAGGGTGATTTCCACGATGCCGTCCAGCCCGGCCCGGACGTCCACCGGGTCGCTGGTGAACGGCAGACCCTCGAGCGGCAGAATCTCCAGGCGATAGGCGTTCGCGCGCAGTTCGCCGATACGGAAGACGCCGCGGACGTCACTGGTCGCGCACGAGGCGGTGTCGAGGGCGCACACGCGCACGCCCTCGGCCGGCTGGCCGGCGGCGTTCACGACGACGCCGCTGATGGCGCCCACACCGGTGGTGTCCTGTGCCGCCGCGGAGACGGCGACGAACAGCAGCATGGCCGCGGCCAGCGTCGTCAAGCTGTGCGTCCGCCGATGCGCAACAGTTCCTGCTGGTACGCGTTGTAGTCGGCCACGATCAGGCCGCGCGGGCGGATGATCGACGCGTGACGTTCGGCGCCGCGCCCGCCCGCCCACAACTCGACACTCGGCGGGAGCTCGCGAACGATGGTCTTGAGCTCGCGTTCGCGCGTCTTGTCCGCCGCGGCCGTCGTCAGGCCGAGCACGAGCACCTGGGCGCCCGCAGGCTCGACACTGTCGACGATTTCGCGCGCGGGCAGGTCGGCGCCGAGATAGGAAACGCCGAGTCCCGCGCTCGCCGCCAGCATCGCCGCGCCGAGCGTCGCGATCTCGTGACGCTCGCCAGCGGGCGTCGCAAACAGCAGGCGGACCGACGCCTCGCGGCGGGCGTACAGCCGGAGAAACGCGCCGAGCAGGTTCCGCATCGTGGCCGACATCAGGTGCTCGTGCGCGATGCGCGTCCGCCGGCTGTGCCAGTCGTCGCCGACTTTTGTGAGCACCGGCATCAGCACGTCCTGGAGGAGGTCGAGCGGACGCAGGACTGCGGCCAGACGGGAGAGCTCCTGGTCGATGCCGACGGCGTCGTACTCGCGCAGCGCGGTGAGGAGCGCCGTCGTCTCGAGCGGTGTCCGCCGCGACGCATCGACAGCGGGCGCCGTGACGCCGCCGGCCGCGGCGCAGAGGTCGCGCAATTGATCGTCGCTGAGCGCGGCGAGCCGGCCGATGCTGTGTCCCTGTTCTACGGCGCCGTTGAGGAGCCGGAGGCGTGCGACGTCGACTTCCGTGTACATCCGGCCGCGATCGTCACGGGTCGGCGTGACGGCGCCGTAGCGGCGCTCCCACGCGCGCAGCGTGTCGATACCGATCCCGGTCAACCGGGACGCCGCGCGGATGGGGTAGCGTGCGGGCGCCTCATGTCGTTTGCTCATCGGGCCACACTCCGGACGGCGACGGCGCACGCCGCCGAGGCCACAGCGCCCCACGCGACGTCGGTCAGCGCCAGCGCGAGCGGCCACTGACGCAGCGTTGAGAAGTTGGTGAAGTCGTAGACGCCGTAGACCACGAGGCCGAAGAGCGCGCCGGCCGCCGCCGTGGCCCCGAAGGTTGCCGCCCGCGGGATGACGAAGAGGCTGATCCCCATCCCGAGCAGCACGTACACCACGAACGCCGCGGGCCAGTTCGGCGCGATGCCGCCCGTGCTGCCCAGCCGTGCGATGGGCGCGAGCTGATCGCGATAGAAGTGCTTCATCAGCACCCCGAGCCACAGGCCGTCGAGCACCATGAACGCGACGGCGCCGACGGCGGCAAGCCTGATCGTGAGTCCCATGTGACGGCAGCGTAGCGCGAATCGGCCGCTGTGTCAATGATTTGTCATGGACAAAAGATTGACAGCGCCCGATTCGTACTGCTATTACTAGGAGTCGTGAAGGACATCGCGGTCATCGGCGGGGGCATTTCCGGTCTGGCGGCCGCGCACTTTCTGAGCCGCCGGCACCGCGTGCACCTCTTCGAGCAGGAGAACCGTCTCGGCGGCCACACCAATACGGTGGTGGTCGAGACGCCGGCCGGCCGCGTCCCCCTCGACACGGGCTTCCTCGTGCACAACGACCGGACCTATCCGAATCTGGTGCGGTTGTTCGGCGAGCTCGGCGTGGCCACGCGCGATTCGGACATGTCCTTTGCCGTGTCGTGCCGGCGGAGCGGTCTCGAATACAGCAGCCGCGGCGCCAACGGCTTCTTCGCGCAGCGACGCAACCTCGTCAGCCGCTCGCATCTCTCGCTGCTCCTGGACATCGTGCGCTTCAACAGGGAGGCGCCGGGACTGCTCGCGGCGCCTGGCGGCGGGCTCCAGACACTCGGCGAGTTCCTCGAGTCGCGCCGCTTCGGCGAGGCGTTCATCCATCGGTATCTCCTGCCTATGGCGTCGGCCATCTGGTCGGCCTCGCTCGACGCGATCCGATCGTTTCCCGCGCTCACGCTGATCCGCTTCTTCGACAACCACGGGTTGTTGTCGCTCACGTCGCAGCCGACGTGGAAGGTCGTCGCCGGCGGCAGCCACACCTACATTCCGAAGCTGACGGCGTCCGTCGTCGGACGCATCCACAAGGGCGCGCAGATCGAGAGCGTGCGGAGAGGCGAACGCGGCGTGACGATCAGCTTCAGGGATCGCCCCTCGATGAGGTTCGACGATGTGGTGCTGGCATGCCACGGTGATCAGGTGCTGCCGCTGCTCGCCGATCCGAGCGACCGCGAGCGCGATGTCTTCTCGAGCTTCACGACCACGACCAATGCGGTCTGGCTGCACACGGATGCCTCGGTGCTCCCCACGCAGGCGCGCGCCCGGGCGTCGTGGAACTATCTGCTGGCCGTCGATCCGGAGAGCGCGCCGACGGTCACCTACGACCTGAATCGGCTTCAGGGACTGACCGGGGCCGACCAGTACTGCGTGACGCTCAACCCGAACAGCGCGATCGACGAGAACCGGGTGTTGCGCCGGTTCCTGTATCGGCACCCCCTCTACACGCGTGCGGCCATCCGCTCGCAGGCCTGCTGGGCCGAGGTGAGCGGCGTCAACCGGACGCACTACTGCGGCGCCTATTGGGCCAACGGTTTTCACGAAGACGGGCTGAATTCGGCGCTGCGCGTGTCCGCGGCGCTCGGAGCGGCGTGGTGATGGAACCGGGCGTCTTCGTCGGCACGCTGCGTCACCGGCGGTTCTCGCCCGTCGCGCACGCGTTCACGTATCCGCTGTTCATGGTGCTGCTCGACGTCGACCGCATTCCCGAGCTGATGCGGGTGTCGAGGCTGACGAGCCACAACCGCTGGAACTGGGCGGCCTTCGATGACCGGGACCATCTCGGCGATGCGGCGCGCCCGCTGCGCGAGCGTCTCGCCGCCGACGCGGCGGCCCAGGCAATCGATCTGCCCGAGGGGCGGATTCTCCTGCTGACACACCTGCGCTACCTCGGCTACTGCTTCAACCCGGTGTCGTTGTTCTACTGTTTCGACCGCGCCGAGCGGCTGACGGTCGTGCTCGCCGAGGTGAACAACACCTTCGGCGGCTCGCATCGCTACTGGCTGCGTCCCGGGTCGTGGTCGCGCACATTCAGGGCGGCGGCCGCCAAGGCGCTGGACGTCTCGCCCTTCATGCCTCGCGATATTGCCTACACGTTCGCCTTCGCGCCGCCCTCCGCCGGCCCGCTCGTCGTGCACATGCAGGCGGCGCGGGAGGGATCGGCGTGCTTCGATGCGACGTTGTCGCTCGACCGGCGGCCGTGGACCGCAACCGAGATTCGGCGGGCGCTCGTGCGTCATCCGGCGATGACCGCGCACGTGATGGCCGGCATTCACTGGCAGGCCTTGAAGCTGTGGTGGAAGGGCGTGCCGCTCGAGCCGGCGGTGGAGCGACGAACATGATGAATCGGTGGGCAAGGCGCGCGCTTCTCTCGGCGCTCGAGTGCGTGCAGGGTGGCACGCTCAGCGTGGAGGATCGCGGCGCCACGCACCGTTTCGGCGCACCCGGGGAGCTGAACGCCAGCCTCGTCGTCCGCGATGAACGATTCTTCCTCCGGGCGTTGGCCGGCAGCGACGTCGGCATCGGCGAATCCTTCATGGACGGCGACTGGACGACGCCGGATCTGGTGCCCCTGGTCCGCCTGATGCTGCGGAGCCGCCGGGCGCTGGACGGCCGGCGTTCCATTCTGCGCGCGATGAACACATGGCGAGGCGCGATCGCGCGGCGGCTTCGGGACAACTCCCTCGCCGGCAGCCGGCGGCACATCCACCGCCACTACGATCTCGGCAACGACTTCTTTCGCCTGTTCCTCGACTCCGAGTTGCTGATGTACTCGTGCGCCCACCTCGAGTCGGCCGCCGATTCGCTCGAGACGGCGCAGGTGCAGAAGGTCGATCGGATCTGCCGGAAGCTGTCGCTCACACCCTCGGATCGCGTCCTGGAGATCGGCAGCGGGTGGGGCGGGTTTGCCGTCCGGGCGGCGACGCAGTACGGCTGTCACGTGACGACGACGACGATCAGCGACGAACAGTACCGGCACGTGCTCGAGTGGCGGGCGAGGCTGGGAGCCGCGGGCTCGCGTATCGACGTCCTGCGGGCGGATTACCGGGAGCTCACAGGCCGGTACGACAAGGTGGTCAGCATCGAGATGTTCGAGGCCGTTGGTCTCGGCCGGTATGACGAGTACTTCGCCGCCGTGGACCGCCTGCTCACGCCCGAGGGGGCGATGCTGTTGCAGACGATCACAGTAGACGATCACTGGTTCCCGCACTACCACGGCAAGCCCGACTGGATTGAGAAGCACATCTTCCCGGGCGGCGAGCTCGCGTCGGTCGGCGAGATCATGAAGTCGCTCGCGCGGACGACGGCTCTCTCGATGTATCACGCCGAGAACAGCGGACGGCATTACGCGCGCACGCTGCACGCGTGGCGGGCGCGGTTCCACCGCCACCTCGATCGCGTCCGCGAACTCGGGTTCGACGACCGCTTCATTCGGATGTGGGACTTCTATCTCGCCAGCTGCGAGGCGGCGTTCCTCGAACGCCATGTCGGATTGTTCCAGATGCTGCTCGTCAAGAACGGTTCGAGGCGAGCCCTATTCAACGACTCGTGGCTCGATGTCGCCCGAGCGCCGGCCGCCGAAGAGTCCGCGGCGTGATGGTAGCTGGTGACGGTAAGGAGACTCCCATGCGTGTCTGTGTGACCGGCGCCACCGGCTTCATTGGTCGGGCTCTGATACCCGTCCTTCGTCGCGAGGGCCATACCGTGGTCGCCTGGGTTCGGTCTGAGGCCCGCGCCCGGAGTCTGCTTGGCGCCGAGGTCGAGACTGCTGACGCCGGCGGGGGGCTCGAGGGGCTGATTCGCGTGCTCGAACGATGCGACGCCGTCGTCAACCTGGCCGGTGAGCCGATCATGGGCGGGCGGTGGACCGCCGCGCGCCGGAACGTGCTCGCAAACAGTCGTGTGCAGACCACCGAACAGCTGGTGGCGGCGATCGCGGTCGCGAGTCCGCGGCCGCGCGTGCTGATTTCGGGAAGCGCGGTCGGCTATTACGGCGATCGGGGCGGCGAGCGTCTCGACGAATCGGCGGCGCCGGGCGACGACTTCCTTTCGCATCTGTGCCAGGCGTGGGAAGGCGCCGCTCATCACGCCGAGGCATTGGGCCTCCGCGTCGTAATCCTCCGGGCGGGCGTCGTGCTCGGCCGTGACGGCGGCGCACTTGCGCCGATGCTGTTGCCGTTCCGCCTCGGCGTGGGTGGACCCGTCGGCTCCGGGAAGCAGTACTTCCCGTGGATTCACCTTCACGATCTCGTCGCCATCATTTCGACCGCGCTCGTCGACGAGCGGTACCGGGGGGCGGTCAACGGCGTGGCGCCCGAGGAGGCCACGAGCCGCCAGTTCGCGAAAGCCCTGGGATGCGCGCTCCACCGGCCCGCCATTCTGCCGACGCCGGCATTGGCGCTCCGGCTCATCTTCGGCGAAGCCGCCACGGTCCTGCTCGGAAGCCAGCGCGCCGCGCCAGAGGCGCTCGGCGAATGGGGCTTCCGGTACGCGTTTCCCACGCTCGACGCGGCGCTCGCGGACATTCTCGGCGGCGCTGCGGTCACGGTGGACGCCCTGGCCGCGCCGCCCGATCCCAGGGCCAACCCGTCGAGCCGGCAGTACCTGGACGCACGCCGTCCAACGCTCGAGCTGCGCGCCACCACGGTCGTGAACTCACCGCTCGATGAGACGTTCGCGTTCTTCTCGTCGGCCGACAACCTGGGCATGATTACCCCCGCGGCCATGAAGTTCTCGATACTGGGACGCGCGCCGGAGATTGCCGAGGGCGCCACGATCGACTACCGCGTGTGCATCGGACCCTTCACCTTGCGGTGGCGCTCGCGCATCGTCAGCTGGGAGCCAGGACGCCGCTTCGTCGATCTTCAGGAGAAAGGCCCGTACACCTCGTGGTGGCACGAGCACTCGTTCCGTGCGGACGGAGACCGGACGGTGATGGAGGATCGCGTGTGCTACGCGCCGCCGTTTGGCCCGCTGGGCCGGCTGGCCAATCGTCTGTTCATCGTGCCGGCGCTGAGGAAGATCTTCCAGTATCGTGGCGATGTCATTCGTCTGCGATTCGGGGCGTGCTGACATGCGCCACGTGCCCTTCGATGCCGTGCTCATGGTCGCGTTCGGCGGGCCCCAGGGCCCGGCCGACATCCGGCCGTTTCTGGCCAACGTCCTGCGCGGGCGCCGGGTGCCCGCCGACCGGATCGAAGAGGTCGCACACCACTACGAGCGATTCGGCGGCGTGTCGCCGCTGACCGCGATCACGCGCCGGCAGGTTGACGGCCTCAGGACTCGCCTGGCGGCCGCCGGGATCGACGCGCCCGTCTACCTCGGGATGCGGAACTGGCATCCGCTGCTGCCTGATGTCCTTCAGGCGATGGCGAAAGACGGTGTACGCCGGGCGATCGGCTTCGTCTGTGCCGCGCACCGCTCGTATTCGAGCTGCACGCAGTACAGACAGAATGTCGCCGACGCACGGGCGGAAGCCGTTGCCGAAGGGCTTCAGGACGTCGCCGTGACCTATGTCGGCGACTGGCATGCGCACGAGGGTTTCATCGACGCCAACGCCCGGCACGTCCGCGCGGCGCTCGACGGTCTGCCCATGCCGCAGCGTGTGCGTGCGCGGGTCGTGTTCACCGCGCACAGCATTCCGGTCGCGATGGCGGGCGCGGAGCGCTATCGCGCGCAGTTGATGGAGTCGGCAGGCCTCGTTGCGCGGAGGCTCGAAGCAAAGGACTGGGCCCTCGTCTTCCAGAGCCGGAGCGGTCGTCCTGAGGATCCCTGGCTCGGGCCGGACGTCTGCGACTACCTCCGCGCCGAACGCGCCGCGGGGCTCGACGCCGTCGTCCTGTGCCCGCTGGGTTTTCTGTGTGACCACATCGAGGTACTCCACGACCTCGATCACGACGCCGCGCAAGCGTGCCGCGACGCCGGCCTCGCGATGACCCGGGCCGAAGCGGTCAACGACGATGCGGCGTTCCTGGACATGATGGCTGACGTGGTGATGCAGACGTGGAATCGCCATCGATCCGGCATCCCGCTGCCGCTGGTGCCCTCGTTGCCGCCCGCGCGTGCCGAAGGCCCGCCGCCCTTTCGATGACGTTGCCCGACGCTCCCGTTCGTCTCGGCGTGTCGTCGTGCCTGCTGGGGGAACGCGTCCGGTTCGACGGCGGCCACAAGCGCGATCAGTTCCTCGTGGGTCTGCTCGGCCGCTTCGTGGAGTGGGTCCCGGTGTGCCCGGAGCTCGAGAGCGGGATGGGCTCGCCGCGCGAGGCACTGCGACTGACGCTCCGTCACACGGCGCTGCGTCTGGTCACGGCAAAGACGGGGCAGGATCATACGGCCGGCATGCGGCAGTACGCTGCGAAACGCCTCGAGGAGTTGGCCGGCGAGCGGTTGTGCGGCTTCGTGCTCAAGAAGGACTCACCGACCTGCGGTCTCGAGCGCGTGCGCGTGTACAACCCGAGCGGCGTACCGACCCGATCGGGCCGCGGACTCTTCGCCGCCGCGCTGGCGGAGCGCTTTCCGCTGCTCCCGCTCGAAGAAGAAGGCCGGTTGAACGATCCTCGGCTCCGCGAGAATTTCGTCGAGCGCATCTTCGCGTACGACCGGCTGACGCGGCTCTTCGATGGACGCTGGACGCCGGGTGATCTGGTGCGGTTCCATACCGCCCACAAGATGACACTGCTCGCGCACGTTCCCGACGCCTATCGTCGCCTCGGCCAGATGGTCGCGCGGGGAAAATCGATGCGGCCGCCGGCGCTCGAACGAGACTACATGACGTTGTTCATGGAGACGCTGCAGGTGATCGCGACACCCCGCCGCCAGGTGAACGTGTTGCAGCACATGCTGGGCCACCTCAAGGATGCGCTCGACGCCATGTCGCGGCACGAGCTCCTCGAGGTCATCAGCGCGTACGCGGCCGGGCACGTCCCGCTCGTCGTGCCCATCACCTTGATGCGGCACCACGTGCGGCGCTGCGACATCGTGTATCTCGCCGGCCAGATCTATCTGGATCCGCACCCCGCCGAGCTGATGCTCCGCAACCACGTCTGAGGCCCTTCCGAGGCCGCCGTGCGTATACTGACCGGATGTGGATGCCGGCCTGCACCTTCCTCGTCTCGGCGCTGGTTCTGCTAGCCGCGGGACTGCCGCCGGGCCAGCAGACAACGCCGACAGCAAGCCTTGCGAGCCTGGGCTGGATGTCGGGAAGCTGGGAAACGACCCGCAGCGGCGCGTGCATCGAAGAACGCTGGACGCGGCCCGCCGGCGGCACGCTGATCGGCATGAGCCGCACAGTGGCCGGCGGCCAGACCCGCAGCTTCGAGTTCATGCGCATCGAGTCGAGAAGCGACGGCGTCTTCTTCGTGGCGCAGCCCGGCGGGCGTCCGCCCGTCGATTTCAGGATGGCGTCCAATTCGGGATCGGAGATCGTCTTCCTCAACCCCGGCCACGCCGATCACCTGAAACGCATCATCTATCGGCGCTCCGGCGAGAACGAGCTCACGGCGCGGATCGAAGGCGAGGACGCCGGCAAGCCGTTCGCCGTCGACTACGTGTACCGCGCGGCGACTACAGCAGGGTGCCCTTGAGGACGACGAGTCCCACCGAGAAGTAGATCACGAGGCCGGTGACGTCCACGAGCGTGGCCACGAAGGGGGCGGACGAGGTGGCGGGATCGAATCCGAGCCGGCGCAGGACGAGCGGCAGCATCGATCCGACCAGCGTGCCCCACAGGACAATCGCCACCAGGGCCAGCCCGACCGTCGTGGCGACGAGCGCCCAGTGGGGGCCGTACAGCGTCGAGAACATCGACCAGATGCTGATCCGGAGGAACCCAATCGTTCCGAGGATGACGCCGAGCAGCAGCCCCGACACCGCCTCGCGCCGGATGACGCGCCACCAGTCTTTCAGCCGCAGCTCGCCGACGGCCATCGCCCGGATGACAAGTGTTGACGCCTGCGATCCGGAGTTGCCGCCGCTCGAGATGATCAGCGGCACGAAGAGCGCCAGGACTACCGCGCGCGCGATCTCGTGCTCGAAGAACCCCATGGCCGTCGCCGTCAGCATCTCGCCGAGGAACAGGATCACCAGCCAGCCCGCGCGCTTCTTGATCATGCGCGACAGCGCGATGTCCATGTACGGTTCATCGAGCGCTTCCGATCCGCCGACGCGCTGCATCTCGCGCGTCGCCTTCCGCTCGGCCACATCCAGCGCATCGTCCACGGTGACGATGCCGATGAGGATGCCCTGGGTGTCGGTCACCGGAAGGGCCGTGCGGTCTTCGCGTTTGAAGACCTCGACGGCCGCGTCCTGCGAGTCGGTGGCCGTCAGCGCGACGAACCGGCGATCCATCAGATCGGAGACGTGCCGGGTGAGCGGCACGACCAGGAATTCGCGCATCCGGATGTCGTCGATGAGCAGGCCGTTCTCGTCGATCACGTAGATCACGTTCAGCGTCTCGCTGTCCTGGCCATGAGTGCGGACGTAGTCCATCACCTGCTGGACCGTCCAGTCTTCCCGCACCGCGATGTAGTGCGGCGTCATCAGGCGCCCGATCGTACGGGGCTCGTAGCCGAGGAGCGTGATGGCTTCGTTCCGTTCGACCGGCGTCAGCAGCGACAGCAGCTGCTTGGTGACGTTGGCCGGCAGCTCGCCGAAGAGCAGCGTGCGGTCATCCGGCGACATGTGGTTGAGCACCGCCGCGACGTCTTCCTGACCCATCGTTTTCACGAGGGCTTCCTGGAGGGCTGGCGGAAAATACTCGAAGACGTCCGAGGCGAACCGCCGGGGCAGCACGCGGAAGGCGATGACGAGGTCGCCCCTCGAGAGCCCCGACAGCGCCTCGGCCGCTTCCGGTGGCCGCAGGCTCGTCAGTGCCGCGCGCAGGCCCGCGAAGTCGCCGGATTGGAGAAACGTTGCGATCATCGATGCATTATCCTTGAACGACCGATGATCCTCTCACGCGCTCTTCTCGAAACACCCGTCGGCGAGATGCTCGCGCTCGATTCGGGCGAAGGCCTGTGCGCGCTCGAGTTCACCGGGCCGGAGAAGCGGCTCGTCGGTCTCGAAGCGCGGCTGCGGCGATGGTTCCCGCCCCACGACATTGTGGACGGCGAGACGCCGACGATTGCCCGAGCGCGCGCGTGGCTGGACGGGTACTTTGCCGGCGTGAGCGCCGACATCAGCGGGCTTTCGCTGGACATGCGGGGCGCGGATTTCGAGAAGCGCGTCTGGGAGGCGCTGCGTCGGATTCCACCCGGCGAGACCACGAGCTACGGCGCCATCGCGAAAGCCCTCGGATCCGCGGGCGCCTCACGCGCCGTCGGGGCGGCCAACGG
>Ga0068871_100002278_pt1 | contig 13059 bp, 12 predicted proteins | sample KBSMisM72_FD_72750 | JGI IMG/M metagenome (GOLD analysis project Ga0068871, IMG submission 72750) | Miscanthus rhizosphere microbial communities from Kellogg Biological Station, Michigan, USA - KBS Miscanthus M7-2 | ecosystem: Host-associated > Plants > Roots > Rhizosphere > Soil ... | reverse complement strand
AGCGCCTTGCGCCACGCCGCTTCGCGCCCGGCGTCAGGCGGGGGCGGCGTGTGGCAGAAGAAGTTGACGTTGTACGGCTTGTCGGTCGCCGCCTTGATCGCCGCGAGCTCCTTGCGCATGGCCTCGGGCGTGAGCATCGCGCACGGCAGCGAGCCAAGGCCGCCCCCCTTGCACACTGCGATGGCCAGCGCGCTCAGCTGCACGCCCGCCATCGGCGCCTGGATGATCGGCAGCTCGGTGCCGAGGAGCCGCTGCAGCGACGCGACCATACCCAATGCTACTTCTTTTTCTTCTCTTCCTTCTTCTCGAGGAATTCGGAACGCTTCTTGAGCGTGTCTTCCAGGCGGTTCTTCGGAATGAGCAGGACGTAGTTCTGCAGCAGCTTCTCGCGCGGCTGGCGCTCCTCGAGCTTCTTGGTCCGCTCCGCGTCCTTGGCGTCGGGCTTGATCGTGCCGGAGGAAGCGAAGGTGACCAAGTAATTGTCGCCCTGCAGCTTGCCGACCTTGATGTCGTAGGTCAGGCCGTCGAGCGTGACCGCGCTGATGTCGACGGGCTTGTCGAGTCCCGTATCCGGGGTGTCCCTGGGCAGCACGTCGGCGAGCTCCAGCAGGCTGAGCGAATACGACGCGGCGTTCGCCTTGGTCACCTCGAGCTTCTCGCCAGGCTTCAGGCCGGCGAGCTTCCAGTCGGCGTTATCGCCGCTGCGCTCGATGCGGTAGCCGCCGCCGTCGGGAAATTTCACTTCGAGGCTCTTCACCTTCTCGACCTGGAATGCGGCGTGGTCGATCCACTCGCTGGTCTTCGTGGTGGCCTGGGTGAGCGGGTCGCCGACGACGTACACGGTCTTGGGCTCGTCGGGCAGCAGCACGAAGCGGCCGTCGCCCAGGGCCTTGTCCGGAGTGTCGACTTCGCGCTTGAAATATTTCTTGCCTACGATGAGGGTGCGCAGGGGCTTGCCGTCGGCGCCGCGGAATTCGACCCGCGTGCCGCTGTCGTCGAGGTTGAGGCGCGCCCGGTCCTGCTCGCCGATCGACTCGCTCTGCCCGGCTTTGAGCTCGATCGCCTTCAGCACGAACTCGCGCACGCGGCTGAAGTCGGCGGGAAAGCCGCCGCGCTCGGCGATGGTCCAGCGCTCGTCCTTGCGCTCGAGCGTCAAGGTGCTTTTCGGCTGGGCGATGCGGATCGAAGCGATGTCGGCCGCCTTCAGGTCTTTCAGCAGCACCTGGCCCAGGCTCGCCGCGTTCGACGGCCGCTGGTTCTTCTGCTGGTTCTGGTAGACGAGCGCGGTGCCGCCCAGCACCACGAGAAGCACGACGAGGATCGCGACCGCGCGGGCGTTCAAACGGTTCTTTTCCTGAAGAAAGCCAGCCCGAGGCCGAACAGCGCGACCAGCAGCGGCATGAGCGCGATGTTGGCGAGCTTGGTCCAGAAGACCAGCGACTCGGCGTCCTGGCGCAGGTTCTTGCGCACTTCCTTGAGCGCGAGGCGGCTTTCGGCGACGGTCTTGCGGAAGCGCTCGAGCTCGGCCTGCTGCTCGGGGCTCAGGATCTGCTGGCCGCCCTTCGCGCCGCCCTGCGATTTCTGCAGCTCCTGCAGCTTCGCGGTGGTCTTCTGCAGCTCGTCCTCGAGCGCCTGGATGCGGCCGAAGTACTGCTTCTGCGCATCGGCCTCGAGCTCGCGCACCACGGTGAGCGGGCGGAACGAAGCGGTGCGGCTGCGCAGCGAGATGAGATCGTCGCCGGCGGCGAGCTGCTCGACCATGCCCATGGCGAGCGCGAGGTTGCCGTTTGAGGGCACGACCACCTTGCGCCCGAACACATCCTGCACGTCGACCGCGGCGCCGTCGGCGAGGAGGTCGACGTCGGCCACCAGGATCACGGAGTTCTCGGCGGTCGATTCCTTCAGGACCGGCGTGCCCTCCACCTTCTTCTTGTCGAGGGTGAGGCCTTCGGGGAAGGCGGTCTTGAACTTGCCCGTCAGCCGCACGGCGAGCGGCATCTGCTTGCCGGAGGGCTTGAAGTCCTTGGTCGCCTCGTCGCCCGACCTGGTGGCGTTCATGTTGTCGACCAGCATGGCGTTGGCCGAGCTGTGGATCAGGTCGGTGACGCGGATGCCGGGCGTTTCCTTCACCTGGAAGGCGCCGCCGAAGGCATACAGGAGCGTCTCGATGCTGCTCGTGACCACGTCGTCGCGCGAGAGGGCGGTGCGGTTGAGCGAGAGCACCGTCGGCGTATAGCGCGCGCCGCCGCCGGAGCCGAATACCAGGTCGGAGATCACCTTGCCCGGATCCATCTCCACGCCCCAGGCCTTGAACAGCGTGGGCAGGCTCGAGCTCGAAGGCTCCGGCGGCATGCCGGGCATCATCGGCTGCTGCTGGTCGAAGTACGCGTAGGGGTCGACGAAGGCGATCAGCTTGCCCCCGCGCAGCACGAACTGGTCGAGCGCGTACTCGAGCGTCGGCGGCGCGCCCAGGCGCGGATGGATGAGCAGCAGGACGTTGATGTCCTTGTCGATCTCCTTCGCGCTCATCGGCACTTCCTTGACCTCGAACTCGCGCTTCAGCTCGCTCGCCAGCACCCAGGGCTCGGAGCTCTGGCGCGTCATCGGGTTGAACCGCTCGCCCAGCACCGGCAGGCCGGCCATCAGCCCGATCTTCGGCCGCTCGGGCGAGCCGACGCGAGCGATCGCGCGCACCAGGTCGTACTCCAGGAGGCGCTCGCGCTGCGGCGAGATGGACGCGATCGCCTGCTTGCGGTCGAGCTGGCTCACCGCCACGCCGAGGTAGAACTGCTCTCCGGTGACGAGCTGCTGGGGCTCGATGCCGTCGAGCTGCGCGGCGTCTTCTTCCTCCGAATCGGGGCGCGGGTTATAGCGCTCGACGATGAGGTTCGAGCCGCCGGCCTGCTTGAATTCGCGCACCAGGTCCTCGACGCGCTGCTCGAAGCTGCGCAGCGGCACCGGCACCGCCTCGCCCTGCGAGGCATACAGCTTCACCTTCACCGGCGAAGACAGGTTGCGCAGGATCTTCTTGGTGCCGGGCGAGAGCGTGTAGATGCTGCCCTCGGTGAGGTCGACGCGCGCCGGCGCGAGCGAGAGGAGGAAGTTCGCCGCCACCAGCAGGAGGAACAGCGCGATCAGCCCGACCGCGGAGTAGATGACGTGCTCGTACTTTTTCGCGAAAGCCTTACCCCGCACGGTGCCCCCGCAGGATCACGCCGGTAGCGAAGAGCGCGAAGCCGATCACCGACAGGAAGAACGCGAGGTCGCGCGTGTCGATGACGCCGCGCTGGAAGCCGTCGAAGTGCGTCACGACCGAGAACGCGGCGACGGTGTCGACCAGCGCCGGGCTCGCCCAGCGCGTCAGGAGGTCGGTCACCGGGTTGAAGCCGGCGAGCAGCAGGAACAGGCAGATCACCACCGAAAGGATGAACGCCACTACCTGGTTGCGCGTCATGGCCGAAGTCATGCAGGAGACCGCCAGGTAGGCTCCGGCGAGGAAGAAGCTGCCGAGGTAGCCCGCGAAAATGATGCCGTTGTCCGGGCTGCCCAGCACGTTGACCGTGATCACCGCCGGGAAAGTCAGCGCAAGGGCCACGGCGAGGAACGCCCACGAAGCGAGGAACTTGGCGATGATCGCCTGCCACGGCGTGATCGGCATGGTGAAGAGCAGCTCGAGCGTTCCGGAGCGGCGCTCCTCGGCCCAGAGGCGCATGCCCACCGCGGGCACGAGCACGAGGTAGACCCAGGGGTGCCAGCCGAAGAACGCGGCGAGGCTCGCTTCGCCGCGCTCGAAGAAGTTGCCGGCGGTGAAAGTGAAGAAGCCGGTGAGCAGGAGGAAGATCACCAGGAACACGTAGGCGACCGGCGAGGTGAAATAGGCGGCGAGCTCGCGTTTCGCGATGATCCATACCGCTTTCATTGCGGCTTCACCGTATCGGGCAGCGTGATGCGGCGGAACACCTCGTCGAGCTGGCCGGCCTCGCTGTACATGCCTTCGACCTTCCAGCCTTCGCGGTTGACGAGCTCGACGATGTCGCGCGCGAGAACCTTGACCTGCGACCTGTCGCGCGGGTAGATGCGGAACGCGCCGCCGAGGTCCTCGACCCGGCCGAGCGCGGAGAGCTTCTCCGCGGTGGCGCCGTGCGCCGAGAGCGTCACCGCGCCGGCGAGATTCGACATGCCGCGCAGCTCCTCGGGGGTGCCGTTGGCCACGATGCGGCCGCGGTCGATGATGATGGCGCGCGTGCAGGCGGCGTCGACTTCTTCCAGGATGTGCGTCGAGAAGATGATCGCCTTGCTCTTGCCGAGGTCGCGGATCAGGTTGCGCACTTCGTGCTTCTGGTTGGGGTCGAGGCCGTCGGTCGGCTCGTCCATGATCAGGACTTCGGGATCGTGGATCAGCGCCTGCGCGAGGCAGGTGCGGTGGCGGTAGCCCTTCGAGAGCGTGTCGATCGACTGCTTCAGCACCGCATCGAGGAAGCACAGCTCGACCACGCGGTGGATCGCTTTCTTGCGCGCCTCGCCGCGCAGGCCGCGCAGCTCGGCGGCGAAGCTGAGGAAGCCGTGCACCGTCATGTCCGGGTACGAGGCGGCGTTCTCCGGCAGGTAGCCCACCAGGCGCTTGGCTTCGAGCGGGGACTCGACCACGTCGTGGCCGCCGATGCTCACGCGCCCGGCGCTGGGCGGCATGAATCCGGTCACCATGCGCATGGTGGTCGACTTGCCCGCGCCGTTGGGGCCGAGGAAGCCGAGCACCTCGCCGCGCTCGACGGTGAAGGAGATGTCGTCGACGGCGCGTTTTGCGCCGAAAGCCTTGACGAGGTTCTCGATCTTGATCATGTTGGAGGGGCGCAATTATCGCTCAACTTGGAGCCTTGAAAATCATGCGTTTCCTTGCCCTGCTGGCCGCCTGCTTCGCCTTCTCCGCCGCCGCTCAGACCTATCCCTCGAAGCCGGTGCGCATCATCGTTCCGTTCGCGCCCGGCGGCGGCTCGGATTTCATCGCGCGCTTCACCGCGCAGCGCCTGTCGGGCTCGTTCGGCTCGCAGGTGATCGTCGAGAACAAGCCCGGCGCCGGCGGCCTGCTCGGCATCGAGCAGGGCGTGAAGGCCGATGCCGACGGCTACACGTTCACGCTGATCGCCTCGAGCTACACGGTGAATCCCGCGCTCTATCCGCTGAAGTACGACCCGGTGAACGACATCACGCCGGTGGTGCAGATCTCGCAGGGACCGATGCTCGTGGTGGTCAATCCCAAGGTGCCCGCCAAGACGGCGGCCGAGCTGATCAAGCTCGCCAAGGCCAAGCCCGGCACGCTCAACTTCGCTTCGGCGGGCCAGGGCAGCATCACGCACATGGCGTGCGAGCTGTTCGCCTACATGGCCGGCATCAAGATGAACCATATTCCTTATAAGGGGACCGGGCCCGCGCTCACCGACACCATCTCCGGGCAGACCGATCTCTTCTGTACGAGCACCGCGACCGCCCTGCCCCATGTCAAGGCCGGGCGGCTGCGCGCGCTCGCGGTAACGACTGCCAATAGACTTGCAGCCGAGCCGAATGTTCCGACGCTCGCCGAGTCGGGCGTCAAGGGCTACGACGTGGCGCTGTGGCACGGGCTGATCGGCCCGAAGGGGATGCCCAAGGTCGCCGTCGACAAGATGAACGCCGAGGTGAACAAGCTGCTGAAGTCCAAGGAGACGGCCGACCAGCTGCAGACCGACGGCGTCTCGCCGAAGGGCGGCACGCCGGAGGCCTTCCGCGAGCAGATCCGCAAGGAAGTCGCTCTGTGGAAGAAGACCGTGGCCGCCACGGGGGTCAAGGTGGAGTGAGGAAGACGCGCGCGGCGTGCGGCACGACGTAGTCGTCATCGGCGCGGGCGCTTCCGGCCTTGCGGCCGCCGACGCGCTCGCCCGCGAGGGCCGCAAGGTCCTGGTCCTCGAGGCGCGCAACCGCATCGGCGGGCGCTGCTGGACGCGCCGGCTGCCGGGCCTGCCGGTGCCCATCGAGCTCGGCGCGGAGTTCATCCATGGGCCGGCGCAATCCACGCTCGCGCTGCTCGCGCGCGCCGGCGTGCCCGGCGTCGATTCCACGCGCACGCAGCGCTTCCTCGAGAGCGGCCGCCTGCGCGAGGCGAATGCGTTCGTCGCGGCGCAGAAGGCGGTCCAGCACAAGGCCGTCCTGAGGAAACGGGACCTTTCCTTTCTCGACTTCCTGTCGAAGAAGAAATTCGATCCGGCCATGAAACGCCTCGCCATCATGATGGTGCAGGGCTTTGACGCGGCGGATCCGGCGCGGGTCAGCGCGCGCGAGATCGCCGAGGAGTGGGGCAGCGGCGCGCTCGGCTCTTCGCAGATGCGGCCGCAGGGCGGCTACGGCACGCTGCTCGAAACCTTCCTCACCGGCCGGTTCCAGGTCGCCCTCGGACGGCCGGTGCGCGAAGTTCGCTGGAGGCGCGGCGCGGTGGAGGTTGACGGCTTGGAGGCGCGTCACGCGATCGTCACGCTGCCGCTCGGCGTGCTGCAGGCGGGCGAGGTCGGATTCTTTCCCGCGATCGACAAGCAGGCGGCGTTGGGAAAGCTGGCGTCGGGACCGGTGATCCGTGTCGCGCTGAGGTTTAGCGAGGCGTTCTGGGAGGAGCGCTGTCCCGGCATCGCGTTCTTCCATTCGACGCGGGCGCCGTTCCCGACTTTCTGGACGCCGCTGCCGATGCATGCGCCGCTGCTCACCGCGTGGGCCGGCGGACCGAAAGCCGAGCGCCTGACGGGCCTTTCCGAGAAGAAGCTGATTCAAACCGCGCTCGAAAGTATTCGCGCGGTGTTCCGCCGCGTGCCACCGGTCCAGGCGGCGCTGGTGCAGGACTGGCAGGCGGATCCCTGGTCGCGCGGCGGCTACAGCTACGTGCTGGTGGGCGGACAAGGCGCGCGCGAAGAGCTGCGCAAGCCGCTGGAGAAGACGTTGTTCTTTGCCGGCGAGGCGACCGACGCGGACGAGGCGGGGACGGTTGCCGGCGCGTTGCGCAGCGGCCTGCGCGCCGCGCGCGAAGTGCTCGCCGCCTAGATCCTGCGCGCCTCCGAGAGGTGCTTCTTCCAGTAGGGCGAGTCGATGCGGTCGGCGCGCACCTGCTTGCCCGACGAAGGCGCGTGCACGAACCTGCCGTCGCCGAGGTAGATGCCGACGTGCGACTTCTTCTTGCCTTCCTGGTCGAAGAACAGAAGATCGCCGCGGCGCAGATGCGATCCGCGCAGGGGCGTCGAGGAGCGGAGAAGGTCGCCCGTCTCGCGGGGCAGCTTCACGCCGGCCTGCTTGTAGCTGTACTGCACGAGACCGCTGCAATCGAAGCCGGCCGGGCTCGAGCCACCGTACTTGTAGGGCTTGCCGACCATCTTCAGGGCGTAGCCGGCGGCGCGATCGGCCGAGGCGGGATCGGTAACGGGAACGTTACTGGTGCTGGCGCAGCCAGCGACGACGACCAGCAGGAGCGCGGCGCTAAGCCGCCGCACGCTCGGCGCGACGCCGCTCATGTTCCTTCAGGTGACGCTTGCGCAGCCGGATCGACTTGGGCGTGATCTCGGCCAGCTCGTCGTCGCCGATGAATTCCACCGCGTATTCGAGCGTGAGCTGGATCGGCGGGGTGAGATCGATCGCCTCGTCCTTGCCCGAGGCGCGGATGTTGGTGAGCTGCTTGGTCTTGATCGGGTTGACCACCAGGTCGTTGTCGCGGCTGTGGATGCCGATGATCATGCCTTCGTACACCGGCTCGCCGGGGCTGACGAACATGCGGCCCCGCTCCTGCAGCTTCCAGAGGGCGTAGGCGACCGCGACCCCGTCGTCCTGCGAGACCAGCACGCCGTTGCGGCGCTCGGCCATCTGCTCGGTGTTCGCCGGCGCATAGTCGTCGAACACGTGGCTCATGATGCCGGTGCCGCGCGTGAGGGTCATGAACTCGCCCTGGAAACCGATCAGGCCTCGCGCGGAGATCCGGTAGTCGAGGCGCACGCGCCCCTTGCCGTCGGGCTGCATGTCCTTCAGCTCGCCTCGGCGACGGCCGAGCTCTTCCATGACGGCGCCCTGGTTCTGGTCCTCGACGTCGACGGTCAGGAACTCGTAGGGCTCGCTGCGCACGCCGTCGATCTCCTTGTAGACGACGCGCGGGCGGGAAACCGCGATCTCGTAGCCCTCGCGGCGCATCGTCTCCAGCAGGATGGTCAGGTGCAGCTCGCCGCGGCCGTGCACGATGAAGGTATCCGTGTCCTCGGGATACTCGACGCGCATGGCGACGTTGCTCTTGGTCTCGCGCTCCAGGCGCTCGCGGATCTGGCGGCTGGTGACGTACTTGCCTTCGCGGCCGGCCAGGGGGGAGGCGTTCACCAGGAAGTTCATGGTGAGCGTCGGCTCGTCCACCTTGAGCATCGGCAGGGCGTCCGGATGGTCGAGGTCGGTGATCGTCACGCCGATGCCGACTTCCTCGACGCCGTTGATCAGCACGATGTCGCCGGCCTGCGCTTCTTCCACCTGCACGCGCTCGAGGCCCTCGAACATCTGCACCTGGTTCACCTTCGCCTTGACGCTTTTCCCGTCGTTGATGACGAGGACTTCCTGCGCGGGGCGCAGCCGGCCGCGGCGGATGCGGCCGATGCCGATCTTGCCGACGTAGCTCGAATAGTCGAGCGAGCAGATCTGCAGCTGCAGCGGGCCTTCGGGATCCTCGTCCTCGCGCACCGGGATGTGCTTGAGGATGGCCTCGAAGAGCGGCGCCAGGTCCTTCTCCGGGTGGTTCAGGTCGGTCGTCGCCCAGCCTTCGAGCGCCGAGGCGTAGATGACCGGGAAATCGAGCTGCTCTTCGGTGGCGCCGAGCTTGTCGAAGAGGTCGAAGGTCTGGTTGACCACCCAGTCGGCCCGCGCGCCGGGGCGGTCGACCTTGTTGATCACGACGATGGGCTTCAGGCCGAGGGCGAGCGCCTTGCGCGTGACGAAGCGCGTCTGGGGCATCGGCCCTTCGACCGCGTCGACGAGAAGCAGGACGCCGTCCACCATCGACAGCACCCGCTCGACCTCGCCGCCGAAGTCGGCATGCCCCGGGGTGTCGACGATATTGATATGCGTGCCGCGGTAGCGAACGGCACAATTCTTGGCGAGGATGGTGATGCCGCGCTCGCGCTCGAGGTCGTTGGAGTCCATGACCCGCTCCTCGAGCTGCTCGTGGGCGGCAAACGTCCCGGACTGGCGCAGCAATTTGTCAACCATGGTCGTTTTGCCGTGGTCGACGTGGGCGATGATGGCGAGATTGCGCTGGTCGGGCTTCATGGGGCCGCGCATTGTACGCGACTAATTGGTTAAAATCTTTTCCTTCACTCCGTAACCCCTCATTCCAGCACTCTTTTTACGATCCCAATGGACAAAGCACTGCTATCCAAGACTGCGGCCGCGATGGTGGCCAGAGGCAAGGGCGTTCTCGCCGCCGACGAGTCGAGCGGCACCTGCGAGAAGCGCTTCAAATCGGTCGGCGTCGAATGCACAGAAGAGAGCCGCCGCGCCTACCGCAACCTGCTGTTCAGCGCCTCCGGCGTCGAGCAGTACCTGTCCGGCGTGATCCTGTTCGACGAGACGGCGCGCCAGAAGGCGAACGACGGCACGCTGATCCCGCAGTACCTGGCGAAGAAGGGCATCCTTCCCGGCATCAAGGTGGACAAGGGGGTGGCGAACATCCCGTTCACCCGCGAAGAGAAGGTCACCGAAGGCCTCGACGGGCTGCAGAAGCGGATGCAGGAATATTTCGACCTGGGCTGCCGGTTCGCGAAGTGGCGCGCCGTGATCACCATCGGCGCCGACATCCCCACGCATACCTGTCTCTACGCCAATGCGCACGCGCTCGCGCGCTACGCCGCCATCTGCCAGGAGGCGTCGATCGTGCCGATGATCGAGCCCGAGGTCCTGCTCGACGGCAACCACACGGCCGAGCGCTCCGAAGAAGTGCATGAAGCCACGCTGCGCGCGACCTACGCGGCAATGGCCGCCTACAACGTCTCGATCGAGCACCTCATCCTGAAGACCAGCATGGTGGTGTCGGGCAAGGACAACGCCCGCCAGGCCGGCGTCGACGAAGTGGCCGAACGCACCGTGCGCGTGCTCAAGCGCACCGTGCCGGCGGCGCAGCCTGGCATCGTGTTCCTTTCCGGCGGGCAGTCGGACGAAGCCGCGACGGCGCACCTCAATGCCATGGCAGCGATGAAGGGTCTGCCGTGGCCGCTCACTTTCTCCTACTCGCGCGCGCTGCAGAACACCGCGCTCAAGACCTGGCGCGGCCAGGCCGGCAACGTCGTCGCCGCGCAGAAGGCTTTCCATCACCGTGCACAAATGAACGGCCTGGCCGCGCAAGGCAAGTGGAAGGCCGATCTCGAGAAGCAGGCGGCCTGAATGGCACTCTACGAATCGACAATCAAAAGCCTGCCCCGCCTGGGGAAGGGAAAAGTTCGCGACATCTACGCGGTGGGCGCCGACAAGATGCTGATCGTGACGAGCGATCGCCTCTCGGCCTTCGACGTGGTGCTGCCCGACCCGATTCCGGACAAGGGCGCGGTGCTCAACTCGATGGCCAACTTCTGGTTCAAGCAGCTCGGCCACATCGTGCCCAACCAGCTCACCGGGATCGACCCTTCTTCGGTCGTGCAAAAGGATGAAATTCCGCAGGTCGTGGGCCGGGCGGTGGTGGTGAAGAAGCTCAAGCCGCTGCCCATCGAGGCGGTGGTGCGCGGCTACATCATCGGCTCGGGCTGGAAGGACTACCAGAAGACCGGCAAAGTCTGCGGCATCGAGCTGCCGAAGGGCCTGCAGCAGGCGCAGAAGCTGCCGCAGCCGATCTTTACACCGGCCACCAAGGCCGAGACCGGCCACGACGAGAACATCTCGTTCGAGGAAGTGGCGAAGCTGATCGGCAAGCCGATGGCGGAGAAGGTGCGCGACGTCAGCATCCGCCTCTACAAGGAAGCGAGCGATTTCGCGGCGACCAAGGGCATCATCATCGCCGACACGAAGTTTGAATTTGGCCTCGATTCTCAAAATAATATTGTTCTCATCGACGAAGTCCTGACCGCGGATTCGTCCCGTTTCTGGCCGGCCGATTCCTACAAGGTGGGCATGTCGCCGCCTTCGTACGACAAGCAGTTCGTGCGCGACTACCTCGAGACGCTCGACTGGGACAAGACGCCGCCCGCGCCGAAGCTGCCGCAGGACGTGATCGCGAAGACCTCCGAAAAATACCGTGAAGCGCTCAAGCGCCTGACAGGGAAGGGACTCAATGGCTAGTGCTTTGATTGGCATCGTGATGGGCTCGACCTCCGACTGGGAAACCATGAAGGCCGCGGCCAAGGTGCTCGAGGAATTCGGCGTGCCCTATGAGGCGAAGGCCATGTCGGCGCACCGCACGCCGCATGCGGTCGCCGAGTGGGCGACCGACGCGCAGAAGAACGGCATGAAGGCGATCATCGCGGCCGCCGGCGGCGCGGCTCACCTCGCCGGTGTCGTCGCCGCGCACACCACCCTTCCGGTTCTCGGCGTGCCGATGCCCTCGAAGCACCTGCAGGGCCTCGATTCGCTGCTCTCCACCGTGCAGATGCCCAAGGGAATCCCGGTCGCCACCTTCGCCATCGGCGAGGCGGGCGCCGGCAACGCGGCGCTCTTCGCGGTCGCACTGCTGGCCTTGTCCGACTCGAACTACCAGAAAAAACTGGCCGACTTCCGCGTGAAGCAAACGGAAGCGGTCTTGAAGGCCGCGCCACTCAAGCTGTGAGCAGCGAGGTCCGCCGCGCCGCGGAAATCCTGCGCGCCGGCGGCCTGGTCGCCTTTCCCACCGAAACGGTCTACGGCCTCGGCGCCGACGCGTCGAACGCCGCCGCTGTCGCGCGCCTTTATCGCGTGAAGGGCCGGCCGGCTGAGCATCCGGTCATCGTGCATTTCGCTTCCACGGAAGAAGCCTTTCGCTACGCCCTGCAAATTCCTCCGGACGCCAGAGCGCTGGCTGCCAAGTATTGGCCCGGGCCTCTCACCCTGATTCTCAACAAGTCGGAAAAAGCCAAGGACTTCGTGACGGGAGGGCAACCGTCCGTAGGTATCAGAGTCCCCTCGCATCCGGTCGCGCAGGCGCTGCTGAAAGAATTCGGCGGCGGCATCGCCGCGCCATCGGCGAATCGCTTCGGCCGCGTCTCGCCCACCACCGCGGCGCACGTCCGCGAGGACCTCGGCAGCGACGTCGACCTGGTCCTCGAGGGCGGGCAAAGCGAAGTCGGCATCGAGTCGACGATCGTCGATCTTTCGCAAGGCGCCGCCGTGGTGCTTCGCCCCGGGAAGATCTCGCGCGAGGAGCTGGAGCGGATCGTCCGCATCCAGGAGAAGGACCAGTCGTCGCCCCGGCATTCCGGCGGCCTCGAGCGCCACTACGCACCGCGTACGCCGGCGCGCCTGGTCCCCACTCACTCGCTCGACAAGGAAATTTCCCGGCTGAAGGATCGGGTCGCGGTCCTTGCCTTCTCCAGGCCCGATGAGCGCGTCGACTATTGGCTGCGGATGCCGCGCGACCCGAACGCCTATGCGCAGAAACTGTATGCCGCGCTGCGCGAGCTCGACACCGCGGGCTGCGAGCTGATCCTGGTAGAAGCGCCGCCCGAGGCTGCGGAGTGGGCAGCGGTGCGCGACAGGCTGGTCCGCGCTTGTGGATAGAATGGGCGGTATGAGGCTGCTCGCGCCACTCGCACTCCTTATGGCCGCCCTGATGGCAGGGTGCGGTCACGCCGTCGTCGGCGCAAGCGCCGGTGCGCCGCCCTCCGGCCCCGTCGCGGCACCCGGCACCGCGAAGATCACGACGGGCTCCGGTCCCGCCGCCCTGGGGCTCGTCCTCACCTTCGGCGTGATCGATTACGTGAACAACCCGCAGCCCTTTCCGAATCCGGCCACGCTGGTCTCGCCCAACCCGACCGCGCCCGAGCTTTCTTCCGGGCGCCGCATCAGCGAGCAGGACTGCTCGAAGCCGGTCGATCTCACCTCTGGCAATCTGCGCTGCAAGTA
>Ga0068871_100002277_pt1 | contig 13060 bp, 11 predicted proteins | sample KBSMisM72_FD_72750 | JGI IMG/M metagenome (GOLD analysis project Ga0068871, IMG submission 72750) | Miscanthus rhizosphere microbial communities from Kellogg Biological Station, Michigan, USA - KBS Miscanthus M7-2 | ecosystem: Host-associated > Plants > Roots > Rhizosphere > Soil ... | reverse complement strand
CTCTTCAGCCTGGATCGCGAGGGTGAGCACGGGAACTTTCAGTGCTTCAGCAGAAGACTTACGTGCCTCGGCGATGAACTCCAGCGCTGTCCTTGCGCCGACTCCATTTCGCAGCAGACGATTGGCTGCGTACATCTGTCGAAACGGGCGCATGCTGTCAGTGCCGGCAGCAAACTCTTTCGCCGCTTCAACTGCGGCTGACTCGTCGATCTTTTCATTATCACGAGGCGTCAATGCGGTGCTGAAAGCAAGTAGCGCTTTCATCCTTTTTGCAGTCGCAGCGTTGTCAGCGGAAGTCGGCTGGTAAATACTCGCGCGTCTCTCCGGCGCCAGCAATTCGATGAATCCTGATTCGCGGACCGGTATAGTCCCCGCGAGGTAAGCCTGAATTTGATCGCCCTTGATCGTGAACGACTCATTCAAAGCTTCGATAGCTTCGTCGTAAAGTCCCATCGACGCGAGCACGGTCGCGAGTTCGTAGGTAAGCGTCGGAAACTTGCCGTACCGGCGCGCGAAACGGATTGCGCGCTCCGCATCCAAAGGACTGCCGAGGCCAAGGTATGCACGACTGAGAGCGATCTGGCCCCAGGTGTAACGCGGTTCGATCGCAATTGCCCTGCGCGCGAGATCGAAAGCTTTCGGGTAGTTTTCATGAGCGGCAAACCAGTACGCCGTCCCGGCTAGCAACGGAAGGTTGCGTTGATCGGCGGCGAACGCTGCTTCGAGGGCGCTGTTTGCTTCGTCTGTTCGCGACAGTTCAAGCAGCGAGATCACTTTGCCTGCGCGAGCGGCTCTGTCTTTTGGATCGGCGGCAAGTTGTTCGTTGTAGAGTGCGAGCGCGTCTTCGGTTTTGCCGGTGGCGCGGTAAAGATCCGCGAGACTACCGCGCGAGGCTTTTGAGGTCGGATCGAGTTCGATTGTCTTCTTGTATTCCGCCGCGGCTTCGTCAAGTCGCAATGAGAGATGGAGTCCGATCGCGAGTATGCGGTGCGCCTCGGCGAGATCGGGAGCAAGCTTGACGGCGCTCTCGCCTACGCGAACGGTGTCGCTCGATCGTTCGATTCCGAGATAGAAACCGCCCATTTCGAGCAAGCGCTTCGGATTACTTCCAAACTTCTGTTCGATGTTTTGCGCGGCCTTAACCGCAGCATCTCGCTCACCGCGCATATACAGGTTCGTCGGAATTTGCGCGACGACTCCGGAAAACAATTTGTCGGAAATGGAAACGTCGGCTTCGTCGATTGCGCGCATCAGTTGTTCGACGCCGCCCACGGTGTCGCCGTTTTTCAACTTCTGATCGCCGAGTGCAGCGTGTGTGCTGATCAGGAGTTCGAGGGCGCGTGGTCTGGATTTTGAAGTGGGATGCGTGTCGAGAAATTCTTTTAACTTAACAGCGCGTTCGGGCAACGGCTTTGTGAGGGTGAGTTCGACTTCGTCGATCTCGTCGAGCTCTTCTTCTCTAATCTGTTCAGGTGTTTTCTTTACGACTGGAGTTTTGACCCTTGTGGTCGCGGACTTTGTTAGTGCCGGAGTTGCCTTCTCGCTCTTCGGTGGAATGACAGCCTCTGTCTTCGCCGATTCCGCGGGTGTTGGCTCCGTCTTTGGAGACTCTGTTGGTGACTCAGATGGAGTTGGCTGCGCGGCAGGCGTTTCAGCCGGACTCGGATCCGGATCCGCTGGAGGCGTGGCCTGAGCTGATGCTTTGGGAGCATCACTCACCACACGCGGACGAGTCTTTTGTTCATTCTTCGCACTGACGAGAACCGGTTTCGGCGAATCAGTCGCAGCTTCTGAGGTACTTGCAGTAACAGGCGACTCGATGTCCGAAACCTTAAAGCCGACCTTCTCGGCGACCGCATTCGCAAACACGTGTACACCGTTGTCCACTGCTTCAGCGAAACGACCTTCGCTCAATGGCGTCTTCATTCGATAGGAAATGTCGCCAAGCACGCCATCAGGCAATGCTGTTTGCGCTGTACGGCTGAATCGTGCGAACGACGTCTTCGAATCTGCTGCAACGACGACGAGCAGGCTCTTGGTCTTTGACGTCTGAGTGCCGATGTTCCAGTCACGCGCGAGCTTATTCGAGAACGTAGAAATCTCCTGCGCGCCAGTGCTCTCAACGGTTGCTACATACAGCTCGAAATTGCTTTTCTCCTTCAGTCGTTGCAGGAGACCTTCGAGGCGTGCCTTGGTTTCAGTGTCGAGAACGCCGGCAAAATCGTTGATGTAGCTCGTCGGCGCGGGAAATTTGGTTGTTTGCGCGAACGGGTTTGCGTTGATTAAGAGAAACAGCCCAAACGCCGGGATCACGGTCAAGAGGCGTTTGATGACTCGATATGATGGGCTCATTCCGATAGGTTCCGTATCTGGGTTGTGGGGGGACAATTCGGCGCTCATGATACCATCGCCGAGCGAATATGAGCGAACTGGATGAAGCGTGGGCAGCAGCATTGTTGGACGCGGAGCGGCAGGCTCGGCTCGCCGGGCGCAAAGACATTGCCGACTACCTGTCGTTGAGGAATTCGAACGATCTGCTGCGTAAGGCTGGAGTCGATTGGCTGATCGCCGAGTTTACGTCTCTGGCCGGCGACGCAAATCGTGCCGGAGCGAGTATTCGGATTGCGACACAGGATGGGCATCGTTTCCGCACCGGTAATTCAACGATGGTCGGCCACCAGCTCACGCTCAGTAACGGCGTACGCACGCTATTCGTTGAAGCGGGATGGCCGCGGACGCCGCGCGATGGTTTTGTGCGTGGAGGAGGGCTGGCGTGTGCGAGTATTCGTCACCTCGGAATTCGGAGTGCGAATGAGGAGCTGTTGTTGACGAGGTCTCACACCGGCGTGCCGGCATGGAAATCCACCGAGCACAAACACGCCCTCCTCGAAGCCGACATGCGCAGGCATTTAAAAATTCTCCTCGATCAACACAACAAGAGGTGAGAGTTCCACGCCGGGGCGGGGAGTGAACAAGTCAGGAAGAGGGGCTTGCCCCCGCCGCTGCCTGGATTCGACGAGCGGGGGCAAGCCCCTCTTCCTGACTTGTTCATTCCCCTGCGTGGAACTCTTTCCTGGCACGTTTTCCGTCACGGACTGCACCTTTTCGCGCTCGATCAAAAAAACCTTTCGAAATTACGGCGCTTTTTCAACGGGCACGACACTTGCCAATCTCCGAGCAACGACATCGGGTACACGCGATGAAGTCGGCCCGAGGAAATACTGGGGAGATTTATAAGAAAATGACGAACCGACACACACTGAAGTTTTCATTGTTCGCTGCGGCCGTACTTGGCTTTTGCCTGCCCATCGTAGCGGCCGCGCAGTGGGGAGGACGCTATCCACAGGATCGCTATCCTGATGATCGCGGCTACGGACGCTACGACGACCGCGGGCTCCGCGACTCGGTACACCGCCTGGATAACCTGGCGAAGAATTTTGAAAGAGACATGGATCGTGCGCTCGATCACAGCCGCACCAATGGCTCGCGTCGTGAAGACGACATCAACAATCAGGTCCGGCAGTTTCGCAATGCCGTCGGCGACCTGAAATCGAGAGTCGGAAACGGACGCGACTTGAACCGCAGCGAAAACGAAGCTCGCAGAGTGCTGCAGGAAGCTAATGATCTGGATCGCTTCGCGCGTCGCGGGTTTGACGGCCGCACATCGTCTGAGTGGTCGCAGATCCAACAGGAGCTTCGCTACATCAGCAGCGTCTACGGTTTGGGTTACGGTGGCTATGGCCGCGACCGCGATGACGATTGGCGCCGTAACGATCGCAACAACCGCAACAACAATCGCAACGACGATTGGTGGAGACGAATTCCATTCCCTCGGTATTAACCCGCATCTGACTTCCGCCTGTTAACCCGCTTCGTCTACCTGCCAAAGGCCTCGGCTCCACGCCGGGGCCTTTATCTTTATCCTGCCAATCTTGTTAATCCTGTAATCCTGTCTAAAATGAGTGCAATGACAACTGGCAGCTTGTATCTCGTCGCGACTCCCATCGGCAATCTCGCTGACATCACCCATCGCGCATTACAAGTTCTCAAAGACGTGGATCTAATCGCCTGCGAAGACACGCGCCACACGAACAAACTCCTCAATCACTACGGCATCACGACAAAGACCATCAGCTATCACGACCACAACGAACAGCAACGCGCAATCCAGTTAATCGAAAAGCTGCAAGAGGGAAGCGATATTGCCGTCGTTTCTGATGCCGGTACTCCATCCATCAGCGATCCCGGCTTCCGGCTCGTTCGCGCTGCGATTGAGAACGACATCGCCGTCATTCCCGTGCCTGGTCCAAGCGCGCTCATTTCAGCATTGATTGCGGCGGGTCTCCCGACTGATGAATTCTTTTTCGCTGGCTTTCTTCCTTCGCGTCCGAATGCGCGCCGTACTCGTCTCAGCGAGCTTCAGTCAGTACCGGGCACATTGATCTTCTACGAAGCTCCACATCGACTCGCCGCAACACTCAAGGACGCGCTCGAAGTCTTAGGCGAGCGTGAAGCGGTGGTCGCAAGAGAACTCACAAAGCTTCACGAAGAGATCAGGCGTGGACTGCTCAGTAAGTTAGCCGCGGATTATGCGGATCAGAAGAACGATATTCGCGGAGAGATCGTGGTGCTGATCGATCGGAATGTAATAGGCGCCGCGACGAAACCCGAAACAAGCCTTGCCACGCTCGTCGATCAATTCGAGCAGGAAGGCCTCGACCATCGTGCAGCACTAAAGAAAGCGGCGCGTGAGTTGGGTCTCTCACGCGCCGAGGCTTACCGGCAACTAATCGTGCTTAAAAATCCGCGTTAATCCGTGTTTCTTAATCCGAGCTCCCCGAGATCTGAGTTGGCAGCGGCTTGTCCACTTTCAACCGGGCCGGCCTGTTTCCGATCTCCCACAACGTCATGTAGACCGTGCGAGTGATCTTCTCCATCTTCTGGTAATCAATCTTGTCTGCCGTGTCGCCGGCACGATGATAGTCCTCGTGTACGCCGTCAAAGAAGAAGATGATCGGAATTCCCTTACGGGCATAGTTGTAGTGATCGCTGCGGAAGAAGAATCGGTTTGGATCCTTCGGATCGTCGTACTTCGTATCGTAAGTAATCTTCAGATACGAGTCGTTGACTTTATTGACCAGCTCGCCGAGCTCGGTGCTCATCATCGTCGAGCCAATCAGATAAACGGCATCTGGTCCGGTAAGCTCCGAGTTGCGTGAGTTTGTGTCGCCGGCTTTTTTACTACGACCGATCATGTCGATGTTGATCTGCGCGACAACCTGATTGAGCGGCACCGTTGGATATTCAGTGAAGTAACGCGAGCCCCACAATCCTTTCTCCTCACCACAGTGCCAGACAAACAGCACCGAACGTTTGGGACGCTTCGGCGCCTTCGAGAGTGCTTCGGCCATTGCGAGCAACGCCGTTGTGCCCGAACCATCGTCATCTGCGCCATTGCAAATCGTGTCAGTACCATTTGGCGGACAGCCGCTGCCAACGTGATCGTAGTGCGCGCCGAGCGCGACGTATTCGGCTTTCAGAGCCGGATCGCTGCCTTCCCAAACAGCGACGACGTTCTGCGTGGGGATGATCTGATTGCTGTTCGCGATGTTCATGCTGACTTTCTTCTGATCGGTGAGCAGGAACGGCGTCTGAGATGATTCAGAAAGTGCTTGCGCTTCGCCCGCGAAGAGTGCAGTTGCGATCTCGGGCGTGATCACGATCGACGGCAATACGGGCGCGGGCTGTTGTGGTTGAAATTTGACTACGACCGTTGAGCCACGCTCCATGCGCTGGCGCGCACGTTGCCAGTTTGCCACGTATTGAGAGTCCGCTACATAAATCAGACCAACGACGCCTTTGCTGCGCGCGTAATCAGTTGGGTTCATCGAGTCTTCGCCATACTTGCCGTACTCTGCACGCGAAACGCCGCGTGGTGGCGCGTTTGGTGGGCCAACGATCACTGCGACTCGCCCCTTCGGATCGATGCCTTTGTAAGCATCAATCTCTTTTGATTTAACAAGCCAGCCGGAGCCTGCGAAGACGAGTTGCCCGCTGGCATTGCCCCCACTGCCCACCGGCAGAAAATCCGTTCCCACAGTTAACGTACGACCATTGAGTTCGACTTTTGATTGTCCACTGTCGGCGCGGTTGCGGCTCAGTTCGATGCGTTGAAAAAATGTTCCCTCGTCGCCTGCGGGTTTGAAGCCCCAACGAGTGAGATTCATCGCCAGGAACTTCGCAGTGGTATCGAGTCCGCGAGACGGAGTATCGCGTCCTTCCATTTCGTCGGAGGCGATGAACGTCAGGTAGTTTTTCATTTGGTCGGCCGAAATGGTGTCGACGCCGCGTTGAGCGGTTACGGATACCGTAGACCTTCTTGTTCGACGTGTAGCGCGCTGGGCGTAAGTTGCGGGAAGCGTGGTGACGAGAACGCTCGCCAGCACGAGTGCGGTTAAGAATCTTCGCATGCAGTCTCCATTAATTTGTACTTTGTGCTTTGTACTTTGATCTGTGTCTGAACCAAGTACAAAAAACAAAGTACAAAGCACCACCTTTGATGCTTTGCTTGTTATGCGTGCTGCACGGCCTGAACGAGTCGCGTCAGCGTGTCTTTCGCATCGCCATACAGCATGCCCGTCACCGGCTTGAAGAACAAAGGGTTCTCGAGGCCGGAAAAACCTTTGCCCTGGCCGCGCTTCAAGACAACCACCGACTTCGATCGATCGACTTCAAGAATCGGCATACCCGCAATGGGACTGCCGGGGTTGTCGCGCGCGTCGGGATTGACGACGTCGTTTGCGCCGATCACGACTGCGACATCAGTGCTCGGAAATTCGGGATTGATCTGTTCGAGCTCGTACAGTGCTGAATAAGGGACATTCGCCTCGGCGAGCAACACGTTCATGTGTCCGGGCATTCGTCCGGCGACAGGATGAATACCGTATTTAACTGTGACTCCGCGCTTCTCGAGCACGTCAGCGAGTTCGCGCACTACATGTTGCGCCTGTGCCGTCGCGAGACCGTAGCCGGGCACGAAGACGACTTTGTTTGCGTAAGCGAGTTGCGTGGCGATGTCTTCGAGTCCAACCTCGCGCATCGATCCCTGTAGCTCGCCGCCCGCTGCAGCTGTCGTCGCGCTACCGAAAGCGCCGAACAAAACGTTGGTCATCGAGCGATTCATCGCCCGGCACATCAGTATCGAAAGTATGAACCCGGAAAAACCGTCGAGCGTGCCCGCGATGATCAGCACCTTGTTTGAGAGTACGAATCCCGTAGCTGCTGAAGCGAGACCTGCGTAGGAGTTTAGCAGCGACATCACCACCGGCATGTCAGCAGAACCGATCGGCATCACCAGCAGCAGTCCGAAAATGAATGCCAACCCAACCATCGTGAAAAAGAGCGGCATCGATCCGGGAAAGATAACGAGGTAAACAAATATTCCGATCGTGACGGCGAGCAGGGCCATGTTGAAAATATTCTGGCCCTTGTAAGTCATCGGCGTGCCGCGTACCAGTCCCTGAAGTTTTGCAAAGGCGAGCAGGCTGCCTGTGGTTGTGAGTGCGCCGAGCATCACTTCGAAACCAAGCGCGCCCATCGTGATCGTCGCGAGATGACCGCCTTCTCGATAAAATTCGGATATGCCGACGAGTGCAGCGGCGAAAGCGCCGAACGCGTGTGACAGTGCGGTTCGTTGCGGCATCGCCGTCATCGGCACCCACACACCCATTGCGAGTCCTACAACAGAACCCACGGCGAGGCCGGCGAGGATCCACGTGTAAGTGATGATCTCGTGATGCATCAGCGTGCCGATGATGGCCATCAACATGCCAAACTCGGCGAGATGCATACCACGCTTCGCACTCTCGGGATGGCTCATCCCCTTCAATCCGAGGATGAAGAAGATTGAAGCGAGCAGGTAGCTGAGTTCGATGAAGTAGGTTTGCAGCATCCGTGAGATCTGTAGCTAGTCTTTCTTAGCAATCTCTTTCCGCTTGAACATCTTCAACATGCGATCCGTGATCACGAAACCGCCCACGACGTTCGTGGTCGAGCAAACGACTGCAATGAAACCGAGAATCGTGCTGACAGTGTTGTAGCGCGCCCCGGCAGTAACGATCGAACCGACGAGCGAAATGCCGGAGATAGCATTCGTTGCCGACATCAAAGGCGTGTGTAACAGTGGCGGCACTCGCGAGATCACCTGGTAGCCCAGAAACGCTGCGAGCGCGAAGACGTAAAGCGCGGAGATTAATGTTTCCGATGACATCCGATGATTATTACTCCTTAACGCTTTGCACGAAACATCTGCGTAATCTGTGGATTAGCCTGGTTGAGCCTGTAACGCTGCTGCTACGCGTTGGTTCACAACTTCGCCATTGTGCGTAACGCAGGATGGCCCAACCACATCGTCCTTCATATCGATCTGCAACTGTCCATCTTTGATGAGCAACGAAAGGAATGAGGTGACGTTACGCGAGTAGAGCTGGCTCGCGTGAACGGGCACTGTCGCCGCAAGATTCGTTGGCGCCATGATCGTTACGCCATCGCGTTCGACAACAACATCCGCCTGGCTGAGAACACAGTTGCCTCCGGTCGAGCCAGCAAGGTCGATGACGACCGAGCCACGTTTCATGCCGGCGACCGCTTCTTCGGTAATCAGAAGTGGAGCTCTTCTGCCGGGCACTTGTGCTGTCGTAATGATGACGTCGGCGGTTTTTGCATGTTCGGCAATCAACGCGCGACCGCGGTTCATCGCTTCATCTGAAAGCTCGACTGCGTAGCCGCCGGCATCTTCAGTTTTGATTCCACCGAGATCGACCTCCAGAAATGTCGCGCCCAGCGATCGTACTTGTTCGCCGGCGGCGGCGCGTACGTCGTAACCTTCGACGACAGCGCCCAGTCGTCGTGCGGTTGCAATCGCCTGCAGTCCTGCGACTCCCGCGCCGAGCACGAGCACGCGCGCCGGCGGCACGGTGCCGGCAGCGGTCATTAACAACGGAAACATTCGCGGAATGTGAGCGGCGCCGATCAGCACTGCCTTATAACCCGCAACGGTCGCCATCGACGAAAGCGCGTCCATCGCCTGTGCGCGTGTGATTCTGGGAATTAGTTCGACGGAGAAAGTCGTGATGCCGCGATCGATTGCCGGCAGCAATGCGGCGGGTTCGTCGAGTGGCCGCAGAAAACCGATCACCACGGCGCTTTTCTTGAGACGTGCAAAGTCGTTTGCGGAAGGTCGATTTACAACCGGAAGCACGTCGGCGTCTGCAAGCAATGCTTCTCTGTCTGAGCTTACTTCGGCGCCGGCCTCACGATACTCGTCATCTGTTCGTGCGGCACTTAGGCCGGCGCGACTTTCAACCTGAACCACGGCGCCGAGCGCGACGAGCTTCTTTACAGACTCAGGCATGAGCGCCACGCGTGCCTCACCCTCCTGTGTCTCCCGCAACACAACGATCTTCATAGCGAGCTCCGTTTGCAGGAAAGGGAAATGGGGAGGTGAAGTTCTCGCGCTTTTTGGCCGCCAACAACTCCGGATTCAGGCATAGACGACTAATCAGTTACATTCGTGGGGATCAGCTAGCGTTGAAGCGCGTGCAGTATAGCAAATTTACGGCTTTACGACGGATTCACCGGCTGCAGCTTGCGAATCGCTCGGCAGCAAACCTATAATGCGAGTCCGCTGCGGCGCATTGGTGTAGTCGGCTAACACGCTGCCCTCTCAAGGCAGAGACCACGGGTTCGAGTCCCGTATGCGCTACCACGATATTGACGAAAGGTCGCTGGAAATTAACTCCGGCGACCTTTTTCTTTTGGCAGAGTTCCAAACTCTTTCCTCTGGATCCGCAAGCGGGATTAATTTAGTTCTGAGAATGTGTCAGTGATCAAGCACCCATCCTTGTAGCGACGTTGTGTGCTGCGTGCGATTGGCAGTGCTGGTCAGACGTTGGGCATCTTCCTCATATCGTGTAAAAGCACTTCGCTGTACAATGTTGAGGAGTCGTTTGTATGAGAGAGATAGTGATAAAAAAAGCCAAGCTCCATGAGACCGAACTGAGGGATGACTTGCAGGATAAATCCCCGGACGAGTTGATCGGAATGATGTGGCAGTTGGCCCTCAACGCTTGGTCATTTAAGGAAACTGTCGATGTTGAACCAAGACTTCAGAGACATGTTGTTGTGCTTAAAAGAAGCAAGGGTTGATTTCATGATTGTGGGCGCTTATGCCCTTGCTGCTCATGGCTTCCCTCGCGCCACTGGCGACATTGACATCTGGGTAAGAAATTCCTCCGATAACGCTAATAGAGTTATGAGCGCGTTGGCGAAGTTCGGCGCGCCACTTTCTGGACTGTCCGAGCAAGATTTCATAACGACAGATATGGTTGTGCAAGTTGGGGTGCAGCCGTGTCGGATAGACATTACAACCGGTATTGATGGCATAGGGTTCAATGAGGCTTGGGAGAACAAGATGGCTATCACGGTAGACGGCATTGATCTCTTCGTGCCTTCAAAGGCTGATTTGCTAAAGAATAAGATTGCATCAGGTCGAGATAAGGATCAAGGTGATGTTGCCTGGCTGAAACGAAACCTCGACGATGATGCCTAATAACGACATGGCAGCGGACTCGCGCTCAGCGTGCCTTCTCATAACCGTTGCAAGAAACTGAGCATTTCGGCTGGTGGAGACAGGAAAAAGTTGCGAAGAGTGTCCCGTATGGGCTACCACGATTTTGCGAAGGTCGCTTGGGTGACTCCGGCGGCCTTTCCTTTTCTATCAAAAATTCCTTCTAGATCCCGCATGCTAAATTATTTAGATCTGCGAATGTGTTGGTTCGATCGAGCAGCTATCCTTACTGTAGCGACGTTGTGTGATGAAGTGCTATTGACAGTGCTGTTGGACCGGTGCTAGCAATGGCGTATCGTTCACGAAACGTTGCTCAGGCGCTAATGAATCTCATACTCAATAACGGAATTGCGGGACACGTGCACGTTGAACGACGATGATTACACGCACCTCTTGGACTGATGCGGGAAGGTATGAGAAGTCTTTTCCCGATTGTCCAGATCAAGATACATATTGTTAGGGCGCAAATCAGACTATGAAAGATGTATTTCTTTCCCACGCGACCCAAGATAAAGAACTCTTCGTCCGTCCATTTTCGCGAATCTTGGAAGAAGAAAACGTGTCTTTCTGGCTTGACGAAGCAGAGATCAAATGGGGCGATAAGATAAGCGCCCAAATAAATAAAGGGTTGAATACCTCACGGTTCATCGTTGTGTTTATTACGCCAGCGTTCATCGGGCGAAACTGGACTGAAACCGAGTTGTCCGCGGCTCTTTCCCGCGAAAATGACGAAGGCCGCACGGTGGTTTTGCCGATTATTACAGGCGACCCAAATTCGCTGCTCAGAAACTACCCGATGCTACGAGATAAGCGCTATCGGCAATGGACAGATGGGCCGAAAGCTATAGCGGGAGATCTCAAACGGTTAGTGCAAGAATCCGAAAGGCGTTCAAACGAACGGCTAAAATCTTTAGTTCATGACCGCTGGTCAGGTAAGCGGCGCGTAGCAGAAACCCTGACGGATATTATTAAACAGCCCGCCTCGGATATATCGGATTTCGCACGTCTGGAACTTGGTTTACACGAGTTCGCCAGACTGGGGCCGAGCGCCTCTCATCAATCTATTTCTGAACTCCGTGACGCATCCATTGACCACTCAGTTGTGCGACGTGGATTGGGAACTCTAGTGTCCATGTGTTTGATAGCACAAGGAAATCTATTGCAGGCCGATAACGTGTTTGGCGATGCGATGAGAGAAGAAGTTAAGATTGAGCAGCAACGTCATTACGTTGCGCTCCAGGAAGGACTTGTTTACGTTGCTTTGGGGCGGCACGGCGATGCCGGGAAGGCATGGAGAACTATGAGCGGAAGTCAACCCAGATTTGACGAACAAATTTATCCGTTCGGAGCAGCAACATGGGACTATGCGAGGGCGCTGCTTGCTGTCGTTGCATCAGATAGACCTGTGGAAAAGATCATTTCGAGTATCTCGCCTCAGAAGTATCGGGGCATTGCTCACTTGACCGCCAAGACGGGCCGATTTATGCGTCGCTCCAAGATAATACTGGACCAAATCGAGGAGTGGAGCAACGAAGAAGGGTGGGCAGCCCGCCACAGCCGACGTACGCTCAGCGGAAGATTGCATTCCTTCGAGAAGGATGTGTTATCTGTGTCGGGCTCACTTTTTGGTGTGCTAAAGTTTTAACGTCAGGTGAGCTTAAGTGGAAAGGCGCCCTTTCTCGTGAGGGTGGGTGAAAACCCCTTGGAGGTTCGAATCCTCCCCTGACAATCACACAATTTGCGAGCGAGTGACATAGCCCTAACAACGGCGTTCTTTGTATGGATTTACATTGCGACTGATTTCAACTGCTGCAAGAAACTGAGCATTTCTGCCGGTGGCGACAGGAAAAAGTTGCGAAGATTGTCCCGTATGCGCTACCACGATATGACGAAGGTCGCTGTGATAACTCCAGCGGCCTTTCTTTTTTGCCGGGCGGTGTTCATAATTGCGCGGACACTCAAACCAGCAGGAAACTAGGGTTCACCGGCTATCGAATACCCATCAATCTCGATGGTGTTGCTGAATAGCAAAGCCTCAAATGTATGGTGCGCACAACGTGAATACCAAACCCGAAGGAGATAATCCATGCTCTCTCGAAACGTTTCCCGGCAACGAACTGTCGTTAAATCGATCCTCTGGCTGCTGAGCGCTTCTTTGATGGGGCTTGCCGCAATCATTTCCGCTCGGACTGAAAGCGCGCCCACAGCGATTCGTCCGAACCTGGCGACATTCAAAATCTACTGCGCCTCAAGTCTAGACCAACCCATTGTCTATTTCAGCAATATCTTCGACGCAAACCTAAAGGCGCAGTCGCAAATTAGCACGCTGCCGCTAGGTTCGGCGTTCAAAAACTACCTGGTAGAGGAATATGACTTCAAAAGTAGTGCCGGCGCCGGTTGTGGATTTTTCGATTCCCTTGCCAAGGCGGAAGC
>Ga0068871_100002273_pt1 | contig 13076 bp, 11 predicted proteins | sample KBSMisM72_FD_72750 | JGI IMG/M metagenome (GOLD analysis project Ga0068871, IMG submission 72750) | Miscanthus rhizosphere microbial communities from Kellogg Biological Station, Michigan, USA - KBS Miscanthus M7-2 | ecosystem: Host-associated > Plants > Roots > Rhizosphere > Soil ... | reverse complement strand
CCTTGAAACCGTGATACTGGTGCGCCTCTGGTACGTCCTGAGGCACACGCTTCAGCGAGTCGAGCGCACGACGATAGTATTCGCTGGGTTTGTAAATCGTCTTCATGATGCGCTGATAGCCGCTGATGAGAGTGTCGACGTCCATCTTCGGAATGAAGTTTACGGTCGCGATGGTGTTGTTGCCGGTCGCGTCGGCGCCGAGGAGTCGTCCTTCTCTTTCCAGTCGCTTCCACAACTGCGTGTCGGGAAGTGCATTCAGCATTCCCACCATCGCCATCGGAATCGCGCTCTCACGAATGAAGTCGATTTGCCGTTCGAAGATGTCGTCGGGATCGTTGTCAAAGCCAACAATGAATCCGGCCATCACCTCCATACCGTGACTCTGAATCCTTCTCACTGAGTCGAGCAGGTTTCCTCGATTCTGCGACTTCTGCGCTTCCTTGAGACTCTCCTCCACCGGAGTCTCGATCCCGAGAAAGACGCGGCGGAATCCGGCGTCCTTCATCGCGGTCAGCAGATCGTCGTCGTCAGCGAGGTTCACGCTCGCTTCCGTAAGCAGTGAAAACGGATAGCCATTTTTCTTCTGCCACTCGATCAACGCAGGCAAAAGTAGCCGCACGTTCTTCTTGTTGCCGATGAAATTATCGTCGACGATAAATAGCGGTCCACGCCAGCCGAGCTTTTTCAAGGCGTCAAACTCGGCAATCATCTGCTGGTTGCTCTTGGTTCGCGGGACACGCCCGTAGATCTCGATGATGTCGCAGAACTCACACGAGAACGGGCAGCCACGCGAGTACTGCACTGACATGCAACTGTACTTCTTGAGATTCACGAGACCGAAGTCAGCAACCGGCGCGAGAGATAACGGCGGGCGCTCCGGTGCTTTGTAGATGCGTTTTGCTTCACCGCGTTCGAGGTCTGTGAAGAATTGAGGGAGTGTAGTTTCGGCTTCACCCTGAAAGATGTGGTCTGCGTAAGGAAGCTCTTCGATGGTGCTGGTGACGTATGGTCCGCCGAGCACGATTATCTTTCCTCGTTCTTTACAGCGCTTCACAATTTCGTGAAGTGACTTCTTTTGCGCCAGCATCCCCGTGATGAAAACCATATCGGCCCATTCAATATGGGAATCTTTGAGCCGCTCGACTTCCAAATCTACGAGACGCCGTTCACATGACTCCGGCAACAAACCGGAAACAGTCAATAAACCGAGCGGGGGGAACACGGAGCGCTTGCCTTCAAAGGGCAGCGCGTATCGAAAACTCCAGTACGTTTCAGGAAACTCAGGATTAACCAATAAGACCTTCATTGCGTCCTCCTCCCAGATTTGGGCGCATTATTCTTCGTTATGGGGAAGTTTTCTGAAACGAAAGTTGCGACCACCATTACATATACGCGATGTTAGATTGCGAAACCATTTAGGGCGAGTAATAGTTGTGTAAACATACGGCAACTCGAAGCTCGATGCAAACATCCATGTTGTGCTATAAATTCCCTGCTTAACTCGCCCGAACCCCTAAAAAGGAATACTGAATTATGAGAACAAAACTTTCACGCGCTCTTGCTGCCGGTTTAATGCTTATGTTTTCCCTCTCACCGGTATGGGCCACCTGCGGTGGCGGTGGGGGCGGGGGAACCGGTGGCGTTGGCGGCGGTGGTAGCAAAAGCGAAGGGCCCGCACCTCCTGTTTACAAAGTGCCATGGAAGATTTGGGAAGCTCGCACTGCACCACAAAAGGGACTGGTTCTCTATTGGTTCCCTGCCAGCAATAACGAGATCAAGAACTCAAGCCTGCTGGCGTCGCGAATTCTCACGCTCTATTCATCGCAATGCGTTTCAATGACTGTTGCGGACTCAAAGACGCCCGAATTGCAGTCAATCATCGGCAACTCCTCCGTGCCGGTTGCCGTGTTGGCGAGTACGGATGGATCCACTATCAATAAAGTCGAGAACACGGGCGGCAAACTCAAAGTCGAACAGGTCGAGAAACTCGTCGACGCAGAGATGAAGCAGCGCGAGACCACTCTCGATACGCAGTTGAAACAGGCAAAGGAAAAAGCAAAGGCCGGAGATAACCCGGGCGCAATCGCACTTCTCAAACCGGTCGCCGAAGAAAAATGCCTGTTTCCGAAGAAAGCGAAGGACGCCTCCAAAGAGTTGAAGAAACTCGGCGTGGAAGAAATCGGCAGCATTCCTGACGCACCTATTCTCGATCGCATCCAGGGTGCTCGCGTCGAAGCCGTGATGCGCAGCGGCCTCATCGCCGAGATAGCTGAGAAATACGTCACGGCCGAAAGGCTCTATCAGCGAGCACATCGGATGGATCCCGCTGATCCGACTCCGCTGCGTTATCTGGGCGAACTTTATCGACATCACACCGGCGAGTGGGGCAAAGCAAGAGCCACATTCAACACGATTCTCAACATGCCTGCCGATGCTATCGCGCGTGCAGTTGCACTTCACGGTCTTGGCAAGATGACGATTCATGACGGCGAGTTCAAGAAAGGCTTGTCGCTGATGGAACAGTCAGTCGCGGAGTATCCACTCGCGCTCGCTTATCGCAATCTCGCAGTCTACTGGAACTCCGAAGGCGATCTGGAGCAGGGCAATGCGTACACGCAAAAGGCGCTTGCTCTCGATCCGAAAGATCCATACAACCTCGTGTTCGCAGCAGTTTTCATGGCCGCATCAGGACATGGCGACGAGGCTTTGAAGATTGCGCGCGCGAATCGAAATCTGTTACCGGCGTCGTATAACCTCGCTGCGATCTACGCGCAGACTGGTCACAAGCGCGAGGCGCTCGCGTTGCTGCAACGACACTTCTTCCAGTACGAGCGTTATCACGCTGTTCGTGCCAAGGAAATGATGGAGGCGCGTGTCGATGCGGTATTCGACTCGCTGCGTCAGGATTCAGCATTCCTGGCACTTACGAGTGGAGCTGACGGCAGACTCCAGATGCCCATGAAAAATATGACGGGCTCGGCCAATCGAGATTGATCATCCCTAGCGGCCACGGATTTCCACGATCCGTGGCCGCGTAAGGAGACTCCCCATAGACCAAGTCCGCGATTACCGCATCTGGCAAGTAATCACAGCCTCTGCCGTCGGTACCATGATCGAATGGTACGACTTCTATATTTTTGGCAGTCTCGCCGTAATCATCGCGCCGCTCTTCTATCCGAAAGGCAATAACACACTCGCACTCATCGCTTACCTGTCGACGTTTGCAGTCGGCTTTGTGGTCCGTCCCTTTGGAGCTCTCTTCTTTGGACGTATTGGCGACCTCGTTGGACGTAAGTATGCGTTCCTCGTGACGCTGATCATCATGGGCGGCGCTACTGCGGCGATCGGTTTCCTGCCGACCTACCCAACGATCGGTATCGCGGCGCCGATATTCCTCTTAGTGATCAGGGTGCTTCAGGGATTGGCACTCGGCGGGGAGTATGGGGGCGCTGCCGTTTACGTCGCCGAGCATGTGCCTGATGGAAAGCGCGGGTTCTATACAAGTTTCATTCAAATAACGGCGACGCTCGGATTGTTTGTTTCGCTGGTGGTCGGGATCATCGTGCAAAACTCGATGACTGACGCGGCATTCAAGGCGTGGGGTTGGCGCATACCGTTCATCATCTCGCTCTTTCTGGTCGGCATTTCGCTTTACATTCGCCTGCGCATGAAAGAGTCGCCGATCTTTCAACAGATCAAAACCGCGGGAATGACATCTTCCCGTCCGCTTGTTGAGGCTTTTACGCATTGGGAGAACCTCAAGCGCGTGTTGATCTCGTTGTTTGGCGCGACTGCGGGACAGGGTGTGGTCTGGTACACAGGTCAGTTCTATGCGCTCTTCTATTTGCAGACTGTTTTGAAAGTGAACCCACGCTCGGCGCAGTACATCATCGCGATTGCGCTGCTGTTTGCGATGCCGCTGTTTGTGTTTATGGGCGCGCTTTCGGATCGTATTGGACGCAAATGGATCATGATGGCGGGATGTTTACTGGCGGCGATTTCATACATGCCCATCTACGGAGCTATGCAGCGCGCCGCTGGGTCGAATGTGGTTACAACTCAATCGAAACTGGATCCGGTGACCGGTGCTAAAAGCCTCATCCCTCAAACAGAGGTGAACGGCACGCTGCAAGCAGCAAATGAAGTGCTGACTTATGTGGATTTCCGAACACTAATCAGCTCACCAGCAGCTCAGAAACTGATCCTGCTCGTGTTCATTCAAGTCTTCTTCGTCACCATGGTCTACGGACCAATCGCCGCATATCTAGTAGAAGCATTTCCGGCAAAGATCCGGTACACATCGCTTTCGCTTCCCTATCACATCGGCAACGGCGTCTTCGGCGGACTACTACCCGTAATCGGCCTCTCGGTAGTCGCAAAAACCGGAGACATCTACGCCGGCCTTTATTATCCCATCATAGTGGCGAGCATAACCTTCATCGTGGGCTCGTTGCTGCTCAGAGAGACGAAGCACACGCTGATTTGGGATGAGGTTAACCGCAGATAAACGCGGATTTGCTTTCCGTTAGCAGGAGATCGGAATACTCGTGCCAAACGCTGCGTTCACGTACGCTAAAAATCCTTGCGCCGAAAGTGTATCCAGCCGGTAATCGACGTTCGTTGAACGGCAAACAGAGTCGCCGGTGATGGTGATCGAGACGATGAGCGGCTGGCCGTTAAGGCTCATGAAGTTTGGCCCACCTGAATCACCAAAACACGTTCCGCCGTTGCCGGTTGATGCATTCTGCGACAGACGCAGATAGCCGCCGTTGAGCGAGTTGAAGCTCGAGAACGAGAACATACGTGGAACCGGATTCAGATCCTGAAAGAACGGAACGCCTCCGCTCACGACGCGGTTTTGCACGCCATAACCTACGTTCGTGAACAGCGCCTTTTTCAATCCGTTTTGAGCCGCCAGTTGATCGAGCAAGCCACAGCTCGGCAGTACTGCAGGCGAAACGCCCTGAACATTCCGCGTTAGAATCAACGCACCGATATCGCCTGAGTCGCTCTGGCTCTGGTTGTAATTCGGGTTTGTAACCACGTGGGCCACAGCCAGGAGAGTTGTCTTGTTGCTTGTCAGTGCGCCGAACGGTATTGACTGAGCAAGACTAACGTAGGCGACGTATCCCTCGGGTGCGAGATCCTGTGTGTAGAAGATCGTGCAGTGACTGGCTGTAAGAAACACATTGCCAGTGATCATCGTGCCGGAGCAGATTGGAAAGATTTCCCCCGTAGTGGGCGACTTCACGATAAACGCGCCGGTATTGCGGTACGCATTACTTGAATCGACGAATCCGTACGTAATAGCGGACGTTTTTGGCGGGAGCAACAACGACATCGTCAACAGACTCGTGGCCAGTACAGAGAAAGCTATCAGACGTTTCATGGAAATCTCCTTATGATGAAGCTTGTAGGTTGGCCGGGCGAGTGAATTCTACCGCCGAGGCAGGATAGTCTCAAGTTGCCCGCCTGAGGACATTGCGATAGGCTGGCAGCGCTTTTCCGACAAATCCATGAACATCAATCGTCGTGAATTCAACTATGCACTACTTATCAGTGCTGGTTCAGTAGCACTGCGCCGCTTTCCTGCGCAGACGACAATGCGCGTCAACAGCAAACGGATCATGGAGCACATTCTCGCCCTGGCTGAGTTTGGAAAGAATCCGCAAGGTGGTGCGAGCCGGGTCGCGTATAGCGATGCTGATAAACAGGGCCGTGAGTACGTGCTTGGACTTCTTCTAGATGCAAAACTCGACGTCAGGATCGATGCCGCGGGCAATCTCATTGGCAGTCGCGGTGGTAGCGCCAACCTCAAACCTTTGTTGATCGGTTCACACATCGATACCGTTCCTGAAGGCGGAAACTACGACGGCGTAGTTGGTTCGATTGGCGCGATCGAGGTCGCACAGACTCTGGCGGAAAACAATGTAACTACTCGTCACCCACTCGAAGTCGTCATTTTTCAGAACGAAGAAGGCGGACTCATTGGCAGCCGTGCGATGGATGGTGAGTTGACCGAGAAAGAGCTCGACCTTGTTAGCCGCAGCGGCAAGACGATTCGCGAAGGAATAAAGTTCATCGGTGGAGATGTCGCGAAGCTGGCGGAAGTGCGGCGACAGAAGGGCGACATTGCCGCTTATCTCGAATTGCACATCGAACAAGGCGGAATTCTCGACAGTGAAAAGATAAACATCGGAGTGGTTGAAGGCATCGTCGGGATCAACTGGTGGGACGTCACGATCGAAGGCTTTGCAAATCACGCGGGCACAACTGCGATGAATAATCGACAGGATGCGCTGCTGGCTGCGGCAAAGTTTATCGAAGCTCTGAATCGCGTCGTGACGAGCTTGCCCGGCAGACAAGTCGGCACGGTTGGCAGGATCAACGCACTTCCCGGCGCGCCGAACGTAATTCCCGGCAAGGTGGTTTTGAGTCTCGAGCTACGCGATCTCGATGCCGCGAAGATCAATATGGTCTTCGAAAAGATTCAGGCCGAAGCACAAAAGATCGCCAGTGACAGTAAAACGAAGTTCGACTTCAAGGAGATCAACGTCAACATACCGGCACCCACGGATCCACAAATCCGCTCATCGATATCCGATGCAGCACGCGAGCTTGGTCTAACAACGAAGCTGATGCCTTCGGGCGCCGGTCACGATGCTCAGGACATGGCGCGCCTTGGTCCCGTTGGCATGATCTTCGTCCCGAGTGTCGGCGGAATCAGTCACTCTCCACGCGAGTTCTCTCGACCAGAAGACATCGCTAACGGCGCGAACGTATTACTCCACACCCTTTTGAAATTGGATAGAGCTTAGCCTTCGAGTTTGTGCCTTTTGTGCTTTTTGTGCCTTTTGTGGCTCTATTCATATCGTAGTGCGATGATCGGATTCACTCTCGTGGCACGTCGCGCCGGTATATAGCTGGCGATCGCAGCGACTGCAATCAGCAACAACGATATGAGTGTGAACGTCGTCGGATCAGTCGCCGTCACTCCAAATAGCAACGTCGACATCACTCTCGTTAAGGCTAGCGCAGCGATGAGACCGATCGCGATACCGATAACGACCAGTTTAAAGCCGTAACCCACAGCAAGTTTGAGCACAGTACTAGTCTGCGCTCCAAGCGCCATGCGGATACCGATCTCATGTGTCCGCTGCGCCACTGAGTAACTCATCACACCGTATATTCCGACCGCCGCAAGCACGAGCGCGACAGCTGCAAAGACCGCGAGCAGCAACATGCTGAAACGCTGCCGCGCGATCGAGTCGGCAAGGATAGTTTCCATTGTTCGAATGTTGGACACCGGCTGGTCTTTATCAATCTCCCAAACGGCTTTACGAACGGTACTCGCCATGCTTGCCGGATCGACGTCAGTCTTCACGACTAGATCTTGAGCGTCAAAGAAGCCGTATTGCCTGTAGCTCAGATACATTTGCGGCGCCGGCTCGGCAGTCAACTCCATCTGGCGAACGTCTTTCACGATACCAATGACATTGATCCAATCTTCCGGCGATCTCGCTCTACCCACTGCGATTCGTTTGCCCACGGCTTCTTCGCCCGGCCAGAAACGACGGGCCATGGTTTCACTAACGACTGCTACGTTCGGTGACTTGTCAGTGTCCTGATCGGTTAGCTGGCGTCCTTTCAAGAGGGGAATACTCATCGTGTCGAAATAACCGGGGCTAATCATTCGCGTAACCACGATCAGTTCCTGTCCCGGCGGTGGCTCCGGCCTGCCTTCGATGTTGACAGAAATAGAGTTTCCCTGACGATACAAGGGAAGGTTTGTAGTTACTGCCGCCGATCTAACTCCAGGCAAAGATTGAACTCGCTGGACCAGATCCGTATAAAAGGCCGACCTGGTTACCCTCTTTTCGTACTTCGGTTCGGGAAGTACGATCTTCATTGTCAACAGATTCTCCGCACGAAACCCCGGATCGACATTACGTAGTCGCAGAAAACTATTGATAAGCAATCCCGCGCCGATCAGCAGCACCAGCGAAATCGCAACTTCCGCGATCACGAGCAACCCACGCAAACGTTTGCCGCTACCTCCAGTTGCTGCGTCGCGTCCGCCTTCTTTCAGAGTCTCGCTCTGGTTGAACCGAACAGATTGAATCGCAGGCGCTAAACCAAAGATCAAACCCGTCGCAAGAGAGACGAGCAAAGTGAAGCCGAGAACTTTGTAGTCAATCGAGATTGCGCGCGCTTGCGAAATATTTTCAGGGATAAAAACTTTCAGGACTATGAGTCCGGCGTAAGCGATCGCGAGGCCTACGAGTCCGCCCAAAGTCGATAGCAAAACACTCTCAGTTAAAAACTGCCGGATCAAGCGCCCGCGTCGCGCACCCAGTGCGACACGTACCGCAATCTCTTTTTGTCTCACTGCTGCTCGTGCAAGTAAGAGGTTGGCAACATTCGCGCATGCAATCAGCAACACGAGTCCGACGGCGCCCAACAGAATCAGCAATGCGGGTTTGATGTCTCCGACAATACGTTCATGCAAGGGTGTGATTACTGCGCCCAGATCTGTGTTTGTTAGCGGATACTGTTGTTGTAAGCGCGTCGCAATGGTACTCATCTCCGCTTGAGCCTGGGCCAATGTTACGCCGGGCTTGAGTCGTCCGAGAACTGTAAGATAATGGCTGTCGCGGTTGGCAGCCTCCTCTTGAGTAAAAGCAATCGGGACCCAAACTTCATCATCTGCCGTCGGAAATTGAAAACGCGGCGGCATGGCACCAACTACCGTGTAACTGGCGCCGTTGAGAGTCAAAGTCTTGCCAACGATGCCGGCATCGCCGCCAAATCTTCGTTGCCACAAGCCATAACTCAACAGGACCACATGTCCTGAACCCGGTTGATCTTCCGCGGCGGTAAAAACACGTCCGACTTGGGGGTCTACGCCGAGAAGGGGAAAGAGAGTTGCGGAGACACGCCTGCCATCCAACCGCTCGGGCTCGCCTGAGCCGGTCAAATTAAAACTTGCAACGTCAATTGCAGCCATTCCTTCAAACAGTTGGTTCTGATCACGCCAGTCGATGTAGTTTGCCGCGGTGGGGGTATCGGTTGGATAGCCTTGCTTGGCATTCTCTTCCCAAACCATTACGAGTTGTTCGGGATCTTTATAAGGCAGCGGCTGCAACAAGATTGTGTTTACAACACTGAAGATCGCAGTGTTGGCCCCGATTCCCAGAGCCAGTGCGACAACAGCAATGATCGTAAAGCCCGGGTTCTTCCGTTGCATTCGTAACGCATAACGCAGGTCGTGTAGGAAATCAGCTAACACGTTCGTTCTCCCTCCGCCGGCAACGAGCGGCTCTTTCGCGGCCTTTTGCGAGCGCCGCATTTCTCTTTGCATCACATCGGCATCGGCGAGTTCTCTGAGCGCCACTTGTTTAGCGTCGGCTTCAGTCGCGCCGGCTTTGAGTGAACGCTCGTAAACATCGTCGAGATGCTGGGCCAGCTCTTCGACGACCTCGGCCTCATGCGCCGGTTCGAGATTGAGTCGCGACAGGCGCCGCCGAACTTCTTCTTTCCAGTCAGGCATGCTCAATTCCGGTAATGCGATTGATGGCTTCGACAAACTCCTGCCAACTGTGGCGCTGTGCGGCGAGGACTTTCCGGCCCTCGGCAGTCAAACGGTAATAACGACGACGGCGCTGGCCCGCCTTTTCGACCCAGCGTCCCTGAATCCAGCCACGGCGCTCGAGTCGATACAGCAACGGGTAAAGCGAAGCCACATTGAACCTCAGCCTCCCCCGCGAGCGCTGCTCGATCAAATTTCCGATGTCATACCCATGCCGTGGCTGATCTTCGACGAGCGAGAGTATCAGCAATTCCGCGCTCCCCTTCTTCAGCTCACGGTCAAGCATCTGCGAAAGCTTATATGGCATAGCGATATATTATTGAGGTGTATATCAGACGTCAACCTTGGAGTTTTCGGGTTTGAGATCCTGTTTTTGGTGGTTCACGGATACAAGCTCAAGGCTGCCCTTCGCTTACGAAGCTTAAGTCGGCCGGGTATGTTCATTCTCAAAAGCCGCTCAGTCGCGCGGCCTGTCGCGGTGAGTGGAACGATCCGAGCCCCATTCAATTGAAAGTGTTCAGCCCACCGCTCCGTGCGTGGATTGAACAACGCCACAAGTTCACCGGTGAGCGGATCGAGGGAGGCAATGTCCGAGCCTTTGAAGCGATTACATTCAAAACAGGCTAATACCAAGTTGGCGGAGGATGTCTCGCCACCGTGTTTAAATGCAATGAGGTGATCAGGTTCGTGAGGACCGAAGACTTGAGATTCAGTTAGTAAACAGTATTCGCAACGCTCTCTCGCTCGCTCCCGCACCTCTCGCCGTAAGGCTGCGGAGATACGGGCTCTTGTCACGTTTTCTTCTTTATGTATTTGTGTGCGCGGATTTTAACTAGTTGCATAAGGTGTTCGAGTTGACCGAACCACTCAAGCTCTAGTTCATCGTCTTCAGTCAGTTCACCGGCGGACTTGAGTTCGAGTAACTCACGCACACGCTCTTGTGTTTCCGGTGAAGGACGGAAGGACGCAATCTCCTCGGGTGACGGGCCACGAGCAAAGAAGTCTACGATCTCATCGTAGCTCGTTTGCTGAAACGACAACGCAGCAACTGCGCCGTCAGGTTCGTTCCTGGATTCCTGCTTCATTACCATAACGTAGCGAATCTTAGCAGTTCCTGGCGTTAACAGAAAAGGCCGCCCAAGTTGGACCGGCCTTCTCTTACCTTCTTAGTCATCCTAACCGCACGGGCAAATAATCACACCTTCGATCGTGCCGACCACAGCGCCGCTTCCTCCCTTAACTGACGGATCAAACTTGATGCGGTAGGCGGCTATTACCTGGCAGCCTTTGAGTGCTGGATCTTGCGTGGCTGTGACTTGTCCACACAGACGGCCCTCCATGATTCCCAGGTCACTGCATTTTTGACAGGCCTTAATCGGAAGACGATGCGAGCCTTCGTTAGTAACGCCTGACATGCGGCCTTCGACTCTTAGCCCATTAACTCCCAGCCAGACAAAGTCTGCAGCATGAAAGCCACGATGCATGCCGTCGGTATCAAAAGCGGTGGAGAGATTGCCGAATTCGAGGCCGCCATTGAAGGACCGCGCCAATGGTGAGTCGCAGTTGGTTCCTTGAATGTTGGCTTTCATTTCGTGCTGGGTGCGAAGCGTTACGCATTTCGGTTCTTTGCACTCCTGTTTCTTGCTGCTCCGGAGTGGCATCTTTCCCTTTAGGTCCTTAGATAAGGCGCTAACACAAAATGGTTTAGTGAGGATCCCTTCGGGATCGTCAAAACATCTGGTTGCCATTTTTATTCTCCTTCTGGGTGACGAGGCTGTCGAGTGATTGAGGAGAGCGCTTCTGAGGGCTCAGGCGACTCCTCCATTCGTGGTGTAACGAACCCAAGTTCGCAAGGTGTTCTTGAGTCGCCACAATATTCCTATCTGCGGATGAAAGTCAACGCATAGAGTAACGCGGATGAAAACGCTCGCCCTGTCTTCATCCGCGTTAATCTGTGGCTAATATATTGTTCGCTTGGGGAGGGCGCCGGCAGTTTAGTTTTGTGTCCGAGATGCTTGAATCTGGACTAGTCTGGCTGCGGTGTGAACGTGTAGAATCCTGACAGTTTAATATGAGCCAAACAATACCTGCACACTTTGATGGCCAACACATCCTCCTTGATGAGGCAGTTGAACTCGAACCCAATACAAAGTTGTTGGTTACCGTATTACCGAAGGACGCGGATGTCGAGGCGTGGCGAGTTCTATCCGCGAAGCGTCTTGAAGACGCATATGCTCAAGAGGAAGAAGAATATTCTTTAGATCTAATTAAAGAACCAAACACGGAATAATGAAACAAGGTGTTGTGATCCTCACTCCCGTACCTCAAGCCGACGGGAACCTCAAGAATCGTCCAGCTATTTTTCTCAGAGAAATGCCGCCTTATCGAGATCTGCTTGTGTGTGGTGTCAGTACACAATTACATCGTGAGGTAAAGGGATTTGACGAACTAATTCGATCAACTGACTCGGATTTTAAGCCACTGGTCTAAAAACCGACTCATTGATCCGACTGGGATTTCTAGCAGTGTTACCTCGAACGGCCGTTATCGGGTCGATTGGCGCAATTTCGTCAGTGAGATATCGACGTTTGCTAAAGCGTCTCAGCGATTATCTCATTCGATAAATCTAGAGCCACAGATCAACGCGGATGAAAACAGATCAATCTGTCTTCGTCCGCGTTATCTGTGGCTAAATGTTCTTTCGCTTATTTACACTTACTGTATCCACAATCGCGGCAGAAGTCACAGCCGCTCGCGTGTTCGAGTTGGCCGTGGCATTCGGGGCAGATGCCGATCATGTTGGACATGATGGCGCCCGTGACGGCTTTCTGGTGATGTTGGGATTGTTGTTTGCTCGCCACCGCGCGGGCGGAGTCGGGAAGATCCTGGACCCGCCGCACCGTGATCATGATGCATTCGGCAACCGCCTGCTCCGGTGAAGTAAGCAGTCGCTCGTTGAACCACACCGCATGCGTGCCGGTTACTTTGTTCAGGCTGTACGCGACTTCGGCTGCATCGAACCCGCCACGCAGCATCTTCGAAGCCAGCAAGCCCACGCCACCGCTGATTGGACCAGTCGCAAACACTTCCTGAATCATTTTGCCGTCATGATTAACCGTGACGTAAAGATTCTGACCGTCGAACGGAATCTGCCAGGTCGCACCGCGCAATTCACGTGGACGCTCGATCCTGATCGCGGTCACTGCCGGAAGTTTGATCGTCTCAGAGTGTTCGCGCGCAATCGCTTCCTGACGAGCGGAGGCATCGTCAGCCGCTGTTGCTTCAGCAGCACTCACACCTTCGTCCAACGGCTCGACCACCGCTTCCGGATTGCATGCCACTTCGCCCTTCGGTTCTTCAGCTTTCATCGACGTGAGCACCTGGTTATCGCGGGAACCATCACGATAATAACTGACTGCCTTGCAACCAAGTTGACGTCCGAGGCGATAAAGCGCGTCCACCGACTCCACCGTGTCGTTAACCGCAC
>Ga0068871_100002272_pt1 | contig 13078 bp, 11 predicted proteins | sample KBSMisM72_FD_72750 | JGI IMG/M metagenome (GOLD analysis project Ga0068871, IMG submission 72750) | Miscanthus rhizosphere microbial communities from Kellogg Biological Station, Michigan, USA - KBS Miscanthus M7-2 | ecosystem: Host-associated > Plants > Roots > Rhizosphere > Soil ... | reverse complement strand
AGTTTGTCCTTGACACTGCCTTCGCTCTTATCGAGGGGCACCCTCAGTCGGAATGGGGCACGCAAAGGTCGTTAATGGTGGGCCACCCGTCCCGACCAGTCCGATGTGGGGGAGGTTGTCGGGTTGAGCAACGGTTAGGCTGCGTTTTGGGTCGTCCGCAGGAATGGGTGACACGGCAGATGACATTTCTTTCTCCTCAAAGTCCTGTTGTTGGGTGTTTGATGCCGATTACGATTTCCACAGCTCGACGGTTTCTGCGGCGAAGTCCTCGTAGCTGCGTGGCCGGGGGAACTCGGGGACAGACGGAATTCTCCCCAGTCTCTCGACGAAATGGAAATTGGCGAACGTCCCGTGAAGTGCACTCCGCCCGTCTGTCCCCGGTTTATCCGTCAACGCTTCCAAAATGCTAGGCAGAGCGGGAGGAAACCTTTCTGTTGCGCGTCTTTCGCGTTGGTGCAGGGCTCGAACTCCGGCGCACCGGTTTCCGGACGGGTTGAATCAGTACTTCGGCGGGAATCTGCAGTTTGCGGTGCAGCTTGCGGATCATATTGAGTGACAACGGACGCGCCCGCCGCATGACCTCATATACGCGGGTGCGCTGGCCAATTACTCCGACCAATGCGCGGTAATCTTTGCCTTGCTGCTCGAGCCGGAACTTGATGGCTTCAATCGGGTCGGGAAGGTCAACCGGATAATGCTCGCTTTCATAGGACTCCACCAGAGTGGCCAACACTTCAAGTTCGTCACCCTCGGGAGTTCCCTGGGCCGCGCCCCACAGAGTTTTAATGTGGCGTAAAGCAGCGTCGTAGTCGGCTTCGGTCCGGATCGGCTTAATCTCCATGCTTCACCTTTTTCACATCGATCTTGTCGTAAGCGGCATGGCTTCCAAGCCATTTGATGAACACGATCCGCCGCAGATAATCCACCGCCACGACAAGCCGGTATGAATTCCCCTTAATGTTGAATACAACTCGATCGCTGCCAACAATGCTGGCGTTGGCGTAGGCGCGAACCACATCCGACGGCCCCGGCCAGTCTGCGCGTTGCACTTCATGAAACCAGGAATCAAGCGCCGACTTCACGGCTTTGTGGTCCTTGCTGCCGCGAAGCGACTCGACAAACTCGCGAAGCGTCTTGCGGGCAATGATCCGCACAGGCCAGTACCGTACCCTATATTGCCTAGCATAGCATGTGCCCAAAATGGGCACAAGAAAAACTGAAGGAAGGTGCAAGGAGGTGGACTAATGGCGGACGTCCGAAGTAAGTGGTGGAGGCGGCGGGAGTTGAACCCGCGTCCGAAAATGTTACTGGTCAAGAGACTACATGCTTATTCGCGTTCATGCCCTCGGCATTACCCGAAGACGTTCGCGGCTGCTGCTCAGAACGGACAAGAAACACCAGCCGCTAGCCTGAGATCTTAGCCTCTCTCCCCAGACGTAGAAGAGAAGAGCAGCCCTCTGTGTGACGTTCGCTCACCGCCCAAGGGCGAAGCGGTGGAGAACGGCTGCCTAACTAATTAGGCTGCGTATGCCATTTGTTGATTGGCAATTATCATTTTCCACGCGATTACGGGTGTGTGGACCCCGGCATGCCTCTTGGCCGCAAGCATCTCCGTCGAAGCCGTGACGCCCCCACTGGTGGGAATGGCCTTCAAAGAACAGAACAACCAGGGCTTTTGGCCCCGCTTCCAGTCATCTTCCATTCTGGGGGTCAACCCAGCGGAAGTCAAACATACGATTAGATGTATCCAAGGTTACAAAAGGTGCTCAACCGCAGAGTGCCGGGAATAGCCCTTTTGGGGGTGGGAAACTCGGCTTGGGCGCATCACAATTGGAAGGTAAGCAATTCACCGAGGACAATTGATGAAGATATCTTCCAAGACATTTCTAATCGCAGTATTCGCTGTTAGCCTATTGTTTTCATGCATATCGGTGGTAGCTCAGCCCAAGTCCGAAATGGCGGGGCAGCAGCTTTTCCAGGCCATCAATCGGGAGCGTGCGGCTAATGGGTTGCCTCCCCTGAAATGGGACGACGCACTGGCTAACGCTGCCCGCCAGCATGCCGAGCTTATGGCGGAGCAGAAATCGCTGTCGCATGGGTTTCTAGGGGAACTGAGTCTGCCCAGCCGGGCTACCCGCGCGGGCGCCCGCTTCAGCTGGCTGTCGGAGAATGTCGCTGCCGGGCCGAACGCTGAGAATATCAGCGAGCAGTGGATGCAGTCTCCCAACCACCGCGCCAACTTGCTGGACGCCGACATGGACACAATTGGTGCCGGGGCGGTCGAGCGCAACGGAGTTGTGTTCGCAGTGGCTGACTTCTCCAAGGCGAAACACTAATCAGGAACTTGAGGTTGCCCCGTTTAAGCAATGCTTGGGCGGGGTTTTTGTTTGTGACCGAGTCCGAAGTCTGATTGAAGATGCCAGCCGCTTTCAAAACCCCCGCCCAAGCGGAGCTTGGACGGGGCACCCCCTTGAGTTCGTCGACGTTTTACGGACAGGGTGCGCCGGCGGCTTGCCATTGTTTTACTTTCGCCGCGAACTCGTCGTGGGGCATTGGGATCGGGGTTCGACCTTCGCCTGGGTTCCATCCCCACATCACCAGCTTATCTTCCGTGAGGTGCTCGACCAACTGGTCGAGGTTCCGGCTTCTGTTCTGCTTCGGGTCTTTGATCGACCGGCAAAGTTGTGCGTCAGTCAGGCCTTGCCAGATCATGGGCGTGCTGGCCGGAGGTAGTCCCCAGTTGGGAGCGCCGGGTGGCAGATGTCCGCCAACAAGATTGTGGTCCTGATGACAAGTGCTGCATCGTTCCGCCGTCACGCCGCGGCCAGCGTCGCCGCGTCGCACATTCATGGTGTGAGGATGTCCGTCATCTCCCTGGCGCGGGAAGTCTCCGGTGGAGTGGCAATTCATGCATCGCGGATGACGCAGCACGGGAACGAACGCGCTGAAAAGTGACCCGTCGCCGCGTGCTGGGGACGCGGCCGCATCGGGGCTCGCCGGTGGTGCTGCTGCGACTGGCCGCGGCATCCATAGCGTGCCCGTGATTAAGATAAAGGTGAAAGCCGCAACGACGGCGGTCATCGGACTGAGTGAATTCGGGATACGGTTCATACGGCCTCCGATAATCGCATAGGCAGGCGGCGAAACCGTTTTCCGGTCACGGCGAATACGGCATTCGCAATGGCCGGGGCGGCGCAGGGAACTCCGGGCTCTCCGATCCCACCGGATTTTTCTTTGTTCTCGACGATGTAGGTTTCGATTGCCGGACACTCATTCATACGCATCACGGGGAACGTGTTGAAGTTGGTTTGCTGCAGGCGTCCGTCTGCGAAAGTGAGTTCCTGAAACAGCGCGGCGGATGCGCCGAAGATTGCTCCGCCTTCGGTCTGTGCGGCAATGATTCCCGGGTTGACGTATTGACCACAATCGATCGCGCACACCATGCGATGGACCTTGATCTTTCCGTCGGCGACGGAGACTTCAGCGACATGAGCGGAGTAACTGCCGAAAGCGAAGTGCACCGCGATTCCGCGGCCCACGCCCTTCGGAAGTTTCTTACCCCAATCCGCTTTTTGCGCCGCGAGATCGAGCACGCCCAGATAACGCGGCTGTTTTTGCAGCAGCGCGCGCCTGAACTGGTAAGGATCTTTTTGCGCGAGCCCGGCGAGTTCATCGATGAAACATTCAACGGCGAACGCGGTGTGGGAATGTCCCACGGAGCGCAGCCATTGCACGGGGACGTTGACATCCACTCCGTGAGACTCGATCGTGATATTTGGAATCGCGTAGGGAAGATCATCAATGCCCTCGACCGATGCGGGATCGTAAGGCTTGCCTCCCATCATGGCCTCGAAAGGCGTTCCTTTCATGATGGACTGTCCCACCGAGCGAGACGTGAAAAACACTGCATTGCCGCTGGCGTCGACGCCACCTTCAATGGCATGCAGAAACATCGGACGATACCAGCCGCCCTGCATGTCGTCTTCGCGGGTCCACACGACTTTTACTTTTGCCGGGGCGCCCACTGCCTTGGCGACTTCGACTGCTTCCACCACGAAATCTGACTGCGGATTGGCGCGGCGTCCGAAGCCCCCGCCGAGAAACGTGGTGTGCAGCTGCACTTTGTCATTGGGCAGACCCGCAGTTTTTGCAGCGTTGGCGCGGTCGACAGTTTGAAACTGCGAGCCTGTCCAGACCTCGCAGGAGGCGGTGCGCAGATCAACTACGCAGTTGAGCGGCTCCATCATCAGATGTGAAAGATAAGGAGCTTCGTAAACCGCCTGGATTTTCTTTGCGGCGCCGGCCAGTGCCGCGGTGGTGTCTCCTTCTTTTCTGACGCTGGCGCCGGGTGTCTTTGCCTTCTCACGAAAAGTTTGCATCAGTTCTGAGGAACTGAAGTTGTGCATGGCGCCTTCGTCCCATTCGACACGAAGTGAGTCACGCGCCACTTTGGCTTGCCAGAATGTGTCTGCCACCACTGCGACTCCGGATGGAATCTGCGCGATCTTGCGGACTCCGGGCATGGAACTCGCTTTGGAATCATCCACGCTCTTGACCTTCGCGCCGAAGATTGGAGGACGGGCGACGACCGCGGTCAGCATCCCCGCCAGATTCACATCGAGTCCGAATACGGCTTTGCCGTCCAGTTTGACCGGCGTGTCGAGGCGCTTGATGGGTTTGCCGATCAGTTTGAAGTTTTTCGGATCTTTGAGTTGGACCTTCGCGGGCGGAGTCAATTTTGCCGCATCCGAGGCCAGTTGGCCGTAGGTGAACTTCCGGTTGGAACTGTCAAAGACAGCGCCGGAATCGGTGCGACATGAAGCGGGATCAATATTCCATCGTTGCGCCGCGGCCGCTACCAGCATGGCTCGGGCGGCGGCGCCAGCCTGCCGGAATTGCTCAAGACCGGACCACACGCTGGAGCTTCCTCCGGTCATCTGCATGCCGAAGGCGGGGTGGTTGTATTTGGGATCGACTGGCGCGGATTCGAACCCGACCTTCGACCAGTCGGCGTCGAGTTCGTCGGCCAGGAGCATGGGCAATGACGTGTACACGCCCTGTCCCATCTCGGAGTGGTTCACGATGACGGTAATACGTTCATCGGTGCCAATCCGCACAAACGCGTTCGGCATGAAAACGTTTGGAGATTCCTCGGCCGCCGCCTTGCTGCTCAAAGCAGGCAAATAGAATCCGACCAGCAAGCCACCGCTGGCCGCGACGGAAAGTTTGAGGAACTGGCGGCGGGGAAATGCAGCCCGGGACTTTGGTTGATCGATCGGTTGAGTGCTCATCGGGGAGACTCCGTCATTTTCATTCCGGCGGCGCGATGAATAGCGCGTCGAATGCGCGGATAGGTGCCGCAGCGACAAATGTTGCCGGTCATGGCCTCATCGATGTCGTTATCGGTGGGGGTGGCCTTTTCCCGCAGAAGGACGGCGGCGCTCATAAGTTGTCCCGACTGGCAGTAGCCGCACTGAGGAACGTCTTCTTCGATCCACGCGCGTTGCAGAGGGTGGCTCAGGTCGGGCGAGAGGCCTTCGATGGTGGTGATTGATTTTCCCGCTGCACGCGAAACCGGCGCCACGCACGAGCGCACGGCCTCCCCGTTGATGTGGATGGTGCAGGCGCCGCACTGCGCCATGCCGCATCCATACTTTGTTCCGGTGAGTTGTAAGTGGTCGCGAATGACCCAGAGCAACGGCGTGGAAGGATCGACGTCAAGATTTACGTTTTTACCGTTCACGGAGAAGGCAATCATGGTGTTCTCCTCTGCGGCTTAATTTACTGGCCCTCGAATCCGCCAGCGTAGGATGCACGGGATTAGAAACGTGCTGCACGTGGATTCAAAACGCAGTCTAATCCTGTCGCGTACTTTTGAGGGCTGTGAATTCCTTATTTTTGGATCTGGTCTGGCCCAGGATATCCGGCCTGATGTCTGCGGTGACCACGGGGAGCGCGTCTGAAAAACGCCGTTTGTTCAGGATTGGCCGCATTATTTTGCTGATGCTGACTATCAATAAAGCAGCAGGAACGCCCCGATAAGTCCATATAAGTTGAGATTTCGAGTGCTGCCCGAGCTGGATAGGCCTGGATGCGGTCGCATCCCCGCCCAAACTCTATTGCCTAGCCGGAATGGCGCATCTTATACTTCGCCATGGGTTTGGCGGAAATCAGCCGCTTCGACCATCCGGTACTGCAAGATTATCTCGTCGATGACGCTTACGACGAGACGTTCGAAAGTCCGGGCAAACCTCGCCCGCATTACGCTCCTTTATTAGAAACTTTTTCCTCGCTTCCCGCCGACGAAATTCGGCGCCGCAAGCACTCTGCTGACCTGGCTTTCCTGAACCAGGGGATTACCTTCACCGTCTACGGCCGGGACGAGGGAACCGAGCGTATCTTTCCCTACGACCTGCTGCCGCGGCTGATCACCAGCGCAGAATGGACCCGAATCGAGCGTGGACTGACCCAGCGCATCACCGCATTGAATCTTTTCCTGCGAGACATTTATCACGAAGGCCGCATTCTTTCCGACGGCACTGTACCGCGCGAAATTGTCTATAGCTGTAAACATTTCCGGCGGCAGATGCGCGGGTTGCAGGTGCCGCGCAATGTTTACGTTGCGGTCGTCGGATCCGACCTGATCCGAATGCCGGGCGGCGAGTTCGTGGTACTGGAAGACAATCTGCGAGTGCCCAGCGGGGTCTCTTACATGCTGACTAACCGCCGGGTGATGAAACGAATTTTCCCGAATCTGTTTCGTAAGCAGGGTGTGCGTCCGATTGAGCACTACACGCAGGCTTTGTTGAGCACTCTGCGGTCGCTTTCGCCCGAAGGGCGGCCAGAGCCGACCATCGTGCTGCTCAGTCCGGGAGTTTTCAACTCGGCATATTTCGAACACGCCTATCTGGCGCGGCAGATGGGGATTGAACTGGTCGAAGGGCGCGATCTGGTGACCCACGACAACGTCGTCTATATGCGTACCACGACCGGGCTTCGCCGCGTGGACGTAATCTATCGTCGCGTCGATGACGACTTCATCGATCCGTTAGCGTTCCGATCGGACTCCGTCCTTGGCGTCTCGGGATTGTTTAACGCCTACAGGGCAGGGAACGTGACTCTGGCTAATGCCTTCGGTACCGGGGTGGCCGATGACAAAGCGCTGTACGCGTATGTGCCAAAGATCATCAAGTACTACTTGAACGAAGATCCCATTCTGAATAATGTCGATACATATTTGCTGACCGATCCGGTGCAGCGGCAACACGTGTTGCAGAATCTAGACAAAGTAGTCGTCAAAGCCGTGGGGGAATCTGGCGGTTACGGCATGTTGATCGGGCCGCACAGCACTGCCGCGCAGCGTCAGGAATTCCACGATCGCATTGTTGCGGACCCGCGCAACTACATCGCGCAGCCCACGATCACGTTTTCACGCGCGCCATGTTTCATCGACGACACGCTGCAACCACGGCACGTGGATTTGCGTCCGTATGTGCTTTTTGGAGACAAAGTGACGATCGTGCCGGGCGGACTCACGCGCGTGGCTTTGCGGCGTGGATCGCTGGTGGTCAACTCGTCTCAAGGTGGCGGCAGTAAGGACACCTGGGTTTTGAATCAATAGGCGCTGAACCAATAGGCGTTAACCAATAAACCATGCTCTCGCGCGTCGCCGACAACTTGTATTGGATGAGCCGCTACCTCGAACGGGCCGAGCATGCGGCACGCCTGCTGGACGTGAATCTGAACCTGATGCTGGACGAATCCACTTCGAGCGCGGACCGGCGCTGGAAGCGGGTTCTGGCGGCTCTGGGAAATCCGCCGAACCTGGCGTGGAGCGGCGATGCGTATCAGGTGGCACAGATTCTCACTTTCGATCCCGGCAATCGCTCATCGATTACAGCGTGTGTAGCCGCGGCCCGGGAGAATGCACGCCAGGTTCGCGAAGAAATCAGCTCCGACCAGTGGCAGCGTCTGAACCATCTTTTTCATCAGGTGACGAGGCATAAACCGAACGAGACCGAAGACGTGCTGCCGTCAGACTTTCTGCTGGCGGTGATCGAGGGTGTCCACCTGATTCAGGGTGTTACCGATTCCACCATGAGCCATGGCGAAGGCTGGCATTTTATTCAGGTTGGACGTTACATGGAGCGCGCCTGCGCCACCGTTACGCTGCTGGGTCTTTATCATCGCGAGTTCTGGGGACATCCTGATCAAACACCTGAAGCCGCCGAATATCTGGAATGGGTGGGACTGTTGCGGTCATGCACGGCGTTCGAGGCCTACTGTAAGGTCTACACCGCGGACATCAGTCCGGACCGCATCATCGAATTTCTGTTACTGAACCCTGAGTTTCCCCATTCAGTGCGTTATTCCATCGATCATCTGCAACGCGCCCTGGACGCGATTCATGGCGAAGGGGGCAAGCGGCGCGGAGCGCCGTTGACCAGGCTCGCAGGCCGGCTACAGGCGTCACTCAGCTTTGGGCAGATTTCCGAAATTCTCTCCCAAGACGTCGGGGCGTACCTGCAGGATATTTTGCGGCAGTGCCGCGACATTCACGAGACGATCTACCAGCTTTATGTGGACTATGCGATTCAGACCGCACTCGCGGGATAAAGGACCGAGACTTCATGTTCTATTCGATTCAGCATCTGACGAAATTCCACTACACCTCGCCGGTCAGCGAGAGCGTGATGGAAGCCCGGATGCATCCGCGCAGTGAAAACAACCAGCGCTGTCTGACGTTTCATCTGGCGGTGAGCCCGCGTTGCCGCGTGTTTGCCTATCGCGATCACGTGGGCAACAACATTCATCACTTCGATATTCCCGGGCAACATTCTTATCTGGTCATCGTGGCTGAGTCGCTGCTTGACGTGCAGCCCTCACTTGAAATTCCGCAGTCGCTGTCCCCGGATGCATGGGCCGAAGCCGACGCGCAAGTGAAGATGGGCGACTACTGGGAGATGCTGCTGCCCAGTGAATTTGCCCAACCCACGCCGGGTTTGCTCGAACTGGCGAAACAGTTGGAGGTTCGGCGGCGCGATGATCCTCTAAGTTTGTTGCGAGAGCTGAATCAGAGACTTTACGATTGGTTCGAATACGCGCCCAAAAGCACAAAAGTAGACTCGCCGATCGACGAGGCCATCGCCAGCCGCCAGGGTGTGTGTCAGGATTTCGCCCACATCATGATCGCGCTGGTGCGCCGTTTGAAGATTCCTTGCCGCTACGTGAGTGGATATCTGTACCGGCGTGCGCAAGATCACGACCGATCGGTAGTAGACGCCACTCACGCGTGGGTGGAAGCCTTCCTTCCTCCGCTGGGATGGATCGGATTCGATCCGACAAACTGCCTGCTCGCCGGCGATCGCCACATTCGCACAGCCATCGGACGCGACTACGCGGACGTGCCTCCTACGCGCGGAATATTCCGTGGAAAAACTGCCAGTGAGCTTTCCGTTGCAGTGCGTGTAACGGCTTCGGTTGAGCCGCCCGAACTGGAACAGGGGTTGCCGGTCCCGGAGGAGTGGTCGTTGCTGGTCGAGAAGGCGCAGGAACCGCCACCGATGCCACCAAAGAACTTGCAACAGGAGCAACAGCAGCAGTAGGGAATTCGAACAACCGGGCCCTTTTCACTGCCGCACGAGCGGGACTCTCCCGCCTACGTTCACACCTTTTGCATCCTGCAGCCGTTTCCAACATCTCAAGTACGGGCACACGCTACAATCATCAGGCTTTAGAAACATGGGTGTTGACCAACGTATGACTTTTATCGTCCAAACCAGTATGAAGGGCCGCTGTCAGGAGAACTGTCGGTGAAGTCGCAGTGTCTGCCATTCCGCCAGATTCCACATACCACCAAGCTCTTCACCGATTACCTTTCCTGGGCGCCTTCCATCCAGCCGTTTTACTCCCGCTCTCCGCACTTTTCCGAATGGCTGAAAGACGAAACAGCCAGGATTCGCTATGACGCCTCACGGCGGTCGCAAGTGGCTGACATCTTGGAACGTCAGAATCGTGCATGGGATGCGTCCCCTAAGACGATTGAGAATATCGGTCGTCTGCGAAACGGGGCGTCGGCGGTTGTAACCGGACAACAGGTTGGGCTCTTCGGCGGACCTCTTTTTTCTCTCTTCAAGGCTTTGAGTACAGTGAAACTGGCTCGCGAATCGACGGATGCCGGGTTGGACTGCGTCCCAATCTTTTGGCTGGCAACTACCGACCATGACCTGGAGGAAATCAGTCACACCTCGATTCTGGGACCGGATGGCTCGCTACAGAAACTTTCTACTTCGACGCACGGAGTGCCAGATGCTCCGGTAGGAACCGTAACCTTTGGTCCCGAGATCGAGGCCGTGGTGGAGGCTGCTGCCGCAGTGCTGGGTGAATCGGATGTCACGAAATTCCTGCGCGAGGCGTACCGTCCGGGAGAAAACTTCGGCAGCGCCTTCGCTCGTCTTTTCTCGCGCCTGTTTGCAGATTCGGGAGTGATTCTTCTCGACGCTGCCGATCCTGAATTTCAGCGCATTGCTGCTCCCATTTATCTCGCTGCCGTAGAGCGTGCGGCGGAACTCAACGATGCACTTCTGGCGCGCGGAAAAGAACTGGAAGCAGCCGGCTATCACCAGCAGGTGAAGGTGACGCCTTCCTCCACTCTGTTGTTTACATTGCGGGACGGTGCGCGCGTGCCGGTTCAGCGCAGAGCAAAGAGTGGCGGCACTGCGGAGCAAGAGTTTCTGGTGAAAGATGAAGTTGTGTCGCCGGCTGAGATGTTGCGCCAGATTCAGTCCGAACCAGAAATGTTCAACGCGAACGTTTTGCTGCGCCCGGTAATACAGGATTATCTTCTGCCGACCTTGGCTTATGTTGGAGGAGCGGCAGAAATTGCGTATTTCGGCCAGGGAGCCGTGGTCTACAAAGCGCTGTTGGGACGAGCGACGCCGATTCTTCCGCGTTTTTCCGCCACTATCGTTGAAGCCAAACCTCAATCATTGCTTGAACGTTACGGCATCGCGGTTTCCGAGACATTTCAGGGACCCGAAGCGGTTCGCGAATCGCTGGCGGCGCATTCGTTTCCCGCTGACTTGCAGGCTGCCTTCGACCAGGCTGAGTCGTCGTTGAAGCAGTCGCTGGGAGTAATTCAGAAATCCCTGGAGCGTCTCGATAAGACTCTGGTGGAAGCCGCGGCCAATGCCGGATCAAAAATGGAACACCAGATTGAGCAGTTGCGTTCAAAAGCCGCGCGGGCCGAGTTGCGGCAGAGCGAGATTTTAGGTCGCCACTCCGAGGTGTTGAGTAACGCGCTTTATCCCAATAAAGTTTTGCAGGAGCGCGAAGTTGGAGGGATCTATTTCGTGGGCCGCCATGGGATTGAGCTTCTGCGCGGTCTTTACGACACCCTTCGAACCGAATGCCTGGATCACCAGATTGTCTCGCTGTCATCCTGATCAAGCGAAGCAGTTACCCTGCTAAGGATCACAAGGGGTTTGAAACCAGAGACCGCTTTTCATGGTTCCAGGATTAACTTGTCAGTCGCTTCTTTCTCCACAGCATCTCGCGAATACACCAGAGGGAAATACTTTCCCTCGCTCCATAGCGGCAACAAATCTGAATAATGCGGACTGCCGGGCTGTCCACTCTGACCGGGCACGTTCACCGCAACTGAGTGGTCCCAATCGCTGAGATCCAAAATTTCGCGATAGCTCGCGCCCGACGTTTGGTCAAACGAATTATCGGGATATCCCGTGGCATTGACGGTGTATTCGTCACCAGGACGGGATACGGGAGTTGGATCAGTCAGCTCCGCCGCACCGGGGATTTGGTCGAGCGGATGACGAAAGCGAACGTGATGCATTTCACCCCACGACCACTTCGCCGGATCGGGACCCTGTAACTCTTCCATCTTTTGCCAGGCTTCCGCCAGAGATTCGCTAAGAAGGGAGTCGCGTCTCGACGCTGCATCCTGCGGCATGCCTTGGAGGTACGAAAGCACCTGATGCGGAGACCAGGCTTCCATCATCGATTGTGCCGGCGCTGGGACGGCAAGTTTCATCGTTTCGCGAGTGACGATTCGCAGCCAGACTTCGTAGAGGGCGGCGGCGGCCGAATCACGATCGACATTGCCATTCCAACTCAAAAGCATTTTCGTGGCATCGATTGATTCTTGCTGGGTAGTGGCTACACGCAACAGAGCGATCAACTGCACAGCGGGAAGGGAATGCACATCAGATTGCAGACGTTCCATTGCGGCCACATCCAATTTATTTCCGGAGTGGGCCTGTTGCAGAACCTGAGTGATGCACTGGAACCGATAGGGCGGCGCCCAACTATATCCAAGCTTGTAAGCATAGTTGTCGGGAATCATTTTGTGATTGGCGGTCGCGATGAATCCCTGGGGCGGATTGAAGTGGTGCGGCAATTTGTCATTGGGTATAAAGCCGGCCCAATCGTAGCCTCCCGCGCCGGGGACTGGTAGCAACCCAGTCCAATTCTTGCGCAGCGGCGCCAGGCCGGTGGAGTGTTCGCCGATGTTTCCGGCGCGGTCGGCGTAGACAATGTTTTCGGAAGGAACTTTCCAGCGAGGCATTGCGGACTCGAATTCCTTCCAGTTCTGCGCGCGATCGATGGCCAGCGATCCCAGATAGCCCGCCGTGCCGGGTTCCGCTCCTACCCAGTGCAGGGCTAGGGCCCGCTTGCCGTCCTCCCAAAGGACGGGGCCGTGACGGGTAAATTTCAGATCGACCTCTACCGTCTTGCCGCCGCCGACACCAAACGTCTCTTTGCGGATTTGCATTGGCTCCCAGCCGTTGGCCGTTTTGTATTGTGACGGCGCGGCTGGATTTAATTTCTCCAGATAAAGATCCTGCTGGTCGAGACCGAAGATCGTAAATCCCCAGGCAATGTTCTGATTGTGGCCAAGCGCTACGCCGGGCAGACCCGGTTCGCCAGCACCGATGACATCCCACCCGGGTGCCACCAGGTGGACCATATAGCGAAGTGAAGGTTCAGCGATGACGCGATGCGGATCATTGGCGAGTATCGGTTTGCCGGTGGTGGTCAGCTTGCCGGATACCGTCCAGTT
>Ga0068871_100002271_pt1 | contig 13079 bp, 10 predicted proteins | sample KBSMisM72_FD_72750 | JGI IMG/M metagenome (GOLD analysis project Ga0068871, IMG submission 72750) | Miscanthus rhizosphere microbial communities from Kellogg Biological Station, Michigan, USA - KBS Miscanthus M7-2 | ecosystem: Host-associated > Plants > Roots > Rhizosphere > Soil ... | reverse complement strand
CAGAAAAGCAATCCTCGGGTGGTCATCGTCGGAAGCGGTTTTGGCGGATTGGTAGCGGCGCGGACGCTGGCGCGATATCCGGTCAGGATCACGCTGATTGATCGTCAGAATTTTCATACCTTTCAGCCTCTGCTTTACCAGGTTGCAACCGCTGGTCTTTCGCCGGGAGAAATTGCTGCGCCGATTCGCTGGATTCTGAGGAACCGCCGAAACGTCGAAGTGCTTATGGCGGAGGTGCAGGATTTCGATTTGGCGCGCAAGGTGGTGAAGCTGGCGGACGGCGAAGTTCCGTATGACTATCTGATTGTGGCGGCAGGCGCGAGCCATGCTTATTTTGGACACGACGAGTGGGAGCCGTCAGCGCCCGGGCTCAAGACCATCGAAGACGCCCTGGAACTTCGCCGGCGAGTACTGCTGGCGTTCGAATTGGCAGAGAGGCAGGCTGCTAGCGGAAAAGAGCAGGTACAGATCAACTTCGTTGTAGTCGGTGGCGGTCCTACGGGCGTGGAGTTAGCTGGCACGCTGGCCGAGATCGCTCGCCGGGCGCTGGCTAGCGAGTTTCGGACGATCGATCCGCGAAAGACACGGATCATATTATTGGAGGGCGGGCCACGAGTATTGGCGGCTTATCCGGAAGATTTGTCGCGCAGCGCGGAAGAGCAGTTGCGGAAGTTGGGAGTCGAGGTGCACACGTCCACGCTGGTCACTAACGTGACGCCGGGGGCGGTGCACATGGGTGAGACACAATTGCCCTCGGCGGTGATTCTCTGGGCGGCGGGGGTTGCGGCTTCGCCTTTGGGGAAGAGACTTGGTGCGCCGGTGGACCGCGCAGGGAGAGTCTTAGTGAATCCTGATCTGAGCTTGCCGGGGCATCCGGAAGTCTTTGTGATTGGCGATTTGGCAGCGCTTAAGGATAAAAATGGAAAATGGCTGCCGGGCGTCGCGCCGGTGGCTATGCAGGAAGGCAAAGCTACAGCGCGTAACATTGCCGCTGAATTAGACGGCGAACCGCGAAAGAATTTTCATTACTTCAATAAGGGAAACCTGGCCACGATCGGACGCGCCGCGGCGGTGGCCGAGTTTGGAAAGATTCACATTTCCGGTTTTTTGGCCTGGCTGGCCTGGTTGTTTGTACACATTTTCTTTTTGATCGGGTTCAGGAACCGGATCATCGTGCTGGTGCAGTGGGCATGGTCTTATTTCACGTATGAACGGGGCGCGCGTCTTATTACCGGGGACCGGCATCTGCCAGGGTGGGACGAGATGCTCGCGGAAGAAACGGAACCACGCGAAGACACCACCGACGTTAAGACACCCGCCCAAGCGTAGCTTGGACGGGGACCCTTGCTTCGTTCAAGGCGACGACTGGCGCCACTTTGAGAGACAATAGAACTGGAGGCCGCCTCACTATGAGACCGTCCCAAGTTCTTCGTACACTGTGCGGCATCTTGCTCGGCGCTGTTTTAGGTGCTTCAACTCCCTCCTCTGCTGAAATCCTGAAGATCGTTGTTAACGACACGATTCATCCCATCACCGAGGAGTACATCGGACGGGCGCTGGCGGAAGCCGAGCGGAATAAAGATCAGGCTCTGCTGATCGAGATGAATACGCCGGGCGGCCTGCTGGACTCTACCCGCAACATCATCGAGAAAATCCTGGCGTCGCCGGTTCCGGTAATCATTTATGTCACGCCCAGCGGAAGCCGCGCTGCATCGGCTGGATTTTTTATTCTGCAAAGCGCAGACGTGGCGGCCATGGCTCCGGGAACCAATACGGGCGCGGCCCATCCGGTGACGCTGGGTGGCGGCAAGGTGGACGACGTCATGAAAGAGAAGATGGAAAACGACGCGGCCGCGCTGATGCGATCCGTGGTCTCGAAACGCGGGCGTAATGTCGAAGTTGCCGAGAGCACGGTGCGGCAGTCGAAGTCGTTTACCGATCAGGAGGCATTGTCCCAGAAATTGATAGACTACGTGGCGACCAGCGACCAGGACCTGCTGAAACAGATGCAGGGAAAAACCGTCAAGCGCTTCGACGGGAAGGCGATCACGCTGAATGTGGCCGGCGAAAATATTCGGCTGTTCGATATGACGCTGAAGCAGCGGATCCTGGCGTTCATGATGGATCCCAACATCTCATTTATCTTTCTGGCGATCGGGGCGTTGGCACTTTACGCGGAGTTCAACCATCCTGGAGCAGTGGTGCCGGGAACGGTGGGGATCGTTTTTATCCTGCTGGCGGTGTTCGCGCTCAATCTTTTGCCGACGCGGTTTGCGGCGGTGGTGCTGATCCTGGCGTCGTTTGCGTTGTTCGCGCTGGAAGCGAAGTTCGCGGCACATGGAGTTCTCGCTATTGGTGGAATCACCACGATGGTCTTGGGCGGACTGTTACTGGTGGACGCGCCAATTCCAGAGATGAGAGTGCATCTGCTGACCGCGTTGGCGGTGAGTATTCCATTGGGCGGGATCACGGTCTTCCTCATGAGCATTGCGTTGAAAGCGCGGGCCAATAAGGTCGTGACCGGGGCGCAGGGTCTGGTGGGAGAAATCGGGATTGCCCAAACCGCGCTCTCACCTCGCGGCAAAGTTTTCGTTCATGGCGAGATTTGGGATGCAACGTCGTCGACCAGCGTGCTGGCTGGTCAAGCTGTCGTCGTGCGCGGAGTCGAGGGGTTGGAGTTGCGGGTGGAGCCGTCAGGGGTGGTGCAGCGAGTGCCGGTGGCGAGTACGGCTTGAAAGAGGCTACCTTGGCATCTTGCGAGGCACTCCATTCTTCAGAGAAATGCCGTATTCTTAAGCATGTGGCGGGTTGTCCGCCACGGAAGCGTTCCTGAGGCTGGGACGCGGAGGCTTCGGATGGGGCTGTCGTTTACTGGCATCGTTGTAATCATTGTTGTCCTGTACTTTCTAAGCTCAATCAAAATTCTGGCCGAGTATGAGCGCGGCGTTATCTTTCGCCTGGGGCGATTGCTCTCGGACGCGAAAGGGCCGGGGCTCATTTTTGTTTTTTCGCCGCTCGACCGCATGGTGCGAGTTTCGTTGCGGCAGGAAGCTCTGGAAGTGCCTCCGCAGGACATCATCACCCGCGACAACGTGACGCTGAAAGTGAATGCCGTTATCTTTCTCAGGGTGATTGAACCGCGCAAAGCGGTGGTCGAAGTTTCCAATTACGTTTACCAGACTTCTCAATTTGCGCAGACTACACTGCGGTCGGTGCTGGGCGAGCAAGAACTGGATGAACTTTTGTCTCATCGCGAAAAGATTAATCTTCGGCTGCAGAGCATTCTGGACACTCATACTGCTCCCTGGGGCGTGAAAGTCACCAACGTGGAAGTCAAACAGGTGGACATGCCCGAGTCCATGCTGCGAGCGATGGCCAAGCAGGCTGAGGCGGAACGGGAAAAGCGTTCAAAAATCATTCACGCCGAAGGTGAGTTCTCGGCCGCGCAACGCCTTGTGGACGCCGCTGCCCTGCTGGCGAAGGAACCGGTCAGTGTGCAACTGCGCTATCTGCAGACTCTGACTGAAATCGGAGTGGAGAAGAATACTACGGTGATCTTTCCGGTCCCAGTCGACTTTTTCTCGGGCATTCAGAAAATACTGGGCAAGACGGGCACGGACGGCACCAACAGCTAACGGTTACGGGGCGAGGTGGGATGGAACATGGCAGCATCTGAAGACACAGAGATCACACTAGGAACGGGGAAAATGCTGGCCTTGTTTTTCGGGCTGGTGGCGCTGTGCGCCGTGTTCTTCGGAATGGGATTCTCGCTGGGCAAGAACTCGGCTCAACCTGGTGGTTCCGTGCAGGCGGCAATGGGACCCTCCAGCGTGCGTCCCACGGCAGTCAAAGCTGGCGAACCGCGCCCGCCATCCGACCTCACTTTTTATAAAGCGGTCGAACAGAAAGACCCGAATGCCGAGTTAAACGCGAAGGCAGCGGACGCGCCAGCAAGCCCCACCGCCAAGCCCGCTGCTGCAGATACGGATGCGCCGCCCGATCCCACCGCCTTGGTTGCAAATCAGAGCAGCTACTTCGTGCAGGTCGCAGCGGTAAGCAAACAAGAAGATGCATCTGCACTGGTGGATGCGCTCAAGAAAAAACAGTACGCCGCATTCGCCGCCAATGCCCCGGGAGACAAGCTGTTCCACGTACAAGTCGGTCCCTTCGCCGATATCAAGGAAGCGGAAGGCGCGCGAGGACAACTGGTGAAGGATGGATACAACCCGATTCTGAAGAAGTGATGAAGCGGGCGTCGGACCTCATACCTCGGACCCCGGGCGTCAGACCTCAGCAACAACCTGTCTCGCGCTCATCTACGAAGTCAGCGTTCTAACGTCCGAGGTCGGAGGTCCGAGGCCCGTTCTACCTGCTGTATCTCTGCTCTTTCCACGGATCACCGTACATGTGGTAGCCGTTTTGTTCCCAGAAGCCTGGGGTGTCGTGGTCGAGGAATTCCAGGCCGCGTAGCCACTTCACAGACTTCCATGCGTACAGATGTGGAACGATGAGGCGCATGGGAAAGCCGTGGTCCGCGCTCAGGGGTTCGCCATCGTGGTGGGTGGCCAGCAGGACTTCTTCACGGTCGAGGTCGGCTAATGGGACGTTGGCGGTGTATCCCTGCTCGGCATGGAGCAGAACGTAGGCGGCTTCCGGCTTCGGACGTACGCGGGTCAACAATTCGCGGAAAGCGACACCGTCCCAGCGATTGTCAAAGCGGCTCCAGCGAGTGACACAGTGGAAGTCGCTGGTGCGCTGGATTTTGGGCAACGCGTTGAATTCCTTCCAGTTCAGAGTCAGTGGGTTATCAACCAATCCAGTGATTCGCAGGTCCCAGGTGTTGGGGTCGAACCTGGGGACCGATCCGTAGTGCAGGACAGGCCATTTGAGCGTGAGAGATTGGCCGGGGGGCAGCAGGCCCTCGCTCTTCTTCAATTTTTCGAGTTGTCGGCGGTCATTGCCTTCGAACAGCATAAGAGCAGTCGTCAGTCTTCGGTCGTCAGTCGTCAGTCGTCAGAATTTAGTTTCGGAGCTTGGGGCCTAATATGCAATTGGACTACTGCCGCGCCATAAAAGTTTCACATTCTAGACGTTGTCCTATAGACGGTGGGAATAATGGATGGGCTGACGCCTGACGACCGAAGACTGACTGCATTGACATCCGTCGATTCGGTGATTCATGCTTGCCGCATGACGCAATCGGAGCAGGAACTGGATCGGATTTTGCATGCTGTGGCGGATCCTACGCGGCGGCGGATTTTGCAGGCGCTTAAGGAACAGGGTGGGTGTTCGATTGGCAAGGATGTGGGGTTGTGCGCGTCGGATATCGAAGCGCGGATTCATTTGACGCAGCCGACGATTTCGCATCATATGGCGATTTTGACGAAGGCTGGGGTGGTCGAGGGGAAGAAGATCGGGCTTTGGGTCTGGTATCGGAGGAATGAAGGGGTTTTGCGCGAGTTTGGGCGGGCGTTGCGGAAGAGTTTGTAGGATCGCGTTGCGGATGCTCGCGTGGCCCTTCTCGACTGCCTTGAAACGAAACACAAGGTCCCAAGACTTGTCCTCACCGCTGCGCGGCTCGGAGCGGCGCTCGGGATGACAGAATGATGTTCCGGGGCATCTTGCCACACGGGGCGGGCAGGATGCCCACCCGACAGCCGGCGGGACGCCGGCGCTACGAAAATCTTCAGCCGGCTACGGCGGCCTGGGTTTTTTGCAGGAGGCGGCGAGCCTGGGAAATCAGGTCGCTGACTTCGAACGGTTTCACCAGGTATGGGATGTTGTTGTCGTGCAGGAACGACCGGATTTCGGGCTCGACTGCACTGGAGAACGTGAACATCAGGTGTCGTTCCAGGCCCGGACGGTTTTCCGAGATCCACTTATAGACTTCTGGAGCATTCCATCCATTCGACATTTTGCCGTCGATGATCATGGCGTCGAATGATTCCTCCAGCACGCGAGCTTTCACTTCATCGCCGTGCATCAGCGTGACGACCCGGGCTCCGGCTCCGGCCAGCACGTCGCGCTCAAATTCCAGAACTGCTTCTTCATCCTCGACCAGCAGGACGCTGCCTTCGATTACGGACTTGCGCGTTGAAACCGGGAGGCTGGCCTGGGGAGCGCCTGCGCCGGCGTTGGCTGGAAGACGAACTTCGATGACGGCGCCGCCCTCTTCGCGATTGCGGGCGGAGATGTCTCCTCCGTGCTCCTTGATGATGCCGTAGCAGATGCTGAGGCCGAGCCCGGTACCTTTACCCACACTTTTCGTGGTGTAGAAGGGATCGAAAATGCGGTTCGGCTCCTTGATGCCGGGGCCGGAATCCTGGAATTCTGTGATCACGGTGCCTTCGTGGGCATAGACGCGGACTTTTAGCGTGCCGGCGCGGTTGCATTCGAGCATTGCGTCCACGCCGTTGTTGATGACGTTGAGGAATACCTGCTCGAGCTGGTGCGGATCGGCGGTCACGGCTGGGATGGTGGACTCGATATCGCGCTCAACCTTGATGTCGTTGACCTTCAGGTCGTAATCTCGCAGCGCCAGAGTTTCATCCAGCACTTTGCAGATATCTACTTGCTCTTTTTGCGGCTTGCGCTGGCGGGCGAATGACAACAGATTTTGCACGACGCGGTGAGTGCGCTGGGCCTGTTTGAAAAGCTTGCTGACGAAATCGGCGGCGCGTTCTCCCAGGCCTTCGCTTTCGAGCAGCTGGGCGTAGCCCAGGATTGCGGTCAGCGGATTATTAAGTTCGTGGGCTACTCCGGCGATCAGCTGTCCTACGGCTGACATCTTTTCGCTTTGCAGCAGTTGTTCCTGGGTGCGGCGCAAATCTTCGTAGGCGCGGCAAGTTTCCTCGTAGAGCCGGACTTTTTCGATTGTCGTGGAAAGCTGGCGTCCGATCGCGACCAGCAGGCTCTCGTCGTTGCTGGTGTATTCGCGGCTCTCGCGGCTGCTGATGCCCATAATGCCAATCGGTTTATCTTTTCCCCAGAGCAGAACCCATATCCACGATGCCAGGCCGTCGGCGCCAATAAATTCCGTGACTTGCGAGGGGAGATGTGGAAGATAGTCCGCAGTGATCACCTCGGTGCGGGAACGGGTTACCAGATCGCCGAAGCCTTCGGTGAATTTGATTTCAGAGAGGCGGGCGCGTTCGGCGCTGCGCTGTCCCCATCCGGCGCGGCGGCGGAAAGTGGTTTCATCCAGATCGCAAAGATAAATAGAACCGGTCTCGGCGCCGAGAAGAGAAATCACCTGGCGGAGCGTGAGGTTCAGAATTTCATCCAGGTCAAACGACTGCGTGGCAATGACCGCCATGGCATTGAGCGCGTTGAGTTCGCGATTGCGGCGGCGGATCTCATCTTCAGCGCGCTTCTTCTCGGTCATATCGAGCAGGAAGCCCTGATAGCGTTCGATTTTGCCTTCGGCGTTGCGGGTGGCGAAGCTGCTCTCCATCGCGGTAAGCAGAGTGCCATCCTTGCGGCGCAGAGTGACTTCAAAGTTGCGAACGTAATTGTGCTGTTCCACTTCGCGGCGGAAGACTTCGCGCTGCTCGGCGGAAGCGTAAAGCTCTACGTCTACGTTCAGGGCCAGAAGTTCTTCGCGGTTGGTGTGGCCCAACATCCGGATGAAGGCGTCATTGCAGTCGAGCAGCTTGCCTTCCGGGGTGGCTACGAAGACGCCTTCCTGAACCTGCTCGAAGAGCAGGCGATATTTTTCCTCGGCGATGCGCCGGTCGGTGGTGTCGCGGACTACGTGAATGGTTCCCTTTTGCTTGCTTCCCTGCTCCACGTAGGAAGATGTCGAGACCATGGCGAAGCCGCCGAATCCAAGATCGGGGCCTTCATGAAAACCTTCTTCGTCGTGTCCGCAGTAAGGGCAGCCTTGCCACTGGCCGCGATTGTGGGGCAGCACGGTCTCGCAGAGCTGTCCGACGGCGTCGGCAGGAGCCATATGGAGGCGTTCCAGCAGCGCGTGATTGGCCTTCATCACACGGAATTCGGAATCGTGCAGCAGAACCAGGTCGTGAATGGAATCGAATGTGTTCGTCCATTGCCGGTGGGAGCGAAGAATCTGTTCCACCAGGCGCAGGTTTTCAACCGCCAGTCCTAACTGGTGAGCGGTGGTGGTAAGGAACTCGAGTTCCTCGGGGGAATAGAGCAGGCGATGCCGGCTACCCAGAGCCAGAGTCCCGATGGCAGACTTCTTGCCCAGCACCGGCACCATGACGACGTGGTGAAACTTTTCCTGCTGCAGATAGGGACGCACTTTGTCGGCCGCGTTACGGGTCACCAGCACTACCGGGCCGGCACCATTGAGGGTGCGTTCGAAGTCGTCGTCCAGAGGCACCGAGAGGCGGTCCTGGGCGAACTCCTTGGACAAACCGATCTGCTGAGCAATCACCAGGTGATCGCCTTCGAGCAGGCGGAACCAGGCAGCATGGGCGTGCATCAGGCGCTTGAGTTCGTCGAGCGCGGTGGCCATGATGGGGCCTTGATGCTGGGCGCGCGTGATGCTGGTAGTCAGGGCGTTCACCACGCGCATGCGGCGCATGTGTAACTTGTAGTCGTCGAACACCAGCAGCAGCATGCTCAACCCAGCGACCATGCTGACCATCAGGTTGGATCCGATCGGGAGGTGCGAAGTAAGGGGCGGCCAGTTGAGGTGCATCAGCAGCATGCTGAGGCTCAACATCCACGGACCCAACTCCCAACGCGCCCAGCGGTAACGGATCAGGCGGAGGGCAGCGGTGATGGCGACAATGCGATAGGCAACCTCGAGGGCCACCCGCAGGGTGATCGAATCCGGCCAGAACCACACGCGGGCCACTGCAAAACTCATTACCGTCAAGGTAATCAGCAAAAGCGGCAACAGTAGCTCTCGGGCGTTGGTGTAGACGAAGATGGCGGCGGCGAAAAGGCAAATCGCCAGCACAAATTCGGCGTGTGAAATGGCGATCAGGTACGCCGGGACGGCTCCGGCAGCGTGTTGCCCGAGGGTCCAGCGCGAGACGAAGTAGGCCAGCCAGCCCAAGGTCCAGATCAGCAGGTAACGCTCGCGAAAGGCGCGGAAAACCAGCAGGCTGGCGGCGAGCAGGATCAGCGCCGCCGACTCCTGGGGCGTTAAACCGGGGACAGTAATGTCCCCCGCCGCGAGCCAGCTTGAAAAGCTCAATAGATTCATCTCAACAGATTCGTCGGGACAGATTCGTCAGAACCGGGGGAAAACGCTCCATCTGTTAATAGCATGCCTCTCCTAAGGGACGATGTCCTTTCCCTGTCCTTCTGGTTACTTTCGGAATCTCGGAACTACGGTAGAATTGGCCGTACACTCTAGAAAACCATGCCAGTTGACCGCATCCTGGTTGTCGACGACGAGGAAACCATTCGCGAGATTGTGTCCGCGATGCTGACCACCGCAGGCTACAAGTGCCGACAGGCCGGCTCGGGAATGGAAGCTCTGGCGTTGCTCGAATCCGGTGAGGAATTCGAGTTGATGCTCTCCGACCTGATGATGGCCAACCTGGACGGCATCGGACTGCTGGAACGGACCAAAGAGCGCTTTCCAGAAATGCCGGTGGTGATGGTCACGGCCGTACACGATATTTCGGTGGCGCTGGCCGCGATCCGCAACGGCGCCTACGACTACCTGCTGAAGCCCTTCGAACGCGAACAATTGCTGGCTACGGTGCGCCGGGCACTGGAAAATCGCCGCCTGAAGCAGGAGAACCGCGCTTACCAGACGAGCCTCGAATCCCTGGTTGCAGCCCGAACCGAACAACTGAAAAAAGCACTGGTTGATCTGGAACGTTCCTACGACATTACGCTGGAAGCCCTGGGCGACGCGCTGGACAAGAAAGACGCCGAGACTGAAGGCCATTCCAAGCGCGTGACCGCATTCACCATTGCCATAGCGCGGGCCATGGGTCTGTCCAAGGACCAGATAGCGGTGATTGCGCGTGGCGCGTTTCTGCATGACATTGGCAAGATGGCGATCCCTGATGCCATCCTTCGGAAGCCGGGTAAATTGACTCCAGACGAAATTCTGATCATGCAGGAGCACTGCTACCACGGTTACGAAATCCTGAAGAAAATTCCGTTCCTCCACGAGGCGGCAGAAATTGTTTATGCCCACCAGGAAAAGTACGACGGCACGGGATATCCCAGGGGATTGAAGGGCGAAGAGATTCCGTTGGGCGCACGCATGTTCTCCGTGGCTGACACGCTCGATGCCATTACTTCCGACCGGCCGTATCGTCCGGCGCAGTCGCTGACTGCGGCGCGAGACGAGATCAAACTGTGGTCGGGGCGTCAATTCGATCCTAGAGTCGTGGAAGTCTTCCTCGAAATGGACACCAAGATCTGGCCTGACCTTCGCAAGGAAGTAAATGCACAGGTACAACGATTCGCCTATTCCACGGCCGCAAAACTCTCAACGTAGTCTCCTGCAGAAAAGCTTTTAACCGCAAAGGCCGCAAAGAACACCGCGCAAAGAACGCAAATATCCCACGTATTTAAGGTTGGGTTCACATTCATCGGCTCGGTTTCGGAAACCTCTCCATCAACTCCTCCTACAGGCAGCAATATGAGTGACGCTTACATCCAACAACACTGCGCAGGACGATCCGCGACGTTGGGGGTTTGTGTCTATGAGAACGCTTGGTGCATGGCGGGTATGCTGCTTCGCTTTGGTCCTGGCAACTGTGCCAGTCTTAATGCCGGCTCATGCTCTGGCCGAAGAGCCCACCTCCTCGGCGCCGCCTCATGCAATTGCGGAAGGAACAAGGTTTATGGTCCGGCTTGAGGACAAGCTTGATGTCAGCCGGGTCCGGCCGGGCAAGCGCTTCAAGGCCAGGTTGATGGAAGACGTGATGGGGCCGGACGAGACCATGCTGGTCCATGGCAGCACGATAAAGGGCCATGTTAGCCAGGTGGGAAACGGATTTCATCCCCGACTGTTGTTGAGCTTCGACGAAATTGAAACGCAGCGCGGCTGGACTCCGCTGATGGCAACCGTGATTGACGTTCCGAGCGAGCACGGCCTGAAGACGGGAGAAGAAGGCGCAATCGAGCGTCAGGGGCAAGGCGGTGGCGAGCATCACGATTCCGATTCTGACGGCGTGAGCGCGAAGGCCGGTGCGGCTGCGGGCGTGGTGCGAGCCATTTTCAGCGACCACACACTGCGCCTTGAGAAAGGCACGATCCTCGATATTCGGCTTGATCGCCCGGTACAACTGCGCTGGCGCTGAGTGTGTGTGGGGCGGACACTCTTGTCCGCCAGTTTTGATTCTGACATTGAGTTCCCGACCGGATCCGTCATCTTTTCATTCGAAAAGCACAATCAAAGTCAAAGGCAGCGGACAGGAGTGTCCGCCCTACACTGGCCTGTGGCATTATGTTGGCCTGTGTTCAGGAGAAAGTTCATGAAAACTGCGTTCTTATTGCTGCTGACATTGCTGGTTTGCTCGGTTGCTTTCGGTCAGGATCGTCCTACCGTTACCGCTCAACCCAACAGTGTCTTTGTTGGCGCTGACGGAAAGTTTGAAGCGAATCCCGATACCGCTGTGATGCAATTCAATATCTCCGCGCAGGAAGCGACCTCGCGCGAAGCTTACGATCATGCCTCTAAATCGGCGGAGCAAGTTCGCCAGATCTTGCGAGCGAATGGAATTGAGCCGAAGTCAGCCGAGTTCGGTTACATGTCGCTGCAACCGGTTTACGACTTCAAGACGGCGAAGCGAAAACTGGTGGGATATCGGGTGAATGCAAACGTCTCGCTAAAGCTGAAGGACTTTTCCAAGATTGCTCCGATCGTGCAGCAACTCGCCGACGCCGACGTCACCGAAACCCAGTCGCTCAACTACACGCTGGAAGATATTGACGCGGCCAAAGCGAAAGCCGTCGACGATGCTTACCGGCGCGCGCGGGAGTCGGCGGCGGCACTGGCCCGGAGCGCGGGGCGTGGCCTCGGAGAGCTGTCGTATGCTTCGGTAGATACGTTTGAGAACGTGCGTCCGATGGTCATGGCAGGGGCGATGATGAAGATGAATGTGGCTGGGGCTCCGGCGCCTACGGAGGAGTTCACGCCGCAGTCGGTCTCGGTGACGGCGCATGTGAATGCGCTTTTTGGGTTGAAGTAGACAGGCCCCTTTCAGCCACAGAGGACACTGAGTTCACAGAGGAACTCCCTCTTACGAGAAGTCATTTTTGACGGAGCACGAGCGAGAGCGCTCGCGCCTACATTTATTTTGGGATGCGGGTTGCGTCGAGAGGGACTTCGCGCTGGATCACCATTTCCAGCGTGGTGCCGGCGTCCATTCTTACATCGCTGCCGCGGGTGAAGAGGCCGATGGCGGTGCCGACCGCTCCACCGACTCCGGCGCCGATCAGGCCGCCTTTTGCGCCATTGCTCAGACCGCCGACAAGCGCTCCGGTACCTGCCGCGGTGGCAACGGTCTTGGCCTTTTCGCCGGTCTGGCTATCCTGTCGGATGGTGCCTTCTTCGTCTTTCATGGAAGTCTTTTCTGCTCCGGGAACATTCTCGACTGCGCCAGGCAGCACGACCGTGTAGCCGCTGGGATAGATCAGTGTGCTGAAGTGCATGAGGACTTCGGCGCGTCCCTTGACGTGTCCGGCGCGTTGGACACTGCTGATCCGGCCCTGGACGTAGGTGCCCGCGGGAATCACGATGCGTTCATTGACTACGACCGGGAACGTGGTGACCGCATATACGGCGTCGCCTGCGCGGGCATTCTTGGTCGAAACGGATTGCTTCAACGCGAGAGGAACCTTGGTGCCGGAAGGAATCGTAAGCTGGCTGGCGTCGTGGGTGGAAGCGGACTGGGCTACGGCTATGCCGCAAGCCAGGAACATTACAGCGGTTGTGTAGGCAACACCCTGCTTCATCTTCATTATGGATTCCCCAAAGCATGGGCCGGACACAGAGGAGGCAGCCAGGCCCGATAAAAGTACGATGCAACTTGAGGATCGAAAGTTTGTCGCTATTTTTGCGGGGCCGTTTCCTGCACGCTGGTGGTGCGCTGGTTTTCCCTTACATTTCCCATGAACTGAGACTGCAGACG
>Ga0068871_100002269_pt1 | contig 13080 bp, 16 predicted proteins | sample KBSMisM72_FD_72750 | JGI IMG/M metagenome (GOLD analysis project Ga0068871, IMG submission 72750) | Miscanthus rhizosphere microbial communities from Kellogg Biological Station, Michigan, USA - KBS Miscanthus M7-2 | ecosystem: Host-associated > Plants > Roots > Rhizosphere > Soil ... | reverse complement strand
GTCGAAGAGCTCCGTACCGGTACGGAGTTGCCGGATGTGGAAACCGCCATCAGCCTGAAGGTCGATTTGAAGATTCCGTCAGATTTTATCGATGATGAACTTCAGAGATTGCGCATCTATAAACAAATTGCCTCGGCTCGTTCCGAACCCGAAGTGGACGACCTGTACCGCGCATTGGAAGATCGGCTCGGAGAACTGCCGTTATCGGTTCGAAACCTGCTGGAGTATGCGCGGCTTCGGGTCCTGGGCCGCGCAAGGGGAGTTATTGCCATAGAACGAACGACTCACGGCATTGACATCCGATTTCATGAGTCGGCGCGTATCGACCCGGATCGCGTGATTGAACTCGTGGGTCGCGGAGACGGACTATCGTTTGCGCCACCAACAACCCTTCGCCTTGGCCGTATTGGTCCGCGCTCCGATCTCTTTGCCAGTATTGGTGAGATCTTGCGTGAGATCGCATAGGGAAATAAGATGCACACAGGAGTTGTGATGAAAAGATTCGCCGCCGCAATTGCAGTGACGATAGCCATATCGGTACCTGCAGTTTCGCAGAAGGTTATTTCCCAGATTGCTGCGAAGGTCAATAAGGACATTATCCTTGCGTCCGAACTCAAGCGAGCAGAGGAAGATATTCGTTCCGAACTTACCGATCAGCAGAAGCTGAAGGGTCCACAGCTGCAGCAGGCCATGGAAGCCCGTTCGAAGGATATCCTGCGCGACCTTATCGACAAGTACCTCATTCTGCAGGAAGCTGCCGACCTGGGCCTCGATGCCAACATCGAAGTTGCCAAACAGATCGAACAGCTGAAAATCGACAATAAGTTCGACACCCTGGAAGCCATGGAAGCGGCAATGATCCGGCAGGGAATTTCAATCGATGAGGTGAAGGACAGCATCCGATACCGGAACCTTCGATCGCAGGTTCTTCATCATGAAGTCACCGGGAAAATCGTCATCACAACCGAGGAATCAAGAGCCTACTACGAAGCCCACAAGAAGGACTTCGATCGCCCGCCCGGAGTCGGGCTTGGAATGATCCTCGTATCGATAGACGGCTTATCGCCCGCTGAGATCGAAGCAAAAAACAAGACCATGGCGGATGCGCTGGCTGCTCTCAAAAAGGGCGACGAATTTGGAGAAGTCGCACGCAAATATTCTGAGGATCCAACCGGTCAGGATGGCGGGAACCTTGGTTTCTTCGAGCGGGACGCTGACGGGACCTACGGGCTGGCATCGCCGGAGATGGAAGAAACCGTTCGAAAAATGACCAAGGGCCAGACCACCGATATCATTTCAAATCCACAGAATCATACCCTGATGATTCTGAAGTTGCTGGATAAGCACGACGGGGGAATTCTCTCATTCGAGACTGCGCAAACTGAAATCTTCAATATCCTCATGGATGAGCGCGCCGAACCCAAAGTACGCGCGTATCTGACCAGACTCCGAGCGCAAGGCTATGTTGAGGTATATCCCGGATTCACCGATACCGGCGCCGCAACAAAGCCGATCCGAGCCTCCGACACTGCACCTCCCAAAGAGAAGTAATGCCGGCTTTCCGGACAAATTGGACCTGATGCGTCTCGATTTGTTTCTAAAGTGGAGTCGGGTCATTCTACGCCGGACCCTCGCAAAGGAAGTATGTGACGCCGGGCGCGTCACGGTAAATGACAACGAATCACGGGCCGGACGTGAGATGCGGGTCGGTGACATCGTCGAAATTGATTTTCCGCGCCGCCGGATGAAATTTCGCATTCGTTCAATTCCTGCACATGCGCCGGGTAAAGAAGGCGCAAGAGAGATGATCGAATTACTTGAAGACCGAAGGACAGGCACGGAATCGGAATAGTTCGTTAGTACTGACCCCGCTCGAGCTCGACATCATGAAGGCGGTGTGGCAGCGCTATCCCATTACGGTCAAAGACGTTCAGATCGCCATTCATCCCCAGCGCAAACTGGCCTACACCACCGTCATGACGATCATGCATCGTCTTTTCCTCAAGGGATTTCTTCATCGTGCACTCAAGTCCCGTACTCACTACTACGAACCCACCGTCGGATTTGCCGATGTCCGGGATGCTGCAGTGAATGGCATGATCGATCACTTCTTTCAGGGCTCCCGAGATAAATTTCTCAGCTTTATGGGACATGAAGGCGAGGCGGAACAAGAGGACCACGACGACAGCGAGTCCGTGCGCGAAATCGCGGGTCCGGCGTCACTGGATGAAACGCTCCTTTAAGAAGCTCGTTCCCGTCTTAAATGACAAATGACAATTGATTAATGACAAATCCCCCTTTCCCTCTCTCACTTAGAGGAAGGAAATTTGTCATTTATCATTTGAGGAAAAGGGGAGTGACACGCCCCGCTTTTATTTCTTGAAGAAGAGATCGTAGAGCTGATTTCGTGAAATTCCGAGAGTCTTCAGAACGGCTTCACGCGTCAGTTCCTGCGGGGGTATGTCGCCGGTTCCGGTGAATCCTCCAACAACAACGACAAATTCTCCAAGATCCTTCACCTGACTTCGTACGGTCGAGAGTTTTCCAAAACGATACTCTTCGTGGATCTTGGTCAGTTCTCGGCCGATACAGGCTTCCCGGTCGCCTAAAATTTCCTGCATATCTTCGAGCGCGGCGAGAATCCGGTGTGGGCCTTCATAAAAAATTAACGTACCAGGGAAGGTTCGCAGCGTTTCGAGGTGTTCGCGGCGTGCGGTCTTTCTTGGGGGCAGGAATCCGACGAACAGAAATTGGTCCGATGGAAGCCCGGAAGCGGACAGCGCAGTGATTGCGGCATTTGCTCCGGGAATGGAGATCACGGGAATGCCGCGCTCCCGGCATAGGCGTACAAGCCGGAAGCCGGGATCGGATATCGCAGGCGTTCCTGCATCGGAAACCAGCGCGACGTTCTCGCCATTCTCGATTCTGCCGGCGAGTTCCATCGCCTTTTCGCGCTCGTTGAAATCATGATAGCTGGTCAGCGGCTTCTGTATGCCGAAGTGCGAGAGAAGCTTGAGTGTCTGGCGAGTATCTTCGCATGCGATCACATCGGCATTTCGCAGGGTATCGAGTGCGCGGGTACTGATATCGCCGAGGTTACCGATGGGCGTGGCCACAAGGAACAATATTCCCATCAGGAAATTCCAATTGACAGAAATCGCGTGGTCTCTACAATAAGGACTGCAAATGCATTCGTCTTTCCAATTAAAGCCACTTCATTTTCACCACTGTTCGTTTTCGTTCAGTCCAGCCAATTATAATTTTTCTTCCTAATTTTGAGCTTCCATTGAAATAAATGCCCTGGTTCTCAAAGAGCCAGGGCACCCGCATTTCAGGAGCCAAGTAGATTTAATCTCAGCGGATCAGGGTTCCGAATCGAAACCATCGGGTTTTGCTGAAGAAATGAAGCGCAATTGAAGTGTACCCCTGCAGCCACTCCCGAAAAGATGTCGCCGAACCGGTCCATGGATCGCTTTCGTAGGACCAGTACACGAAGAGCGGCTTGCCAATGATGGAATTGCGGTCTACGAATCCCCAGTACCGGCTGTCGTTGCTATTGTCGCGATTGTCGCCCATGACAAAAAAACTGTCCGCGGGAACAATCTGCGGTTCAAAGTTATCGCGACTGCTATCGGCGGAATAGTCGGCGTAAATCTTGTACTCTTCGTCCAACTTTCTTCCGTTTACGAAGACATTTCTGCTGCGCATTTCAATGGTGTCTCCACCTATGGCAATGACGCGCTTCACAAATGGAATGTTGTCCGTTGAGGCGCTTGCAGGAGGCTTGAACGCGATGATATCTCCGCGCCGAATCGACCGATGGGGCAATAACGGACGTAAGGGTTCCGGATAGTTACCAGGAAATGCGACCTTATCCAGAAAGAAGTGGTCGCCGACCAGAATTGTCGGTTTCATCGATTCGGTGGGAACCTGGGTCGCCTGCGCTACCAATGTTGTGAATGCCAGGACGAAAACAACTGTTCCGACAAGACTTTCGGTCCATTCCCGGAACTGACCCTTGTGCGGAGTCTCACCGGTTGAAAAATTTGTAAGCTCTTCCAGGCGGACGTCGGGAGAATCGAAAACGACGAGATTGCGCAATGGAACCTGAGGTGTTTCAAAAACCACGAGGTCGAGAACCGGAACATCCGGTTTGACGCCGTCCGCATCCGTCACGCCAGCTTTTCCTTCACCAGCTGGCTGACCCGACTGCCATCGGCAGATTTGCCGGCGAGCAGAACCAGAGTGGCTTTCATGACTTTTCCCATGTCCTTCAACGATGCCGCCCCCGTTTGCTGGACCGCGGCGTCAATTGCACCTCGAATATCGTCTTCGGAAGCTGCGGCGGGAAGATATTCTTCGAGAACCTTAATTTCGGCTTCTTCCTTTTGAGCGAGTTCTTCGCGGCCGCCGCTTCGGAACTGTTCCACGGAATCCCGCCGCTGTTTCACCAGCGAATTCAGGACCGCAAGGACTTCGGCTTCGTCGAGCGCCTTCATCTTTTCGACTTCCTTGTTCTTGACGGCGGTCTTCATCATGCGCAACACACTGAGGCGAAGCGAGTCTTTGCTGCGCATGGCTTCAGCCATGTGCGATTGAATTGTTTCCTGCAGGGTCATTTTATATATCGAGCTCGATGTTCCAATAGAGGTAGTCCCGCCAGCTCTCCGGCGGAGACTTGAGCTTGAAGGTAACATGAATCGCCGGCAGCCAGTGTGGCTCCGTCGGCGGACGGATCAGCCGCATGCCCGCTTCCTCAGGCGAACGTCCGCCTTTTCTGTGGTTGCAGCGGAAACACGCCGCGACGATATTATCCCAGCGCTTGAGCCCGCCCCTTGCGACAGGCACCACGTGATCGAAAGTGAGATCTTCGGAAGGAAACTTCTTTCCGCAGTACTGACACGTATAATCGTCCCGGGCGTAGATGTTCGCTCTCGAGAATTTCACCTTGTTCTGGTTCTTCACCCGTACATACTTCAAAAGCCGAATGATCGAGGGAAGCTTGATCGCAAACGTAATGGCATGAATTTCGCGATCGTGCTCTTCGATGATTTCAACTTTGCCGGCGAAAAACAGGGTGAGGGCTTTCTTCCAGGAGATGATCCGGAGTGGTTCGTACGACGCGTTTAGCAGCAGTGTCGCATGCATACTTAAACCCTATATTTCGAATTCGCCGTTCCTTTGTCAAGCGATACAATTGTTACATGCCGCAGAATAAGGAACGGGAACTGGTTTCAATTCTTCGAGGTATGGGTTCCTGCATCGTTGCTTTCAGCGGCGGTGTCGACAGTGCCTACCTCGCTTTTATCGCAAATCGCGAGCTTGGAGATGCTGCTCTGGCCGTCACCGCCGAGAGTCCCAGTTACCCAGCCTACCAGCGAAATGTCGCATTGGGACTGGTCAAAACGTACGGATTTCACCACGAATCCATCGATTCCGGGGAAATGGCCAATGCGAACTACACTGCAAATCCAACAAACCGCTGTTACTTCTGCAAACACGATCTCTACTCCAGACTCCAGGCCATTGCGACCCAGCGCGGCTTTCGATACGTCGTCGATGGCAACAATCTCGATGACACGGGCGACTACCGCCCGGGACGTAAAGCCGGATCAGAACTGGAAATCCGAAGTCCCCTCATTGAAGCTCGATTGAATAAGGCGGAAATCCGCGAGCTTTCGCGACAACACGGCCTGCCCACCTGGGACCAGCCGGCTTCGGCGTGCCTCTCTTCGAGAATTCCATATGGATCCGAGGTGACCGTCGACAAGCTGAGAATGATCGACAAGGGCGAGGAAGCGCTGAGAACAATGGGATTCCGTCAATGTCGCGTCCGACATCATGGAGATATTGCACGAATCGAAATTGCCAGAGAAGAAATGGTGAGAGCTTTCGACCTGGAAATATTCGACAAGCTCAGCCTCGAATTCAAACAGATCGGTTTCCAGTATGTGGCGCTCGATGTGGGCGGTTATCGGACTGGCGCATTAAATGAAATCCTCACGCAGATAAAAGTTTCCTCCAGATGAAAATACTTGTAATCGGATCGGGTGGACGCGAGCACGCCATCGTGGATGCGATCGCGCAGAATTCCAGGGTAAAGCAGATCTTTGTGGCGCCGGGCAATGGCGGGACTGCAACTCAGGCGACAAACGTTCCCATTGCTGCGGACAATGTGGCCGCGTTGCGGGATTTTGCGCGCGATGAAAGAATCGATCTCACCTTCGTTGGACCCGAAGTGCCGCTCGGCCTGGGTGTCGTGGATCTTTTTCGCAGCAGCGGAATGAAGATTGTCGGCCCAAATGCTGAGAATGCTCAGCTGGAATCCAGCAAGACGTACTCCAAAAACTTCTTCAAAGCACACCATATCGCGACCGCCGACTTCTGGCCCTGCGCAACGGCGGCTGAGGCGTATGCCCGACTGGACATGGTCCAGTACCCGACCGTTGTCAAAGCCGATGGCCTCGCCGCGGGAAAAGGCGTTGTCATCGCGGAAACGAAGGAGCAAGCGAGAGCGGCGGTTCATGAATTCATGGAAGTAAAAAGCCTGGGAACCGCAGGTGCGAAGCTCGTGATCGAAGAATTCCTGACGGGGGAAGAAGCATCGTTTCACGTATTCGCCGATGGCAAAATCGCCCAGCCCATGGTCGCGGCGCAGGATCACAAGCGGCGGTTTGACGGGGATCAGGGACCAAACACTGGCGGGATGGGCGCATACTCCATCGATACAATTCTGACGCCGGACGAGCGTGATGTCGTCATGCGAACCATCATTCGACCGACTCTCGACAACGCCCACGGCTTCACCGGCATCCTGTATGCCGGTTTGATGATGACAGCAGCGGGTCCAAAGCTGCTGGAATACAACACACGGTTTGGAGATCCGGAAACTCAGGTGATCCTGCCCCGGCTGAAAACCGACTTGCTGGAAGTTCTCATCGATATGGCGGAGCACCGCCTGGAGTCCCGGACTTTGGAATGGACCAGCGAACCTACCGCTTCTGTGGTGTTGGTCGCGGGCGGATATCCCGGGAAAGTGGAAAATGGGAAGCGTATTCGAGGCCTTCTAGAGGCGAGCCGGCTCGAAGGCGTTAAGGTTTACCATGCCGGCACAAGAATGGAAGATGGAAACGTCGTGACTGCGGGCGGACGTATTCTGAATGTCACTGCCCGCGGAACAACATTGTCGCAGGCTCTCGATCGGGCCTACGCCGCGTGCGAAGTGATAAACTTCGACGGCAAAGATTATCGCAGAGACATTGGAAAGAAGGGGTTGGCAAAGCAGAGATGACAGAGAAGGCAAAGGCACTTGTTGGAATTATTATGGGCAGCGATTCCGATGCCCCGGTGATGGCAGAGGCGACGAAGGTATTGCAGCAGTTTGGCGTGCCTTACGAAATCGGAGTGTACAGCGCGCATCGTTCACCGCACCGGACGCTGGAGTATGTCAGCAGCGCACGTGGCCGCGGATTGAAAGTGATCATCGCAGGCGCCGGCAGTTCTGCGCACCTGGCGGGAGTTACGGCGGCCGAAACAATTCTTCCCGTCATTGGTGTTCCGATTGACAGCTCGCCGCTGTCTGGCCTGGATGCTTTGATGGCCACGGTGCAGATGCCGCCGGGCGTGCCGGTGTCCACAATGGGTGTCGGCAAATCCGGCGCGACGAATGCCGGAATTCTCGCGGTTCAGATCATCGCGCTTGCCGATGACGCGCTCGCGACGAAGCTGACGGAGTACAAAGCGAAACTGGAAGTGACGGTAGCGGAGAAGAGCAAAAAGGTGAGTGCGGACCTCGGAGCGTAGTAGAAGTGCTCTAGGCGCGGTCTATGAAAGTGTGAATGAATTGGAGAAGAAGGAAGGAGAACTCCCCTCCTGGAACAGGAGGGGTGGCCCGAAGGGCCGGGGAGGTAGCAAAGTCGAAATGGTTTTGTTTGATTCCAATGAACTAATGGGACGGAGAGTTATTCGAACCAACTACCACCCCGGCGCTGCGCGCCACCCCTCCTGTTCCAGGAAGGGAGCTCTCCTTCCTTCTCCTCCAATTCATTCACGCTTTCATAGACCGCGCCTACACGAGAAACAAGATGTCCGATAAGACCTTACACATCGCAAACTTCGGTTGACGCGCTTCCCAATCCGAAGGCGCTGCAATTCAGGATGAACTCCTCGACGCCGGAGCCACAGTTGCGGCCACTCCCTACGGCGCCAGCGTAGTCGTCGTAAACTCCTGCACGGTTACGGACGAAGCCGACCGCGATGTTCGCCATCTGATTCGTCGTATCGCAACCCGCAGTCCGGAAACCCGCATCATCGTCACTGGCTGTTATGCCCAGCGAGCGCCCGATGAACTCGCCTCAATGGCCGGAGTCGAATACGTCATTGGCAACTCTCACAAGCCACTCGTCGGGCGTCTCACGCTCAACGTTCTCGATGACGACTACACCCCCACAGGCCGCGCCGAAGTTTTCTGCAGCGATATCTTTCTCGAACAGGAACTTCAGCATCGCACACACTCCGGTTCCGGCGGCCGCACCCGGGCGATAGTCAAGGTGCAGGATGGCTGCAACGCCAAATGTTCGTTCTGCATCATTCCGTCGGTACGAGGCCGAAGCCGCAGCATGGCTACCGACTTGGTGCTCGCTGAAGTCCGGAGTCTGGTTGAACGCGGATATCAGGAGATCGTTCTTTCGGGCATCCATCTTGGATCCTATGGCCGCGATCTGCATACTCCAGCATCGCTTCTCACATTGATTCAGCGACTGCTTAATGAAATTCCAGACCTGGCACGCATCCGCCTCAGTTCCATCGAACCTCTGGAAGTCACTCCCGAAATCGTCTCTCTTGTAGCAGAGGAACCGCGATTGGCCCATCACTTCCATATTCCTCTCCAAAGCGGATCGCGTCGTATTCTTCGCGAAATGCGGAGGCCCTATACGCCTTCGTCTTACGCGGAGCTCGCACAAACGATCCGCGCACGAATTGAGGATGCCGCCATCGGGGCAGATGTCATGGTCGGGTTTCCGGGTGAATCCGACGAGGAGTTCTCGGAAACCTTCAGGTTGATCGAGTCGTCACCGTTGACGTATCTGCATGTGTTTCCCTATTCTTCGCGTCCGGGGACGCCCGCAGCAGACATGCCCGCTCCGGTTCCTTCGCATGTCGCGCAGTTCCGAGCGAAAGCTCTGCGCCGGCTCATTGCGAATAAGAACGAAGCATTTCGATCGAGCTTGATTGGGAGGAACCTTGATGTGTTGGTGCTGAACTCGGGAGATGCCATCAGCAACAACTTCATTCGCGTCTACCCCGAAGCAGTCATGCAGCGCAATACCTGGATATCCGTCCGGGCCACCGCTCTGCAGGGGGACGGACTCGCCGCCCGCTAGTCGAACAACACAACCGCGCAGGAGACCAGCTGATCGTGGGTCAGCGACACATGAAAGCGAGTGGCTCCCATGGATCTGGCACGATCGAGGGCTTCACCGTAAAGGTGCAGCTCCGGTTTTCCTGAAGGAAGTCTCTGCACTTCAATGTCCTTCCACTTCACACCGGCGGCCCAACCCGTACCCAGCGCCTTAAATCCCGCTTCCTTTGCCGCGAAGCGCGCCGCGTAGTGAATTCCGGGGTCGGCGCAGTTGGCACAGTATGCAATTTCGGTTTCCGTATATATTCGATTGAGGAATCGAGTGCCAAACCGCGTCACCGAATCGCGGATGCGCTCGTTCTGAATGACATCGATGCCCAGTCCAACAACCATAAACGCATGTTACAGGTAAAACGGGTTTCCCAGATAACGCTGCTTCACGCTCCGGCTCTGGATGAGATCGAAGGCGTTGCCCATGCGTTTTCCACGCGGCGCGCTGAACACACCAGCCTGACACTCGGTCCGACGTCTTCGGACAATCCCATGATTCCCATCAACCGTTCACGGTTTCTTGCTGCGGCCGGTGTTCCGGGCTGGCCGGTGTTGAAACTCAGGCAAACGCATTCCAACATCGTTCATGACATGACTGACACCTGGTCTTCCAACGAACCGCTGGAAGGAGACGCTGCCGTTACGGCAGTTCGAGGCGCAGTTCTCTCTGTTCAGACTGCGGACTGTTTACCAATATTGATCGCCGACAGGAATGCGCGCATTGTCGCCGCAATTCATGCCGGCTGGCGTGGTACAGCAGCGCATATTGCTCGACGTACTGTGGAGCTCATTGCAAAAAACTATTCGATTCCGCCGGCGGACTTGACCGCAGTGATCGGGCCTCACAATGCGGTGTGTTGCTACGAGGTGGGGCAGGATGTCGTCGAAGCGATCCAGGATCAAGATGCTTTCGAACGCCGGCCGGATCGGGCGAAGCCCCATTTCAACCAGGCACTCGCAAATCATAACCAGCTCATCGCTGCGGGAATTCCTGCAGCCCGGATCGTGACGTCAACGCTGTGCACCCAGTGTCGCGCCGACCTCTTCTATTCCTACAGGCGCGAAGGAAAGCACGCGGGTCGAATGTTATCCATTATTGGGCTGGCTCCTTGACGGCCTTGAACCGATCAATCTTAAACCATGGCGAGAACGTATAATGCTTTCCGCTTCGGAGGTAAAGATTCATGGCGATTCCAGATTCGGCAAAGGTAATGACGTTCATCTGCACGTTTGACCGGGACCGTTCGAAGGCGTTCTATGGTGGCACCCTCGGATTTACGCAGACGCATGAAGATGATTTCGCGGTTGTATTCGATCTCAATGGCACCATGCTGCGCGTTTCGGAAGCTCCCGGTTTCAAGCCGGCGGAACATACCCTATTGGGTTGGGAAGTATCCGACATTGTAGCCACGGTGAAAGCATTGCGATTGAAAGGCGTGAAATTCAATTTTTACGAGGGTTTCGGACAGGACGAGCTGGACATCTGGACGGTACCGGGCCGAACCACCCGTGTCGCGTGGTTTGAAGACCCGGACGGAAACGTGCTTAGCCTGACTCAGTTTTAACAGAACTTCCTGTGAGGAATTGAAGAATGCGATTTTTCCCGCGACTCGTTCTTTTCTTTTCAGTTCTCTTCGTCTTTTCCAGTTTTCAGAAAAGCGCGCAAACATCGGAACCTGTGGCTCACGCACGCCGGATACTGGAGCTGCTTCAACAGGGAAAAGCCACTGATGTCGCCCGGGAGTTCAACGCCCAGATGGCCGCAGCGTTGCCTTCGGAAACCTTGGGGCAGGTGTGGTCGCGCATGGGAGCGCAGGTCGGTGCGTTCAAGTCGGAATTGTCACAGCAGGCTGCCGGCTCGCGAGCCGGCACGACTGTCACGCTTGGCCTGCAGTTTGAACGGACCGCGCTCAATATGGTGGTGTCGTTCGATGCGGACAACAAAATCTCCGGACTGCAATTCGTACCTCGACCAGTAGAGGCCGCAGCCGCAGCGCTTCCAGCGGGCCTCGTGGAAGAAGCCGTCACCGTCGGTGCAGGAGACTTTCCGCTTCCCGGTACTCTAACGCTGCCGGCTGGAGCCGGCCGTGTGCCCGCGATCGTCCTGGTACACGGTTCCGGTCCGGAAGATCGCGATGAAACTCTGGGTCCCAACAAACCCTTTCGGGATCTCGCGTGGGGTCTTGCTTCGCGCGGAATTGCCGTGTTGCGGTACGAGAAGCGGACAAAACAATATACCGCAAAACTCGCAACCAGTTCGACGATCACGGTCCAGGAGGAAACGATCGAGGACGCTATTTTCGCAGTGCAGACCTTGCGGCGCCACACGCGAATCGATGCGAGCCATGTTTTCGTTCTGGGACACAGCCTCGGCGGAATGCTGGCTCCACGTATTGCCAGCCAGAGCAAAGAAATCTCCGGCCTCGTCATTCTCGCAGGAAATTCCCGCCCGATGGCGGACCTGTTGGTGGAACAGGTCGAATATATGGCCTCCATATCGCCGGACCCTGCTGCTCAGCAGGCCGCTATTGCGACAATCCGGCAGCAGGCTGCAAGGATCAAGGATCCCGCGCTGCCTTTGAACACGCCACCTGGCGAGTTGCTGGGTGCCCCCGCCAGCTATTGGAAGGATCTCAACGCGTACAAGCCCGTGGCGGTCGCTGCGACGCTGACGGTTCCCATCCTGGTGCTTCAGGGGGAACGGGATTATCAGGTGACCATGAAGGATTTTGAAGGCTGGCGAGAAGGCCTCAAGGGACGGTCCGGCGCGACCTTCAAGAGTTATCCGGATCTGAATCACGCTTTTATGACCGGAACGGGGAAAAGCACTCCCGCGGAATATCAGAATCCGGGCAAGGTCGCCGAAATCGTGATTGCGGATATCGCCGCGTGGATAAAGGCGATTCCCTAATATCGACTGTTCCCGTTGACGGAAATGCATTCGATAAATATCGCAGTGCGATATATAATCGTTTGAGATGAATTCGAAGGAATATCAAACTCTCGCAGAATTCCGCTACCAAATCCGGAACTTTCTCGCATTCAGCGAAGAGGCTGCAAAGGCAAATGGCTTGAACGGCCAGCAGCACCAGCTGCTGCTTGCCATCAAGGGGCTTCCTCCGGAGGTGGCACCCACAATTGGTGTTCTTGCCGAGAGGATGAGGCTCCGTCACCACACGACCGTTGAACTGGTGGATCGATTGTGCGATCGAGGTTATATCAAACGGGAGCACGGCAAGACCGATCGACGTCAGGTACATCCTCGGATTACTGCAAGTGGTGAGAGGCTTCTGCGCCGTCTGACTTCAATTCATCGAAAAGAACTCCGATCCTCCGGGCCAGTTCTTTTGGCCACACTTCGAAAACTGATCCATGACAAAACATAAGAATCATATTTCCCCTGAACTGGGAGATTTCACTGCAGGCAGACGCACGGTCATGATTTCACTCCTGGCCATCATTACCGGTGCTGTCAGCTGTGCCGTTGCTCTCGGATTAATGAAGCTCATTGCTCTTTTTACCAATATCTTCTTCTTCCAGCGATTTGATTTCGCGGGGAGGAATCCCGCCGATCACACCCTTGGGCTGCTTTCCATTGCGGTGCCCGTAATTGGCGCCCTGATTATCGGTTTGATGGCGCGTTATGGTTCCGAACGAATTCGAGGACA
>Ga0068871_100002265_pt1 | contig 13084 bp, 14 predicted proteins | sample KBSMisM72_FD_72750 | JGI IMG/M metagenome (GOLD analysis project Ga0068871, IMG submission 72750) | Miscanthus rhizosphere microbial communities from Kellogg Biological Station, Michigan, USA - KBS Miscanthus M7-2 | ecosystem: Host-associated > Plants > Roots > Rhizosphere > Soil ... | reverse complement strand
CGTCGACGTTCCGTATGTGGGACGTGGGCACGGTCGGCGGCTACGGCCCCTCGACCAGCGTGGCGTACCGTCGCGAGTCGACCGGCTCTGCACCGAGCCGGAACTGCAACAACGCGATCCCATCCGCGGCCGGCGGCGTAGTCAACACGCCGACGACCATCTGCTACGCAGCGGACGGCGCGGGCGGCGGTCAGGGCGTGCCGTCGGGCTACGCTCTGTGGCGCCGTTACGGCTCGGGCGTGTTCTACGATTCCCCGACCTTCAGCGGCTTCCAGTTCAGGCTCGGCTACCAGCCGAACGAGAGCAAGTCGGTTGCCTCGGCTGAGCTGGCCAGCGTCGGCCTTGGCGGAACCGCGGTCGTTGCCGAGAACCCGTCGTCCTGGTCCTCGTCGCTGACCTGGACCGGCATGGGCGGCAAGGCTCGCGCGTTCGTCGCCAACATGTCGAACAAGGACTGGAGCTCCATCGGCGCCACGGACAGCGGCTACACCGCGGGCGGCGGCTTCGACTTCGGCGTCGTCAACATCGGCGTGTACTACGAGACGTTCAAGTACAAGCCGACGGCGGGCGAAGAGAAGGCGAAGGGCTACGGCATTGGCTTCGCCATTCCGATCGGCAGCGGCAAGATCGCCGGCTCGTACGCGATCCAGAAGGACTTCACCGGCGCCGGTTGCGATGCGGCCGCTTCCCTGGGTTGCGACAACGGCGGCAAGATGTACGACATCGGCTACGAGTGGAACCTGTCGAAGCGTACGGTGGTGAGCTTCGGCTACGCCGCGATCAAGAACGACAACAACGCTGCATTCACCTGGACGGGCATGGCGCCCAACCAGACGGGCTACAACGTCGGCGCTCTCAACGGCTCCGATCCGAGCAACATCTTTGTGGGCCTGCGTCACTCGTTCTAACAGAACGTTTGGCTGTAAAACGGGCGCCTTCGGGCGCCCGTTTTTTTTCTGCTAACCTTTTGCCGTGCCTTCGATCGACGACCTGATCAACGGATTCGACCGCGCGCTGCGGACTGTCGCCGGCGTCGCGCGCGCAGCGCGCCCATCGCCCGCACAACGCGTGCCCGAAGCGGAGCTGCGCGCCGATGAGCGAGCCCATGCTGCGGCATTGATGCGGGTCAACCACGTGGGCGAAGTTTGCGCGCAGGCGTTGTACCAAGGCCAGGCGCTTACCGCGCGGGACGCTTCAGCGCGCGGCGAGCTGGAGCGCGCCGCGCATGAAGAGGAAGACCATCTCGCATGGAGCGCGCAGCGCATCGAGGAGCTTGGCGGCCGCCCGAGCCTGCTCAATCCGATCTGGTACGCCGGTTCGTTTGCAATGGGCGTCGCAGCCGGCGCGCTCGGCGACAAGTGGAACCTTGCGTTTCTCGCGGAAACCGAGCGGCAGGTGGAAGAGCACCTTGCAGGGCACCTCGGGAAACTACCCGAGGCGGATGCCAAGACCCGCACCCTCGTCGACTCGATGCGAGCTGATGAAGCGCGGCATCGGGAAACCGCAATCCGACTGGGCGCCGCCGATATGCCCCGAGCGGTCAGGACGGCAATGCGGTTTGCCGCGCGGGTGATGACGACCGTCGCGTACCGCGTCTAACCAGCCTTGCCCTGCACCGTCGAGCTCATCAGCCGGAGCTCGGCACGCCATTCCTCGGCGTAGTCACAGTTCGCGTACTCCTTGAAGTACGGCCCGCCTCGCGTGTAGTGCACGATGCGTGCGTCGGCGTTGTGCTTGTATTCGCCAACGAGCCAGTTCCATTCCAGATCCAGGCCGCCGATTGCCTCGTCGTCTACCCATTTGAAGCGATGGAGCTCCAGTCCCGACGCCGTGTTCACATACTCAGGAGTCAGTGCCCGGCAGCGCTCGTTGTTCAGCAGCATGACGCTCGACCAGTTCTTGCGCGGATAGATGGTCTGCACCTGATTGAGGAACTTGCGCTCGGGAGACGGGGTGTACTCATGCTTGCATACCAGCACCGCCTTGTCCGGGTGGCGCTCGGCTTCAGCCGCCAGCCGAGCAATGTCCGCTCGGCAAAGCATGTCGCAATCGATGAACATCGACCAGCCTTGATATTCCGAAAGCGCCGGCACCAGAAAGCGCGTGAGGCTGAATTCGGTAGATTCCGTTGGCCCTCTCTCCCGGGTATATAGACCGCGCCCGCGAAGCTGCTCGAGCTTCAAGGGGATGATCGATACGGGAATCGATGAGCGCCTGATGATGGAGTGGGCGAGGGTGTAAAACGCTACGACTTCCCTCGAGTCGTAGCCAATGAAGATGTTGAACACTACAGCTGACGCGCGCTCAGCGCGGCGCTGGCGACGGTCTTTTCCTTGATCTGATCGCCCTTGATGTAGGCAAGCCGGAATTCGTAAACCACGCCGGGCTTCGGACGGGCGGCACGTTCGATGTGCTCTTCCCACCACTTCACGGGCTTGATGGTGCAGTGGGCGTTGCCGCCGCTCGGCAAGCGCTTCCTCGCGGGGAAGCAGGCGACATTGGCGAAGACGAATTTGGTCGAGTAGGCGAAAAGCTCCCCCAGGATCCAGGGAACGTCCTCTTCCGGGCAATGCTCCAGTACGTCGGTGCAGATCACGCCTTCGAAGCTGCCGGTCGGGAGCTGGATGAAAGGCTGGTAGGCGGGGTCGTATCGCTGGATCGTTTTCACGCCCCAATAGGACTGGATATCCGGATATTCGATGCCTTCCTCGGGATCGGCTATGCGACGCGGCAGGTATTGCTGGCCCTTGCCGCAGCCGTAGTCGAGGAGAGTGGCGGCGCCTGTGAGCTTGACGAGCCGCTTGATGTGAGGAGCCTGCCGCGGCAGGCTCTCGCCCGGAAACGTGCGCTCCGGCGGTACGCCGGTATGCTGGTCGCCGTGCAGGTGCATCTGCTGGTATTGCTCGATCAGACGGCGGTAGCGCGGGCTGGGCGAGGTGCGGGTGAATTTTTGCTGGCTCATTTCGCGCCCTCTTCGACGATCTCGAAGTCCTTGGTGATCTCCGCCGTCTTGCCGAGCATGATGGAAGCGGAGCAGTACTTTTCGTGCGACAAGCGGATCGCATGCTCGACCAGGTTGCGCTTCAGGCCGCGGCCGCGAACCTCGAAGTGCATGTGGATCCGGGTGAACACCTTCGGATCGGCGGGCGCGCGTTCGGAGGTCAGCTTCACCTCGCATCCGGTCACGTCCTGGCCGCTCTTTTTCAGAATCACGACGACGTCGTAGGCGGTACAGCCGCCGGTTCCCACGAGCACCATCTCCATTGGGCGCGGTGCGAGGTTCCGGCCGCCACCTTCGGGGGCGCCGTCCATGGCCACGACGTGATTGCTTCCGGTTTCGGCCAGGAACGTCATGCCGCCGGTCCAGCGAATGGTGCATTCCATGGCAGATTCCTTGCCGATCAATGACTTGTGCAGCGCCGCACGGATAGCCGCGCTGCCGAGTGGGAACCAGGGTATTGCAATGCAGCAATCAGCTTCCGCATAATGCGGATTGTAGTCGTCTCCTCCTCTCTCCTCCTTTTTGGTGGATTCGGCGCAACTCGCGAGAGCTGCGCCGTTTTTTTGGGTAGAATCGTCGGCTTTTCGCAATCCCGGCACGGACTTACAGGACTCATGAAAACCTATTCGGCGAAGGCGGGCGAAGTCCAGCATGGCTGGTACGTCGTCGACGCCCAGAACAAAGTGCTCGGCAAGCTCGCGAGCCAGATCGCATCGCGCCTGCGCGGCAAGCACAAGCCCGAGTACACGCCGCACGTCGACACCGGCGACTTCATCGTCGTGGTCAACGTATCGAAGCTTCGCGTGACCGGCACCAAGGCGGAAGACAAGATGTACTACCGTCATAGCACGCAGCCGGGCGGCCTCAAGGAAGTGAGCTTCGCCAAGCTGCATGCGAGGAAGCCCGAGCGCGTGCTGCAGAAGGCCGTGAAAGGCATGCTGCCCAAGGGCCCGCTTGGCTACGCGATGCTGCGCAAGCTGAAGCTATATCCGGGCGCGACGCATCCCCACTCGGCGCAGCAGCCAAAAGCACTGGAGATCTAGCAATGGTCGGCGACTACTACTACGGCACCGGGCGGCGCAAGAGCGCAACCGCGCGCGTATTCCTCAAGCCCGGCAAGGGCGACTTCGTCGTCAACGGCAAGCCGGTGGACGAGTTCTTCGGCCGCGAGACCGGTCGCATGGTCGTGCGCCAGGCGCTCGAGCTGGTCAAGAGCCCGACCGGATTCGACATCATGGTGAACGTCCACGGCGGCGGCGAGAGCGGCCAGGCCGGTGCGGTGCGCCACGGCATCACGCGCGCGCTGATCGAGTATGATGCATCGCTGAAGTCGCAGCTGAGCGCGGCCGGACTCGTCACGCGCGACGCGCGAGAAGTGGAGCGAAAGAAGGTCGGCCTGCACAAGGCGAGGCGGCGCAAGCAGTACTCGAAACGTTGATCGAAGCATCAGGCTTCACCGGATCGAAAGCCGCCTCAGGGCGGCTTTCGCGTTTCTGGAGTTGCGGATCATGATCAAGGCGGGAATTGTTGGCGGGACCGGGTACACCGGGATAGAACTGCTCAGGCTGCTGGCGCAGCATCCGCAGGTGGAGCTGCGCGCCATCACGTCGCGCCAGGAGGCGGGCAAGCCGGTGGCTGCGATGTTCCCCAGCCTGCGCGGCCGGGTCGACCTCGCCTTCACCGAACCGACGCGCGACGCGCTGCGTGGCTGCGACGTGGTGTTCTTCGCCACGCCAAATCTGGTCGCAATGAACGAGGCGCGCGCGCTGCTCGACGCGGGCTGCCGCGTCGTCGATCTGTCGGCGGATTTCCGCATCCAGGACGTCGCCGAATGGGAGCGCTTCTACAAGGCGAAGCACGCTGCCCCCGAGCTGGTTCGCGAGGCGGTCTACGGCCTTTGCGAAGTGAACCGCGAGCGCATTCGTGGCGCGCGGCTGGTCGCCAATCCGGGTTGCTACCCGACCGCCGTGCAGCTCGGTCTTCTGCCGCTCGTCGAGGCGGGCGTGGTGGATCCGGAACATCTCATTGCCGACGCCAAGTCCGGCGTGAGCGGCGCCGGTCGCAAGACCGAGCTGCACCTCATGTTCTCGGAGGCCTCGGATAACTTCATGGCTTACAACGTGCCGGGGCATCGCCACTGGCCCGAGATCCGGCAGGGCCTCGCGCGCGCCGCAGGCCGCGAGGTAGGGCTGGTCTTCATCCCGCACCTGACGCCGCTCATCCGCGGCATTCATGCCACGCTCTACGCGCGCATCACGAAGGAAACGGATTTTCAGAAGCTCTTCGAGAAGCGCTTCGCGGCCGAGCCGTTCGTCGACGTGATGCCCGCGGGCAGCCATCCGGAAACGCGCTCCGTGCGCGCCGCCAATGTCTGTCGCATCGCGGTGCATCGGCCGCCGCAGTCCGCACGCGGCGGCGATACCCTGGTCGTGCTGTCGGTCATCGACAACCTGACCAAGGGCGCCTCGGGCCAGGCCGTGCAGAACATGAACCTGATGTTTGGCTTGCCCGAGACGGCGAGCCTGGACCAGGTCGCGGTGGTTCCCTGATGGCCAGCGGCACCGGACGCTTTCGCATCCAGAAGCTGGTGCGTCAGCGCTTCGGTATCGCCGCGCCGCGCGTTGAAATCCAGACCCGCATCCCCTGGTACTGGCGGTGGGTCGGCCTCGCCGTGCTGCTCGGCGTCGCGGCTGCGGCCGCAGGCTGGATCTATGACGCTGGCCGGCGCTTCGCCGGCTTCGACCACAACGAGGTGCAGGAAGAGCTGCGGGTTGTGCGCGGCCGCCTGGAGTCGGCGAACGCCGAGCTTGAGCGCCTGCGCGCCCTCGCGAACGCGGCGGAGAGTCGCGTGGCCATCGAGCGCACGGCGCAGCAGAAGCTCGCGCAGCAGATTCGTCTCCTCGAGCAGGACAACGTAAGAGCGCGCGAGGAACTGGCGACCTTCGAAAGCATGCTTACTTCGGAAGCGCGGAACGTCAACGCGCTTTCGATCTACCGCTTCAAGGTAGAACCCGACGTGCTGCCGGGGGAATACCGTTACCGCCTGCTGATTCTCACGCCCAGCACGCGCCGCGACCGTGATTTCAATGGCCGCCTCGAGCTTGTGGTCAACCTGACGGAGGGGGGCCAGAATGCTATGATGAGCTTCCCTGAGCAGGGCGAGGCCGGAGCAGCCGCGTTCAAGCTGAATTTCCGGTACTTCCGCAGGGTAGAGGGCACCTTCAGAGTGAGCCCGAGAGCGAAAGTAGAGAGCGTCCAGGCGCGAATCTACGAAAGCGGATCCGCAGAGCCGCGCGCCACCAACTCGGTATCGCTGTAGGGGGAATTGGAAGGGAGAACGGGATGTTCAACAAGGCAGCCAGCAAGCCGCAGAACCGGATCGACAGCCTGATCGGCGCCACGACGCGCATCGAGGGCAACGTCATTTTCAGCGGCGGATTGAGGGTCGACGGCATGGTCCGCGGAAACGTCGCGGCCCTCCCCGATCAGCCCGGCACCCTGGTCATTTCCTCCGACGCGCGCGTCGACGGGGAGGTGCAGGCCGCGCACATCGTGGTGAACGGCACCATCAATGGCCCGGTGCATGCCACCGAGACCCTCGAACTCCAGGCGGGCTCGCGGGTCAAAGGTGACGTGTACTACAAAAGCATCGAAATCCACCAGGGCGCCGTGGTTGAAGGACGCCTGGTGCACCACGTCTCGGAAGTGAAGGGCGTGGAACTCAAGCTCGCCTCCGGCGGGTAGCCAAGGATACGGACATGAACGCAGTCACCGAGATGCCGACGCCGCTGGTCTTCAGCGACGGCGCGGCGAACAAGGTCAAGCAGCTCATCGAAGAGGAAGGAAACCCCGAGCTCAAGCTGAGGGTCTTCGTCACCGGCGGGGGTTGCTCGGGCTTCCAGTACGGCTTTACCTTCGACGAGGTGAAGAACGAGGACGACGCCGTGATGGAAAAGAACGGCGTGATGCTGCTCATCGATCCGATGAGCTACCAGTACCTGGTCGGCGCCGAAATCGACTACCAGGAAGGCCTCGAAGGCGCGCAGTTCGTGATCAAGAACCCGAACGCGCAGAGCACCTGCGGCTGCGGCTCGTCGTTTTCGACCTGACGCTTCGCTGGATGCGGTGAAAGAAAGGGGCTTCGGCCCCTTTTTTATTGCTACGTGGGATAGATCGCGCCGAGCACGCGCGGACCGCGCGCGCCCGTAACATCCGCGAGATTGCCCGGCGCCCCGCTCAATGTGCGTTCCGCGAGCCATGCGAAGGCGGCGGCTTCGACCAGCGAAGGATCCAGGCCGTGGACGGCGCTCGACTCGACCGCCGCGGGCGCTAGCAGAGCCCCCAGGCGCTGCATGAGCGCTCCATTCGAGGCGCCGCCGCCGCAGACGATGACGCGGCTTGCGCCCTTGCATGCGTCGGCGACGCAGAGCGCCGTGAACTCGAGCAGCGTCGCCTGCACGTCGCGCGGCGCCTCGCCTCGCAAGCGCGAGTTCAGCCAGTGCTCGTTGAAAAGATCGCGCCCGGTGCTTTTGGGCGGCGGCAATTTCAGGAAAGGTTCGTCCCTAAGACGGTTCAGCAGCGCGGGAATCCCCGTGCCGCCGGCTGCCCATCTTCCATCATCGTCGTACGGCTTTCCCAAGTGCTTTGATGCCCACAGGTCGAGGAGGCAGTTCGCCGGACCGCAGTCAAAGCCAACGACTGTGCCCTCGATCGGCAATCTCGTCACGTTGGCGATCCCGCCAAGGTTGACGACCGCGCGGCCTTCGCTTCGATGGCGAAAAAGCGTGGCGTGAAAAGCCGGCGCGAGCGGCGCGCCTTGGCCGCCCGCGGCGATGTCCCGCGAGCGGAAATCCGCCACCACCGTGATTCCGGTCAGCTCTGCGAGCAGCGCCGCGTTGCCGATCTGCACGGTGTAGCCGCGGTCGGGACGATGGCGCACGGTCTGGCCGTGGCAACCGATGGCGCGTACGTCGGTGCTGTCCTTGCCGCAGCCGTGAAGGAGATCGCTCACCGCGGCCGCGTAGCGCTTGGCAAGCTCGTTGCCGAGACGCGCGCACCGGTCGACCTCATTTTCTCCAGGGGAGTTGAGCGCCAGCAGCTCCCGGCGCAGCGGCTCGTCGAAGGCATGATGCACGCTCGCGAGCACTCGGGGAGCGCCGGCGGCATCAAGCAGAACCGCGTCGACCCCGTCGAGGCTGGTGCCCGACATGAGCCCGACGTAGAGCGTTGCGCTCACTCCACCTGCGCGAACGTGCCGTTGCTGAGGAGATCGAGCTGCGCCGCGAGGGGGGCGGCGTACGCCTGGAAAGCGGGCAGCTCCTGCGCCGCGACGGGCGCCGCGGCCGGCATGGCGATGGAGAACGGGTTGCGCGCTTCGCCGGCGATGCGGAACTCATAGTGCAGGTGCGGGCCGGTTGCCCAGCCCGTCTGGCCGACGAAGCCGATGGTGTCGTTCTGCTCGACCCGCGCGCCTCGCTTCACGGCGATGCGGCTCAAGTGCGCATAGACCGTCGAGTACTGGCCGTTGTGGCGCACGATGACGACGTTGCCATAGCCGCCCTTCTGGCCGGCGAAGTCGATGAAGCCATTGCCCACGCTGCGCACGCGCGTGCCGATGGGCGCGGCGTAGTCGATGCCCTTGTGCGCCCGCCAGTCCTTGTGGATGGGATGGCGCCGGATGCCGAAGCCCGAGCTGACCCGCGAGAATTCGAGCGGGGAGCGCAGAAACGCCTTGCGCAGGTTCTTGCCGTCGGCGGCGTAGTAGCCGCCCTTGAAGTACACCGCGCGGAAGGTCTTGCCCTGGTTCGTGAACTCCGCTGCGAGTACCCGTCCGGCGCGCACCGGCCGGCCCGAGAAATGGTACAGCTCGTACACGACGGCAAAGCGATCGCCTTTGCGCAGGTCGCGATGGAAATCGATGTCGCCGCCGAACACGTCGGCGAGCTGCATCGCAATGCTGTCCGGGATGCCGGCAGCGTCGCTCGCAGCAAAAAGCGAGCTGCGGATAGTGCTCGCCTTCATTACGGTTCTCGCCTCGAGCTCGGCGCGTTCCTCGCTCGCGCGAAATCCTTCCGCGACGCCGCCGACGCGTACCAGCGTATCGCGCCCGGTGAGAAAGCTCACGTAGAGCGGCGTGCCGTCGGCCATGACTTCGGCCGCGACCAGCATGCCGGTCTTGAGCTGCTGCAGAGCGCGCACGCGCTTCATGCGCTCGACATGCGTGTCCGCAATGCCCAGCCGCAGGAGGAAGCCGGCGAGCGTGTCGCCGCGCTGGAAGCGCTCCTCGCGCCTGTAGGACGTCGGCGCGGGAATCAGCGAATCGGTGCGAGGCGCAAGCGCCTCCACCAGAGGTGTATCGGTGACGAATGGCGCCGGAGCCGGCGCCATGGTGGCGAAAGCCGCGACCACGCCGGTGGCGGCGAGGACGGCGATTACGACACGGGCAGCGGTCGGGTAGCGCATTCGAATGCCTATTTGTGGCGAGATTCCAGCTAGAATCCCTTGATTATCAGAAGCCTGCGCAGGCTAGCATAAGTCTCCGCGGGCGAACATCGGGAATGACCCTGATACCGCAGGCCATTGAGACCATCCGCCGGGGAAGCGACGAGCTAATTGTCGAAACCGAGCTGGCAAAAAAGCTTTCGTCCGGCCGAAAGCTGCGCGTCAAGCTCGGCCTCGACCCTACCGCGCCGGACCTGCACCTAGGGCACACCGTGGTGATCAACAAGCTGCGCGACTTCCAGCAGCTCGGCCACCAGGTGCAGTTCCTGATCGGCGATTTCACCGGCATGATCGGCGACCCGACCGGGAAGAACCAGACGCGACCGCCGCTGACGCGCGCGGAAATACAAAAGAATGCAAGGACGTACCAGGAGCAGGTCTTCAAGATCCTGGACGCCGAGAAGACGCAGATCCTGTTCAACTCCGAATGGTCGGACAAGCTTGGCGCGGAGGGCATGATCAAGCTGGCCGCCAACTACACCGTGGCCCGGCTGCTCGAGCGCGACGATTTCTCGAAGCGGATGAAGAACAACCAGCCGATCGCGGTGCACGAGCTGCTCTACCCGCTCATGCAGGGGTACGACTCGGTGGCGATGAAGGCGGACGTCGAGCTCGGCGGCACCGACCAGAAGTTCAACCTGCTGGTGGGCCGCGAGCTGCAGCGCGCCTACGGCCAGGAGCCGCAGTGCATCCTCACCATGCCGCTGCTCGAAGGCCTCGACGGGCGGGAAAAGATGTCCAAATCCCTGGGCAACTACGTCGGCATCGCCGAGGCGCCCGCGGACATGTTCGGCAAGCTGATGTCGATTTCCGATGAGCTCATGTGGCGCTACATCGACCTGCTTTCCTTTGCTCCCCGCGCAGAAGTGAAGGCGTGGAAGGATTCCGTGGCCGGCGGACGCAATCCGCGCGACATCAAGGTGCTCTTCGCCAAGGAGATCGTCACGCGCTTTCATTCGGGCGCGGCGGCGCGCGAGGCGGAGGAGGCTTTCGAACGGCGCCACCGCCACGGCGAGACGCCGGAGGAGATGCCCGAGGTGACCCTGCAGGCGGGCAACGACGGCTTGCTCGTGACGCAGGCCCTCAAGCAGGCGAACCTGGTGCCGAGCACGACCGAGGCGCAGCGGACGATCGAGCAGGGCGGCGTGAAGATCGATGGAGAAAAACTGTCCGATCGCGCGCTCAGGCTGAAGGCCGGCGCCACGGTTGTCATCCAGGTCGGCAAGCGCAAGTTCGCACGCGTGCATCTCAAGTAGCGCAATGACTGCCGGCGCCGAAGCGGTGTTTGCGATGGGCGCCGCAGCGCTGGAAGCAAACGACTTTCGCGCCGCCGAACAATTCTTCCATCAGATCGTGCAGGCAAATCCGCGCGCGCATCCCGCATGGAATGCACTTTCGGTAGTGGCGGTTCGCTCCGGCCTGCCGGAGGTCGCGGCCGAGCACGCGAAGCGCGCGCTGGAGCTCGACCGCCGAAATCCCGTCTACCTGAACAGCCTCGGAGTCGCACAGGGCGAGCTCGGTCTCTTTCCTGACGCGGCCGAGTCCTTCCGGCGCGCGTTAAAAGCGAAACCGGTATATGCCGAGGCCATGTTCAATCTCGGCAAGGTGCTGCACAAGCAGAACGAGCTGAAGGAGTCGGTCCGCGCCTTCGAGCGGGCCTTCGCAATGGATCCGCGCTTTCCTGGGTTGCTCGCGGCATTGATCGCGGTCTATCGCAAGGACGGGCGGGCAGACCGCGCGCTTGCCGTCCTGAACGAGGGGGCCGCTTCGGTAACCGCGGAGGAACTGGATTTTCTCCGGGCGGCGTGCATGTCCGAGCTGGAAGGCCCCGACCGCACGATTGCCTGGCTGCGTGAGCAGCTCTCGGAGCATCCCCAGCGGCACAAGTTGCGCTTTTCTCTTGCGCAGCTTCTTCTCCTCGAAGGCGAGTGGCGCGAGGGGTGGCAAGCATACCTCTGGCGGCCCAACCTCCTGCCCGAGCGAGTGGATGCAAGCGGTGGAACGCACTTGCCTTCGCCGTTGCCACATCGGCTGGACGGAAAGAACGTGCTTCTGCACGGCGAGCAAGGCATCGGCGATGTGCTTTTCTTCCTGCGTTTCGTGCCGATGCTCCGCGAGCGCGGGGCTCGGATAACGCTCACCTATGAACGCAAGATAGCCGGGTTCATCGCTGCCGAAGGACCCCTCGACGCCGTGCGCGAGTCGGCTACCGACGCCAGCCTGCAATTCGACTGCAAGATCTGGTGTGGCGACCTCCCCGCATTGCTGGCCGTCGACAACGTGGCGGCGGCGTGGCGTCTGCCGCTGGACAATGCGGATACCGCTCGCGCGCGGGCACGCCTTGCGGCTCTGGGACCCGGACCTTATCTGGGCGTGACGTGGCGCGCTGGTACCGACACCCTGCGCCAGCGCGAATTCGGCAATGAGCGGAACCTGCTCATGAAACAGGTCCCGCCCCATGAGCTTGGAGCCGCCGTTCGGGGATGGCCGGGAACCGTCATTGGACTGCAGCGCGGCATGCACCCTGAAGAAGCCGTGGCCTTCACACGAGCCGCGAATGGACCGCTGCAAGACCTGTCAAACGTGGCGGAAGATCTGAATGAGGTGTTGCCACTGCTCTCGGCTCTCGACGACTACGTGTGCGTCAGCAACACTAACGTCCATCTCCTCGCAGGCATCGGCCGCGCCGCGCGCGTCCTCGTACCGTATCCGCCGGAGTGGCGCTGGATGCGCGAGGGCGAGTCGCAGTGGTTTCCGGGGTTCAGGACCTATCGCGAGCCGCAGTCGCGCGGCTGGGAAAAGCCGCTTCTCGATCTGCGCGGGGACCTCTCGCTATGAACGAGCAATATGAGGTCTATGCCCTCAAATACGCGCACCACGACCGGCGCGCGTCGGAGAACTTCATCGGCGGCGACCCGCACGACGGTCCGATGCCGCTCGATTACTTCGTGTGGCTGATTCGAGGCAACGGGCGCGAGATCGTCGTCGACACCGGCTTCTCGGCGGCGATGGCGGCGAAGCGAGGCCGCGACCACCTGAGGTGCCCCACGGAGGCGCTGCGCGCGCTGCAGTGCGAAGCGGCGAGCGTGAAGGACGTCGTCGTGACCCATCTTCACTACGACCACGTCGGCAACTTCGAATTGTTCCCGAAGGCGACGCTGCATTTGCAGGAACGCGAGATGAATTACGCCACCGGCCGCTACATGTGCCAGGAGTGCTTTCGCGGCGCGTTCGAGGTCGAGGACGTGGTGGGCATGGTGCGGGAGGTCTACGCGGGCCGCGTGAGATTCCACGACGGCGACAGCGAGCTCTTCCCCGGAATTTCCCTGCACCTGATCGGCGGCCATACGATGGGCCTGCAGGTGGTGCGCGTGGCGACGCGACGCGGGTGGCTGGTGCTCGCCTCCGACGCCAGCCATTTCTACGCCAACATGGAGCAGGCGCGGCCCTTTCCGATCGTGTGGTCGGTGGCGGACATGGTGGATGGGTACGCGAGGCTGCGCCGCCTCGCGCAGTCGCCGGGCCACATCATCCCGGGGCACGATCCGCTCGTAATGCAGCGCTATGCGCCGCCCTCGAAGG
>Ga0068871_100002260_pt1 | contig 13097 bp, 10 predicted proteins | sample KBSMisM72_FD_72750 | JGI IMG/M metagenome (GOLD analysis project Ga0068871, IMG submission 72750) | Miscanthus rhizosphere microbial communities from Kellogg Biological Station, Michigan, USA - KBS Miscanthus M7-2 | ecosystem: Host-associated > Plants > Roots > Rhizosphere > Soil ... | reverse complement strand
AGTGTACCTCAGCTTGATCCCAAACAAGTGGATGATGTAATTGTGGGAAACGCGGTACCGGAAGCGGAACAAGGACTGCAGGTTGGCCGGATCATAGCGGCGAGGGCTGTGGGAATTGGTGTTCCGGGTATGACGGTTAACCGGTATTGTGCGAGTGGACTTGAAACCATTTCTATTGCAACAGCCAAGATCCGGAGCGGGATGGCAGAATGTATCATTGCCGGTGGAACGGAAAGCATGACCATGGTTCCGACTTCAGGATGGAAAGTTGTACCGGCTTTTTCGATTGCCTCAGACGATCCGGACTATTATCTGAATATGGGCCTTACGGCAGAAGCGGTGGCGAAAGAATACCAGGTGAGCCGTGAAGATCAGGACCAGTTTTCTTACCAGTCGCATATGAAAGCCCTCCATGCGATCCTGGAAGGATATTTTAAACCAGGCATTCTTCCAGTAAAAGTGGAAGAAGTGTACCTCGATAAAAGCGGGAAGAAACAAAATCGCGAATTTATTGTAGACACGGATGAAGGCCCGCGTAAGGATACTTCACTGGATGCTCTGGCCAAATTAAAGCCTGTTTTTGCAATGGGCGGCAGCGTTACCGCGGGAAATTCTTCCCAGACCAGCGACGGTGCTGCTTTCGTGATTGTGATGGGAGAAAATATGGTCAACAGGCTTGGTTTAAAACCTATTGCCCGTCTGGTGAGTTGTGCCAGTGCCGGTGTGCATCCCCGCGTTATGGGTATAGGACCGGTGGAGGCCGTTCCCCGGGCCCTGAAACAGGCTAATATGCATTTATCCCAGATCGATATAGTGGAGTTAAATGAAGCATTCGCAAGCCAGGCAATCGCCGTAATCCGTAAACTGGATATGAATCCGGATATCGTGAATATGAACGGAGGTGCTATTGCGCTGGGACATCCTCTGGGTTGTACCGGCGCCAAACTGACCATCCAGGTCACCCATGAAATGAAAAGGCTGAATAAAAAATATGGTCTCGTAACGGCTTGTGTGGGCGGAGGTCAGGGCATCGCGGGGATTATTGAAAATATCGGTTAACGATTGATGGTTGGCAGTTGGCGGTAAATTTTTGAAATGCAAAATACAAATGCTAAGCTTTAAGCTTTAGGCTTTAAGCTTTGGGCTATAAAAATGAATTATTCACTGACGATAAAGCGTTCGCTGGCGGCATTTTTCCTGCTGTTATTTTCATTTTGTGTAACGCCGAAACGATTTTTGCATGACCTGCTGGCAAATCACAGGGATGCACAAACGCTATACAGCATCCCGCAACAACAGGTCGCTGCATCCGGATTTCATTGCCATATTGACGACCTCGTGGTCGTAGCACCATTTCTTCCGGGCGTTCAACCCACTACACCTGTTAATTTAGATAATGGCCCTATACATTTTTCTGAATCGGCTTCCACTTTTATTTTAGCTGAACTTTCGCAGGCTGACAGCCGCGGACCTCCTGCTTCCTTCTGTTCATAGTTGAGTAAATACATTGTATAGGAAAGCCTATAGCGAACAGAAACAGCAGATTCCATGAAACTTTTTTACTTATTTATTTTATTCAGTACTTATTTTATTGCTGATGCACAAACGAGTGTAAACCTGCATTACACCGAATATGGTGGTTCACTTTCCGGAAAAGTAATCGACAGTGCTACCGGTAAGCCCCTACCCGGCGCTTCGGTTTACATCTCAGATCTTAAATTGGGTGTTGTTGCAGACGGATCCGGAAATTATCTCTTCGCTAATCTTCCCTCAGGCACCTACCTGGTCGAAGCTCATTCGATCGGCCATTCGACACAGGTGAAAAATATTACCATTTCCGTTAAAGCGACGCTTGATTTCAGTTTAGGCCTGCAGTATACAGAACAGAATGCAGTCGTGGTAACCGGCCAGTCCAAGGCCACACAAATCAAACGGAGTCCCGTGCCCATCGTAACAATGAGTCATGCTGATATCATGGGAAATCTAAGTACAAATATTATTGATGCGATAGCGAAACTGCCCGGTGTTGCGCAGCTAACAACAGGTCCAAATGTTTCCAAACCTTTTATTCGCGGTCTTGGGTTTAACAGGATACTTACATTGTACGATGGGGTAAGACAGGAAGGCCAGCAATGGGGAGATGAACACGGTATCGAAGTGGACCAGTATGGTGTGGAACGGGCAGAAGTGATCAAAGGTCCGGCCAGCCTCACTTACGGATCAGATGCCCTTGCCGGTGTGGTGAACCTGATACCGACTCCGCCTGCTCCGGAAGGAAAAATACAGGGGGATGTGCTGGCAGAATTCCAATCCAATAATGGCATGTTCGGTGGTTCAGGCATGCTGGAAGGAACAAAAAACGGATTTGAATGGATGGGACGACTTTCCCATAAACAGGCGAGTAATTATTCTGATCCTGTGGACGGACGTGTATATAACACCGCATTCAATGAAACGGATGCAACCCTTTCCCTGGGTCTTCACCGGGCTTTCGGTTACTCACACATTAACATTTCGGTATTTGATGATCTGCAGGAAATTCCTGACGGCAGTCGTGATTCTGTCACCAGGCAATTCACCAAGCAGATTACCGATTCAGATACCTACCGGCCGGTAGTCACCGACAAGGAACTGCATAGTTATGCTATTACCACCCTGCATCAGCACGTACAGTTGTACCATATTTATTCAACCAATAATTTCACGCTCGGGGGCGGCAGGCTGACCGTCAATCTGGGGTATGAACGAAGTGTTCGCAGGGAATACAGTCATCCGCAACAGGCAGATGTGCCGGGACTTTATCTCCAGTTGAATTCTTATGTGTACGATGTGAAATATTTTTTTCCTTCTTATAATGGCTGGGATATCACAGCCGGTTTAAATGGCATGTACCAGCAGAATACGGCGACGAACGGAACAGAATTTATCATTCCTTCATTCACACAATTCGACATCGGTCCTTTTGCGATGGTGAAAAAAACCTTTGGCAAACTCGATATCGCGGGAGGCATCCGCTTCGACAGCCGGGCATTCACCAATGATCAGATGTATACAGCCACCAATCCATCCACCGGCTTTGATGAACCGGTGTATGGAAAAGATACCGCGGGTGCCTACCAGCCATTTCCATACTACCATAAAATATTCTCGGGTTACTCGGGAAGTCTGGGTCTGACCTATTCTTTCTCCACTCATTGGTCAGCCAAGGCCAATATTGCGAGAGGGTACCGGGCGCCTAATATAGCTGAGATATCTGCTAACGGTGTTCATCCGGGAACCGGTATTTTCCAGGTCGGTAATCCGGATTTTGATCCGGAATTTAATTTACAAGAGGATATTGGTTTAAATTTCACTTCGCAATATGCAGTCATAAACCTCAGCGGTTTTTATAATGCGATTTCGAATTATATTTTTAATGAAAAAATATTGAATGCAGCCGGCACGGATTCCATCCGTGACGATAATATGGTGTATCAGTATCGTCAGGGAAGGGCAGCATTGTACGGAGGGGAATTCAGTATCGACATACATCCGGTAAAGAATATCCATTTTTATAACACCTTATCGCTGGTGTATGGAAACTTACTTTCTTCTCCTGGGAAACCGGTAACGGATTCTACACGTTATCTGCCAAATATTCCACCGCTTCATGGTATTTCCGAGTTGCAGTTTGATTTTACGAATAAGAGTTTGAATCTGGTGAATGGATATGTAAAAGTAGCGGCGGCATTTTCAGGCCCTCAAAATCGCGCTTACCTGGCGGACAATACAGAAACGCCGACACCGGGCTATACCCTGATCAACGCAGGTTTGGGTGCGGGGTTTACTAATAAGGAAAATAAAATAATATTTAATATTTACCTGTTCGCTGAAAATATTTTTGATATGGTTTATCAGGATCACCTGAGCCGCCTGAAGTATTTTGAGCCCTATCCCACCAGCCCGATCGCGCATCATGGTATTTACAATATGGGAAGAAATTTCAGTATTAAAATGGACTTTCCATTTTAAGCTCAAGGCATAAGGCTTAAAGCATAAGGCATTGAAGACTAAAACAAAGTCGGTCCGCTTTGTGACGCGGGTTTTTTCCCCAGATGATCATAAGCCTTGGGTGTCGCTTCTCTTCCACGCGGTGTGCGCATAAGAAATCCTTCCTGGATTAGGAATGGTTCGTAAACATCTTCAATTGTACCGGCTTCTTCGCCGACTGCTGTGGAAATCGTATTGAGGCCAACAGGACCGCCCTTGAATTTTTCGACAATCGTGGAAAGAATTCGGTTATCCATTTCATCCAACCCGTGTTCATCCACATGCAGGGCGCGCAAAGCATGTTTTGTAATGCCCATGTCGATGATGCCATTACCCAGCACCTGTGCGAAATCCCTTACCCTTCTCAGCAGGCCATTGGCGATGCGCGGCGTTCCCCGGCTACGCCGGGAAATTTCTTCTGCTGCATCAGAAGTGATTTTTGTAGTCAGGATGGAAGCAGAACGTGAAATAATTTTCTGAAGCGTAGCGTGGTCATAATATTCGAGGCGGGATTTAATACCAAAACGTGATAACAGGGGAGCTGTCAGCAAACCACTCCGTGTGGTGGCACCAATCAGCGTAAAGGGATTCAGACTGAGCTGAATGCTTCTTGCGTTGGGGCCCGTATCAATCATGATATCAAGCCGATAGTCTTCCATAGCAGAATAAAGATATTCTTCCACGACTGTGCTTAGCCTGTGAATTTCATCGATAAACAAAACATCATTAGGTTCAAGATTGGTCAGTAGTCCGGCAAGGTCGCCGGGTTTTTCTATAACGGGACCTGAGGTTTCTCTAATCTGAACTCCGAGTTCATTTGCCACGATCCGGCTTAGTGTCGTTTTTCCAAGACCCGGCGGTCCATGAAATAGAATATGATCCAGGGCTTCACCCCTTTGTTTTGCAGCTTTTATAAAAATGAGCAGGTTCTCAATGAGTTGGGGCTGACCGGAAAAATCACGGATAGCCGCAGGTCTAATGCTGTTCTCAAACTCTTTATCGGGTGTTCCGGCAGCAGATGAAGAAGCCTGCAGGTTGGGATTTGCCATGAAGTAAAAATAAAGAATAAGCCGTTAACAGGACCGGCTTTTCGATTTTTGTAAATTACTGGTATTGGAATTGATGGGCTCACTTAAATTGGTCACAATGAAAATAGGCATAATCGGATCTGGTATCGTCGCCCAGGTCTTGGGCAAGGCATTTATTTCAGAAGGCAATGAAGTGATGATGGGAAGCCGTGACCCAAAAAAAGAAGCTATGATAAAATGGAAGGCGGCTAATCCTTCTGCAAAAACCGGCAGTTTTTCTGATGCCGCTATGTTTGGTGATATGCTTGTGCTCGCCACCGCCGGACACGCGGCGGCCCAGGCCCTTCAGTCAGCCGGATTAAAAAATCTGGATGGAAAGATCATCATTGATGTGACTAACCCGATTGCGCAGGCGCCTCCCGTGAACGGCGTGTTGAAATTCAGCACAAGCCTGGAACATTCACTGATGGAAGATTTACAGAATCTGGCTCCCAAGGCGAAATTTGTAAAAGCCTTCAATAGTGTCGGGAATGGGCAGATGTATAAACCGGCTTTTAAAGAAGGCAAACCATCTATGTTTATTTGTGGAAACGATTCGTCCGCGAAAAAAAAAGTTACGGAAATTCTCGACCTGTTCGGATGGGAGACTGAAGATATGGGAATGGTCGAAGCCGCCCGCGCCATCGAACCTCTCTGTATTCTCTGGTGTATTCCCGGGTTCCTGAGAAATCAATGGAACCATGCATTTAAATTATTGAAATAATCCGTCAGCTGACAGCTGAAATGCTGAGCTTGAAATGATAATAAATAAAACCACCCGGCGGAATTTCAGTTGAACTCTTCATATGATCACTCTGATCTGATAAAATCCGCGAGCAGCTTCATACGATAATACAGGTTGCTCATCATAAGTGATATATTGTTCCTGACATCCTTTACGGAACCGCCATTCATTTTTTTGATATTCTTCAGCTCAACAATTTTCTCATCAATTTTGTCCACTAGTTTTTCGGAGGTCCATCCTTCATATTTTTTATTCCTGTCATCGTAGATAACCGTTGCATGAATAGTTCCTGCCCGCAGTTTTTTGAATGAAAAATTTTCGCTGATCGCAGACTGGATTGCTTCCCGCGATAACAGGTCAATGATGGTATCGTTAGGTGACTGATTAAAAAAACCATTTTTAAAAACATTCAGGTTATCGCGAAGTTCGATAATTACCTTTTTTTTGTGCACATCGTTGGTCTTCGACTTTTTATATAAAAAAGCGAGTAAGTCTTTGAGCGGGGCAATGCCGGTATTTAACCATTCCATCTGATAAATATAAAAATTACAGTTCCAATCCCTTTGAAAATATCAGGATCATGACGGTTCCAAATTACTAATAAAATTAGTATCATCCTTTTTTTAATAAGGGTAATTTGCTGTTGTTATTCAAGGATTTATGCATTGCGACTTTTAAATAAAAGATAAAGTCTACTTAATTAATAGAGAAAGAATATATTTGCACTCTTCGATTGAATTTTCTAATCATTAAACTGTTCAAAAATGAGTTTACGTTTAGGGGATATTGCTCCCAACTTCAAAGCCAGAACATCTGCTGGTGAAATTGATTTTTACGAATACCTTGGTAACTCCTGGGGAATATTATTTTCGCACCCCGCCGATTATACTCCTGTCTGTACCACTGAACTTGGAAAAACCGCAAACTTGAAAGAAGAATTTGCTAAGCGCGATGTAAAAGTGCTGGCGCTGAGTGTGGATACCCTGGAACGCCATCATGGATGGATTAATGATATCAATGAAACACAACAGTGTAACGTGGATTTCCCGATCATCTCTGATGACGACAGAAATGTGAGCACATTGTATGACTTCATTCACCCGAATGCTTCAGCAACAGCTACCGTCCGCTCGCTGGTTGTGATCGGGCCTGATAAAGCCGTCAAACTCATCATCACCTATCCGGCTTCTACCGGAAGAAATTTCACCGAGGTTTTACGGGTTGTAGATTCTCTGCAACTTACAGCCAATTACAGTGTAGCTACCCCGGTTGACTGGAAACAGGGTGAAGACGTGATCGTTGTTCCGGCGATAACCACCGAAGATGCGATTAAGAAATTTCCAAAAGGCATTAAGGTTGTAAAACCTTATCTCCGTTATACGCCGCAGCCAAATAAATAAAAATTTAAATACTATTCTTTTAAAAGCACCTGTTACCGGGTGCTTTTTTTGTTAGTGTAAATCCTAACTTCATTGCATACTTAACAGACCCAATATGAAGAGGATTTATTATCTGCCGGCCTTCCTTATTTTATTTTTTTCCCAGTCGCTTTTTGCACAGCATACAATCATTTATTGTGGTAAACTGGTTGATACAAAATCAATGCAGGTGTTGTCGGAAATGACCATCATTGTGGAAGGCAATACAATTCTGGATGTGCAAAAAGGATATACATCTTCCACGACCAATGACCAGATTATCGATTTGAAAAGCCGTACTGTAATGCCCGGGCTCATTGACTGTCATGTACATCTGGAAGGGGAAACCACTGCGGACCAGGTAAAAGAATTCAGACAAAATATTGCTGACATTGCTTTTGAGTCGGCGGGGTTTGCAAAGATCACGCTGATGGCCGGATTCACTACCGTTCGTGATGTGGGTGGTGTGGGTGTTAATATTGCGCTGCGCAATGCAATCAGGAATGGTATTGTAACCGGTCCCCGGATGTATACGGCCGGAAAAATTATTTCTTCCACCGGTGGACACGGGGATCCGACTGTGGGATACAGAAAAGACCTGATGGGCGATCCGGGTCCCATTGATGGCGTAGCCAATGGCCGGGAAGAATGTATCAAAGCAGTGAGGGAACGTTATAAAGAAGGCGCGGACCTGATCAAGATCACAGCTTCCGGTGGCGTACTGAGCATGGAAAAAGATGGTTCAGGTCCGCAATTCTCAGAAGAAGAAATCCGGGTAATTGTAGAAACGGCAAAAGACTATGGAATGAAAGTAGCTGCACATGCTCACGGAGCCGAGGCGATGAAAAGAGCCATCCGCGCAGGGGTTGCATCAATTGAACATGGCACATATATGGACGAGGAAGCGATTGCCCTTTTTAAAAAATACGGCGTTTGGTATGTGCCGACGATCATAGCAGGAAAATCTGTTTCTGATTCTGCGGCGAAGCCCGGATATTTTCCTCCGGTGATTGCTTCAAAAGCAATTACGATCGGTCCGAAGATTCAGGCAAATTTCTCAAAAGCGTATAAGGCCGGGGTGAAAATCGCATTTGGAACGGATGGGGGTGTTTACGCGCACGGCAAGAACTGGATGGAGATGATATATATGACGGAAGCAGGGATGCCGCCATTGGAAGTTTTGCAATCTGCCACCGTGAATGCTGCCGACCTGATCGGGATCGCTGATAAGGCAGGCAATATTGAAAAAGGAAAATGGGCGGATATTATTGCCGTGGATGGTGACCCCTCAAAAGACTTACACGTTATGGGCAATGTGAAATTTGTAATGAAGGGCGGGGTGGTGTACAAAGATAATCGTTGACCGTTGACGGTTGGCGGTTGGCAGTTGGCGGAAATCAATTTTCAAATTCCAAATTGCTTTAAGCTTTGGGCTTTAGGCTTTGGGCTTGAGCGCTTTTTTCATCTGACTGAGCAGGGCGCGCAAATCCTTGGGCATTTCGGCTTCGAAGGAAAAAAAACTTCCATGCGAATCTGTAAATGAAAGTTTAGCGGCGTGCAGGGCGAGGCGGCTGAGTATGGGTTTCTCTTCTTCGAACCCTGAATGATTATAATTTTTTTTGAGGGAAGAAACAAAAACCGGTTTACCATCCCCGTACAACGGATCACACAAAATCGGATGGCCCGTTTCTTTCATATGCACCCGGATCTGATGAGTGCGGCCGGTATACAGGTCGAATTTCAGCAGTGCATATCTCCCCAGATTTTCCAACAGTTCATATCCTGTGGAAGCAGCTTTTCCTTTCCGGTGAACGATCATCGTGCCGTTTTTTGCCGGATGCTCAAGCATCGGCAGATCAATGATCGCTTTGGAAGAAGGCGGGACCCCCCAAACGATTCCGAAATATGTTTTTTCTACCTGGCGCTCCTGGAAAATAACACTGAGGAACTGGTGAATTTCTGTTGTTTTTGCAAATATAATTACACCACTGGTTTCACGGTCGAGGCGATGCACGGTAAAAATCTCCTGATATTTTTCTATAAGCAAGTCTTTGAGCGATGGCGCGGATTGCGTTCTGTCAGGCACACTGAGTAATCCGGCCGGTTTATTGAGGACAATGAATTCGTCGTTTTCAAAAAGTATTTCGGGAAGTCTCATTTGGTTGGTGGTTGACGGTTGGTGGTTGACGGTTGGCGGTTGACGGTTGGCGGTTGGCGTTGGCGGTTGGCGGAATCAATTTTCAAATTTCCAAATTGCTTTAAGCTTTGGGCTTTAAGCTTTAGGCCTTTAAGCCGAAGGCTTAAGATTTAAGGTACTTCAATGCGCGGATTTCCTTTTCTGTAAGAAAACGCCAGTTTCCTCTTTGGACATTTTTTTTTGTAAGACCGGCATACATAACCCGGTCCAGGGTTTTTACATCGTATCCAAGGGAAGCGAATATCCGCCGTACGATCCGGTTTTTGCCACTGTGAATTTCCAGGCCGATCTGTGTTTTATCTTTCGGATCGGCATAGGCCATTTCATCTACTTTGGCCAACCCATCTTCCAGTTCGACGCCACCCATTATTTTTTCAAAATGTTGTTTGGTCAGTGGTTTGTCGAGACCCACATGATAAACCTTCTTCATTTCATTTTTCGGATGGGATAATTTTTGAGCAAGATCTCCGTCGTTGGTGAAAAGCAAAACGCCTGAAGTATTGCGGTCCAGCCTGCCGATCGGATAAACTCTTTCTTCCGTCGCTTTGCTGATCAGCTGCTGGACGGTTTTTCTTCCCTGGGGATCAGTGGTTGTGGTCAGAAAATCCTTTGGTTTATTCAGCAAGATGTAAACGAAATGACTGGAGACTGTCACCTTTTTTCCACTCACCTTTACCGTATCCGTATACAAAACTTTTGTTCCGGGGTCGGTGATCACGGTACCGTTAACCGTCACTTTGCCTTCTTTCACGAGCGTTGCCGCCGCACGACGCGAACTGACTCCCGCATGCGCAACATATTTATTAAGTGGCAGCGTGGCACCCGGTAAGGGTTCCCTGGCTGGTTGTTCATTCACAGTTTTTGATGATGAACCGGCTTGGACAGGGACGCCTGATTTAACCGATGCAGCAATTGCACGTTTATTTCTTTTCTCCTCAAAATGCCGGTCTACTGCTTCACGCCTTTCTTTCTTAATAAGTTTTTTTTCCTGCCGGATTTCTTCCTTAACTGCGCCGGTGCTTTTGCGGTTTATAAATTTGGAGAAATTATCTGTTTTGCGTTTCATGGCATTTGGGGTGAAGCGTTTTTATTGGCAAGCTGACCGCATGCAGCATCAATATCTTTTCCCCTGCTTCTGCGTAGTCTGGCATTTACTTTATTTTTCTCCAGGTGTTTCATGAAAACATTCACCACAGATTCCTCCGGTTTGGCAAATATGGCGTTTGAAATCGGGTTGTATTCGATGATATTTACGAGATCAGCCGGTACCTGGCGATAGATTTTAATGAGCTCATCGGCATCCTTGAGACTGTCGTTGAAATCCTGGAACAGGATATACTCGAATGTTATTTCATTGCCGGTTTCCTTGTAAAAATAATTCAGGGCATCTATCAGTGACCGGATATTATTGGTGTCGTTGATCGGCATGATCTCATGCCTCTTTGCGTCGTTGGCAGCATGCAGGGAAAGGGCCAGTTTGAATTTCACTTTGTCATCCCCCAGCTGGCGGATCATTTTAGCCACGCCGGCCGTCGATACGGTAATTCTCCGGGGACTCATACCCAGGCCTTCTGCCGAGCTGATCTTGTCAATAGCTTTCAGCACATTCTTATAATTGAGCAGGGGTTCACCCATACCCATGAAAACGATATTGCTGAGTCTTTTCTCATATGTTTTTTCCGCCTGCTGGTTAATCAAAACCACCTGGTCGTAAATTTCATCGAAATCAAGATTTCTCTCTCTCTCCATATAGCCCGTCGCACAAAACTTGCAGCTCAGCGAGCATCCGATCTGCGAGGAAACGCAGGCCGTTCTGCGTTCATCTGTCGGGATCAGTACGCCTTCAACAAAATGATTATCGTGGGTTTTGAACCGTGTCTTGACGGTGCCATCTGCACTGTGTTGGGTAGTATCTATCCGGAGGGAAGGGAAAGAAAAATCCTTCGCCAGTTTAGCGCGTAATGGTTTGCTGAGGTTGGTCATGTCCTCAAACTGAAAAGCGTGTTTTTGCCAGATCCATTCATACACCTGTCCGGCCCTGAACTTCGGTTCGCCCAGATCCTCAAAATATTCCGATATCTCGGCGCGCGAAAGCGTGCGGATATTTGTTTTTTCTGTTTTCATGAAGCGGCAAAGATAGTTTTTTAGGCTGAAGGGAGGTTAGGGCAGGAGGTTTAACCATCCGCCATTCGCCATAAACCAAAGCTTTTTGCTTTAAGCCTTAAGCCTTACGCCTTCAGCCTATCTTAGACTTTCAGCTTAAATTGCCTGATATTTGGACACTTATCTGAAAAAATGAAGAATGTTTATGTTATTGATGCCGTGCGCACGCCGATCGGCAAGTATGGAGGCGCACTGGCTGCCGTAAGACCGGATGATCTGCTGGCCTATGTGATCAGAACGCTCCTGGTCAGGAATGAAAATATCGATCCCGAAGCGATTGAAGATGTAGTTGCCGGCGACGCAAACCAGGCAGGTGAAGATAATCGCAACGTCGCACGCATGGCGGCCCTGATGGCGGGTTTGTCGGTTTCTGTAGCAGGAACGACTGTAAACCGACTCTGTGCTTCCGGTCTGCAGGCAGTAATGGATGCGTCCCGTGCAATTATGTGCGGTGAAGGTGATCTCTATATCGCTGCGGGTGTGGAAAGTATGTCGCGGGCGCCATTTGTAATGGCAAAGCCAACTTCTGCTTATAGCCGCAAACTGGATATGGTGGACACCACCATTGGCTGGCGTTTTCCAAATAAAAAACTCACCGATCAATATCACCCATACTCGATGGGTGAAACTGCAGAAAATGTTGCGCAACGCTGGAAGATTTCAAGAATCGCGCAGGATGAATTCGCCCTCGAATCTCAGTTAAAATACTTCGCTGCACTTGCTGCAGGAAAATGGGATGATGAAATGGCGGCGGTGGAACTGATACAGGATCAGCTGATTAGCTGGGTTACCAAAGACGAGCATCCCCGCGAAACCTCACTGGAGAAATTGTCCAGACTCAAACCGGCTTTTATAAAGGATGGAACCGTTACTGCAGGAAATTCTGCCGGACTTAACGACGGGGCCGCTGCCATGTTGCTGGCCAGCGAAGAAGCTGTAAAAAATTATAATCTTCAGCCCATGGCCAGAATTGTTTCCATGGGTGTGGCGGGAGTAGATCCTGCCATCATGGGTCTGGGTCCGGTGCCCGCCTCACAGAAAGCCATTTACCGGGCAGGTTTAAAACTCGATGAAATGGATCTGATCGAGCTGAATGAAGCCTTTGCTTCTCAGGCCATCGCCTGTATTCATGACCTGGGGCTGGATCTGCAAAAAATTAATGTAAATGGCGGATCCATCGCACTCGGACATCCGCTCGGCTGCAGTGGTGTGCGCATTTCCACCACTTTACTACATGAAATGAGAAGACGCGGATCACACTACGGACTTGCTACTATGTGTGTCGGCGTTGGTCAGGGTGCTGCGGTTGTTTTTGAGGGGATTCGTTAGTTAGCCCCGCAATGCCGGGACGGATGACGTATGATGGTTGGCCCCGCATGTGCGGGCTGTTGGCCGCAGAATTTTCTCATTCCCAAGTTTCAATTCTCTCATTCAATTTCCACATCCCCTCATATTCACACATCCACTTCTCCACACTA
>Ga0068871_100002252_pt1 | contig 13115 bp, 10 predicted proteins | sample KBSMisM72_FD_72750 | JGI IMG/M metagenome (GOLD analysis project Ga0068871, IMG submission 72750) | Miscanthus rhizosphere microbial communities from Kellogg Biological Station, Michigan, USA - KBS Miscanthus M7-2 | ecosystem: Host-associated > Plants > Roots > Rhizosphere > Soil ... | reverse complement strand
CACCCAGGACGAACAACGGAATCCGGCTCGCGCGCGCCTGCTGGACCACCAGACAAACATCCTCAATATCAGCCGGCTCAACCACGACATCTGCCGGCCCTCCGATCTTGAACGAGGTGTATTCTCGTAGGGGAGCCTGGAATGACACAGATCCTCGAAGCCCTGCCACGACAGTTCGCATATCTGCCTGCGTAAATCGCGCATGGACTCTCGCTGCTCTCGTGACACACCGACCTCTTCGCTCCATGGCATCATGCGGTGGGGGTTAATCGGGCCAATAATCCAAGGCCGGTCTTCCAGATATCCCCTGCCCCCAATGTGATGACGAGATCCCCCGATTTCAGATGGGGCAGCACCTGATCCACCAACATATCTTTTTGTTCCACAAAGCTCACAGACGGATGGCCGGCCGAACGAACTATGTCGGCCAACTTAGTTCCGGACACCCCAGGAATCGGCTGCTCGCCCGCCGCATAGATTTCCGTCAAGAACAATACGTCCGATTGGTCGAACGCTTTCGCAAAATCCTCTAACAAGTCTCGCGTCCTGGTATATCGATGCGGCTGAAACAGCACCACCAGCCGCCGGTCTCCCCATCCTTGCTTCGCTGCGGCCAGGGTGGCTCTGATCTCGGTCGGATGGTGCCCGTAATCGTCCACGACCATGATCCCATTGGCTTCCCCTCGCAGATGAAAGCGGCGCTCTACCCCGGTATAGGCTGCCAGCGCTTTCCTGATGAGGTCTACCGGCACATCTAATTCGATCCCGATCGCAATCGCCACGAGCGCGTTGGAGACATTGTGTCGACCGGGCACCGCCAGGCGGAACGGGCCCAAATTGCGCCCACGGAACTGCGCCCGAAACTCGGCTCCCCATTGGTTCAAGCTGATCTCTGTCGCAAAGAAGTCTGGCATGACACCCTCGCGCTCACGGAGCCCGTAGGTCTGATAGCGTTTCACGATGCTCGGGAAAAGCGCTCTGAGCCGATCATCGTCGGCGCACAACACAGCCAACCCGTAGAACGGCACCTTATTGATAAACTCGAGGAAGCACTCTTTGATGCGTTCCATGCTGCCATAGTGATCGAGATGTTCCTGGTCGAGATTCGTGACCGCGGCGATGGTCGGAGACAGACGGAGAAACGAGCCGTCGCTCTCATCGGCTTCCGCCACGAGGAACTCACCTCGACCAAGGCGGGCATGACTCCCGAGCGCATTCACTTTGCCTCCTATCACCATCGTGGGATCCAACCCGCCCTGCGCCAGCACATTGGCCACCATCGATGTCGTCGTGGTTTTTCCGTGAGCGCCGGCAATGGCGACCCCGAATTTCAGTCGCATCAGCTCCGCGAGCATCTCGGCCCGAGGAATCACGGGAATCTGCTTCGCCTTGGCCGCCACGACCTCGGGATTCTGTGCCGACACAGCGGAGGAGATGACCACCACTTGAGCCTCCCCCACATTCGATTCCTGATGGCCGACAAAGATGCGCCCGCCGAGTTCTTCCAATCTCCGCGTCGTATCGGAGGCTTGCAGGTCCGAGCCCGTCACTTTGTACCCCAGGGTCAGTAGCACCTCGGCGATGCCACTCATCCCCGATCCCCCGATTCCGACCAAGTGAATCTGTTGCGTCTTGCGAAACATCGTCGCGCGCCTTACTCCACCAATTGGTGGATACGACTGTGATCCCTGTCCACGTTGCCCAATACCATTAGCCTCCTGCCGTTCCAACAGACCGGTTAACGTCATGATGACCCCCCATGAGTGCATAGCATTCGCGGACAATTATCTCGGCTGCATCGATTCGACGTAGAGATAGACTGGCCTCGCTCATCGCGCGCAATCGTTCAGGATCCCCGAGAATACTCGCCACTGTGCGGACTAACAGGGTACCGGTGAGCACAGATTGCGGAAGCACCACGGCAGCTCCGGCTGCTTCCATCACTTTGGCATTCTGCGTCTGGTGGTCGTAGATGGCGGACGGCAGCGGAATGAGGATGGCCGGCTTCCCGCACGCCGTGAGCTCCGCCACCGTCATGGCGCCGGCTCTCGCCACAACCAGGTCCGCCTCCCGTAGCGCCGAAGGCATGTCATAGATAAACGACATGACATGCGACTCGATGCCGGTGCGACGATAGGCCTCGGCCACCCGCGCATGATCAGACTCGCCGGTCTGATGAGTCACCGTGAGATGAGGCAGTTGTGTCATCAGTTCGGGCAGTCCTTCCATCATCGCTGCATTCAGCGCCTTCGCCCCCTGGCTCCCCCCGAAAATCAGCAGGCGTGGCGGTCCCGATGCCTCGCGGCTCTGCCTCACGCCGTCCAGGAACGCCTTACGAATCGGGGTCCCCACCACACGCACCTTGGAACGATCGAACGAGTCAGCCGCCGACTCGAATGCGAGAAAGACGCGTTGGGCGAACGGCCCCACCGCCTTGTTCGCCATGCCGGGATTCGCATTCGGCTCAAGAATCACGCGTGCCACCCCAATCCATGCTGCAGCAAGCAGCATCATCGGACTGGTATAGCCGCCGACCCCGATGACCAGATCCGCCCGCCTCGTTCTCAGAATGTGCAGGCACTGCCACAAGCTGACCGGCATGGCGCACAAGCCCGTCACGGCCCCGAATACCCCCCTCCCCATCACCGGCTTCGCACTGATCAGAGCCAGCTCGAATCCCTCGTGCTCGAGCACGTTTGACTCAAGCCCACGCGTCGTCCCCACGAAGAGGACCTTGGTCCTGGGATCGCGCCGGAGAAACTCTCGCGCCAACGCCACAGCCGGGTAGAGATGCCCACCGGTTCCTCCTGCTGCAATGACAATCGTCATCCGTAATCCGACCCACCGCGTCCACCGCGCGACTCGCCGGCATGGCGATCGCGGGAAATACTGAGCAGGATCCCTACGCCGATCAGACTGACTACCAGCGACGACCCTCCGTAGCTCACGAACGGTAAGGTGAGCCCTTTCGTCGGCAACAGTCCGGTCACCACCGCCGCATTCACCAATGCCTGACCGCCGATCAACAAGGTAATGCCCATGCCCAGATAACGGCCGAACGGCACTCGGGCGCGCGCAGCGATCTGAAATCCCCGCCAGACAAAAAATGCAAACAGCAGAGTCACGGCGGCGGTCCCGATCAGTCCCAGTTCTTCGCCGACCAGCGCCAGGACGAAGTCTGTATGCGCTTCCGGAAGAAAGTAGAGCTTCTGCTTGCCCTCGCCCAATCCCACCCCAAACGGACCGCCGCTGCCGAAGGCCAAGAAGGATTGCGTGATTTGGAACCCGGCATCCGATGCATCCTTCCAGGGAGCCAGAAACGTCATGAGCCGTTGGCGTCGATAACTGGAGCCGAGCACCAGCACCAGCACGACCGGAATCGCGCAGAGGCCTAAGGCCAAGAGATGGGAGATGCGCGCCCCGGCGAGAAAATACATCCCGACCGTCACCAGTCCGAGCACCACGACCGTCCCAAGATCCGGCTCCAGCAGCACCAGGCCGCTCAGCAGTCCGATCACGATCAGGGCCGGCAGAAGCCCATTGCGAAACAGCGTGATCTTGTCCCCCTTGTTGGTCAGATACGCCGCCATATAGATGACCGCCACAAGCTTGGCCATTTCCGCAGGCTGGACTGAGATGGGCCCCCACCGCAACCATCGCCTTGCCCCATTGGCCGCCACGCCGATTGACGGCACCAACACAAGGACGAGCAGAAGCAACATACAGGCCAACATCGGAATGGAGAGCTTCTTCCAGAACGTGTAATCGATCCGCGACGTGAGATGCATCAAGAGAAAGCCGAACGCGAGCCAGGCGATCTGCCGTTTCAGGAAAAACCCAGGATCCTGAAACCGGTTGCCCGCCACGATGGCGCTCGCGCTGAACACCATGACGAGCCCCACCAGCGCCAACGTCATGGTGACCGCCAGGAGCGTGTGGTCCGCCGCCACTCGTTGCTTCCCACCGGATCGTTGGCTGGGCTGGGACCATGGGAGCGCCAAGGTCCCCGCTGATCGATGTGCCATTGCTCAGAACCGCCCCTCCCTCGCTTTGCACATTACGCCGGTAAGTCATGGACCAACGCCTTGAATTGACGGCCTCGGTCTTGATAGTCCGCAAACATATCGAAGCTGGCACAGGCCGGGGACAACAACACGACATCGCCCGGCGATGCGCCCTGCGCCGCAAGATCCACGGCGTCCCGCAAGGTGGCCGCTTCGCTCATCGTGGTGGCATCCTTCCAAGCCTGTCGCAACCGCGGCGCCGCCTCTCCGATCAGAATCACGCGCGTGACCCGCCGGCTGACTGCCTGGACGAGTCGAGAAAAATCGCCTCCCTTATCCCGTCCACCGGCAATGAGCCAAATCGGTTGATCGATACTCTCCAGCGCTTTGAGCGTGGCATCGACATTCGTACCTTTTGAATCGTTCACAAATCGGACCCCCCGCCGCTCGCGAACGATTTCAAGGGCATGTTCGAGCCCGGGAAATGTCGCAAGGACGCGACGAATCGCATCGAGAGGACAGCCACACAGCACGGCATAGGTCGCGGCCGCCATGACGTTCTCCACGTTGTGGTTGCCGATGATACGGATCTCGCTTCGCCGGCAGATCTCCAGACGTACCCCAGTCACCGTCGTCACGATCTGGTCGCCTTCCATGTAGGTTCTCCCATACATATCGGTGCCGATCGTCGCCCCCCTCGTAAACCCCAGCCGTGCCGCGCGGCCTTGATGTCGCAACGCCGCCACACGGTCGTCGTCAAGATTGAACAGCGCAAAATCAGACGCGACTTGATTCTCGAAGATCCGTTGTTTGGCCGCGATGTATTCATCCAGCGACTCATAACGGTCCTGGTGATCGACCGTCACGTTGAGCAGGGCGGCGATCCAAGGCTGGAATCGATCGATCGTCTCGAGCTGGAAACTGGAAACCTCGACGACGAGATAGTCGAACGGACTCGGCTTCCCCGCCTGGTTGGCACGCAAGTCTTCCACCGCCGCTTCGCTCAAGGCCGTGCCCAAATTTCCGCCGACAAACGCCCGCTTGCCGCTCTCCGCGAGAAACTTGCCGATCAGGGTCACGGTCGTGCTCTTGCCGTTCGTCCCAGTGACGGCAAGGAGAGGACTTCGGAAGAACTGCGAGGCAAGCTCCAATTCACTGATCACCTTCACGCCCCGACGACGGACCGATTCGAGTGGGGCGAGCCGATAGGGCACTCCGGGGCTGATCACCACCAGGTCCGCTTCGTCGAGTGACGATTCGTACTGCGCCCCGACGGTCACACCCACGTGATCGCGGTCGATGGCGCCGAGGGCCGATGTCAGTTCCATCGCTTCCTTCCGGTCGGCAACCGTGACACGTGCGCCTACCGCCTGCAGTAACCGGCAAGCCGCGACCCCGCTTCTGGCAAGCCCCATTACCGTGACACGCGCTCCCGCAAGTTCCACTGCCGCTTTTCCTACCATGCCATCACCGAAGCTTTAAGGTGCTCAGACTCAACAAGGCCAACAGGATGGCGATAATCCATAAGCGCACCACGACCTTGGGCTCCTCCCATCCCTTCATCTCAAAGTGATGATGGATGGGCGCCATGAGAAAAATGCGCTTCCCGCGCGACTTGAACGAAATCACCTGAAAAATGACCGAGACCGCTTCAATCACAAACACTCCGCCGACCATCAGGAGCAGCAGCTCGTGCTTACTGATCACCGCGACCGTGCCCAATGCCGCGCCCAGAGGAAGCGATCCCACATCCCCCATGAACACGGAAGCCGGATAGGTGTTGAACCACAGGAACCCCAGACTCGCCCCCAGGATGGCGGCAGTAAACACCGCGAGTTCACCTGCACCTTCGATGTGCTGAATGAGCAGATAGTCCGACATCAGTCGGTGGCCGACGACATAAGCCACAATCGTATAGGCCAGCGCCGCGATCATGACGGGCCCAACCGCAAGCCCATCGAGACCATCGGTCAGATTAACGGCATTGGAACTCCCGACGATGACCAGTACAGCAAAGGCGATATACCACCAGCCGAGATCCGGAACGACGTTCTTGAAAAACGGGATGCTGAGCTTGGTCGTATAGCCGGGCAGGAAATAGAGGACCAGCGCAATCGCCAAGGCCAGCGCCACTTGTGCCGTGAACTTCTGCCACGGCAACAACCCCTTCGATTGGGTCTTGATGTACTTGAGATAGTCGTCGACAAATCCAATCGCTCCGAACCCGACCGTCGCGGCGAGCACAAGCCAAACGTAGGGCTTCGCAATATCGGCCCAGAGGAGCGTCGAGAGGACCACCGCGAAGAGGATGAGAATCCCGCCCATGGTGGGCGTCCCGCTCTTCGCCAGATGGCTTTTGGGGCCATCATCGCGAATCTGCTGGCCCAGCTTGATGTCTTGCAACTTCCGTATCACCCACGGGGCCAGCACAAAGGCAATCAAGAACGCCGTCACGGCCGCGTAGATGATCCGGAAACTCAGATATCGAAAGACATTCAGAAATGAATATTCCGTATGAAACGGATACAGCCAGTTGTAGAGCATGCGGCCTTTATGTTGAAAATGAGCCGCCCCGTCCGACGACTCCTGCGTCGGATTGGCGCGACCCCTTACGATGCCTGCTTGATGACTGCCCTCATCCCCGTTAGAGCCTGCACAACCTGCTCCATTTTCATGCCGCGAGAGGCCTTCACTAACACCACATCACCCTGCCGCACGATCTTCTTGAGGTGATCGGCCGCTGCCGCTGCATCAGCCACTTCATCGATCTGCGCACGTGCCATTCCGCCCAGCCGGGCCCCTTCCGCAATGTCCCGGCCCAACGTCCCGCAGACGATCAGCCGCGACAGTCCCTGTGTGGCAAGAAACTGTCCGACGTCCCGGTGCATCCGGCCTGTCTCAGTGCCGAGCTCGAACATGTCTCCCAAGACGGCAATCCGTTCGCGTGCGGGATTCCACTGTGCCAGCAATTGGAGCGCCGCTTTCATTGAAGCAGGGTTGGCATTGTAGCAATCGTTAATGAAATGGACGCCGTGATGGGTCACCACTTGCGACCGCATCGCGGCCGGACGAAATCGGCTCAGCCCCTGGGCAATCATCGAACCGGACAGGTTCAGGGCAGCGCCCACTGCCGAGGCTGCGAGCGCATTGGTGACGTTGTGGGTCCCATGCACTTTGATTCGAACGATCGTGGGACGGCTCTTTCCGGGAAGGTGCAAGTGAAAGGTCGTACCTTGGCGAACATCTGACGTCACACCGCTTGCGCGGACATCGGCCATCTCCGAAAATCCGAACGACGTCACGCGGCATTGCGCGCGCGCAGCGAGGTAGCCAAAGTAGGGATCGTCGGCATTCAAAATGGCAATGCCATCCGACGGAAGCAGGTCCAGCAATTCCGCCTTCGCCTGCGCCGATCCTTCCATGCTTCCAAAGAACTCGAGGTGATCGGGGCCAATATTGGTAATCACTCCGATCGTGGGCCTGACCATCTCACAAAGCCTGGTCGTTTGCCCTTGCTGATCCACGCCCATCTCAATGACCGCCGCTTGATGGCGAGCCGTGAGCCGAAACAGGGTATAGGGCACGCCGATCCGATTGTTGAAATTCCCTTCGGTCTTCAACACTGGCCACCGTTGAGCCAACACCGCCGCCACCATCTCTTTTGTCGTTGTCTTACCGTTGCTCCCTGTCACCGCCACCACCGGAATATGGAACCGGCTGCGATGATGCGTCGCCAACTGCTGGTAGGCAAACAGCGGGTCGCGTGCGCCGAGGAGAAAGGGCGCAGCCCGCCCCTCGATCCGGCGTACCGCTGCGGAACTTGGAGGAAGGCGGTATTCATCGTGAACGATGGCGCCCGCTGCACCCTGTGCAAGTACGGCCAGCACAAACTCATGTCCGTCATACCGATCGCCCCTGAGCGCCACAAAAAGATCACCTCGGCGAACCGATCGGGAATCCGTGCTGATCTGTCTGATCCTCCGCTTCCCCGATAGCGAGTCCGGTCCCGTGAGGACTTTCACGCTAATGACTTCCCGTAACTCCTCGACCGTAAAGAGTCCCATCGATTCCTTGTTCTGCGCGATCCCGGCCATGGCCTGGACTCTCACGCGCAATCCCGCAATTGCTGAATCGCCTCGCGAGCCACCTCACGATCGTCAAAATGAAACTTCTTGGTGCCGATGATTTGATAATCTTCATGCCCCTTGCCAGCGATGAGCACCATGTCGCCCGGGCGTGCCTCTCGAATGGCGGCGCCGATCGCTTCACGGCGGTCCGGCACCAAATGATACTGCACATGACTGCGGCGCTGTAGCGCATCGCGCACACCGATCTCTACTTCATGGAGGATCGCCATCGGGTCTTCGGTTCGAGGGTTATCGGATGTCAGGATCACCACGTCACTGTATTCCACAGCAGCGCGTCCCATCTTCGGCCGCTTCCCTCGATCCCGGTCACCACCGCAACCGAACACGGTAATGATCCGATCGGTCTTTAATGCTTGGGCAGCCGTCAGCAGTCGCAGGAGTGCGTCTTCGGTATGGGCATAATCGACGACCACAGTAAAGTCTTGCCCGGAAGAGATCCGCTCGAAGCGACCTGGGACATTGGTAATATGAGCGGCCGCTTCACAGATTTGATCGGACGTCGCTCCATCGTGCAGCGCTACTCCGATCGCCCCCAGCAAGTTATAGACGTTGTGCTCCCCGACCAACCGACTCTCGACGGTGAACGAGCCTGAGGGAGTCACTGCTGTGAACGTGGTACCGGTAAGTGAGAGGGACACTCGTTCCGCCTTGAGATCGGCCTGGCTCTGAATGGCATAACTCCAGACCGGCACAGGACAGGCTGTGCGGATCGCGGCTCCTCGTGGATCGTCCACATTGACGAGGGCGCGCTTCCCATTCTTCTGCCCCCCGGCCAGTCCGGTGAACAGTCGCAGCTTCACCTCAAAATACTCATCCATCGTGTGATGAAAATCGAGGTGATCCTGCGTGAGGTTCGTGAACACCGCCACGTCATACTCGCAGCCCGATGTCCGGTCTAATGCGAGAGCGTGGGACGACACTTCCATTACCGTGGTGGTGAGTCCACTCTCGACCATCTTGGCCAATAGTTCCTGGAGATCCAGTGCGCCGGGCGTCGTGTGAGAGGCAGGAAACGTTTCCTGCCCGATCTGGTACCCCACCGTGCCGATCAACCCAACCCGCCGGCCGATCTCTTCCAGTAACGCCTTGCAGAGGTACGTCGTCGTCGTTTTTCCATTCGTACCCGTCACGCCGATCATCTTGAGTCGGGCGGAAGGATCCCCATGAAACCGGCTGCCGAGAAGACCGAGCGCCTTGCGGGAATCAGCCACCCGCACGAATGGTACCGGACCTGATGCCACAGGCGTCTGCGCGACCACGGCGGCCGCTCCGGCCCTGATGGCCTGCTCGATAAATCCATGACCATCGATGCGCTCGCCCTTGACGGCGACAAAAAGGCTCCCGCTCGTCACGGCCCGGGAATCGTCTGTGATCGCATGCACCGGACAACTCACATCGCCGCGTTGCTCCAAAACCTCGACCTGCCCACGGAGCGCCGCAAGCAACTGCGTGAGGGTGATGGGATCGCGCGCCATGGCCTGTCAGTAGTCCTTCATCGCCAGTGCGATTTTCACAGTGTCCTCTCTGGACACACCAAGATAGTTGAGCACCTGCTCTCCGACCCGACGAAAGACGGGCGCCGCCACGGCCCCTCCCCAGGCTTCACCTTGAGGTTCATCCAGGACCACGATCATCGCCAGCCGCGGAGATTCTGCCGGCACATACCCGACAAACGACCCGACAAACTGCGTGGAGGAATAGGCACCGGTTCGAGGATCGATTTTTTGCGCGGTCCCGGTTTTGCCTGCCACGCGGAATCCAGGAATAGCCCCCTTCGCCCCCGTCCCATTCGTCACGACACCTTCCAACATCGTCGTCATCGTCCGGGCCGTGTCCGATGACACGACTCGCCGCTTTACTTGTGGCAGTACCTCCTTGAGTAAGCGACCTTTCTGATCGCGAACCTCGGAGACCACATAGGGCTTCATCATCACGCCCCCATTGGCGAGGGTCGCCATCGCCGACACCATCTGGAGGGGCGTCACCCCGACCTCCTGTCCCATCGAGATCGACGCGAGCGATCGACGGCCCCAGTCTTTGGGAGCCTTCAAGAGTCCGTTCACTTCACCCGGCAGATCGATCTCCGTACGCTGACCGAATCCAAACGCCTGGAGATAGCGGTACAGCCTCTGCTCTCCGAGAACCATTCCGGTTTTGGCGGCGCCGATGTTGCTGGATTTTTGAATCACCTCAGAAAACGTCATCCACCCCAGCTTGTCATGGTCATGAATTGTCGTATTCGCGATCACCATCTGGCCGTTTTCACCGAAAACCAAGGAATCGGGTGTCATCACTTTTTCTTCAAGCGCCGCGGCCGCGACCATCGCTTTCATGGTCGACCCAGGCTCGTACGTATCTGTCAGGGCACGATTGCGCCACCGATCTGGCGTCAAGGCGGCAACGACATTCGGATCGAATCGTGGACTGACGGCCATCGCGAGAATCGCACCAGATTGCGGCTCCATGGCGATGATGATCCCGGACTTGGCATGGGTATGAGTGACGGCCTCTTCGAGTTCTTTTTCTGCAATGTATTGGATGACCTCGTCGACGGTCAGCGTAAGGGCATGTCCTGGCGTCGGCGCTTGCTCCGCCAAACCCTTAGGAAACACCGTGCGGCCTAACGCATCGCGCTGCAACACGGTGACGCGCTTCTCTCCATGCAGGTGCGAATCGTATCGGCGCTCGAGACCCTCAAGTCCTTGCCCATCCATCCCAGAAAATCCTAAGACGTGGGCCAGCAATGGGCCCTTGGGATAAAACCGCCGTCCCTCCATCACCACGCCGATGCCGTCCAACGACAACTGCTCCAGTCGACGGCCTTGCTCAGGTTCGATCTTTCGCGCCAACCACACGAAGCTCTTGTCTTGTCGCAGCTTCCTCTCAAGCTCATTGCTGCGAATTTGAAGCACCGGAGAAAGATGACGGGCGACGGTCGACGGGCTCTCCAACGACGTCGGCACGCCGAACACGGATGGCACCTCCACATTCATCGCGAGCACTTTGCCGTGCCGATCCGACACCATACCTCTGGCCCCCTCGAAGGATACGGTCTTTTGATGTTGCCGATCCGCCTTTGCCGTGAGCTCTGCCGCTTGCAATACCTGTAAGGTGACCAGCCGAAATAGAATAATGCTGAACCCGCAAAGGAGCAGGAGCAGCATTACATAGCGACGACCGCGAGAAGGGCCGACAGTCACTTGCTCTCCCTCCCGATTGAGTCACGTTTCGCCAGACGGACTTGCTCCACGGGCGGGAGTGACAGGCTCGGAGCCTCTCCCGGCTGATGCACCATCAGCACTTGCCCCTGCTGCGGCGGAATCAGCCCCAATTTTTCTGTCGCCACTTTCGCGATCCGCTCCGGAGCCGTGAGTGCGGAAAACTTCACTTGCAATTGATCCCGCTCTCGCTCCAGCAATACTTTCTGGGTCTTCAACCGTTCGATCTGATAACCCAACCGAACGACATCGACACGTTCCCACACAAACACGAAGACCAACAGCACACCGGCCACAATCGTTACTGTCTTCATGAGTGACCCTCCTTGGATACCCGTTGGGCGGCCCGCAACTTGGCACTGCGGGATCGAGGATTTCGGTCCGATTCTTCCCTGGTGGGGATCTGCGGCTTCTTGGTGAGCACCACCAATGCGGGATCGTCCTTGCCGGAGAGCGCGCGTAACGTGTGTTTGACGATCCGATCCTCGAGCGAATGGAATGAAATCACACAGAGGCGGCCGCCCGGAGACAACACGTCTGTCGCATCGCGCAACGCCGGCTCGAGACAGTCCAGCTCTTGATTCACTGCAATGCGGATGGCTTGAAACGTGCGGGTGGCACAGTGAAGACGACCATGCCGATAATTCGCTGGAACAGCTCCCTCGATCACTGAGACCAACTCTTTCGTCGTCGCCAAGGGATGGCGTTCCCGCGCGCGGACAATGGCACGCGCAATTCGTCGAGAAAACCGTTCTTCGCCGAACTGAAAAATCGCGTCGGCCAACTGCGATTCCGGCCATCGATTGACAAGGTCAGCTGCGGTCCCGCTCATCGATTGATCCATCCGCATGTCCAACGGACCATCGACTTGAAAGCTGAAGCCGCGCGCAGGTTCTTCCAACTGCAGGGACGAAACTCCAAGGTCAAACAGGACTCCATCGACCTGGCCAATACCACTGGCGGTAAGATGCTGTTTCAGATCCATAAAATGCCCATGGAGCAGGAGTACGCGGTCACCGAATCGTGCGAGCCTTTTTCGACTGGCTGAGATGGCCGCCGCATCGCGATCAAGCCCAATGAGCCTGCTGTCAGGGCCGCTCGCCTCAAGAATTTTCTCAGCATGCCCACTGTACCCCACCGTACAGTCAAGATAGATTCGACCATCCTCTCGAACGAGCCAAGACAGCACTTCTTCTGACATGACCGAAATATGTCGAGAAACCTCCATAGGTTATTATCAACCAAGTTCACCCACTTTCTCCCACACAGGCGCGCAGTATACACTCACTCAAAGACTTGTCAATAGAAAATTCATGGACTTATGAAGTTCGACGGCATCTGCTTTTCATTGAAATTTGAGGGGTAGAAGAAGCGGATACGGGATACAGTACCCTTCGGGGAGAGTCGTACGGCATATGGTGGAATATTGTCCCAAGCCCACAGGCCAGGCTGCCAAGCGCTTGAAGCTCACCCCACAATCCATGGAGGCAATACTACATCACCTCTTGGCGAACTTTGGCGAACTAGAGAGCTGAAGCATCATTCGTGAGTACCACATTCCCGGCACCGCGCACCGATCTCGCGACACGGTTCAACGATTTCACCATGAACCGTCATGGGGTAATCCGCGCTTACTGAATGAGCCATCGTTTGGCGCACCCGAGTTGGTGAGTTTGATTGACAAGGGTTCGAGTCGGGGCGACAATGATTTTATGCGATCGCTCACCACAACCAAGGCCCTCGGC
>Ga0068871_100002250_pt1 | contig 13119 bp, 10 predicted proteins | sample KBSMisM72_FD_72750 | JGI IMG/M metagenome (GOLD analysis project Ga0068871, IMG submission 72750) | Miscanthus rhizosphere microbial communities from Kellogg Biological Station, Michigan, USA - KBS Miscanthus M7-2 | ecosystem: Host-associated > Plants > Roots > Rhizosphere > Soil ... | reverse complement strand
CCCGCTCCGGAGGCTATGCGGCCGGCACTGACGGAGGCTGCGGGGCAGCTAGCCGAGACGCGAGTCTGGATCGACAAGAAGACGGCGGAATTGGCGGCTTATCCGGTCAGCATCAGGGAGGAATGCCGGACGCTCCTAAATCCCGGTTGAGGCCATTCCGCCGGAGTAACCCCTTTGGCGATAAGGCGACCCGCGGCGATTTTAATCCGTTCAAACTTCCTCGAACCCCGTTTTCTGGTGAAGGCCGCGGACCTCACTTTCGGTCGCGGCTTGTCCGGGACAGCAGAGAGTTATCGAAGATCCAAACCGCGTTCAACTCCCTTCATGTGCGAGCGGTCCTTTTCGTTTTCAGCACAGACGTTTTCCAGAATGTCCGAATCCGCCTGCAAGAGATGGGTTACCTTGATGCTGAATGGCTTGGTGTACATCTTGGGATCATCGAATGTCATTTCGGCATCGATGTGCCCGAAATCCCGCCTGCGATAGCGCTCCGTCATCCGCAGGGCTTCGCTGCGGGGATGAAAGGCTCCATCGAGCCATGCTTTGTCATTGAATCCGATGGTTTCCACCACCAGCGTGTCGCCTTCCCACTTGCCTGTCGAATAACCGAACCAGGAAGGCTGCGGATCGGTAGGCAAAGGGCGGCCGTCCGTATAAATCTGCCGGTACACATTCCCTTCTTCCAGCAACATGATCGTAAGTCCCGGCGCTTGCACAAGCTTAAATACAGGTGCGAGTAGGATAGCCATGGGAAATCCGGTGGGCTTGCAGTCCTCTGAGGTGAGGCGAAGATCCCCGCTGGACCTGCGCTCGCGAAGGAGCGCTTGAGCTTCGGGACGCAATGCCGGCTCATCCCCGGGCTTGAAATCCATGAAGAGGTTGAACCCATATTTCGAGACTTCGCCGATACCCATTCCGGGAACCCGAATCCGGTCCGCGGCTTCGAATCGGTCGCCGAGAAGGCGGCGCCATTCCTCGATGGACGTGCTTTCGACGCGCCACACTCCGGACAGGTCGGGCTTACCCTCGCGTGTGCGCGGAGCCCGAGCCTTCAAGTCAACTTTGCCGTCGCGCGTTCGCGGCTGGCCCTTGGCCGGGTAATTCAACCACTGCCCCGAGGCCGGTCCGCTTTGGAATCCAAGAAGCGCCAAGAATAAAAGAATATGGCAATATCTCATGAGTTTCGCCTTTCAGGAAGGTCAGTTTAGCAGATAAAAAAGCGGGGGAGTGCCTGGATGACGGCGCAACTGGAAGTTATCTTTCTCAGTTCCGAGCCGGAAATCCGCTTTGGAGAAGTTTGCCCTGATCGGCAACGATTAGCGCGCATCGAGGAAGTCGCCTGGATGAGGCTCGATCATCCCAGCAGATGCTTGCGTCTGGTTTGCGCCCGCCAGTAGAAGAGCGCTCCGGCAAGATTGAGTCCGATCACGACGCCGCTGATCTTGATTGCGAAGGAAAAGCGATCCGGAACGTCGATGATGGGGAAGATGGAGAGCACCACGTTCAGCAACGTCATGAGGAAACCGGAAGCGGCCGCCACGCGCAGTATCCAAGAAGGCTTTTCTCCCGGCGCAACCAAGGGAATCGCGAACATCACCAGGTAAGCCAGTCCGTAGGCGATTCCCGAGCCGTTGAGCAGCATTTGATAAGCTTCCTGGTTCCCCGCCCCAACGCTTGACAACAGGGCAAGAAGCAGCGTCGCTGCACCAATGAAGACGATGGAACCACCGGGAGTCTTGTACTTGGGATGCAGACGCGTGAACCATGCGGGCAGCAGATGATCCCATCCGGCTACCAGCGGAAGGCGCGTGCTGTAGTTAAAACTGAGTAGCGCCTGCCCCACCAGAGTACAGACGATCAACGAGCCGACAAGCGAGGTGGCGGAACCGGCGAGACCGGCCGATTGCATCCCGCGATTCAGCACCTGGGTAATGGGAGAGATCAAATCGATCTCCTCCGGCTTCACGAAAATCAACAGACAGGCTGTGCCTAGGATAAATGCTCCGGCGATCAACGGGGTCGCGATCCATACCGAGCGCCGGATGGTAGCGGCAGCATCTTTGCCACGGCATTCTCCGGCGAAGACCGCCACGGTATCGAATCCTCCCAGCGCGCCGAATCCCATTCTGCCCAGGATATTGAAGTTGAGCAGCGTAAACGCGGGGATCGAAAACGCCAGGGGCGATTGAACCGCGGTTCCCGTGAACCAATGAGGAATGGCGAAGCACGCCATGGCGGCGAATAGAAACAGGATCATGAATCCCGCAAATCCGTGAACCCATTTCCCGATCGCCAAGCCACGCCTCGCGATCAGCACCAGGAGCGTAGTGACCACCACATTGGCGGTGGCAATCGCCAGCTTGCTGTTGGCCAGCCATGCGCCCGATGGTCCTAGCGCGTAGGCCAGGTTGTTCGTCACCAACAGCCCCATTTCTGACACGAAGACGACGGCGTAGATCCACATATTGCATGCCACCAGAAAGCCGGTCATATCGTTGAAGCGGAGCTTGGCCCACTGATAAAGGCCTCCCTCCAGCGGCATTTCTTTGTTCAGGTGAATGACCACAATGGCGGAGGGGACGTAGAAAAACAGAATTCCCACCATCCAGAAGAACAGGTGCGCGGAGCCCAGTTTCCCGGCGGTACCGATCCAGGACAAGCCCAAAATGGCCAAAACCTGAGTGAAAACCAGATTTGGAAGCGATAGCTCCTTCTTGAGCTCGGCGCTATGAAGCTCGACGTTGAGTTCGCCCGCGAGGAAGCGGGAGTCTTCAGTGGTGTCGAGCTGGATGGGATCGACGGGCTGGTCCATCACCCATTATGACAACTGCGGAGGCGCAGAATGCTGCCCGGTTCTCAGACTAGATCGATTCGGAAAACATAGCCGCCCGACGGGCTATTGAGCGGCGGAAAGCCTGGATGCTGATAGGCCGGTTTGTCGATGGACCATCCGGGATGCTCGCCGGCGTCAACTCCGTAGAGCTGGCCGTTATACACCGTGACGTCGTGGATGTCGCAGGAGCCCGGGACGAACTCCACCACCTGCACGACTTGGCCGGTCTTGATCTCGTACTTGATAAGGCCCGGAGTGTAACCTTCGTATCCCGTAGTGCCTTCCTTCTGGTGCCCGGTCACCTGCCAGATGAAGCCGTTGTCGTAGGCTATGCCGTGCAAACGCGCGGCGAGAGCGGGCACGCGCGTGGTGGGGATGATATAGTCAACCTCCCAAGTCTTGGGGTCGATGCGGATCATCGCTTCCAGGCGATTCGCATCTATCCAAATTTTGCCTACGTCAGGCTGCCACGTCATCCCATGGGTAGCGCCGCCATCGTCTTTGGGACCAAATGGAATCTGCCGATGGCTGATCTGCTTGCCGTTCATGTCAGTCTGGAAGATGCCATTGATCGGCGGCGTGGGATGCTCTATTTCCGAGGCGCCATTGGCTCCGCTCCAGACATAACCGCCGCCGAAGCACATGCCGCTGGTGTCCTTGCAGTTGGTCATCACGGTGTGGAGGAGCTTGCCTTTCCAGTCAATCAGCCAGGCGGCCTCGGGCTTGTTGTCATGGCGCTGTTCCTGAACCCAGAAGCCTCTCTTCTGGTCGTGGTCGATGTCGATCGCGTTGGGCCATCCGGGTGGCGTAAGAAACAGCTCTGTGGTCTTGGCCATCCGCTTGGGGATTTCCTTGCGGCGCGGCGCGGCGCCCACGCGTCGGCCGAGAGCGTCGGTTCCCGACTCACGCGGCGCGGTCTCGGATGATTGCCCTAGCGCCGAGCTGGCGGCGAGGCTCGCGCAGAGGCCCATACCAGCACCCAGCAGCTCTCTTCTTCCTATGCGACTCTTCATTGGCTTTCTCCTTCTTCGGCGCCCGGCAATCTCGCCATCGCCTTAACGTAGACGGATTGGGGCCCGTTGTCAATACGCTGTCGGGCGCGTTTCCCTCATCAGTACCCGCTTCTCTTGTCGGTAAGGTTTTTCAGCGGCTTTCCCGCGCGGAACAGTTCCAGGTTCTCGAGGAACAGCTGCATGGCCTCTTCCATCCAGGTGGCCGTATGATCGGCGCAATGCGGCGACAGCAGCACATTTTCCAGGGAATAGAACGGATGACCGGCAGGCAGCGGCTCCTGGTCGAATACGTCCAGCACCGCACCGCGAATCTTTCCCTGACTAAGCGCGCCGATCAAAGCCGTTTCCACTACGACGGGTCCGCGGCCGAGATTGATGAGCACCGCTGTGGGCTTCATCCGCGCGAGCTGCGCGGCGCCCAGCATCCCACGGGTCTCGGCTGTGAGCGGGGCGGAGACTAGCAGGTAGTCCGACGCGGCGAGCAGCGAGTCGAGTTCATCGGTACCGTATACGCGGTCGACCAGAGGATCGCCAGCGGCCAGCCCCGGCCGCCGTCGCAGGATGTGGACTTGCATGCCGAATGACCTGGCGCGCTCGGCTGTACGGCGTCCGATCTCGCCGTACCCGACAATGCCCAGCACCTTGCCGTGGAGTTCATCGATATCGAACTGCTCCCACTTCTGTGCGCGCTGATTGTCCCGCATGCGGTTCAGGTTCTTGGCGAAATACAGCATCCCAGCAAGCGCAAATTCGCTCAGCGAGCGGGCATAGATTCCGCGCGAATTGGTGAGCGGAGTGGGAATCTGAACCATTTGCGGAGTCAGCACCGCGTCCAATCCGGCGGAAAGGCAATGCAGCCATTCCACATTGGGCAAGTCGGGGTAAATCTTCTGCAGGATCGGCCCCAAGGAGCCGTTGAAGAGCACGACCTTCACCTCGGCCAGGGCTTCTTTCGAAAATGCCTCGGGCGTGTTGCCAACAATGATTTTCGTTTCCGGAGGAATAGGCTTGAGGACCGTCAGAAACCTGGAAGTCGGCGGACAGAGGAATAGCACCGTAAGTTCAGCCATGAATTAGATCATAATGGCTTACGGAAAAGGAGAAACACAAATGAGGGTTCCATTGATACGTGTGGCCTGCTTAACGGGGGCGGGATTGTTGATCGCGGCGGCGCTGGGCGGCGGGGTTCCGGCGGCGGTTCACTACATCGGGCACGATAAGGTCACGCAAGTCATGTCCAAAGGCGGGCCGATCGTGAGCGATCCGGGCCTGGTGGTTTTGGCCCAGCGCCGGGAAGCTGGTGTGGCTGAATACCACGAGCGTACCAATCACGTGTTCATCATGGTCGATGGCGAAGCCACACTGGTGGTAGGCGGAACCATGGTTGAACCCAAGCAGACCGCGCCGTATCAAAAGCGCGCGCCTTCGACCGAAGGGGGAACCACTTACCATATGACCAAGGGCGACGTGATTACAATTCCAGCGAAGACACCGCACTGGTTCAAGGAAATCTCAACCAAGACGGTTGCATATTACGCTGTGAACATCGAGAGCGAATAACTACGGGCGCTGCGCCAGACGCTGCTTCGCGAAGAACTCCGTAAAGAACGCTTCTTTGGCCTTGTCTCCGGCGATACCGATCGGAGCGTTTGTATCGCCCACTTCCATGGTCATGGCGGGCCTCTCGCTGACCGAAGGCCAGTGCGGCAAGCCCTTGCCGTTCGGATCGCCCGTGGTGACGAAGTTGGCCCAATAAGAGGACATCATCTCGGCGATCTTGTGATCGGCCTCCGTAAACGGACGATCCGACTTAGCCAGCGAGTTGAACACATACGGGACTTCCGACGTATGGAAGGCGCCGTACTTGTCGGCATCGGGCCCGGGGAGCGTGTGATCCCAGTAGTAGGTGAAGACTTTGGTCTTCGCGGTTTTCGCCCGATTCAGCGCCCACAGATACATGGATGTGCGCATCTGGTCGCGCGCGCTGGCGTTCTGCGATATTCCAGCTTCCTCGTTCGAGGAACCCGCGGGATACAACTTCAGGAATGCGCCGGACATATCGCCATAGCGCTGACTAGCACTCTTAGTGAATGCCTCGACGGTCGTATCGGGGTGCGGCACGCCGCCTCCCAGATCGTCTTTGTTGAGGCCGGTCAATTCGGGCACGTCATTTTGCTTTCCCTGAGCGAAGATCTCGTTGGGCAAGGCCGGCAGAAGATGTCCGTCGACCACGGGCGCGAAACGCAGGGGGGCATCGCTGCCGGCCGCGGTGACCGGCGTCATGAGGTCCTTCCACGAAATCGCTCGCAGTTCCGCCAGGGAATGTGCGCCTTTCGCCTCGGCAAAGCGGACCCCGTCTTTCTCCTGCTCGGCGAGCGTACGCAAGGTGGCAGAGATATTCGATCCGCTTTCCTCAATGGCCCCGGCGAAGAGGCCCTTCGCCATGGGCGATGCAACAAGAGTGTGAGCGTCAGAGGCGCCCGCCGATTGTCCGGCGATCGTTACCCGCGCCGGATCTCCGCCAAAGGCTGCGATGTTGTCACGCACCCACTGCAGTGCGGCTACCTGATCGAGAATTCCGTAATTGCCCGAAGTGTCCGACTCCTTGGTCAGCGCAGGATGCGTGAAAAAGCCGAATACTCCGAGCCGGTAATTGATGGTGACAACCACCAGGCCCTTCTTGGCCAAGCTCTCGCCATCGTAAACCGGAACCGAGGCGCTGCCCTCCACATTGCCGCCACCGTACATCCAGAGAAGCACCGGCCGTTTCTCGGCGGCGGACTTGGCGGGCGTCCAGATATTCAGATACAGGCAGTCCTCGCTGATCTCGCCGTGAGCCATGAACTCGAAGGTCCAGGGCTTTCGTTCAGTCACAATATTTTGCACGCAACTGGCGGAAAACTGATCCGTCTTGCGAACGCCTTGCCAGGCGGCAGGAGGGCGCGGTGCGCGCCAACGCAGGTCGCCCACGGGAGGTGTTGCGTACGGGATTCCTTTGAATACCGCGATGGAAGGATCGCCTGCGGTTACGCCCGAGATCAGCCCGGTTTTGACCTTTACAGGCTGCTGGATCGCTCCGGCTGAAGGTAGCGCCGTCAAACCTGCGGCCAGAAACGCAATGTAGAAACGTCGATTCATTGTGTATAAACCTCTCATTTCAATTCCCTGGTGCCGTTCGTTATTATAACGAGCCGTACAGCCCGGCAGCTCCCCGGCCTTCCTTTACACGGAGCGATGTAGTATAACGACGGACATGCTCACACCGAAACTCGCGGCCATCAGCCTCGTGGCCTGCCTCTGCGCGACGCTTGCTCTTGCCCAGGACGGCGCACCCGCCGGCCCTGGCCGGCGCGGCCCGGCGCAATATTGGTGGGTGAACAAAACTGCGGGTGGGGTTTACAAGCCGCCCATGCGGCCTTTGTGGAAGCTGTCCGAGCTCAAGCAAATGCATGCCGGGCAGAACAACTGGCGGGAGCAGATCATTCTCGATCCGGAACAGGACGCCACCTACAACTCCGCGGCGCCGGGCACCAAGTTCGATGCCCGCATGCATCCCGACACGCCCACCGTCTTCGTGGTGGTCGCCGGTGAAGTGCATTTCGCCGTCGAAGGCCAGCCGCCGGCGACCGGCCGGCGCGGGTCCATCGTGAACATCATGAAGACCACCATTTTTTCGTACGAGGTTGCAGGCGACCAGAATGCGCTGTGGGTCGAGGTCAATCCCACCGACTATAAGACCGTCTATCCCGCTGAAGGACCGCCGCCGCCGCCGAGTAAGGATGCCAAGCTCGTGAAGGTGGCCTTCAACCATACCCCCGCCGCCTACACGAAACCGAACCAACTCGAATGGAATACCTTCGACGATGGCATCGCCAAATGTGCGCCGAGGGGCGCGGTCGTTCTTGACGACCACCTCTTCGCCGATCCGCTGCTGGGCTATGTCAATCCGGCCGACAACAAATGCGGCACGGGCCGGCTCAATATCGGCAGCGGCCCCGCCAAGCCGGATGCACCCGCTTTTGATCCCCACTCGACTTACGGACACCTACATCCGGGTCTGGCGGAATGGTGGATCGTGCAGTCCGGCACCATCATCGGCAAGTTTGAAAACATGGGCGAGTATCGCGCCGAGGAAGGGGACGTGCTTTACGCCGCGCCGATGGGCTGGCACCAGATGGCTGCGGTAGCGCCCTCAGGCCCGTCGGTTCGCTTGGCGATGGGCGGTTATCCGTTCATCAACATGAACAATACCGAAAACCCCGGCAATGCAGGGGCGCAGTAACTAGCGATCTGAGGCCTTCCGGGCCGCCGTCGGCTGCCATGCGGGAGTGCCGTCTTCCCATTGGTTATCGGTGAGCTGCTCGATACTTGTGCCGTCATACCGCATAACAAACAGTTCCCCATAGGGCTGCGGCGCATCCGTGTACAGAACTTCATCCTTGAAGCCCATCCGCGAGCTGGCGAACGCGATGTATTCTCCGTCTGGCGACCACGCCATATGTGCGTCATTGCCATGTGTGAATGTGAGCCGCTTGAGTGAGGTCCCATCCGGGTGGATGGTGTAGATCTCGTACGCGCCATCGATCAGGCGCGAGAACATGATCAGGTCGCCGCGCGGCGACCAAAGCGGAAAGTTATCGTATTCAGCGGTTAACGTCGAAACCGCTTTCGTCGCCAGGTTCATGATGCGCAAACCGTAGCGGTCCGCTTCGAAGGTTCGAAACACGAAGCGCTTGCCGTCGGGGGCGAACGATGGGAACGCGTTGTTGCCGGCCCCGCTGGTCAGTTCCTCGAAGCCGGTGCCATCCGGATTCACGATGGCGATTTGCGCGCCGCCCTCCACTCGTTCGGCTGGCTTCACAAACACCTCGTGGAAGCCATTGAAAAACGCGCCGAACGCCCCGATGCTGAAGATGATCTTGTCCCCTCGCGGAGACCATTCCGCTGCCAGCACATTGCGGTTCTTTTCCTGATGGACGACTTCCGCTTGTCCGGTTGCGGTCTCCGTCACGAACAGGCTCGCGCCGAACGGATTGGGCGAGGGGCGGCTGTTGGTGACAAATCGGTCGCCGGAGGGACTGAAGGCTGGCAGGTACGTGCCGGTGAGGCTCAGCTCGTAGTTCGGATTCCGGCTAAATGTCTTGCGAAGTGCCGGAAACGACACGGTAAGGCGCTTGTGAAAGACTACGCGCCTGCCGTCGGGCGACCACGAGGCGGTCCGTATATCGCCGCGTGGCCCCCGCTTGCCGGACATGTAATAGATGCCCGCGCCTGCGTCGGCCTTATCCTTGCGTACATAGCCGACGTCGTTTCCCGGGATTGGAGACGGATTCATTTTCACGCCAGGGCCAGCGGCCAGATTGGTGGAAGCACCAGTAGTCACGTCGATCGATACCAGCCGCGTGTCGTTGCCGGGATCGGGATTGGCGAGGCGATTCGCCAGCGTCTGTTCGGCTGTCATGCAATAAGCCACGACGTGCCGGCTGTCTCCCATCCATCTCGGGCTTCCGCAGAAGTTTTCGCTCTCCGTGATTTTCTTCAACCCGGAACCGTCGGGGCGAAGGATGTAGATATCCGCAATCTGAAGGCGTTCCCACCGCCCGTGACTGAACGGCATCGGGTTGCCGCGGATGGATGAGAATGCGATCCACTTTCCGTCCGGCGACCAGGAGGGGCGGAAGTCGCCGCCGGGCCCTGTCGTCAGGGGTTTCGCGCTCCGCGTGGACAGATCCATGATCCAGAGAAGCGGCCTTCCGCCGCGACGAGTGCTCACAAATACCAGCCGTTTGGCGTCGGGAGAAAATGCAGCCTGATCATCGTATGCCGGGTCGGTCGTCAGCCGCTCGATGCCACTGCCATCTGGTTTCGCTCGATAGAGATCCGCCGATCCGGCCCGATCCGACGTGAAGACGATCGATGATCCATTGGGAGCCCATACGGGATCGTAGTCGGTGTCCGGCGACGAGAGCAGGGGATGTTCGTCGCTGCCGTCGGACGCTGCAATAAACAAGCCGACTTGGCCCGCGTTCCCAAACGTGCGGGAAACTGCGATTTTCCGCGTTACGGGCGTCTCGGCGGCGAGCGTTGCGAGCAGGGCGGCGGCGATTAGCAGGGGGCGCATAGCACTTATTTACACGTAAAATTCGCCGACTGGTTGGTGTCTTCAGTTCCGTTGTAGTGCGCGGTTTGCGGATAGGCGCAGAGGGGACGGGTCAGGGTTGCAGATGAATCGCCGATTACTTTGCCCGTGCCAATCAATTGCTTGGGCGCGATGCCCTTCTCCACCCATTGTTCGAGGGCTGCAACGACATCGTGATCGGGATCGATGGGGGCGCCGGGACGGTTTCCGAAAGTGTTGGGACCGTTGCCTCCGCCACAGTGGCCCATGCCGGGAACCATGAACAGGAGATAGAAACTGTCCAGCGGCTGGGCCGAACTGCTGCGCCCGTCGGGAAACTTACTCATGAAGTCCTTGACCTTCTCGTAGTACGCGATGGAACTGGTCGCAGGGATGGCCGCATCGCCCCAGCCGTGATACTGGATGAGCTTGCCGCCGCGGGCGCGGAACGAGCGGAGGTCGGGGCTGTTAGAGTTCAGAATTACGCCGGCTTTTTCGTCGCCGTAACGGACATCCTCGTCGAAGTTGGCAGTGCGGAAGTTCCACTTCGGGTCCTCGTAAACCGCCTGCCCGAAATAGCTGTTGGCGAAGATGAATTGCGCCGGAGTTCGGTCTGGCGTGGGTATGATCCAGTAGGACCAAGTACCCTGCTCGCCTTCGACGCCAGGGGGAAAGCCTTCGACGATCTGAACGCCGGTGCGCGGGTTTCTGGGTCCGGCGTAGATTTTAGCGAGCGCCGCGGCCTGCGGTGCGGTCAGGCATTCATCGCCGTCGACGGCTTTGCACTTGAGTACTTTGGGATCGAAGTGGCAGGCGCGCGGATCTTCGATGACGCCATCTTTCACTCCGTCGAGTGCGTCGCACTGCCCTAGAACCGCTTTCTGAATGGCGGGCAGCTTCGCCGCCGGAATGGTGGCCTTCGGATCGTCGAGCAGGGCACGCTCGTTCCACAGAAAGCCGGCGAAAAGATGGGACCAGTTATACGCCGGAGCGCCGGCGACGATGCCGTCGAAGTCGTCAGCAAACCGCTGGGCTTCCATCAGAGCCTCGCGGCCGCCGTCGGAACAACCGACGAAGTAACTGCGGGTGGCCGCTCTGCCGTAGAAGGCCTGCACAATGGCGCGCGATTGCAGTGCGGTCTCATGCACTGCGCGGTAGCCGAAATCGATCAGCTTTTCCGGGTGTCCGATGGCCCAGGCAGCGTCGGATCCCGCGGGATGGCCGTCGTCAGTCCCCGCCACGGCGAAGCCGCGCTTGAGCGGCTCGGCCATCGAGACCAGAGGAATGTTTCCCGCCCACCCGCCGTTGCCGACCTGCTGATATTTCCCGTTCCAGTCGCTAGGCGGGAGCCAAAGCTCGAATTTAATTTCGGAATCAGACGTGGGACGCGCAGTGGCCTTCACGTCACAGTGGGTCGGAATCGCTGCGGTGCCCGCTACGATGGCGGCGGATGTAACGGTGGTGTGCGGCAGCCCAAGTTTCGTCAGGTTCTCGCAGGCCTGCTGCGCGGAGAGCGTTGTGGCCAAGACGATGGCAAGAGCGGTGAACTTTAACATAGTGGCTGGCTCCTCAATTGAAAAGAATGCGGCTCTTCCGTAACTCTAACTTGGCGGGATCGACTCCAGGCACCGCGCGCAGTTCGGCGAGATTGGAGAACGGATGCAGCAAGCGGCTCGCGATGATGGCGCGAGCCACGTCATCGCCGACGCCGAGTACGCCCGCGATCTCATCGGCCGGCGAAGTGTTGACGTTGACGAAGGTCAGGTTCTCCAGGAAATATGTGGTCACGCGCTCCAGTTGCTCGTCGGTGCCACTGGCTCCGCGCTGCGTCATATCGGCAAAGACATCATTCCACCGGTCCCAGGATCGAGGCTTGTCCAGGAATATCGCAGTGGTATGGCATCGGCCACAGACCGTCTGCACCGCCACCAGGTTCGGATCGGGATCCGCGGCACCGACTGTTCCCGCGATGACAGTCGCGGCGGCGATCCACCACGCAAGCTGCCCCGCCGTCATTTCGCCTGCGCCGTCAATCCGTGCCCGGCGAGCCTCGCCTGCACGGCACTCGGAATGCCCTCCGCGAACTGGCTTACCGTCCGTACCAGCTTGCCATTGGAGAAAGATATCTCCAGCAATTTCTCGCTGTGCATCTGCCTTCCGTACTCATCCTTCATCTGGGCGACGATCTTTTTGGTTTTCACGTCGACTACATCACCCGATGAAAGATAGGCGTACTGGCCACCGATCCCGATCGTGATCCAGTCGGCGGATGCCGTCGTCGGGAAACTCGATTTCAGCACCGGCCACTCGCCGGTGTTGTCGTAGACCAGCACTCCGTAGTTGATGTTATCCACTACCCAGAGCTCGCTCTCATCCGGTGTCAGAGCAATGCCGTGGCTGGGGCACGCATGTCCGTAGAAATGTTGTGTCACGTCGGCCCACTTGGCCTTCCACAATTCTGCCGGGGCTTCAATACGCTTGACCACTTCTCCGGTCTTGACGTCGGCGATTTCAAAGCCCAGCAGATTATTTACGTTGGCATAGACACGGGTCGCGTCGTGATTGATGACGAAGGGGCGAACGTGATCGGAAAACGTGATCGTCTTGAGAGCCTTCATGGAAGGCACGTCGCCCACCGTCATAGTCACGCCGTTGGGAGCCATGAACACCGTCTTGCCATCGGCGCTCAGCCCCATGTTGTGGGCGAAATTGCTCTTGGGCGCCTGGATTTTGCCCTTCAGGGCACCGTCCTGCGCGTTGATCACATACCAGAAGTCCTTGAGATCGGAGCCCACCACCAGCGTCTTGCCGTCGGGCGTGACTTCGGGACGTTCGCAGCAGGTCCCGTCATAGGTTTGCTCCCAGACTTTTTGATCGGTGGCCAGATCGAAGGCCGCGAGGCGACCCCGCGTCGCCAAATAGATCATGTTGGTGGCGCCGCTCGCCGCGACTCCCGAGACTTCCTCGGGACTAATGCTCGCCGCCACGTTCCAGGTGGGGATGCGCTTCACGAACTCGAAGTTGCGGTCGACATCCAGAACCACAATGCCGACGCCGTTCTGGTCGGACGAGAATTGCCCACCCGCCGAACCGCCCGGTAGAGTCACATAGACCAGTCGCCGGTCGCGCTTACCGAATCCCTTGGCGATATGCGG
>Ga0068871_100002246_pt1 | contig 13129 bp, 8 predicted proteins | sample KBSMisM72_FD_72750 | JGI IMG/M metagenome (GOLD analysis project Ga0068871, IMG submission 72750) | Miscanthus rhizosphere microbial communities from Kellogg Biological Station, Michigan, USA - KBS Miscanthus M7-2 | ecosystem: Host-associated > Plants > Roots > Rhizosphere > Soil ... | reverse complement strand
ATCGGGGCGCCTGCTCGCTCATCTCGCGGCTGGACGTCCCGACGTCGAGATTCTCGGCCTCGAGCTCGCGCAGCCGATGGTGGATCTTGGCAACCGCATGTTCGAACGCAAAGGACTGCTTCCGCGCGTCCGCCTCGAGCGCGGCGACATGACGGCCTTCGGCACCCGGCCGTTCGATAGGCTCGACGCCATTTCGATCAATCTCGCCCTGGAGCATCTCGAGGATTTTTCGGCCGTGCAGACGCTCGTCGCGCACGTCGGAGAATCCGCTCGAAAGTTCGGATGCGGCTTCTGGCTGTTCAATCACACGCGCCCGAAAACGCGCGCCGTCGCCGCGCTCTTTCCCGAAGCGATGACGCCGGAGGCGCCGCCTCACTTCAAGGCAGACTCCAGAAATTCGCTGATCGCGTCGTGGCGATATTCAGAGCTGCTGCCCGTGCTGCGATCGGCGCTCGGCGATCGGCTCCACGGCCGGGTGTCTCGTCTATTGCCGTTCTATTTGGCGTTCTGGGCGGATTCTACCGCGCGAAAAGGCACGAGCGGTTTGTGGCAAGGACCTGCGCGGCCGCCCGGGCGTGCGGGCCAGGACTTCGCGATGTTCCGCGCTCTCCTGCTGCCGGACGTGCCGCTCGATACGCCGCGTCAGCGAGTGTAGCGTCCCGGCGCCAGAATACCCGCCGGATCGAGCGCCTGCTTCAACGTCGTCGCGACACGCCAGAAGACGTCGTCACGCGATGTTTCTCCGTCCATCGATTGCAGACCCAGACGGTACGGAAGATACCCTTCGGCGCGGCACGCCTGCAGGAGTTCTTGGTAGCACGTCTGTGCGTGTGCAACTTCGGCGGAGTTGTCGAGATCGTACAAGAGCGGCAGCGTGCAATCGAAACAGCGTTCGTTGACGGCGGTCAGCGTGATGCACGTTTCGAATCCGTGCCTACTGAGAATCGGCTCGATGATCGATCGAAACGCCCCGACGTCGCGGTTCGTCATCGGGATGATCGGCGCAAACCACATCAGCCCGCAGTGATCCTGCGCCGGATTGCGGCCGCTCAGCGTCGCCGGCGGCCGGCGGTTGCGCCAGTACGCTAGTGAGAGCGCGACGTCGCTTGGGATGCCCTGCATCATGCCGTAGGAGTTCTCGAGCGTTTTGAGCAACTCGGGTACGTTCATCCCGGTGATCACACTCAGCGCGCGCGGAAATCGCTGGAGCGCGCGCAGCCGCGTCGCGGAGAGAAACGTGACGCGATCGGTCTTGCCACGCAGCGCCTGTCGAATCGTCTGTTTCGCAGCACGGACCTGCACGGCGCTGCCACTCAGCGCCCCGACGCCGTTCCACATGCCGATTCTCTTTTGCGCCGCCAGCCGGCTCGCGACGTCGTCGCTGAGCGGTGTCTTCCCGTTCATGGCCTCCCACGGGTATCGCCCGAGCATGATGAGCACGCGATTGCGGTGCAAGAGATTGACGGGTCCGCGAAAGATGCCGTTGAACAGCAGCTCGCGAAGCGCGTCGATGACGGGGCCGAGCTGCTCCTCACGGTTGCACATGAAGTAGCACGCCTCGAAGGCATCCGGGACAGGCGCGAGCCAGACGCCCATCTTCGTGACGATCCCGTAGTTCGATTGCGTGAAGATGCCGTCGAGGTACGGCCCCACGCCCCACTTGTAGACGTACGTCGCTTTCGCGTTTGCGTAGTGCCCGAACCCCGTCCGAAGAATCTCGCCGTTCCCAAGCACGACTTCCATCCCGCATTGCGCGAGGAAGTGATCGCCATTCGGCCCGATGCCGAACCCGCGTTCGAGCGTGTTGCCGAGGATGCTGCAGTCGGGGCCAGCGCCCGTCGGGTTGAGCGCGAGGGGGATGCCCTCCGCTTTCAGATGTTCGTAGAGCTGGCGCTGCGTCACTCCCGGTTCGAGCACGACGTACGCGAGCTCATTATTAATGTCGAGAATCCGATTCATCCGGCCGAGGTCGACGATGACGTTGTCGTCCCGCAGCGGCTGCGCCGACCCGTAGCCCCAGTTATTGCCGGTGCTAATTGGATACAGCGGAACGCCATTCGCGCCGGCAATCCTGACAACCTCTTGTACTTGTTCGACCGTCGAGGGCCGAACGACTGCCGCGAGCCGGCGCCTGACGGGCAACGTGCAAGCGCTATATCGCGACGTGGCGGCGTCACCGACCAGGACGTGTTCGGCTCCTAGCGCCTGCTGAAAGCTGCGGATGGCGGGTTCGTGCATCGAGGCTTGGGTTGGGCCGACGATCGGTTGGTGGATAATAACATCCCCGTCATCGCTCGATGTCCCTGCTCGCACCGCCTTAAGTCTTCCCTAAGGAAGACTTAAGGCCCGAATCACGAAAGCTAGGGCATCGGCGGTCAGCAATCTCTGGACTCTCCTTTGCTTTACTCGGCGTATTCCGGCTCTTATCAGGAGAACAAGCGCATGTACCGCCGACGCCCACTCGTTGCCACGCTCGCCGCGATCGCCCTCATGGCGGTCTCGTGCTCTCGCGATCCGCAGAAGCTCAAGGCCAAGTACCTGGCGAGCGGTGACAAGTACGTCGCCGAGAAAAGCTATGCGGAGGCAGTCATCGAATATCGCAAGGCGGTCGCGCTGGACAGCATCGACGGTACGGCCCGCATGAAGCTCGGCATCGCCTATCAGACGCTCGGCGACTACCGCAACGCGCTCAACGAGTATGTGCGCGCCGCGGACCTGATGCCCAACAGCGTCGACGCGCAGCTGCACGCCGGCGGAATGTTGCTCGAGGCGGGCGCCTATCCCGAAGCGAAAGCACGGGCGGCGGCGGCGCTCGAAAAGGAGCCGCGGAACAGCACCGCGATGGTGCTGATGGGCAACGCGCTCGCGAACATGAAGGACATCACTGGGGCCATCAAGCAGATCGAGGAGGCCGTCGACAAAGATCCGCACTTCACGTTGGCGTACGGCAACCTGGGTCTGCTGCAGCTTGCCAAGGGACAAAAGGCTGGCGCCGAACAAGTGTTCAAACGAGCCGTCGAAGTCGAACCGAAATCGGTTGTCGCGCACTTGAACCTTGGCGGCTTCTACTGGACCGTTGGGCAGCTGCCAGATGCGGAGCGCGAACTCAAGGCGGCCGCCGCGATCGATCCGCGTTCAACAGAGGCCGCTCGCGCCCTCGCCACGTTCTACGTGTCGGCCAAGCGCCGTGCCGAGGCCGAGCCGTACTTCAAGGTGTATGCGACGTCGGGGACGCAGGCGCGCCTGGCGTTCGCCGACTACTATTTGGACGACCGCCGAAACAAGGAAGCGTCGGTGATTCTCGAGGCGTTGAGTCAGGAAAAGGACGCGCGCGTGCCGGCGAAGGCGCGCCTGGCCGCGCTCAACTTCAGCGAAAACCGCAAACCGGAAGCCTACGCGATCGTCGACGATCTGCTGAAGAGCGAGCCGACCAACGGTGCGGTCAGCGAGCTGAAAGCACGTTTTCTGTTGCGCGATCAGCGCTTCGACGAGGCGCTGAAGATCGCAGAGACCGTCATGAAATCCAACCCGAACGCGCTCGGGAGCCTGTACATCAAAGCGTCTGCCCTGCAGGCGCTGAACAAGCAGGACGACGCCCTCAGTGCGTATCAAGAGTTGCTGAAGAAGGCGCCCGGATCGGTCGCTATCGAGATTTCGATCGCGAACATCTACCTCGCAAAGGGCGATGCAAAGGCTGCCCTCGAATTTCTGAGCAGCGTCATCAAAGCGCAGCCCCGCTCCGTGTACGTGCACTTCCTTATGGGACAGGCGATGTTGCGCTCCGGCGACACGCTGGGCGCAGAACGTGAACTGGTGCTCGTCTCGCAGCTCGTTCCGAAAGCCGCGGACGTGCAGACCTGGTTGGGTCTGCTCTATCAGGCGAAGCACGATTTTCCAAAGAGCCGCGCGGCTTTCACTCGTGCAAATGAATTGCAGCCGAAGTCGCCTGAGGTGTTGGCCGGTCTCGTCAGCGCCGATCTCGCCGAGAAGAAATATGACGCGGCTCGCGCCAGGCTAGACGCGGCGCTCGCGAAGTCGCCGAAGGACGCGGGGTTGCTCCTTCTGGCGGGCAACACGTACGTGGCGATGAACGACATTCCGAAAGCGCTGTCCGCGTTCGACTCGGCCACGCAGAACGACCCGTCGAATCTGGAAGCCTTCAGCAAGCTCGCGGTGCTCTACCATTCGCAAGGACGGTTGGACGACGCGAAGCAGAAGTACGAACGGCTCGTTCAGCTGTCGAACCGCCCCGTGGTCGCGCTCACGTTTCTTGGCATCATTGCGCAGCAGCAGAACAAGACCGACGAAGCTCGCAAGTTGTTTCAGCGCGCCGTCGATCTCGACCCAAAGGCCGCGATCGCGTCGAACAACCTCGCGTGGATCTACGCGGAAAGCGGCGACAACCTCGACGTCGCATTGCAGCTCGCTCAGACCGCGAAGTCACAATTGCCGAACGTCGCGCAGATTAACGACACGTTGGGTTGGATCTATTACAAGAAGGACATGAAGCCGCAGGCGGTCACGTACCTGGAAGAAGCGACGAAACAAGAACCCGCGAATGCCACGATCCACTACCGGCTGGGTCTCGCGTACTTGAAGCAGGGCAACCAGAGAGCCGCGAAGCTGTCGATCCTCGAAGCGCTCAAGCTCGATCCGAACTTCAGCGGCGCCGACGACGCCAAGAAGACGCTCGCGACGATCAAGAGCTAGAGGCGTTAGAGGCTCACAGGCATCGATCACTGCGATCCGTCACGGCCGCGCCGGAACTGCCGGCCTCGGCTCAAGCCTGTGGCGCCAGTCCTTCGTAGTTGGTACTTGGTGCTTCGTCCGTCCTAGGTCCATCGTACCTGGTGCGTTCGCAGTCGGGACCTAAGGACGAGGGACCAGGAACGGACCATGGGACGACGACTACACAGGAATGAAAAACGCTCTAGCTGCTAGTCGGCGTGCTTGAGCGTGAGAGCGGCGAGCGAGAGCCCGCCAGGCTCACCGCAGCGCTGCCCACAGTGAGGCTCAGTGAGATCCGGGTGATGCGTCTACGACGCGAGCCCCTGCGCGAACGTCGGCGCCGCGGCCATCGTGACCGACCCGCGCGCAATCACCGTGATCTTTTGCAGAGTGTCGCGCACCTGGTCAATGAGCCCGAGATACTTGGAGTTCGGCTTTCGCGAATCGAACCGCAGCAGCTCCATCAGGCACTGATAGCGCGCGTCGAAGTACGGCGGCAGCACCTGGCCGTCCACTTCGAAGCGATCGCCGCCCAGGCGCTTCAGGATCGTCGCGGAGCAATGCCGGAACGTCGCCGTGGTCATGCCGAGGGCCCCGGCGCCCCTGCGGCTGAAGCCGTACGTCGCCAGCGCGAGCGCCAGGGGGCCCGCCGTGCCGCGGCTATCCTGCGAGACCGCCCACCCACCGAGTTCGACGTACCGCATCCCGCCGGCCTTGGCGAGATTGAGTTCCGCCTGCACCGCACGCATGAGCTTGGGCCGCCATTCCTGGTCGTGAGCCATTTGGCAGTGTCTTACGCGTAATTGATCGAAGGTCACATCGGACTGATGTTCGAGATACAACGCACAGGCTTTGACACGGCGCTCCTCGTCGAGAAGCAGCATGTGCCAGCTGGTGTCGTCTTCAGGCGTCAGGTGCCGGCCGTCGGACGTGAGGTCCTGGGGCTGAATGGCGCCGTCCTTCAGATAGATACCCCCGCGGAAGCGCTGCACGTCAGCGACCAGCGAGGAGTACTGCGCGTCGTCGGATGCGACGCGTCGGAACACTGGCGATATGTCCGCAGCGGATGGCGCGAGGAAGACAATGCGCTCGCTCGCTGACGCAATGTTTCGATCGAGAGCCTTCAACATGGACTCTTCTCCCTGACACGCAGAACTCCGCTGGGGGAAGAGTTCGTTGCGACGTATGGTCGTCGTGACGTCGGGCGTTTTCCGAGGCTGTCGGACACGCGACCGGACTATCTCCAAGAGGCATGCCGCACGGATGACTTGCAATTTCTGGGGAGCCTCGAACCTCAACCAAATGGTTGGCGGCGAGTGGGTTGCGGGAAATGAAACGAGCGAACTCGCTCGTAAATGCGGCGAATTTCTGAGTGAAAAATGTTGCAGCTAATCGGGGAATCTTTTCACGGTTCTAGTCGCGGCCGGACGATCGTGTAATAACTTCGTGCGCATGTCGCTTTCACATCTGCAATGCGAATTACGACATGCGCTGAGGAGGAATTTTCGACACGCGCGGCGCGTGAAATTTACGCGGCCAACTCCGACGCGGACCGTTGCAGCGTGGACGGCAGCATCTGTGGCGTGTAGCCGCGCGAACGCATCGCCGGCCAGTACGGGCGCGCGATCACGGGCGTCTCGAGCAGCTTCTCGTGCAGCAATTCGACGAGTCCACCGTATCGTGCATTGGGCGAGCGTGAATCAAATCGGACAACTTCCATCACGCAGTCGTATTGCGGATCGTAGTACGGGGGAATCACCGTCTCTCCATGCTGCAGAGGACGACCGCCAAGCCGGCACAAAATACTCGATGAGCGGTGACGAATGGTCGCTGTCGTAATCCCGAGCACGCCTCCACTGATTCGGCCTAACCCGTACATCGCAAGCGCGAGCACGAGGCCTTCAGCGCTGCACCGACTCTCGGGGGCCACGGCCCACCCGCCCACTTCGGAGTATCGCAGCCCGTCGCGCCGCGCGTCCGCAATATGTCCCTCGACGGCCTGCCAGAGCGTATCGCGCCACTGCGGCGCGCGCGCGAGCGCAGAGTGCTTCAGTCGAAGGCGATCGAAATACACGCTGCTCTCGTACTCGCGATACCACGCGGACGCGCTGATGCCGCCGTGGCGATTCGTCAGCAGCAGATGCCACGACTGACTGTCTTCAGGTGTGAGATGGAGACCGTCGGAAAGTTGATCCTGCTTGATCGCGCCGTCTTCGCAGTAGATCGAACCTCGAAAACGCTGGACGGCTTGAATGAGTTCGTCGTGCCGATCCAAATCGAATTCGCATGTGCTGAATTGATCGGGAATGGCCACCTCGGGAGGCGCCAATAGTACAAGCCGCCCGTCGAGGGACGCGATTGTGCGGTCGAGTAGGTTCAGCAACGCGTACTCATAGTCCACCACCGTTCAAACAGGCGTCGGCGCTGGGTTCTCTGGGGGAATTACGGAATGGGAATTTAGCACGATAAGTCCTTACAGCCAAGTACTTTATCTAACTCTGCCTTATCCGCCGCTCAACAGTTAGCGGGGCCGCACAGTTTTTCTCGCGAGATGAATGGCGAGCCTCAAGGGGGGCATCCGAAGCCAATGCGATCGCACATACAGGGCGAAGACCGCGAATGACGACCCACGCCCAGCGCTCGACGCGATCGAGCGTCGGACGAGCCCGTCCATCAAGCGATCCACGAGCGCAGGGGGGCCCCACGAAGCGAGCTCCCGAACGACATCATCCGGAACCGGCGTCCCGAACCATCGCCGGGCGTAGCTGACAGCGTAGTACGCCGGCCTGGTCAGATCGAGCGTTCGGGCTTCGCGCAGCAGATCCTGCCAGAACGAGTCGTCACGTGCGAAGCCACGCAGCAGTTGGTCGATGTCTACAAGATCGCGAATCGCGCCCGCGATTTCCCCGTCGTGGAAAAGATGGGCGGCGGCATGCAGCACCATGTGAGATGGACACAGCACGAATACTTCGCCGGCCTTCACAGCGCGTTCGAACAGCCGGCCGCTCGCGGGATGGAGCCGGCTCGTGCCCGGCAGAATCGCGTGGTGAACGTCGGCGATCGTCTTGCGCTCGCCATGCACCATGGGAGGAAGTTCGTGCATCCACTCGCGGTAATACCGCTCGTCGTACGGATCGAGCGCTGGAAAGTCCCAGCCGTGCTCGCGCAGCAGACCCTCGACACGCGTCAGATCGGATCGCGGCACGAGAATGTCGATGTCCGCCACGCGGCGTCCGACGCCTGGCGACAGTCCAGCCGCGACGTAACCTGCACCTTTGAGCAGAATCCAGCGCTGATCCGTCCCGTAGAACGCACGCGCCAGCCGATCGATTTCCCATCGGATCGAACGCTCGTAGCCGGCGGCCTGTGCGTCCGCCGCGCGAAGACGATCCTGCAGCCAGGCGGGCGCGCCCTTCGCCACCTGCGCACTGCGGCACTGCGTCACGGCCCAGCCAAGCAGACGCGCCACGTTGGCGGCGTCGAGCAGGCGGCTCACTTCCTCCGGAGAGAGACGATCGAGTTGAGACGGTTCACGCAGGACGCGCGCGAGCGTCGCATAGTCCGGCGATCCTTGGGAGGACATCGTCGAGGTCGCTGTATTCTAGTTCGTAGCCCTCGACGCGGCGAGCAAGGCCAGCAATCGCCTCGAATCCGCGAACTCCGAGATAGTTGTAATTGAACGACTGATCGGCGAGACGCAGCAGCACCTGCGCCTTGCGTACCGGTGCGAGCACGGTTCGCGTGCCGCTGCGCCATCGCGGAAAAATGACGACACTCGGAGCCGCCGTTTCCGCGGCGCGGCGCACGCTCGACGCCGGAGGCTTCATGTGCACGAACCGGGCATCCTCGATGTCGATGCCTTCGGGACCGAATATAAGATCTCGTCCCCGGTTCTTGATGATCTCGATCGACGTGTTCTTGAGCGACACCGGACGCGGCAGCGCCGACAGCATCCCGGTGTCGGGATCGAGCAGCGCGAATTCGTCCGAGAGCAGACGCCATCCGGCGAGCACGAGCGCCGCGCACAACGTGCTCTTCCCCGCTCCCGATTCTCCAGAAATTACGAGCGCTTGCCCGTTGCGCTCGACAACGGCGGCGTGCATGGCGACGAACTGGTGCGCGTCGCGTCCGACGCAGTAGTTGATCGTCCATTCGAACAGCGCGCCGGCCAGATCGGCCGGTAGTGGAAGAAACGGACGTTCGCCGTTGACGATCAAGTTCGCCTGCGGCCGGATCCATCGCCGCAGGCCGCGAGCGGCGAGCAAGTGGATGTCGAAGTGGCCGCTCTCGGCTGACGACAGGGGAAAGTCTGCGTAAAGCGTCTCGAGGTACGTGTGCACGAGCGGCAGTTCGGATCGAACGTGAACCAGAAACGGGCCGATGCTCACCTGGACGCCCGTCGTCGCCAAGTGAGCGAGCGATCCTCGTTCACTCACTGGAGTGGCGCAATGAGTCCCGCCCGATCCATGAACGTCAGCGTCTCGCGCGCGGACGTCAGGAAATCGCCATCGGCGCTGTACCCCACGTCGGAGGCAAGCGCTTCGATGAGATCAGACGACGATCGCGGAGGGAGTGACGTGGTGAGTTGCCAGAGCGCGTAAGCGGACGGGCTGAGCAGATGGATGTCGCCGGAAAAAGGATTGAAGACGACCCAGTCGTCTGAGTCGTCGAATTGGGTCCAGACGAGGCCCGGTGTGGCTGACCAGCGATGGTTTACTTCGCCGCGCAAGACGAGATGTTCGCGGACGCCGGGCAGCTGGCCGTGCCGGCCGCGTAGACGCTCCGGCCGCGAACGGTGGCCAGCACCACTGGAAGAGCCGCAATCGCCGCACGTCCCATGAAGGCGCGCCGATCGGTGTCGACGGCGCCAGACTTCTGCGCCTGGGACTCGGGTTTCGAAAGTTCGCGTTCAGGAAGAGAGTTATCTGCCATGTGTTAGCCTGCCGTCCCTATTCGCCCCAGACCTCTTTTTGCTAAGCCGCCGCTCATCAACGACTTGACACAAACGTAAGTCGCCAATCATGCGACTGGCGTGTTCGGGACGTCGTGTGCTTGGGAAAGCGAGCAAAGTATACGCCATGAACTGCAGCGCTCAGAGCGAGGACAGCCGCGCTATGTCATATTCTCCGACGGCTTTTGTCATTCATCAGGAAGACTTCCTTCAAAAACGCCCGCCATTCGGCGCATTATTGAGCGTGATGGCTGGACGGAACCTTGCTGAACTCTCGTAGTGTTCGCCTTTAGGCGGACTGGTTTCGCCACGAAGTCACGAAGAACACGAAGAGCGCACGAAGACGTTTTCGTGACGTCGTGTCTTGGTGGCCGATTCTTGTTTCGGAGATGACTACGCATTCCGCGAATCGTCCCAACGTTTTACAGGTCGTTCTGAGCCTGAATCCTGGCGGCACGGAACGCCTCGTCGTGGAGCTCGTGAAGCGGCTGCGCCCCGAGCTCTCGATGGCCGTGTGCTGTCTCGACGAAGAAGGCGCGTGGGGTGAAGGGCTGCGCCAGGAGGACATCAACGTCGTCGCCCTTCGGCGCCGCGAAGGGTTCCGGCCGCAGCTCGGACGTGCGATTGCAAAGGCGGCCGCGCAGCACGACGCCCGCGTCGTCCATTGCCATCATTACTCGCCGTTCGTCTACGCGTCGATCGCGCGGCTGTGGGCGCCGCATCTGAAAATCGTCTTCACCGAACACGGGCGGTTGAGCGATGCGGGGCCGTCGCCGAAGCGGCGTACTGCGAATCGCGTCCTCTCGCATGCGCCGCGTACTGTCGTCACGGTCTCGTCGGAGTTGAAGCAGCATCTCGTCGCGGAAGGCTTCCCCACCGACAAGGTGAACGTCATCTACAACGGCATCGACGTCGGACCGCTGCCTGACGCCGCGGCTCGCGCCCGTGTACGGCGGCAGCTCGGCATCGATGCGCGGACGACTGTGGTCGGCACCGTCGCCAGGCTCGATCCCGTCAAAGACCTGCCAACGCTCGTTCGTGCGCTTGCCGCTCCCGAAGCCGGTCGTCCGATGACGCTGCTCGTGATCGGCGACGGCCCCGAGCGCGGGCCAATCGAAGCGGCGGCGCGCGACGCCGGCGTCGGATCGTTCGTGCGATTTCTCGGCCATCGCGACGACGCACGCGAGCTGTTGGCGGGATGCGACCTCTACGCGAACAGCTCGATCAGCGAAGGCATCTCACTCACGATTCTCGAAGCGATGGCGGCCGGCTTGCCGGTCGTCGCGACGCGCGTCGGCGGAACGCCGGAGATCGTCGACACCTCGTGCGGACGCCTGGTGCCGTCACGCGATCCAGCGAGCCTCGCGGCGACGCTGTCGGAGCTCGCGGGAGATGCGTCCCTGCGATGCGTGCTTGGGCGAGCGGCGCGCGCACGCGTCGAGCAGCGATTTACGCTCGACCGGATGATCGCCGAGTATCGCGACGCCTACTACGCGGCGGTGGCATAGGAGTGGGCTGTAACATGCGGAAACTAGGGCATAGGGCTGAAGGCTTAGGGCACTTCTCAGGAGCGATCTGCCCTCAGCTCTCAGCCCTCTGCCCTTCCCTAGTCCACTGGTTCGCAGGATTCTGACTATGTGCGGCATCTGTGGCGCGTTTTCGCTCGACGGCCCGCTGGATCCGGAGGTCCGCAAGTCGGTCGTCGACATGAACGCGGCGCTCGCGCATCGCGGCCCTGACGGCGACGGCTTCTACAACGCCCCGCAAGTGGCGCTGGCGCAGCGCCGTCTCGCGATCATCGATCGCGCCGGCGGACGCCAGCCGATGGCGAACGAAGACGAGACCTGCTGGATCACGTTCAACGGCGAGATCTACAACCATCGATCGCTTCGCCCGCTGCTCGAAGCCAAGGGCCATCGCTTCCGGACGAACTCCGACACCGAAGTGATCCTTCACGCGTACGAGGAGTTTGGTCCGGCGTGCGTCGAACGCCTCGAAGGCATGTTTGCGTTCGTCATCTACGACGGCCGGCGCAACGAGCTGTTCGCGGCGCGGGATCGACTTGGAAAGAAGCCGTTGTTCGTGGCGGTGCTCGGCGGGACGCTCCATTTCGCCAGCGAGATCCCTGCGCTGATGCGCAGTCCGCGGTGGCGGGGCGATTTGGATCTCACCGCGCTCGAAGGCTATTTATCGCTCGGCTACTTCCTCGCGCCGTCGACGATCTACAAGAACGTCTTCAAGCTGCTGCCCGGTCATTGGCTGCGGGCGTCGGTGCGGGGGCTGGAAACGCGGCAGTACTGGGACGTTCGTGAATTCGACACCGATCATCGTCCTGATGACGAACTGCTCGAGGACATCGACGCAACGCTGCGGCAGGCCGTGCACGACCGTCTCGAAAGCGAGGTGCCGCTCGGCGCGTTCCTTAGCGGCGGCATCGACTCGGGCCTGGTCGTGTCGTACATGGCGGAGGCGCTCGGCGATCGCCTCGTCACGACGTCGGTCGGCTTCGGCGAGAAAGAACACAACGAGCTCGAGGCCGCTGGCCTCGTCGCGGGCCACTTCAAGAGCCGGCACTATGCCTCGGTCATCGCGCCTGAGCTCGACGAGGTGATCGCGCCGGTCACCGAACATCTCGGCGAGCCATTAGCCGACTCGTCGGCGATTCCCACATGGTACGTGTCGAGGGAAGCCCGCCGGCACGTCACCGTCGCGCTGAGCGGCGACGGCGGAGACGAGACCTTCGCCGGATACGATTTCCGCTACGTGCCGCACGCGCTCGAAGCGTCGGCGCGAAAAGTCATGCCTCAGGCGCTCGCGCCGGCCGCCGACTGGATTGGCGCGCGCTGGCCACGCTCCCCGCGGCTGCCAAAGCCACTGCGTCTGGGGACGCTCGCAGAAAACCTTGGACGCGATCCCGCGGGCGCCTACTTTGCCGATCTGGCATTCCTCAAACCCGCGGACGCTCGCCGGCTCATGGGGCTGCGCGCCGATCGCGACGTGACGAAGAGTCCGGTGTTCGAGCAGGTCACGGAGCCGTACCGCCGCTGCCCGTCGACGAGCGCGGTGCAGCGCGCCGAGTATGCCGACCTGAAGATCTATCTGCCGAACGATCCGCTGGTGAAAACCGATCGCATGAGCATGGCGCACAGCCTGGAGGTGCGTTGCCCCCTGCTCGATCGGCGTGTCGTCGAGCTGGCGTTCCGCATTCCGGCGGAGCGGAAACAGCGAGGCCGCCAGGGAAAGGCTTTGCTGCGCGCGCTGGCGCGGCGCCGGCTGCCGAGCGGACTGTGGCAGCTGCCGAAGCGCGGGTTCACGGTTCCCATCGGCGAGTGGATCGCGGGGCCGTCGGCGCAGCAATTCAGGAGCGAGGTGCTGCACAGCCGCGCACAAGTGGGCGACTACGTCGATCGCATGGAGTTGAACCGGCTGTTCGCGTCGCACTGCAACGGC
>Ga0068871_100002245_pt1 | contig 13132 bp, 15 predicted proteins | sample KBSMisM72_FD_72750 | JGI IMG/M metagenome (GOLD analysis project Ga0068871, IMG submission 72750) | Miscanthus rhizosphere microbial communities from Kellogg Biological Station, Michigan, USA - KBS Miscanthus M7-2 | ecosystem: Host-associated > Plants > Roots > Rhizosphere > Soil ... | reverse complement strand
ACGCAGGTGAAGCTGCTGCGCGTGCTGCAGGAGCGCGAGTTCGAGCGCGTCGGCGGCACGGAGACGATTAAGGTGAACGTCCGCCTGATCGCCGCGACGAACAAAGACATGGAGCAGGCGCTTCAGCAGGGCACGTTCCGCGAGGACCTCTACTATCGCCTCAACGTCTTTACGATCTTCGTCCCTCCGCTGCGCGACCGGAAGGCCGACCTGCTCCTGCTCGCCGATCACTTCCTCGAGAAGTTCTCGCGCGAGCACGGCAAGAGCATCAAGCGCATTTCGACGCCCGCGATCGACATGCTGGTCAGCTACCACTGGCCCGGCAACGTGCGCGAGATGGAAAACGCACTCGAGCGCGCCGTGCTGATGTGCGAAGGCCAGGTGATTCATGCCCACCATCTGCCGCCCTCGCTCCAGACCGCCGAAGCGTCGGGGACCGTGACGCGCGTGTCGCTCGCAGACGCCGTCGTTGCGTACGAAAAGGACCTGATTCAGGATGCGCTGAAGACGACCCGAGGCAATCGCGCGAAGGCAGCACGTCTGCTGGACGCGACCGAGCGGATTCTGAATTACAAGATCAAGAAGTACGTGATCGACGTCAGGCGGTTCAAAGCGTAGGTCAGTTCAGAGCGCCGCGATTGCCAGCGCCGCCCAGCCCGCGAGGAAGGCGACGCCACCGATGGGCGTGATCGCACCGAAGATGCGCACGCCTGTCACCGCCAGCACGTACAGGCTTCCCGAGAACAACGTGATTCCGGCGACGAAGAGCCAGCCGGCGGCGACGATCGCTTTCCCCGGCAGTCGGGGGGCGAGCGCCGCCGTCAGCAGCAGCGCCAGCGCGTGGTACATGTGATAGCGCACGCCGGTTTCGAAGACCGCCAGCATGTCGGGAGTGAGGCGCTCGCGCAGTCCGTGCGCGCCGAACGCGCCGAAGCCGACGGCGATCAACCCCGCGACGGCGCCCGCAAGCAGGAACGTCCGATCCATCACCGCTCCAGAAGCGCCTTCAGCGCGTGCAGTGCGCGATCCCAGCCGGGCCCGATGACTTCGTAATAGCGCCGCCAGCGCGCGCCTTCCTCGAATCCGCGTTGGTTCACGCGGATGTGTGTGGAGTCGCCTTCGGGCGTACAGGTGACCTCGAAGGCCATCGGGCCGATCGGATCGCCGTCGGGCGGCAGAAAGTACACGTCCGCGACGAAGAACCCGTGGGCGGCCTGATATTGCATGACCGTCCCGCGAAATACACCGCCGAGCCGTCCGAGCGTTTCATCGCGGAAGTCCGTCGACGGCCACGACAGCGCATACGGCCCGAGCACGCGCGGCGTCACCACGGCTTGCGACACCTGCAGCCACGCGTTCAGCGCTTGAATCTCGAAAAACGCCTTCAGGATTCGCGCGGGCGGCGCGGCGATCACGATCGAGACGTCGAGGGCGGGTGAGGGAGATGCGGTTTTCGCCATGGTGAAGAAGCGGGAATCATCATACCCCGGTGATAAAGTGGCGGTTATGTCTCAGCAGCCGCTGGCGTATCTGGACACGGATTTTCTCGACAGCGAGGAGGGCAGGCCGCTCCGGATCTTGTCCGAGTACCTCGAACCGCTTCGCCGTTTCAAGGATCAGAAGATTCAGGACACCGTCGTGTTTTTTGGCTCGGCCCGCGTTGACTCGCGCGAGCGTGCGGAGCGCGCGCTCAAGACGCTGCGGGCCCGCGGCGTGCGCGACGCGGATTCGCAGTATCAGGCCGAGCTTGCCCGATCGCGCAAACACGTCGAATGGGCGAAGTACTACGAAGACGCGCGCGAGGTGGCTCGCCGGCTCACGAGCTGGAGCCTGACGCTTCGCTCCGACAATCACCGCTTCGTCGTCGTGTCAGGCGGAGGCCCCGGAATCATGGAAGCGGCGAACCGCGGCGCGACCGAAGCCGGAGGAAAGACGATCGGCTTGAACATCCGGCTGCCGTTCGAGCAGGGCGCCAACGACTACATCACCGAGGGCCTGCACTTCGAGTTCCACTACTTCTTCATGCGGAAGTTCTGGTTTGCCTACCTCGCGAAAGCGCTCGTGATCTTTCCCGGCGGGTTCGGCACGTGCGACGAGTTGTTCGAGATTCTCACGCTCGCGCAGACCGACAAGTTGTCGAAGAAGATCGCGGTAATCCTGTACGGGCGCGAGTATTGGGAAAACGTCATCAATCTGGAACCGATGGCGGAATGGGGTGCGATTGCCGAGCAGGACAAAGAACTGCTTCACTGGGCCGACACGCCTGACGAGGCGTTCGGACAGCTGAAAGCGCACCTCGAGCAGCATCATCTCGCGCCGGCGACGCCCCAGGAAGCCGCGGCGCCGGGCATCGCGAAGACGCGAGGCTGACGTGGACAGCGACATTCGCGCCAAGCTGATGTCCGACTACAGAGATGGATACCGGGCGGTTGCCGACGCGCTCGAGGGGGCAACCGAGGTCGAGCTGGACGCCCGGCCGGCTCCCGGCAAGTGGAGCGCTCGTGAAATCGTGCACCACCTGGCCGACAGCGAAATGATGTCGGCGCTGCGCGTGCGGTGGCTCCTTGCTGCGGATCGGCCCGCCATTGTTGCGTACGATCAGGATGAGTTCGCGAAGCGTCTTCATTACGATCGTCCGATCGCGGCATCGCTGGCCGCATTCAAGGCGGCGAGAGAATCGACCGCACAACTGCTCGACCGTCTTGCCGAGGACGAGTGGAGTCGCGAGGGCACCCACCCGGAGCACGGGCGCTACGGAATGGACACGTGGCTCAACATCTACAGCAGACACGCGCACGATCACGCGACTCAAATCGTCCGGGCCCGCGCGTCCGCGTCGGTTCGCGACTGACGGCATGTCGACGCACATCCACGTCCCGCCGGCGCCGTTGTCGGAATTCGTGGACCTCTTCTGGTTTTCGGAGGAGTACGCGCCGCCGCATCCGCAGGAGCGGCTCATGCCGAGCGGCATGATGAACCTCGTCGTGACGTGGGACCGGAACGGCACGTTCTGGAACGGCGGCGTGTCCGGTGTCCACACCAAGGCGATGATGCTCGAAACGGCGATGCCGTTCACGGTCTTCGGCGTCAGCTTCAAGCCGGGCGGAGGCTTTCCGTTCTTGCCGATGCCGGCAGGCGAGCTGCAGGACCTGTTCGTTCCGCTCGAGGCAGTGTGGGGCCTCAACGCGGCCGCCGTCTGCGAGGCGCTCGTCAGCGCCTGCACACCGGCGCGCAAGTTTCAGATTATCGAACAAGCGCTGCTTGCGGCCGCACGCGGCCGGTTCGACGGGCATCGGGCGGTGCGTTACGCCGTGCGCGCACTTGGCGACGCCTCGCGGCCGCGTGCCGTTGCGGAGATCGTGGACGAAGTCGGGATGAGCCAGCGGCGGTTCATTGAGATCTTCCGAAACCAGGTCGGCGTGACGCCGAAGGCGTTTTCGCGTTTGCGCCGCTTCCAACACGTCCTCGGTTGCGTCGAACATGCGACTCGGGTCGATTGGACCGATGTCGCGCTGTCGTGCGGCTATTTCGATCAGGCGCATTTCATCCACGATTTCCGGGAATTTTCCGGCGTGAGCCCGTCGATATATCTGAAGTTCCGCGCGTCGAAAAACCACATCGCCGTGCACGACTGAGGCCGGTAAGTTTCTTACAATCGCTTGACATCGTTCTGGATCAGAATGTCTGACGAGGAACGCCGATGAGTGTCAGACGAATCGTGCCGGATATCAGATCCACGGATCTCGACGCCAGCCGACGGTTTTACGAGGACGTGATCGGCCTCCAAGTCGCGATGGACATGGGGTTCGTGATGACTCTGCTGTCGCCGAACAATCCGACGGCGCAACTGACGTTGATGCGCAGCGACAATCCCACCGCCCTGCTCCCGGATATCAGCATCGAAGTCGCCGATGTAAACCTCGTGCATGCGCGAGCGTTGTCCCGTGGATTGCCGATCGTGTACGCGCTCACTGACGAACCCTGGGGCGTCCGACGCTTCTTCGTGAAGGACCCCAGCGGGACCATCGTGAACGTGCTTTCCCATGTCACGGCCGATGTTTGATCGACTCCGCGCCCGCGACGAGTGGAAGTTCTTTACCGTCCTTCCGAAAGCTGACGCGCCGCTGACGTGGGCGTGGTGGCTCGTGCTGCTGCTGCGCGGCGCGCTGCCCGCCGTGTTCGCCATCGCGACGGGCGGGCTCATCGCCGCCGTGCAGGCCCGCACCGGCTTCGCGTCGCCGCTCGCCGTGGTCGGCGTCATCTTCGTGCTGCTGCAGGTGCTGCCGCCGATTCATTCCGCGATCGGCGCCAATCTGGGAGACGAGACGGCCGCCTGGCTGTACGACCGCCTGACGCAAGCGTGCGTCCGACCCCCGGGCATGGGCCACCTCGAAGATTCCAAATTGATCGCGGATCTCACGGTCGCGCGCGACTTCGACCTCGGCATGACGGGTCCACCACTCAACGTGTCGCTGGACTTCATTGCGAGCGGACTCGTCGAAATGGTCGGCGGAATCGCGTCGGCGCTCGTGCTTCTGCGCTTCAACTGGTGGGCGCCGATCGTCCTCGCCGGCGCGTGGACGGCGACGCACTACCTGCTGCGCGAGAGCGGCGTCTGGTTCGACCGCAACACGGACGAAGTGCGGAGCGCGCAGCGCGACGCCGACTACGCGTTCAATCTCGCTGTCGATCCGCCGGCGAGCAAGGAACTGCGTCTTTTCGGCCTTGCCGGCTGGGTCATCGACCGATTCGTCAACCGCCGCACGCGCCTCCACGAGCTGCAGTACCAGGCGACGCGTCTGCGCGAGCGTCCTGTGCTCTGGAGTGTGCTGATCGTCACGGCCGCGAACGTCGTCGTGTTCTGGGCGATGACGCGTGCCGTCGCCGCCGGCGCGATCACGCTTGGCGACCTCGTTGTCTACACGAGTTGCGCGATCGGCACGTCGCTCATCGCGTTCGGCGGCCTCAACTGGGCGCTCCACGGAGCGGCGGCGCCAGTCGCCGCCGTGTTGCGTCTCGAGCCCGCCATGACGCCTGCGGGCGCGCTGCCAATCGGACATCGGCCGGCCGCGGCGGCACCGTCACGCCAGATTCGTTTTAAGAATGTGACCTTTGCCTATCCCGGGGGCTCACCGATTCTGGAGGGCTTCGATCTGATCGTTCCCGTCGGGTCGTCGCTCGCAATCGTCGGGCAAAACGGCGCAGGCAAGACCACGCTCGCGAAGCTGCTGTGCCGGTTGTACGACCCGCAATCGGGATCGATCGAAGTGGACGGCGTCGACCTGCGCGAAATCGACATCGCGGCGTGGCGCTCGCGGCTGACGGCGGTGTTTCAGGACTTCGTCAAGTTCGAGCTGCCTCTGCGCGACAACGTCGCGCCCAACGGCGCGCCCGACGAAACCATCCGCCGCGCGCTCGACAAGGCTGGCGCGGCCAGTCTCGCCGCGCTCGACACCATTCTCGCGCGCGGGTACGAAGGCGGCACCGACTTGTCCGGCGGACAGTGGCAGCGCGTCGCGCTGGCGCGCGCGCTGTGTGCGGTCGACACGGGCGCCGGCGTCGTGCTGCTCGACGAGCCGACAGCGCAGCTCGACGTCCGCGGCGAGGCGGAGATCTTCGAGCGCATTCTGGCGGCGACGCGTCAGGTGACGACCATCCTGATCTCTCACCGGTTTTCAACCGTACGTCAGGCCGATCGCATCTGTGTGCTCGAGCACGGCAAAGTGATCGAGTTGGGCACGCACGACGAGTTGATGGCGAAAGGCGGCCGCTACAGGACGATGTTCGATCTGCAGGCGCAGCGGTTCAACGCGAGCGAAGACGAGGAAGGGCAGGCGTATGACGTGCTCGCGTAACTCACTCGCAAATCTTGTCGGCGCCAGGCTCGTCGCGATGCGCGGCGCAGTACTCGGCAATCGCGCGCTTGACTTCGCCGCGCGCGGCACGCGTCCGGATCGATCGCGAAATCGCGTGGCCGATGACGCCGGGATCGATACTGCCTCCGCCAAGGGTCGACTGATGCGCGAGCGCGACATCGTTGACGCCTCCCGTGCCGATCTTCGGCGCGGCGAGTTCGCCGGGCACCGTCACCCACGGAGGCGACTCGAAGACGTCGGCCAACGGACGGCGCCCTTCGATGAACACGCTGAAGTCGGCGGTGGGAATCTGGAACGTGAACGGCGACGGCGGCTTCTGCAGTCCGTCGCGAATCCGCGCGAGCGATTCGTCGGAGATGACTTGTGCGGCCGCCGCGGTCGCGCTACACAATGCCGCACTTGTCACAAACGCAAGCAGCCTCACGAGATTAGGACGATAGTGCCACGTGTTCAGCCTGCCGGAGGCCATCGATGAGCGACGCGCCGAAGACGCCGGCCAGCGATCTGCCGCCGACGCTGCCTTCCATGTGGCGTCTGTGCAAGCTGGGCTATCAGTTCGAGCCGGCGCTCATGCTCGTCAGCTTCGGACTGGCCCTAGTGGGAGCGCTGCCCGACGCGCTGCTCGCGTTGTGGTTCAAGCTGCTCGCCGACGGCGTGCAGCGCGGCGACCGCCGCCTCGTGCTGTTTGCGGCGCTGGCGCTTGCCGTGTCCGCGACGGCGACATGGTTCCTTCGGATCGTGGCGACCCGCGTGCAGCGCCGCTTCCGCGACAAGGTCACGATCGCGCTCGAGGCGCACGTGGCGAAGCTGCAGGCGTCGATTGTGACCATCGCGCACCAGGAAGTGCCCACATATCTCGATCGGCTCGCGATGCTGCGCGATCAGATTTTCGTGCTCGATCACATGTACATGTCGGTGTTTACGATCGCGAGCTGGGTTCTGCGTCTCGCGGTGACGATTTCGCTCCTGATGTCGGTTCATCCTGCGCTTGTGCTGCTCGCGGTCTTCGCCTTGCCCACGGCGTTGACGGCGACCTGGAGGCCCGGCATCGAGCGAGTCGTGCAGGAGAAAGCGGCGCCGTTCAACCGCCTCGCGCGGCATCTCTTCACGCTGGCGACGACGGCGCCGGCTGGAAAAGAAGTCCGCGTGACAGGCATCGGCGAGAAGCTGATGAACGAGCGACGACGGGCATGGGAGGCCGGCTTTGGACCCATTTCGCGCGTCCGGTGGGCGTCGGCATGGTGGCACTCGGCCGCGTGGGCGATCTTCGGTGCTGCGTACGTCGGAGCCGTTGTGTTCGTCGTCGTCGGACTGCGAGCGTCGGCCGGCAATGCGATCCTCGTGCTGGCGGCCGGCGCGCGGCTGTCGCAGTACATCGGCGCGACCGTCGGCGAGCTTGGGTTCCTGCGCGGCTTCTGGTCGTACGGCGCGCGCCGCCTCGCATGGCTCGAGGACTATGCGGCGTCGGTCAAGGCTCGTGCGGATCTCCCGCCACCAGCGACGCTCGCGCGCGGCGTGCGCTTCGATCACGTCTCGTTTGCATACCCCGGCACCGATCGCCTCGTGCTGAACGACGTCACCCTCGATCTTCCGGCTGGTACCGTCGTCGCCGTCGTCGGCGAAAACGGCGCGGGCAAGAGCACGCTGGTCAAATTGCTCGCGAAAATGTACGAGCCGACGAGCGGCCGCATCTACATCGACGAAGTGGACCTCGCGAGGATCTCGGCCGAGCAATGGCGCGAACGGCTTGCGGGCGCTTTCCAGGACTTCTTCCGGTTCGAGTTCCGCGCCCGGCACACGGTCGGCGTCGGCGACGTGCCGCGTCTGGACAACCAGCCGGCCGTCGTGACGGCGGTCGGACGCGCTGGGGCAGACGACGTGATCGTCCGTTTGTCCGCCGGGCTCGACACTCAACTTGGGCCGGCATGGCCGGGCGGCGTGGAGGTGAGCTTCGGGCAATGGCAGAAGCTCGCGCTGGCGCGCGGGTTCATGCGCGACGAGCCGCTGCTGCTCGCGCTCGACGAGCCGACGGCGGCGCTCGACGCGGAAACGGAACACGCGCTATTCGAGCGCTACTCGGCGGCCGCAAAGCGCGGCGCCGGCCGCATCACGATTCTCGTCTCGCACCGCTTCTCCACCGTCCGCATGGCCGACCTCATCGTCGTCCTCGACGGATCGCGAGTCGTCGAAGTCGGCAGGCACGAAGAGCTGATGGCCAAACGCGGCCAGTACGCCGAGCTGTACGGCATTCAGGCGGCCGCGTATCGCTGATTCGGCGGTCTGGCATTACTATTCCGACCTATGAGGTTGTTCCTGACTCTCTCGCTCGCGGCGATGCTGGCTGTCTCGCTGTCGGCGCAATGGCCGCACTATAGGCGTGCCGACGTCCCGCGCCTGCCTGACGGCAAGGTGAATCTGACAGGGCCCGCGCCGAAGTTCTTCGACGGGCATCCGGATTTGTCCGGCGTTTGGGAGAATCCAGGATGGCGCGAAGGCGCGGCTGCAAGCGGCGTCATCACCGGTGTCGGCGGCGCGCCGACGACGAGGAGCGAGCCGGCTCGCCGCGGTCCCGCGCCGCTGATTGCCGCGTTCTTCGAGCTCGGATCGATGGTCCCGGGCGGACTGCCGTATCAGCCGTGGGCTAAAGAGCTCAAGGACAAGCGCACGCGTGAAAACGCTAAGGACAATCCCGACGCGCATTGCCTGCCGCTCGGCAACATGCAGCTGCACTTGCATCCGGAGCCGAGAAAGATCATTCAGGGCAGGAACGAGATTGTCGTTCTCTACGAGGGCAACGGCGGTGTCCGCCAGATCTTCACCGACGGCCGGGCGCTTCCGGCCGGCGACCTTCAGCCGTGGTGGTTTGGGTACTCGACGGGCAAATGGGAAGGCGACACGCTCGTGGTGCAGACGAGCGGGTTTCGCGACGGCGGCTGGCTGGATGTGAACGGCAGTCCGCTGACGGACGCGGGCAAGATGACGGAGAGATTCCGCCGCGTCAACTACGGCACGCTCGAACTCGAGCTCACTGTCGACGACGCAAAGGCATACACGAAGCCGTTCACGGTGAAATTCAGTCAGCGATTGATGCCGGATGACGAGCTCATCGAGTTCGTCTGCCAGGAAAACGAGCTGTCCTCGGCGCACTTCAAGTGAAGCTCTCGGAACTCGCGGCGCTCATCGGCGGCGAACTCGTCGGCGACGGCACGATTGAGGTCGACGGCGTCTCTCCGATCGATCCTGTGGATCACATTCAACCCGGTCACATCACTCTGGCGGAGAGCGAACGATATTTCCTCAAGGCGCACGCGTCGAACGCCGCCGCGATCGTCGTGTCATTCGACGCTCCGGCCTCGACGAAGCCGCTGATTCGCGTCAAGAAGACGACACTCGCGCTCGCGAAGATGCTCGCCATTTTCTATCCGCCGCAGAAGCCGCCTGCCGGCATCCATGCGACGGCGTTCGTCGGCCGCGACGTGACGCTTGGCGCGGGCGTGCACATCGGGCCGAACGCAGTCGTCAAGGACGGCGCCTCGATTGGCGATCGTTCCGTCGTCGACGCAGGAGCCGTGGTCGGAGCACGCGTTGTCATCGGCGCGGACTGCGTCGTTCACAGCAACGCGACGCTGTATCAGGACGTCACGCTGGGCGACCGCGTCATCGTTCATAGCGGCACCGTGATTGGAAGCGACGGATTCGGCTACACACAAGAGGGCACGCGGCGGGTGAAGATCCCACAGGTCGGGACGGTGATCGTCGAGGACGACGTGGAGATCGGCGCAAACGTCGCGATCGATCGCTCGACGCTCGGCGCCACGATCATCCAGCGCGGCGCCAAGATCGACAACCTCGTCCAGATCGCGCACAACGTCGTCATCGGCGCGGACACGGTCGTCTGTGGACTCGTGGGCATTTCTGGCAGCGTGACGATTGGCGACAACGTGACGCTCGCAGGACAGGTCGGACTCGCCGATCACGTCAACATCGGATCGAACGCGACCATCGGCGCGCAGTCGGGCGTCACGAAGGATCTGGAAGGCGGCCAGTATTACCTCGGCAGTCCGGCGGTCCCAATCGGACAGGCGTCGCGCCAGTACGCCGTCATCGCAAATCTTCCAGAGCTGTCGAAGCGAGTGCGCGAGCTCGAACGGCAGATCGAGCGGCTGAAGGACGAGGACTAGTACAACAAGTAGCGTTCGCGCGTTCGAATGAAGGCGTCGACAGGCGCGGTCCACGAGCGTGCGATGTCGCGCGCGCTCAAGCCCGCTTCAACCTGCTCACGCAGCTCCGACGAACCCGCGAGGATGTCGATGGGCATCTTCGTGTGCTCGTATTCGTACGGCGGCTGTCGCCATGCAAACTGGCCTGGCCCAGCATCGCGGAACGCTTTGATGAGCGCAACGCCCGCTTCTACCGGTTTGAAGGCCTGCCGATCGAGTACGTGCATCTGGCACCCGGCACAGGTGGTCTTTGCATGCTTCTGGAACGTCGGCTCGAACACGGCGGGGCGGAAGAACACGCCGGCGAGCCCGACGGTGTTCATGTGCTCTGCGAATCGCTCCGCAATCGGCCATGGCGCGCCGGTGATCTCGAATGGCCGCGTCGTCCCTCTTCCTTCCGAGACGTTCGTGCCTTCGAAAAGCACCGTTCCTGGGTAGACCACCGCGGTGTCGAGCGTCGGCATGTTCGGCGAGGGCATTACCCACGGCAGGCCGGTCGCGTCGAAGTACATGTCGCGCGTCCAGCCGGTCATCGTCGTGACTTCGACGTTCGCGCCGATCCCGAACTCCTCGTTGAACAGCCGCGCGAGCTCGCCAATCGTCAAGCCGTGGCGCATCGGGATTGGATACTGGCCGACGAAGCTCTCGTAGCCGCGGACGAGCATCGGTCCCTCGACGTCGCCGCCAATCGGGTTCGGTCGATCGCAGACGATGGCCCGGACGCCGTGCTTTCGGCAGGCGACGAGGCAGTTCGCCATCGTGTAGATGAACGTGTAGATGCGGGAGCCGACGTCCTGCAGGTCGATGACGAGCACGTCGATGCCTTTCAGCATCTCCGCCGTCGGCTCGCGCGTCTCGCTGTAGAGCGAGTAGACCGGTACGCGGCGGACGCAGTCGTCGCCATGGCCGGTCTCGATCATGTTGTCCTGCACGTCGGACCTGAAGCCGTGCTGCGGCCCGAACAACGCGACGAGTGTGGCCCTCGGATGACGGCCGAACAGATCGGCGACGTGGCGAAGCTGCCCGTCCACCGACGCCGGGTTGCAGACGAGGCCAACGCGTTGGCCATCGAGCGACGACGAAGCGAGCAGGCGCTCGCAACCAAGCTGCACACGCATGCGATGAATTATTTCACGAGCGCGGCGGCGGCTCGATGTGGATGATGGCGTCGCCGATCTGCGGGTAGTGCGCCATCAGTGTGTCCTTCACGACATGCGAGATGTGATGCGCTTCGTCCAGCCGCATCTCCGCAGGCAGCCACACGTGCAGATCGAGGAACACGTGATCTTCGGAACCGCGAGTGCGAATCTGGTGGCATCCGAGTACGCCGGGCACGCTCATGACGACGAGTTCGACGTCCTTGTCGAGCATCACGACGCGGTCGCTCAAGATTCCGGTCGTCGTGTGGAAGATCTGGTAGCCGCCGTAGCCGATGAACGCGGCGACGACCAGGGCGGCAAGCGGATCGAGCAACGGGAACCCGAGGCGTGCGCCAAGCAGCGCGGCGATGACGGTGAGCGACGACCAGACGTCGGCTCGCGTCTGCATCGCATCGGCCATGAGCATCTCACTTGAGAGCCGTCGTCCTTCGCGTGTTTCGTACCAGATCACGAACAGGTTCACCGCGACGGTTGCGAGCATGACGGCAAAGCTGGCGAGCGTGATCGAATGCTCCGGCACGCCACCGCTCAAGTGGTTGTACGCGTTGCGGAGGACTTCGAGGACCACAAGGCCGGCAAAGCCCATGAAGAGCGTAGATGCGACCGTTTCGTACTTGCGATGGCCGTATGGATGGTCCTCGTCGGGCGGCTGGCTGGCCGCGCGGATGCCAATCAGGCCGACGACGTTCGACGAAGCGTCGATGAGGGAGTGAAAGCCGTCGGAGAGGACGCTGACGGCGCCGCTGAAGTAGCCAAAGCCGATCTTCGCCACCGCGACGGCCAGATTCAAGAGGAGCACGCGCACCAGGACGCGTGCGACCGACGCGTAGCGATCGCTCACAGGGCTCGATTCTACGTCCGGGTTTCCTGTGAACCCCCGGCTTGCCAGCGGTTACGGCTCGTTGATATGCTACGCGCCCTTGGTGGTCGCCCCGCCTGCTGTGCCCGTCGCCAGATTCGACGCTGCCTAGCTCTGGCGCAACCACTACCTGGCACGAGGAGCACGGTATGGGACGCAGACTCTACGTCGGCAACCTTCCCTACAGCACGGGTGAAACGGAACTCCAGGATCTATTCAGCAAAGCCGGCAAGGTGGAGTCTGTCCGCGTCATGCGCGACGCCGCCACCGGGAGGGCGCGCGGCTTTGCCTTCGTCGAGATGTCCACCGACGAAGAAGCGCAGAAGGCAGCGGCGGAATTCAACCAATTTCAGATGGGCGGCCGTGCGCTGACGGTCAATGAAGCCCGTCCTAAACCCGAAGGCGGCTTCGGCGGCGGCGGCGGCTACGGCAACCGCGGCGGCGGCGGCAACGCCGGCGGACGCCGCGAGCCGCGATGGTAGGCTAAATCGATGAAGTCTTGGACCAAAGGCGATCGTGTGGCGCAAGCCACGTACGGCAACGGCACTCTCGTCGAAGTCAACGAGCACCACACGGTGATCGAATTCGACGACCATGGCCGCAAGGTGTTCTCCTCGAAGCTCGTGTCGTTGCAGCCAACGAACGAGCCGGCCCCGAAGAAGGCACCCCGCAAGCGCGCGGTGAAAAAGAAGGTGGAGAAGGACGCGTAGTCACCGCCGTCGCTCGCGGTACATCCGCCTGGCCGCCTTCGCGCCGATCCTTCCAACACGTTTTCGCTCGCCCAGTAGAGACGGATCCGATCGCGCTTCCTCGTAGCGGAGCTCCTTCACCAACTTTTCGTACGACGTCAGCCGGTCGGCGTCGAGCCGTCCGTCGTCGACGGCGTCGCGAACGGCGCATCCAGGCTCGCCCTGGTGCGCACAGTCGCTGAAGCGGCACTCCGCCGCCAGCTGTTCGATGTCGGCGAAAACCGTCGCGACGCCTCCTGCCGCGCCGAGGTCGTCGCCGCCGGACGCC
>Ga0068871_100002244_pt1 | contig 13134 bp, 10 predicted proteins | sample KBSMisM72_FD_72750 | JGI IMG/M metagenome (GOLD analysis project Ga0068871, IMG submission 72750) | Miscanthus rhizosphere microbial communities from Kellogg Biological Station, Michigan, USA - KBS Miscanthus M7-2 | ecosystem: Host-associated > Plants > Roots > Rhizosphere > Soil ... | reverse complement strand
ACGACTTCTGCATCATCGATTTCCTCAATTGAAGTGCCGCGGGGCGGCGACGCGGCTAGCGAGCGCTGGCCTTGCGCGGCACCGACGAATAACGGCGGCGCTTCTCGGCGGCCACGGCCCGGGCCCGCTCGATTTCCTCGACCTCGGTGACCTTGAGCATGTCGTCGATGACGCGCGTGATGTGCTCGTGCATCGCGGCGCGCGCCGCTTCGGCGTCGCGGCGCTTCAGCGCCCGCAGGATGGCGGCATGCTCCTCGATAGGCGGCTTCAGGCCACGCGCGCGGCTCTTGTCGTCCATCAAGTGGCTCTGCGGCGAGCGGGCGCGCGCATCCCACAGCATCTGCACGGCGGCGATGATGCCGCTGTTCTGCGTGGAGCTGGCGATCAGCTCGTGGAAGCGGCGGTCCGCCTCTTCGCTCATGAGGATTTCGTTGTGCTTGTTGTCGTCGCGCATTTCGGCGAGCAGTGCGGCGAGCTGCTGCAGCTGGGTGTCGTCGATGCGAAGCGCGGCGAGCGCGCAGGCCTCGCCTTCGATGACGCGACGCGCCTCCAGCAGCTCGAACGGACCGATGTCCTTGGCGCCTTCGGCGCCGCTGGGCGGGTAGCGGTTGGTCACATAGACGCCCGACGACAGGCGGACTTCCACGAGGCCGTCCAGCTCCAACGCGATGATGGCTTCGCGCACCGTGGGCCGCGACACGCCGAAAGACTGCGCCAGCTCGCGCTCGGAGGGCAGGCGTTGGCCCACCTCGTATTTGCCGTCCGCGATCGCCTTGGCGAGCTTCTGGGAGATCTGTTCGTACAGGCGTCGGGCTTCTGGCATGGCCCGCAGTATCCGTTTCCCTCTGTCCGCCAACAAGGGAATCCGTAGTACTGCGTGGTCGGCCAGATTGGCCAGGGTACTTCTTGCATTTGGCCTGACCAGTTTGCTACGTTGTGCGCGTGCGTCCAGGGGGAGGCCGCGCATCTTCAGGTCTCCGCCCGGCGCGCGCATCGAACATGTGGCCTGGTCGCAGACACCAGGCCACCGGCCGGCGCCTGGGAGACGGAATGCGCCGGTACGTCTAACTACAGTCGGGGTGGTCCGCGCCAGCGCGCGGACCCGGAATAGGCCTGGAGGGGCGCATCATGGACAGGAAATCACCGCTATTGCGTTTTTCACTGCTGGGATGGGTCGGCGCCGCCGGCCTGTTGTCCGGCGCGGCGAGCGCGCAGAACGCGCCGGCGCCGGGCGCCGCGAAGTCGACCGAGGAAGTCGAGGAGGTCGTGGTCACCGGCTTCCGCGCATCGCTGCAGAACTCGGTCGCGGCCAAGCGCGACAACATCGCGGTCAGCGACTCGATCTTCGCGGAGGACATCGGCAAGTTTCCGGACCTGAACCTCGCGGAATCGCTGCAACGCATTCCCGGCGTGCAGATTGCGCGCGACTTCACCGGTGAAGGCACCTCGGTCGCGGTGCGCGGCCTGGGCAAGGACTTCACGCAGATCACGCTGAACGGCGCGCCGGTCGAGACCGCCTCGGACAGCAACATCGACAGCGTCAGCTCGGGCCGCGGCCTGGACCTGGTGCTGTTCCCGACGGAATTGTTCCACCAGCTCACGGTGAGCAAGACGCCCGTGGCCAGCCAGATCGAGGGCGCGGTTGCCGCGAACATCGACCTGCGCATCGCGCGGCCGTTCGACAACAAGGGCTTGCACATCAACTACACCGCCAAGGGCAACTACCAGGAAGCCAGCGGCGAGTGGAGCCCACGTCTCGGCCTGTACGCCAGCAATAGCTGGGAGACCGGCATGGGCGAGTTCGGCATTCTCGGCGGCGTCGCGTATTCCGATCGCAAATACCGCTCTGACGGCTTCAACACCATTGGATTCACCACGGTCGCCGTGCCGGGCTGCCCGACCACGCAGGCGGGTTGCAATACCCGCAACCAGGCGACGGGTGGCTACGGTAACGCCAGTCAGCAGTGGCCGGCGACGGTTCCGGCCGGCTACAACTTCGGCGCCAACGGCGCGACGGCGGGCGCTCCGCTCACGGTGTGCGGACCGGGCAGCACGGCCGGTGGCACCTCGGGCCTGTCATGCAACGACCTCAGCTTCGCGATCTGGCCGCGCCTGGCGCGCCCCGATTCGCTGGTGGGCGATCGCGAAACGCAGTCGGCCATTCTCTCGATGCAATGGGCGCCGTCGGATTCGCTGTCGTTCTACTGGGACAATCTCTGGTCCAAGGCCAACCACGCCTACGAGCGCAACGACCTGAACCTCGCCATCCGCAGCACCAACACCAACGTGCCGGTGAACGTGACGCTGGATTCCGATCATGTCGTCACCCACGCAACCATCGCGAACCCGCAGTGGCTGAACGAAAACCGGCCGTACAAGGAGGACACGGACTTCATCAATTCCATCGCCGGCATGGAATGGAAGATCGGCGAGAAATTCAGTCTCGACACCTCGTTCAACTACAACCACAGCAACTGGTTCCGCTCGACCAATACCTACCTGTTCAACTCGATCACCAACACCGGCATCACCGCGGACATCGATGCCGGTGGTGACGGCGTCATCAAGGTCACGCCCAGCCGTGACCTGAACGACGTCAGCTTCTGGACCTGGAATGCGCTGCGCATCCAGCCGGTGCAGCGCGAGATCTGGCAGAAGGGCGGCCGCGTGAGCGGTGAGTACGCTTTCGCCGATGCCTTCAAGCTGTCGGCGGGCTACAGCGAGGACAAGTTCCACCGCGAAATCACCAACTGGGACGTCACCAGCTGTGCCACCGACGGCGGCAACGCCACCAGCGCCGCCGGCCGGCAATGCACCGCCGCCTTGCAGGCGGCCGGCATCCAGAATGCCAAGCTGGCGATTCCGAACGCGAATCTCGGCCAGTATCTACAGCCGTGGACCCACGGCACGCTGTACAACACCTCCGATTTCAACGTCGGTGTGAACAACGGCTGGGCGCTACCTAACTACCGGATGCTGGATCCGGCGACCAACATCGACTACTTCGAGAACGACCTGGCCGTCGGGCTGGTGGGTGGCGAGGACGTGGCGGGCTACAACCCGCGCGTCATCGACGAAGACACCACCGGCGCCTTCCTCGAGGCCAACGGCAAGTTCGACCTGCTGAATGGCCTGCGCTACAACCTCGGCGTCCGCCACATCGAGACCGACCAGATAGTCACGGGCTACGTGACCGTGAACACCCCGGGCGGCGCGGTGCGCCAGCGGCAGGTCAACACTGCCAACTACGACAAGAACCTGCCGGCGACCAACATCGCGCTCGACATGGGGCATGGCCTGGTGGCGCGCACCGCGTACTCGAAGACCATGACGCGACCGGCACCTGGCGACCTGGCACCCAACGAGGCCCTGAGCGTGACTGGCGACGTGCTCACGCGCGGCAACCCGGCGCTCTCGCCGTACTTTTCCGACAACTACGACCTCGGCCTCGAGTGGTACTTCGGTGACTCGGGTCTTGGCGTGATCGCGGTCAACGGCTGGCAGAAGAAGATCGAGGGTTACACCTCCATCGTCAGTACGCCGACGCCGTTCGGCCAGCTCGGCATCGATTTTTCGACGTTGCCGATCGCGACCCAGTCGGGATTGCAGAGCACGGCCAATGCGCAATGCACCTGCACCACCGGAAATCCCAACAACGCGCTAGTGCGCGTCGACCAGCGGCAGAACACCAGCGAAGAAATCACCTTGAAGGGTTACGAGGTCACCTACGTGCAGCCCCTGGACGTGTTGCTCAAGGGCGCCGGCTTCACGCTGAACTACACGCACATCAACCAGGAGTCGTCGGGTGGTCTGCCGGGGGCGCCGTCCAGCGCGGTCACGGGACTCTCGCCGTACACCTACAACTTCACGGCCTTCTACGAGAACTACGGCTTTTCGGGCCGCGTGGTGTACTCGGTGCGTGATGCCTACGTGGACTTCCTGGGCAACAACGAGAACGGCATCCAGGGCGACAACTTTGCCCAGAAGCGCAAGTACCTGGACGCCTCGTTCAGCTACCAGCTCCCCATGGAAACCAAGTTGTCGATCAGCCTCGAGCTGCAGAACATCCTGAACGAGCAACTGCTGACGTACTTCCGGGACGATCCGCTGACCCCGCGCGCCTCGTTCGCACCGGGCCGCCAGGTCCTGCTGGGCGTCACCGGCTCGTTCTAGCGAGCATCGACAGCGGCGATCCACCGGGAGGCAACGGAAGTTGCCTCCCTTTTTTTGCTCGATGCATTCAGCGCGATTGCGCCTGCAGCCAGTCGTACAGGTCCTGGCCTTCGTACACGCGCACCCAGGTGAAGTGGCCCAGGTCTTCGTGGTTGGTGAAGCGCGCCGCGGAATGACCCAGTGCTGCCAGGCGGTTCAGCAGCGGATAGTAGAAGCGCACCGGCACCACCGGGTCGCGTCCACCTGCGAAGGCCCACAGCGGTAGTTTGGCTTGCGCCAGCGGCGCGGCCAGATCAGGGTGACCGTAGCCGGATATCGGCGCCAGCGCGGAGAATTTTTCCGGACGCCGTGCCGCCAGGTACCAGGCGCCGAAGGCGCCGGAGCTGAGGCCGGTCAGGCACACGCGCCGCGCGTCGCCGCGGAAGTGGGCGACCGTGGAGTCGACCATCTCGATCAATTCGGCTTCCAGTTCCGACCAGCCATCGGCCTCGCCCGCGGGACCATTGGGCAGGCGCTCGTCGGCGGCCTTGCCCTGCATGGGCTCGTCGAGGCGGAACGCGGCGGCGTCGGGCCGCGGATTGACGCCGTGTGCCTGCCGCCTGGGAATCTGGTCCGGCGTCCGGTTCCTGATGTAGTCGACGTCGGCCATGCCGAACTTCGGCAGTTGCGGCGAGATGATGACGAAGGGCAGGTCACGCTTCTGGCACCACGCCTCGAACAGCGGCCCATGGATCAGCACGTAGTCGAGTTCGCCACGCGCGTCGCCGCGCTCGCCGTCGCCGTGCAGGAACAGCATCACCGGCCAGTCCCGGCGCTGCGCATGGCCGGGCGGTAGATAGACAAAGTAATCGCGCGGCTCGCCGGTGCGCGTGCTCAGGTAGCTGACGCGCCGCAGCTGGGCGCCGGACGGCGCGCGGGCGACTGCCGGCGCGGCGCCGCCGACCAGGGATCCGGCGACGCCCGCGGCCAGCGGCAGCAACTCGCGCCGCTTCATCGAATGACCCGCGCTCCCTTGCCCTTCATGACGGCCTCGACTTCCTTGACGTTGACCATCGAGGTGTCGCCCGGCGTGGTCATCGCGAGTGCGCCGTGCGCCGCGCCATATTCGACCGCCGCCTGCGGCCCCTTGCCCTCGAGGAAACCGTAGGCGAGCCCCGAGGCGAAGCCGTCGCCACCGCCCACGCGGTCGTAGATTTCGAGGTCCTCGCGCATCATCGACTGGTAGAAGCTGCCGCCGGCGTACAGGATCGCCGACCAGTCGTTGAAGCTGGCCGTCTTCGCGTTGCGCAGCGTAGTGGCCGCCACCTTGAAATTCGGGAACTGCTTCACCGCGGTCTGGATCATCTTCTTGAAATTGGCCGGGTCGATCGCCGAGATGTGCTCATCGAGCCCTTCCACCTCGAAGCCGAGGCAGGCGGTGAAGTCCTCCTCGTTGCCGATCATCACGTCGACGTACCTGGCGATGTTGCGGTTGATCTTCTGCGCGCCTTCCTTGCCACCCTGGCTCTTCCACAACGACGCCCGATAGTTGAGGTCGTAGGAGACGATCGTGCCGTATTTTCTGGCTACCTCGACCGCCTCGATCACCGCCTCGGCCGTATTCGGCGCCAGCGCGGCGAAGATGCCGCCGGTGTGGAACCAGCGCACGCCTTCTTCGCCGAACAGCTTTTCCCAGTTCACCTCGCCGGGCCTGATCTGCGACGCCGCGGAATGACCGCGATCCGAGCAGCCGAGCGCCGCGCGGATCCCGAAACCTTTCTCGGTGAAGTTGAGGCCGACGCGCGTGTTGCGGCCGAGCCCGTCGAACTCACGCCAGATGATCTTCGACACGTCGACGCCGCCCTGCATCATCAGGTCTTCGACCAGCCAGCCCAGGTCGTTGACCGGCAGCGCCGTGACCGCGGTGGCGCGCTTGCCCCAGCATTTGCGCATGGCACGTGCCACGTTGTACTCGCCGCCGCCTTCCCAAACCTGGAAGCTGCGCGCATTGCGCACGCGGCCGAAGCCAGGATCGAAGCGCAGCATCACCTCGCCGAAGGAGGCGCAGTCCCAGCGGGTTTCCGCCGCGGTACGGATCTTGAGAACGGTGTCAGTCATGTCGGTTACTTGCCGCGGATGGTCTTGATGAGCTTCACGGTGTCGCGCACGCGCGCTTCGATGCCGGCGTAGTCGGCCTTGGCCAGCAATTCCTTGGTGATGAGGTTGCTGCCGATGCCACAGGCGACGATGCCGGCGCCATACCACTTGCGCAGCGACTCCTCGGTGGGCTCGACGCCTCCGGTGGGCATGATGCGCGTCCAGGGCATGGGGCCGAGCACGTTCTTCACGAACTCCGGCCCGCCCACCGAACTACCCGGGAACACCTTCACGATTTCGCAGCCGAGCTCGTGCGCGTAGGAGATTTCGCTGGCCGAGCCGCAGCCCGGCGAATAGGGAATGCAACGGCGATTGCACACCTTGGCGACATCCGCGTTGAGAATGGGGCCGACGACGAACTTCGCGCCATTGGCGATGTAGATGCCCGCCGTGGGCGCATCGACGATGGAGCCGACGCCCATGATCACGCTCGGATCGGCATGATCGAAATGCCGCGCCACCTCGAAGAACACGTGGCTGGCGAAATCGCCGCGGTTGGTGAACTCGATGCACTTGGCGCCGCCGTTGGCGCAGGCCTGGATGACCTTCTTACAGACCTCGACATCGGGGTGGTAGAACACCGGGATCACTCCCTGGTCCATCATCGCCGCGAGCACGCTCATCCGATCCTTGTTCATCTGAATTCTCCGGGAAATTTCATGGCCACCAGGCGGGTCTCGCGGCGGGTGCGGCATTTTCAGGGAGCGGGCTGCTTCGCCGCAATCGCATCCGGCGCGGTGGGTGCCGGAGCCCGCGCGCGGCCGTGCGGGGGCGAGTTAAGGTAACCGGTGTCATCACCGGCCGTCCAGTCGCCACAACCCGGACTCCGGCGGGAGGTTCCAGGCGCCGCGCCCGCTCGAAGCAGCAGTGGCGCGAAACGCTGATAGCGCTTTCGTGGAGACATTCCCCGAGAGTTTTCCAGCAAAGTGTGCGCGGTTCGATGGGGCCCATCGGGGGTGCCGGGCACACTTATTAATGGCCCAGAACGACGCGTGACGCACATCACGTTATGACGCGCACCACCACCAGCAGCACGGAAACGAAAACCAGGATCCGGCAATCGCCGCTGCCCGTCATCGGGGCGGTGGTGGCCATCATCCTGGTGGTGTTCTATGGCTGGTCGCAGCGCGGCTGGCTGGTGAACGTCGCCGACATCGAGTCGCGCGACGTCGACATGCAGAGCCGCCAGCTGGAACGCGGCTTCGAGACCGAGCTCGCCGACCTGCATGCCGCGCTCGGGGACTACGCGATCTCCAACGAGACCGCCGAGTTCGTGCGTGGCAACCGGCCCAACTACTTCAACCAGTCGCTGAACCCGGCCGCGCTGGTGCGGCTCGACGTCGACACCTACCTGGTGGTCGATCGCAATCTGGAAACCCGCGCCTCGCTGGCCATCGATCCCACCGCGGCCGAGCAGTACGAGATTCCGCCCGATCCGGATCTGCTGGCGGCGCTCAAGCAGGGCGTGACCTCGGGGCAGCTCGGTTCCATGAACGACAGCGTGCGCGGCATCGTGCAGCGTGCGCGCGGGCCCGCGTTGTTCGCGGTGCGTCCCATCTTCGACGGATCCGGCACGGGCCAGCCGCAGGGCTGGATCGCCTTTGCCCGTGCGTTCACTCCCAGCGTGGTGGAGCGCATGGGCCGCTTTTCTCCCTGGCCGGTGACCGGCTATCCGGTGAATAGCCTGGATCGAGCCGGCGTGCCGGCCGACGTGCGCGACTGGGTGAAGCGTTCGCCGCTGACCGCCAACAAACTCACGCGCGTCGCCGGACGTTCGCATCTCAACGGCTATCTCATCCTGCGCGACCAGGTGGGTGCGCCGGTGTGGCTGGTGCAGCTGGAGCTGCCGCGCAGCGCGTTCGCGCAAGCCACGCGCACCACGCTGTACCAGACCATCCTGTTGGGGCTGCTGGTCGGCGGCTTCACCATCGTCGCCATGCTGCTGGTGGCGCGGTCCCGCCGTCTGAATGCCGACCGGCTGTCGCTGGAGTCGCGCTATCGCGCCATCATCGAACAGGCGCAGGACGGATTGCTGGTGGCCGATGCGCGTACCGGCGAAATCGTCGACGCCAATCCCGCCGTGCAGGAGCAGCTCGGCTTCACGCTCGAGGAGCTGCGCGGTCGCTCGGTGTTGTCGGTGCTGCGCGGCGCGAACGATTCCCAGGACCCGGTGATCGCCACGCTGGCGCGCGTCGAGCCGAGCCGCGGCGTCGAGCTCGTACAGTGGCTCAAGGACGGCCGGCAGATCGACGTAGAAGTGAGCTGCGTGCCGATCGAATCGCGCGACCGGCGCCTGGTCTCGTACCTGATGCGCGACCTGTCGGAGCGAAAGAAGGCGCAGAGCCAGTTGCTCGCCAATCAGCAACGTCTCGACAAGCTCGCCAACCACGATCACCTGACCGGCCTGCCGAACCGCCTGTTCCTGCAGGCACATCTGCCCGAGGCCATCGCACGCTGCCAGGAGTCCGGCCAGATCCTCGCGGTGCTGTTCCTGGATCTCGACCGCTTCAAGCACATCAACGACTCGCGCGGCCACGAGGTCGGCGACAAGCTGCTGCAGGAGATCGCCAAGCGGGTGCGCGCCGCGGTGCGCCCCGCGGATATCGTGGTCCGCATGGGTGGCGACGAATTCGTGGTGGTGCTGCATCGCGTGACTTCCACCGACGAAGTCGCCGGCGCGGCCACGCGCATCAACGAAGTGCTGTCGGCGCCGGTGATGATCGACGGCCGCGCGCTGGTGGCCACGGTGTCGATCGGCGTGAGCCTGTTCCCGCGCGACGGCGCCACCATGGGCGAGCTGCTGAAGCATTCCGACACCGCCATGTACCAGGCCAAGGACCTGGGCCGGAACAACTACCAGGTGTTCAGCCCGCAGATGGACCGCAGTCTCAAGGAGCGCGTGGCCATCGAATCGAGCTTGCGCGCCGGACTCAAGCTGCAGCAGTTCGACGTCCACTACCAGCCCATCATCGACATCCACTCGCGCCGCGTGGCCGGACTCGAAGCGTTGCTGCGCTGGAAACATCCCGCGCAGGGTTACGTGTCGCCGGAGCGGTTCATCGAGGTGGCCGAGGAGACCGGTCTCATCATTCCGATCGGCCAATTCGTGCTCGATCGCGTGGGCCGCGACATCACCAACTGGCGCGAACAGGGCGCGCACCTGGTGCCGGTCAGCATGAACGTGTCGGCGGTGCAGCTGGAGCGCACGAAATTGCGCGAGTTGATGCAGCAGGCCATGGAGCGTTTCCGCATCGGCCCGCAGCTGCTGGCGCTCGAGCTCACCGAGGGATCGCTGTTCGAGACGCGCACCGGCGAATTCCGCGAGGATGCCCTGGCGTCCTTGCGCGATCTCGGCGTCAAGATCGCCATCGACGACTTCGGTACCGGCTATTCCTCGTTGTCCTACCTGAAGCGCTGGCGCGTCGACTCGCTCAAGATCGACCGCAGCTTTGTGCGCGACATCGCCACCGATCCTTCCGACCACGCCATCGTCAGCGCCATCGTGGCCATGGCGCGCAGCCTCAACATCCAGGTGGTGGCGGAGGGCATCGAGACCTGGCAGCAGCTGGAGATCCTGCGCAACATGGGTTGCAGCCTGGCGCAGGGCTTCCTGTTCGCCAAGCCGTGCAATGCCGCCGACGCGTTGCGCTACCTGCGCGTCGAGCCGCTCGACCTGCTCGACAACGACTGGCAGCCGAACCCTCTCGCCGAGACGGGCTGATCCAATCTAACTAGTTGACCCGCGCAGTCTCCGATGGTCGAACGACCAGGGATCGGGGCCCGAAAAATACAGGGCAGCGATGGCTGCGAGATATAGCAGGTCGCACTCCACGCCGGGCTTGCCGAATTGCAGGCCCTGCGCCGTGACGGCCAGGAATTTGATCGAGCTGAACCCGAACTGCCAGTGCACCTTGACGATGGCCACCAGCAGCACGATGACCATCGGCACCGTCATCAACGAGACGAACGCGCCGAAAAACACGGCCGCACCCGCGACGACCTCGATGATGACCGTGCACCAGGCCATGAAGTCGGGCGCCGGGATGTCGAGGCCGGCCAAAGCCGCCGCGAACACCCCGACGCCCCGTCCGAGCTTCAGGAAGCCGTGCACCATGAACCCGCCACCGACGATGAGTCGCAGGGGAAGAGCGGCCCAGCGCGCCAGCGCGGCGCGGGTGGATGGTGACGGTGACATCAGTTGGCCGCGATGCCGTTGAGACCGGCGGCGGCGGGCAGCCCGCCCACCGTGCCGAGATTCACCAGCGAGCCATCGCGAACGATCGAGAACACGCCCACGGCGCCGGTACCGGCGTTGAGCGAATAAAGGAATCGTCCGTCCGCGCTGATGGTGATGTCGAGGTTCGCCGACCCCGCCGGATTCACGCCGACGATGGTGCTGCCGATGGGCCGCAAGCCGCCGCCCGCGCCGATTTCAAAACCCGCGATCGAGTTGGTGCCGGCATTCGACATGTAGACGAACCGCCCGTCGGGCGTCACCACGTTCCAGCAGTTGGCCGCACCCAGCGTAGGCAGACCCACGCTCACGGGCACCAGCTTGCCGTCGGGCGAGATCGTGTACGACGAGGCGGCGGACGTCGCTCCGCCCGTGCCGGTCTCGGAGACGATCACCGTGCCATTCGGCGCGACGACCGCTGAGAATGCGCCCGGGCCTGCGCTCGCGTTCACGGTGATCGCCGAGAGCCGGCCATCCGCCTGCACGCGGAACACGTCGATGCTGTTGGCGGCTCGCTCGGTGACGACCAGGAAACGGCCGTCCGGCGAAAATGCCAGCGACGCGGAGTTCGTGAAGTTGCCGCTCAGGAAGCGCTGCGAGTCGGAAATGCGCGCCAGCCTTCCGTCGAATACGCGGAAGCCGACCACGCTGCTGCTGCCCGCGGTATTGAGCACGTAGACGATCTTCCCGTGCTGTGCGACCGCGTTGGGTTCGCTGCCGCCGGAATTCTCGCGGTCGACCAGCGCCAGCCGCGTTCCGAACACGCGGAACACCGATACGGTGCCGCTTCCCGCATTGGCCGCGAACAACAGCGAGCCATCGTCACTCAGGGTTAGCGAACCCTGTGACCCCAGTGGATCGACCGTGCCGCCGCTGCCGCGGCCGCCGGTTTCATACCGGTGCGGACTCTGCAGAGTTCCGACGGGCGTGCGTTCGTATGCGACGACCGCGTTTTCATCCGCGTCGTTCGTCATGACGAACACCGCGTGTTGTGCATTGCCGAAGCGGTCGACGTCGTTTGACGCCTGCGCGCCTTGTGCGAGCGCGATGGCGATCGCACCGAGCAGCAGCGTCTTGCCTGAATGATTCATACCTGGCCTCTCGTTGGTGAAGGATTCGCCAGTACCGTCGTTGACGCCGGTCACGGCGTTACGCGAACAAAAAAAATGGGCGCGCTGAAACAAGCCGCCGGGTCGACCGGTCTGCTTACCGCTGTAACGAAACGCCCGTCGCGAGCGATGGGCTGAGAAGGACCTTGGACACCGCAAATAGCGAGTGGCATTGGACGATGCTCATGGAGCAGTCGCTCGAAGGCGATCGCTCGGCCTACCATCGCCTGCTGCTGTTGTTGACTCCCGCATTGCGGCGCGCGATCCGTACCCGCGCGCAAGCCGTGGGACTGGATGCCGAGGACGTCGTCCAGGAAGTGCTGCTCGCGTTGCACCTGAAACGGAACACCTGGGTTCGAGGCACGCCCGTCGCGCCGTGGGTCGCCGCGATTGCGCGCAACAAGCTGGTCGACGCACACCGGCGCCGCGGGCGCCGCCTGGAGATCTCCATCGACAACGTCGTGGACGTGCTGCGCAGCGACGCCGGAGACAACGACGAGCGATCGCACGATCTCGAGCGCGGTCTCGCCGGGCTGACGCCCCGCCAGCGCGACGTACTGCACGCGGTGTCACTCGAGGGTTACACGGCGCGGGAGGCCGCGTTGCGCCTGGACATGAGCGAGGGCGCGGTACGAGTCACGCTGCATCGCGCCTTGAAATCGCTCGCGACCCTGTTTCGGAAGGATCACCATGAAGACTGAAGCATTGATTCGCGCGCTGGCCCTGGATGCGGGCAGGCCGATCACGCCGGTCAGCCGGCTCGTGGCAACCGCCTTGTGTACCGGCGTTGCCGCTTCGCTGCTGTTGTTTGCGGTGCTGCTGCAACCCCGTCCCGACATCGCGGCGGCGCTGTTTTCCCCCGGGTTTTGCCTCAAGGTTGCGGCGGCGGCGTGTCTCGCGCTGACCGCCGCCGCCTTGCTGGGCGAGCTCGCGCGACCGCTGCCGCGCAACCGATCTCTGGGCATGCTGGCGCTCGCACCGCTGCTGCTGGCGGCAGGAGTGGTAGTCGAACTCGCCACGTTTTCCAGCGACACCTGGCATGCACGCCTGGTCGGCCGCAATGCGCTGCATTGCCTCGGCCTGGTTCCCTTGCTGGCGGCGGCGCCCGCGGTGTGCCTGTTCCTCGCGCTGCGCCGCGCGGCCCCGGCGCGGCCAGGACTGGCCGGCGCAGTGGTCGGCCTCTCGGCTGGAGGTATCGGAGCCATCCTCTACGCGCTCACCTGCCCGGACGACAGTCCGCTGTTCGTCGCCACCTGGTATTCATTGGCGATCGCCGTCGTCACCGGCGCCTGTTTCATGATGGCGCGCCGCTGGCTGCGCTGGTAACCGCGGCTGCGACCCGCATCGCGCAGGCGGCTATCTAGCGCCGAGATCCCTGCGCATGAGAACGCGTTGATCCGGTTGAGGCAGCCATCTCTTCTCCATGGTGTGTTCGGCCAGCATTTCCGGACCACAAGCCTGTTCGGGAACCACGACGAAGCC
>Ga0068871_100002243_pt1 | contig 13136 bp, 11 predicted proteins | sample KBSMisM72_FD_72750 | JGI IMG/M metagenome (GOLD analysis project Ga0068871, IMG submission 72750) | Miscanthus rhizosphere microbial communities from Kellogg Biological Station, Michigan, USA - KBS Miscanthus M7-2 | ecosystem: Host-associated > Plants > Roots > Rhizosphere > Soil ... | reverse complement strand
CGGCTAAAGCCGGACACTACTTGGTATTCCGCTTGTCGACGACGACAACGCCGCCTTTAATCGTCACCTTCGTCTTCAGCCAGTTCCAGTAGCCCTCGAGCGGGTTGCCGTCGAGGAGGACGATGTCGGCGATCTTGCCGGACTCCAGTGTCCCGAGCTGATCGCTCATCTGGATGTACGCCGCGGTATTCGGCCCCATCAGTTTCACGATGTCCTGCATCGAAAACATCATGTTGTAGGTCTTCAACTCGTGCTCGAGGCCGGCGAGCGCGTCGTACGTCGAGTCGGTGCAGTAGCCGAGCGCCGCGCCGGCGTCCCACAGCGTGCGTGAGTTGACGGTGGTATAGCCGATCTCCTGGCCGACAGGCACGCCGTCGAGCAGGTCGGCGCCGACGATCGACGCGGGCCACGGCTTGCCGTCGCGGAAGCGCGGGTTGTTGTCGTGTTCGAAGACCCCGAAGATCGGCGCGCCGAATCCGATTGTCCCGAGGATGTGCGTGCCGGTCGCGGCGAGCTTCAGCGCGTCTGCATGGGTGACCCAACTCTTATTCGGTACGTGCACCAGACGGCGAACGCCCGCGTCGACAGCAGCCATCATCGCCACCGAGCTGACAGCGTGCACCTGCACGGTGACGCCGGCCTTCTTTGCCTCGTCGACGATCGCTTTGAGCGTTTCGATTTCCTGCGGGCTCGGTCCGGGCTCCGGTGTCAGCGCAATCTCTCCGGTGTACTTGACGCCCAACTCCGCCATCTTCCGAATCTGTTCTCGCGCCATCTCGGGCGTGTTGTTCGCGAGCCGAATCTGGCCGGACGGAATGATTCGCGGGCCGTTGATGACGCCCTTCTCGATGTGATCGCGGAGGGTGATGTTGCCGTCGGCGGGACCTCCGCCGGACAGAATCGTCGTGTAGCCCGCCTCGAGTTGCGCCTGCATCTGCGCCTTTTCGTTCGGACCGGTGTTGATGTGCCGGTGCGCGTCGATGAAGCCAGGCATCGCCGTCATCCCTTTGGCGTCGATCGTCGTGCCCGCAGGCGACGACGGCGCGCCCGCGGCCGCTGCCACGATCTTCCCACCGCGAACGACGATCGACCCGCGCTCGATGACCGTGCCGTTCGGCCCGATGATGCGCGCGTTGGTGATGGTCAGGTCCTGAGCGGCCACGCGCACAGCGGCGGAAAGGGTGAGAACGAGCAGCGCGGCGAGATGTTTTTTCATGCGCACAGTGTATACTCGCGCCCGGCGTGAAGGACGCCTCCGAGTCTGCGGGAAGGGCATAGCCCACCACATGAAGGAGGCGCATGCGTCCAAATCTCGAACATCTTCGCAAGCAAGCCAAAACGCTCCTGTCCGATCTGCGCGCGGGCGACGTCGCCGCCGCGAATACGTTCATCGAACACTTGCCGGCAGCGCACGCGATGACGCCGGCCGACGTGCGGCGCGCCGGCTTCCGGCTCGCGGACGCGCAGTCGGCCACTGCGCATAAGTCTGGCTTCGGCACCTGGCCCGGGCTCGCGCGTCACGTCGAGCAGTTGCGCGCGCTCGAGGGCGAGTGGACGTTCGAGTCTCTCGAGATCGACGGCCAGCCCGTGCCGACTGCGATCTCAGGCAACTCGACGCTGCTCATCGACGGCGATCTCTTCCGCATGGAATCGCCTGAAGCGACCTACGAAGGCATCTTCAACATCGACGTCGAGCAGACCCCGCCTCACATCGACATCGAGTTCGTCGAGGGGCCGGAAGCAGGCGAGTGGTCGTACGGCATCTACGCGCTCGACGGCGACACGCTGACGTTGTGCCTGGGCCTGGCCGGTTCGTCGCGCCCGGCGACGTTTGCGACGTCGCCGAGGTCAGGCCACGCCTTCGAGCGGTTCAGGCGCATCTCTCGCGCGCGTCCAGCCGCTGTGACCGGTGGAAAGCGATCGACGCCTAAGTCAAAGCCGCCCGCCATCTCGGTTGATGAATCGGCGTTTGCGCCGGCGATGACGGCGCTGCTCGAGCGCCTTCAAGGCGAGTGGAACCCAACGGCGCTCGTGACGGACGGCAAGCCAATGGAGCCGCAGTGGCTCGCGTTCGGCACGCGCACGCAGATCGGCAACGAGACGAAAGTGGTGTTCGGCGGCCAGACGATGCTGCACGCGCGCATGAGGATCGACGAGAAGACCTCGCCACTCGCGATCGACTACTTGCACATCGGCAAACGCGCGCAGACGCTGTCGCTCGGCATCATGGAGCTGGACGGCGACGAGTGGTGGGTGTGCACGGCGCCGCCCGGCACGCCGCGCCCGAAGGATTTCTCGTGCGCCGCCGGCAGCGGTCACACGTTCAGCCGCTGGAAGCGGAAGTCGACTACTTGAAGACGGCGAACAGGCTGTCGAAGTCGTACGTCACGCCGACCTGCGCGCGCCAGAACGCTTTGTCGATCAATTCGGATCGGTTCGCGAACGTCACCGAAACCGGAATCTTCACGCCGCTTCCTGGCGGCGTGAACGTCAGCCTCGCCTGCCCCAGCGCGATGTTGCCGGTGGTGGTGAACACGGTGCTGGCGTTCGGCGACAACCCGACGAACGCGACGCCGGGCACTGGATTGGTCGGGTCCACGTTCAGGACGGCGGGCGAGTGCTGGTATTGGTAATAGCCCGCCAGGGTGAAGACGAGCGGGCCGGTGATCGCGGAGTCTCCGAGGGACTGATCGAGTTCCGCGGCGACCTGCGCATCGCGCAGCCGGGCGACCCCCGCCGCGGCAATAGACTTGGGATTGTCGTACAGCGTGACGGCGCCGTTCAGCACGAGCTTTGTTCGCTCGGCAAGCGGGATGTCGGCAATCAACCGCAGGTCCGTGGTGACGGGCTGTCCCACCGGACGGTTGTTCGCATATTCAAATGAGACGACGGTGGTGTTCAGCGAGTCGAGCAGCTCATCCTGCGCCAGAAAGAATCGGCTGTATGCCGCGATGGCGGCATCCGCTTGCGCCTGCACCGCCGCGCGGTCTGTCGTCAGCGTCAGCAAATCGCGGAGGGCGTTTGTGAGCGCGTCGACAACCTGCTGGCGATCGCGCGTCGCCCCCGCAGCCCGCAGCCGCGCCAGATGCGTGGTGCGCCACTGATCAAACCCGGCTTCCATCGTCAGGCTGTCGTAGAACGTGCCGGCAGCGGCCAGCAGGTCGGCGCTGCTGCGGTCGATGGCGGCAGGGATCAGCGACTTCCACTTCTCGACAAACGCCTTCGACGTGATGTCCCGCCGGTTCCATAACTCAATCCGGCCGGAGACCGCCGAGATGTCGTTTCGATTCGCTGTAAACGTCACTGGTTGTGTCGTGCCAGCGGACGCCGCGCCTGAAGCGATCGCCGTCGTCTGCGTTTCGCGAGCCATGTCGAACGACACGCCGAGCGATACGCGACGCAGGATGCTCAGCATCGATCCGGGCGCGCAGAAGTCGTTGCGCGCTTCAGCGCCGACGCAATACGGAAAGATGTCGTGCTTGACGAGCGCCGAGGGGACGCCGGCGAGGTTGCCGCGAATCGTGACCACCTGCCCGTTGACCGCCTGCGTGATGGCGCCGTATTCCGCAGCGACAGAGAGGACCTTCGCGGCCGGACCTTGCGAGACGACGCTCGTCGTGCCTGACGACGCGCCCGCCGTGCCCGACTGCTCGTCAGTGCGGGAGCCTTCGAACTTCTTCACGAAGTCGCTGAAGGCAAAACGATTCGCACGGTCCGCATTGGCGACGAAAATCGCGTAGCACCTGGCGCCGAGGCCCGGCGACAGCAGGATCACTGCAGGATCGTTGTTTGATGGAGTGACGACGGCACCGCCGCTGGCGACTAGAACGTCGATCTGACGCTTGAAAAACGTACATCCTTCGATTTGTGCGTAGGCGGGCGCTGCGGCGAGCAGCGCGAACGACATCAATGACAGGGCGACGATGCGTCTCATGATCACTTTCCGATGATTTTGAACGCCTGGAACGGCTCGTCGCCGTTCAAGGAAATCAAGAACTGCGAGTCGGGCGGGGCATCTTCGCGAAGCTCGCCGACGCCGCTGGTCGACGCCGTGAACACGCACACGAGCTTCAGCGTCTTCGGGCCTGGCGCGATGTCGAAGGCGAGCTGCGAAACCGCCTGCCCGGCCGGCACGAGCTGCGCGCCCGCGTACTCCGCCTTCGCGATGAGCACCGCGCCGATGTGATCTCTCGTGACGAGGGTGACCTGCTGGTTCGAGGGCCCCTCGAAGTCAGACGTATCCGGGATCGATTTCAGTAAGCAGGGCATGGGCGAAGGTCTCCTTGGTTGCGCGCTATCATAAGCTCTTCCATGCCGCATCTCAGGTTGTATGTGCCCGAAGAGTGGCTTCGGGAAGACTTCCAACGCACCACCGGATTCGACGCCCGAAAGCTCCTCGATCGCCTCGTGCAAACCGTCGCCGGTCTTCGCATGGAGAACCCGGCGGCAGGCGCGGCGGAGAAAGAGGTGCCGATGATTAACCTGAGCAACCTCAAACACGCCATCGTGCCGCTCACGTATGCGCACGTCGCCGGCGATCCCGGCAAGCGATTTCTTCACGTGACCCTCGCGGCGGGCAACGACACACCCGGACGAACGGCGGCGGTCCGCGTCCGCGCCGCCAGAGTCCTCGGCGACGAAGTCGACAAGTTCGTCGGCGATCTGCCCGGCCTTGCCTCTGTCACCGTCCACGTGCAGGACATCGATCGCGATCGCGGGTACTCCACAACGGCTGAGCGAAGGAAAAAGCGCGAGAACACGTAGCCGATATGGCTGACTTTGAATATTTCGCGGGCCTCTGCGAGTATCTCGGCCCACTCCAATGTCAAAGTGGCTTCGTGCTGTCGTCCTCGCTGTTTGTGTGTGCGGCCTGTTCGCGATCGTCGAAGCCGTCTCGCCCGTTCAAACCGTCTTCGTCATCGTCCTCGAGAACACCAGCTGGTCGAGCCTCGTAAACAATCCGGCCGCTCCGTACATCAACAGCCTGTTGCCGCAGGCCTCACGTGCGGAGCGGTATTTCACGCCTCCCGGGCTTCATCCGAGCGCGCCCAATTACATGTGGATGGAAGGCGGGCGCGATTTTGGCTTCGCCGGCGGAAGCAGCTTCAGTCCCGCAGTGAACTCGCAAAACGCGACGAATCACTTCGTCTCGCAGCTTGCGAGCGCCGGCATCTCGTGGAAGTCGTATCAGGAAGGCATTGCCGCCGGACAGTGTCCGCTGGCCGACAGCGGACGGTACGCCGTTCGTCATAACCCGTTCGTCTTCTTCAACGACGTCACCGGCGGGCAGAACGTCAACTCGCCGTACTGCATTGCCCACGTGCGTCCGTATTCCGAATTCGTCAACGACCTCGCGCAGAACACCATCGCGCGCTACAACTTCATCAAGCCGGATTTGTGTCACGACATGCACGACTGCGGGATCGCCGCGGGCGACGCGTGGCTTGCCGCGGAACTGCCTCGTATTCTCGCGTCGCAGTCGTACCAGCAAGGCGGCGCGGTGTTCATCACGTGGGACGAAGGCGCCGGGTCGACGGAAGACGGTCCGCTCGGGATGATCGTGTTGTCGCCGGCGGCAAAGGGCAACGGCTACTCGAACACCATTGCCTACACGCATAGTTCCCTGCTTCTGACGCTGCAGGAAATCTTCGGCGTCGGTCCGCTGCTCGGCGATGCCGCGAACGCCACGGACCTCAGCGATCTGTTCGCGCGTTTTCCGGCCGTGACGCCGTCGACACCGTCGCCTGCCGACGCCGCAAGCGGCGTCGGCGCGAACGTCACCCTGAAATGGAGCAGCTCCGGCGGCGCGGACAGCGTGTACTTCGGCGCGTCAAATCCGCCGCCGCTTGTGGCGAGCGGAGTGGCGACGCGGACGTATTCGCCCCCGGCCTTGACGGCCGGCGTGCAGTACTACTGGCAAATTGTGTCCAACACACCAGCGGGCACGACGAGCAGCCCACTCTGGACATTCAACGCGGGGGCGACGACGCTGCCTGGCGGTTGGAGCCACGCCGACGTCGGGAGCGTCGGCGGGCCGGGCAGCGCGTCATTCGCGACGAACACGTTCACGCTGCGCTCGAGTGGCGCAGCCATCGGCGGCACTGCAGACGCTTTTCAGTACATGTCGCAGTTCTCCGGCGGCGACGGTGACATCGTCGCGCGTGTCACGAGTCTGCAGCCGGCGACCGGCAACGGACGCGTCGGGCTGATGCTGCGCGACGCGCTGGATTCGCAGTCACCGTACGTGATGCTCGCCGTTCGCACGGACGGCGTCCTCGAATTCAGCCGGCGTTCGACGGCCGGCGCCGGAAGCACCGCCAGCGAGGTTGCGTCGGCGACGCTGCCGGTCTGGCTTCGGCTCACGCGACGTGGAACCGGCATTTCAGCGGCTGCGTCCACCGACGGCTCGTCGTGGACGACGATCGCAAACGCCGTCGTCTCCACTGTCAACGGCCTGCCGCTGGCCGGCGTGGCGGCGACGAATGGCGGCGGAGTTGCTGCCGCCGCGACAGTCGATCGCGTCGCGCTCACGAACGCACTTCCTGCTGGCTGGACCTCGCAGGACATCGGCAGCGTCGGCGTTGCCGGAAGTGCGTCGAGCAGCGGAAGCGTCATCACAGTGCAAGCGGCCGGCGCCGACGTCTGGGGCAGCGCCGACTCGTTCAATTACACGAGCCAGCCCTTCAATGACGACGGCGTAATTGTCGCGCGCGTGACATCGCTTCAGAACACGAATCCGTTTGCCAAAGCCGGCGTGATGTTCCGTGATGCTCTGACACCGGGATCGATTGACGTCATCCTCGATGTGCGTCCCGGCGGCGCGGTGGAATTCATGACGCGGCAGGCCACAGGCGGAGCGACGACCTACGTGGCGGGAACGACACAAATCATTCCGGCCTGGCTGAAGCTGACGCGCAGCGGCGCGCTGTTCACGGGAGCGGTCTCGGCGGACGGTGTGACATGGAACACCTTCGGCAGCGTGACCGTCGCGTCGATGCGCAGCAACGCGAACGCCGGACTCGCCGTGACGAGCCACACGACCTCGACGCCGACGACGGCGACATTCGACAACGTGACGCTAAGCGCCGGTTCCGTGCCGAACACACCGGCATGGACGACCCAAGACATCGGGGCCGTCGGCATCGCCGGAACCGCAGCACGCGCCGGCAACACGATCGCCGTTCAGGCGGCAGGAGCCGACATCTGGGGATCCGCCGATTCGTTCAGCTTCACGAGCACGCCGGCGGCGGGAGACGGACAAATCGTCGTCCGCGTGGCGTCACTCGCGAACACGAACACGTTTGCCAAGGCCGGGGTCATGTGGCGCGACACGACGGCGTCGAACTCGGCACATGCGATCCTCGACGTGCGACCCGACGGAAGCATCGAGTTCATGACACGGTCGGCCGCTGGGGCACAGACGACGTTTCTGGCGGGCGGATTCCGGACGCTGCCCGCGTGGCTGCGCTTGACGCGAGGCGGCTCCACGTTCACTGGCGCCTTGTCGGCAGACGGTTCGTCATGGACGCCGATCGGGACGACGTCGCTGCCGCTCGGAGCCGGAGCTGCCGTCGGCGTCGCTGTCACCAGCCATAACACGTCGCAGTTGACGACGGCGATGTTCGACAACGTGACAGTCACCTTCGCGCCGGCGCTTCCACCGCCCTGGTCCGCTCAGGACATCGGCGTCGTCGGGCGCGCCGGAAGCGTCGCGTCGCCGTCCAGTGGCACGTTCACCGTGATGGCCGCGGGCGCCGACATTTGGGGCACGGGCGATTCGTTCAACTACACGAGTCAACCGGCGAATGGCGACGTCGCGATTGTCGCGCGCGTGACGGGTTTGCAGAACACCGACGCCCACGCGAAGACCGGCGTCATGTTTCGCGAGACGCTGACGCCGGGGTCGCCTCACGTCGTGCTCGATGTGCAGCCCGACGGCTCCGTCGAGTTCATGACCAGGCAGAGTGGCGGCGCTGCCACGAACTTCATCGCCGGCGCCGTCCAGACGATGCCGGGCTGGCTGCGGCTGGCGCGCAGCGGCTCGACGTTCACCGCGTCGGTGTCCGCCGACGGTATGACGTGGAGACCTGTCGGAAGCGTGTCGCTGTCGATGTCCACCAACGCGTACGCAGGATTGGCTGTGACGAGTCACTCGACGTCGACATTGACGACGGCGACGTTCGACGGAGTCTCCCTGAAGTAGGGCGACCCTTTCAGGGTCGCCGAACGGCTAATGCCCGCCGAAGACGGTGAAGCCGCGCTTGCGGAGGCTCTCCGCCAGCGCCGTTTCCATGAACTGCGCTTTCTTGTACGGCATCGGATTGAGGTGGGCGTAGAGCTTCGGCACCAGACGCTCGCCGAATTTCCGGACGACGCGCGCGGCCTTGATGCCGTTCTTGTGGTTCTCGAATCGCTGCTCGGGCGAGAGCCCGGTCATGCCGACGTAGTAGCCAGCCTTGCCGTCGCCTTTCGGATTTCGGAGATACACCACGTAGACGGAGTGATGTCCTGGAGGCGGCTTGCGCGCCATGGCCGCAATGATCCCATGACGTGCAAGCCGTCTTTCAGCGCGCCGGATTGTCGAACACGGCTGTCGTCGTGCGATTCGCGTCGTGGCTGGTCACGGCGAAGCCCGCGATCGGATCGGCCATCGGTACCGTGACCGAGCCGATCGTGCTGCCGTCGCTGGGAGCCGTGGTGAACACCGTGGCCGTGAACGTGGCGCCATCGCGCGTCAGCGAGAGGTACGCGGGAAAGATCACGTGCGCGCCGCCGAGGTAACTCGTCGCGCACTGACTGCAGAGCCGGGCCATGAACTCGACGCCGCCGTCCGGTTTCGCGTCGACCACGACGCTCGCTGCGCCTGCGTCCGCGCTGTCGCGGAACATGAGGCCGGCCTTTGCCATCGCGTTGCTGTTGTCGACGCTGATGATGCGATATGTCAGCGAGAAGTGATCCGGTAGAGCTTCCGGGAGCTGCACGAATTGAAACGCGTCGCCAGTGCCCCAGATGTCGCTGCCCGCGCCCTCGACGGTAAAGACGACGTCGTCGGCAAACGTGTCGAGCGCGGCATTTCCGATCGTCGAAACCGCTCCCACTTGCCGATTGCGCCATCCGTTGGGCAGCAGCGCGAGTCCGTCGACGTGCGCGGTGGTGGCGTGCATGGCGTCGTGACTCGTCACCGCAACGCCGGCCGTGTAGGTGTCGGGCAAGGTCACCGACACCTGCGGCCCGACGGCCGTCCATGTGGCGCCGTCCGTGGAAATCGATCCGGAAACGTTCGTGGCTCCATTCGCGGCGGTCGACCACGACAACTGCAGCCATACGGGCATCTGGGCAGTCGTGCCGCCGAGATACACCATCTCCGACGACGCGGTCGCTCTCGCCATGAGCTCCACTTGCCCGCCTGGCGTCACGTCGATGAGCGCCGCGGCCGCGCCCGGATCGAAACCGCTGCGAAGCATGACGCCGGCTTTCGCCATCGGGTGAGTGTTCTGAAGGTCGGTGATCCGCGCCACGAGGTGGAGGTTGTTGCCCGTGACGCTCCGCGACAGGTATTCGAAGCTGTCGGCCGTGCTCCAGATGTCGCTGCCGGCGCCAGCGATCGACCAGACGCCGTTCAGTTCCGACGCGCTGCCGTTCGTCACCGATCCGACCGGCTGGGAATCCCACCCGATTCGTTGAATACCGATGGTGAGGTTGTCGACGGTCGCCGTCGCCAGTTGCGCGTTGTCGTGGCTGGTCACGGCGACGCCGGCTTCGGGAGCGACCGGCAGATCGACGTTGGTGCTGCATAGCACCGTCCATTGCCTTCCGTCGGTCGACGTCGACGCGATCACGGTTCCGCTCGTCCAGCCAAGACGCAGCCACACCGGCCAACTCGACGTGGCGCCGTCGACGTATTGCATCGCGGCGCCTGCCGCCGCGCGCGTCATGAACTCGATGCCGCCGTCAGGTTTCACGTCGAGGATGGCCGTCGCCGCGTTCGCATCGACGCTCGCTCGCAGCATCACGCCCGCTTTTCCGAACGGGCTTGCCGCCTGCAGACTCGCAATGCGCGCGACGATGAAGCCGCTGCGATTCGCTGGACGATGTAGGAACTGGAATGCGTCGTTCGCTCCCCAGATGTCCGCGCCGCTTCCGCGAATCGTCCATGTGCCCGCGGAGTTCGCCGCGCTTCCGGCAAGCCCGACTGTGCCGACGTCGGTCGACGTCCACTGTTGTGCGTGAGCGACACCCGTGACCAACACAAACGTGCAAATGAGAACGACCCGACCCATGGGACCCTCTAGTTGTTAGGCGTGGCGTCACGGGAATCGTGACGCACGAGCACGAAGCACGCATCATGCCTATGGGTCGCCTCGCATGAGCTGCGTCGCCTTCGAGCCATCCTTAAATAGAGGTCCCGGCCCCAAAACACCACGCCACTTCCGCATGTGGTTGCCGGCGATTGCAATTTGGAAATGGGTGAAAACGATCAGTATTGCCGAGCCTCTGTTACTATGCTGGGCAACTCCCTTACAGAAACGACATGCTGACGCGCGTGCAGCTCGCCTTGTGTTTCGTTCTCGTGCTCGCCACGAGTGCCTGCCGATCGGGATCGTCGGCAAGCCCGAGCACGACGACAACGAACACGAGCACGGTGAAGCTCGCGGTCAACAGCAACAGCTATAACTTCCCGACGCCGCTTCTTGTTGGGAATGAGGCGCAGAGTCCGGCAATCCAAGTGTCGGCCACGGGCACCGGCTCGCTGACCGTCGCGAACATCACGACGTCGAACCCCACAGAATTCCCGCTGGTGAACGAGGCAAGCTGCATCGGCGCCGCGCTCACGAGCACAACGCCGGCGTGTCAGATCGCGGTTAAGTTCAAGCCGAGCGTTGCTGGTATCCGTGCGGCGCAGATCCTCATCATCGGCAGCGACGGGAGCAACCTGGCGATCGCCGTTTCCGGGACGGCCGTGGCGACGGGCTCAGGGGGGGCGGGCGGTGGTGGTGATACCGGCGGCGGTGGCGGCGGCACTGGTGGCGGCGGCGGTACTGGCGGCTCTGGCGGAACGTCGGGTGGATCGTTTCCACAGCCGCCCTGTGTGCCCAACAACACGCAGAACATCTCGTTGAAAATCATCAACACGACGGCGATCGTGATTCAGGTCACCGCGACTGGCCCAACGCCGTTGAGTGCGACGATCGATCCCGGACACCTGTCGGTGTTCCCGACGCTCGCCCCGGGCAACTACACGCTCGACGGAAGTGTGCTTGGCTCTTCGAACGCGCAGTTCACACCGAGCACGTGGACCGTTGTGGCTGGCTGCGACTATCTGATGCAAGTCGTCGCGAAGCCGCTCTAGTAGTCCGCTCCACACAAAAAACAAACTCACACCGAACGAAAGTCGCCGACGATTGGTTGGCCGGGCCGCCCAGGCGTCTCGGTTCTGCCTTTTTTTACCGGGCGGCGCTCCTTCATTACCTGAACGGCGATCGCGAAAAGGCGATCGGCCGTACCAACGACTGGCTCGCGGCGATCTCGACGCAGGATGTCGCGCAGCAAATCAAAGCGCGGGCGCAGTTGACCGCGCTGACTCGCCCCAACTGAGTTTACGGGGCGGTTCGCGGGAGGCCCTTCGTCGAGCTGCTGCTCGCGAAGGCCTTGACTTCGCTCTTGACGGCGTCTCCCGCTCTGACCGCGTCCGACGTTTCGCGGATGTCCGTCGTGTCGAAGCTGGCTCGAACCCAGAGATAAAACAGGTTGGTGTCGGTCCGGGCATGCGGATCGCGGAGGACTTCGAGCGCATGTTGGAGTTCATGTCCGATATCCGACATGACCTGCCAGTCTTCTTGCCTCGCGTCGACGAGCACACGCAGAAACCGAACGTCCCCCGCCGAGGTCACGATCGGGGGCAAACACGCACGCAGCTTGTGATTGCAGTCGCCCTCTTCGACATACACGATCCCGTCGGTCGCTTCGACGGCCCGCACGAGGCGACGGAACGTGGCCGATCGTACTTGCGCCTCGGCGATCATCGCGCGGATGTACGGATGACTGGAGCGAACCCGCGGGCCAAGAGGTGCGTCAGCACCAAACACGGCAACGAGGACGAGCGCCGCAATCGCACAGAACATCTACCAATATTCGAACGAGCCGGCAGAAAGTTCCCGTGCGCCGAGTTCTACTTCAACTTGTCCTGAATCTGTTTCAACTGCACCCTGATCGTATCGGGCACGTTCGGATTGCTCATGACATCCGCGAGCTCCTGGCTGACCGCCTGCTTCGCTCCGGTCAGCTGCGCGGTGAGTTTTGTCTTCGTTTGCTCGAGCTCGGCCTTCGCGGCGTCGGCGCCGCTGCCCTTGACCGTCGCCACCATGATTTCCACGAGGCGCTGAAGGATTTGGTTGACGGCTTCGGCGGAGTAGCCGCCGAGCAGAGCGATGAGGTTGGGACCGAATGTCTTGAGCGTACCGTCCGCGCTGAAGATCGGGATGCGGGCGAGAATCGCGCCGGCGATTACGCCCAGAAAAAACCGAATCATGTACACGCTGTTGTAGCGAGGGTCGAACGTCCGCAACTTGGCATACTCGTTCGCCGTGAATAATCCATAGAAAGCGGAGCCGAGCGCAGCGGCGCTGACCAGACCGAAAGACTGCCAGCCTTGCGCGATCGACGCACCGAGCGCGGCGAGGCTTATCAGCGCGGCGAGCACCATCCATCCGATCACGGGCGGCCGACGAAGAAACGCAAAATGACCTTGAATCGGTATCGTCGCCTCCAGCGACACCGGTGTCGCCGGCGCCACGGCTTTCACGAGAGCGCCGTGCAATTCAACGAGCATCGGAAGCGGCAACGACGACAGCGACACCTTGCCGTCGACGACGCGCGCGTCGTCGAGGATTGTGCCAACGTTGGGAGTGAGCGTCAGCCCTTCGTCGAGCGCGTACGCGAGCATCACGTTGATGTCTCTGACCAGTCGCCCGTTGATGGTGGACTCGCGGTTCCCTTCGGTGCTGGGTGAGAGGGGCTGCGGCAGCATCGGATCGACCGTCGCTTGGGTGACCATCGCTTGTTCTCCTCCGTTCTCGTGACGTGTAACGCGCAAAAGCGCGTGTTACGGGCTCACGACGGGCGACGTGTTTCGCGGG
>Ga0068871_100002234_pt1 | contig 13152 bp, 10 predicted proteins | sample KBSMisM72_FD_72750 | JGI IMG/M metagenome (GOLD analysis project Ga0068871, IMG submission 72750) | Miscanthus rhizosphere microbial communities from Kellogg Biological Station, Michigan, USA - KBS Miscanthus M7-2 | ecosystem: Host-associated > Plants > Roots > Rhizosphere > Soil ... | reverse complement strand
CCCCGCCAATGAAAAAGGCGCCCCGGAGCCTCTAGTTCTCCGGAGCGCCTGAGGGAATCACTCTGGGATTTGGAGTCCCGGAGTAACTCAAAACGCTTTAGTGAAGGGGCAGGATCGGCGGTTCGCCGTCGAGAGCCGGCCTGGATTTGGGAGCGTGCTTGAGGGTCTTGGGCTCGAGGCCATCCGCGTAGGCCGTCATGCCTGCCGCATCGACCGCTGCCGTCAACCACTGGGGTAGTTGTTCCATCTTCCCTTCCTTTCCTTCAGGCGTGCCCCCATGTTCCCTTCGTGGTGCTGCACGCCTCGTGTCAGGTGCAATGAATTCATGGTCCGCATGGCTTAGTCACCGGCAAGAGCAAAACATTTCCCGCACCTGTCTTAAAAACATGACCCAACCCCAAATCACCTATCGCGGAATGCCCCACTCGCCGGCGATGGATGCGCGGATCGTGGAGCTCGCCGCCCGGCTGGACGAGCTGCACCCCCGCATCTCCCGTTGCCACGTGGTGGTGGCCGAAAGCGACCAGCACAAGCACAAGGGCAATCTCTTCGAGGTGCACATCGACCTCCACATCCCCGGCCACGAGATCGTCGCCACCCATCAAGCCAGCCAGGATGCGTACGTCGCGATCACGGATGCCTTCGACGTTGCCACCCGGCAGCTCGAGGACACCATGCGGCGCGGGAGGGCATGACGACCATGAAGCCCGCCAAAGGACGACTCATCGCATTTCCGCGCGACGACGCGCCAGCCCACCAGCACGCGACGCGCCACAGGGAAGATGCGTACGTCTCGACACGGAAGCCCTCCGGGCCGACCGTCTGCCCCACGTGCAAAGCCGTGTTCATGGAGGGACGCTGGACATGGCAACGGCCGCCCTCCGACGCGGCGGAGATGAGCTGTCCCGCGTGCCAGCGCATCCGCGACGAATTCCCGGCGGGCTACGTCACCATCCGGGGTGAGTTCCTCAAGGAGCATCGCGACGAGATCATCGCGCTCATCACCTCCAAGGAGGACCGGGAAAAGGCCACGCATCCGCTGCAACGGATCATGGCGATCGAGGATGTGCGCGAAGGGTTGCAGGTGACGACGACCGATTCGCTCCTGGCACGCGGGATTGGCGAAGCGCTGCACGATGCGTACAAGGGCGATTTGAAGCTGCGGTATAGTCGCGACGAGAACCTGCTGCGGGCGGTGTGGAAGCGGTAGGTCTTTTGACCTGCCACTTCCTACTTGCTAAGAGCGCACCGAGGGTTCTTCCTTCTACTGGCGGTGGCGGCGCTGACGATCGGCGCCTTCACGCAGCAGGATGTCATCGCCACCCTCTCCGACGATAGCGCCAGCTACCTCACGCTCGCGCGCCTGGGACATTTCGCCGGGAATCTCTCCAACTATCCGCCGGCCTTTCCGCTGCTCCTGGCTCTCACCGGTGGCGCTTACGACTTTCGCATTGCCTACGCGCTGATCGCAGCCTGCGCGAGCGGCGCGCTCGTGGTGACATATTTTTTCGTGGCGCTCGAGCGTGGGCCGCGGGTCGCACTCGCGGTCGTCGTGCTTTTCCTCCTGACGCCCACGGCGTGGGTGACCCTGAAGGGCGTGATGAGCGAGGCGCCCTACCTGCTCGCGGCGATGGCGTGCCTGCTTTGCCATGAGAAGCGCGTCCATCCGCTGTGGTTTGGATTGCTTGTCGCTGTCGCGTATCTCACGCGCACGATCGGCCTCGCGCTCATCTTGGGATATGCCGTTCACCTCGCGATCCGTTCCTGGTCAGCACGGCGGCGTCCGCAGGCGCGGGAGTTCCTTGCCTTCGTGCCCGTCGTGGTCCTCGCCGCGCTTTGGTACCTGCTGAGGCCATACGCCGACACCGACATCTATCGGCGCCTGTCGTCATCCGTGAGCAGCTGGTGGGCGGGCGATTTCGCCGGCACTTTCGTCGCCGCGGTGCAATTCTTCTTCTACGGGTGGCTGCGGTCCTTCATGTCCGACCACTACGTTTCGCTCACGGCGCAGGTGGTGTTCGCGGTGGTGGGCCTGCTGTCCGTGGCCGGGCTCGCGATGCGCCTCGCGCGCAACCGGCTCGATGCGTGGTTCACGCTCTTCTCCCTGGGTGCGGTGTTCGTCTGGACATTTTCGGCGGACGCGTCGTCGCGCCTCATGTATCCGTTCGTGCCGCTGCTCATCTTCTATGCGATCGAAAGCGTCACGGCGGCGCTGGCGCGATGGGACGTCGCTCCCGCGCGCAGGATGCAGGCCGCTGCGCTCGCCGCAATCCTTCCCCTGCTGGTCTCGTTTCCCGCGCTGGCGCTCGTGATGCAGAAGGGGCTCGATCGAAGGGCCGTCATCGCCGGCTGCGGGTACGAATATCGCCACATCCGCGACTACTACACGATCCTCAACCAGGGCAGCGCCGAGGAGCTCGCGCGGCTGCAAGGCGCCATGTTGTGCGGATTGCAGGCGCTGCGCGTCGTGACCCCGGCCGACGCCGTTGTCGCGTGGATGCGCCCGGAGTACGTGGAGCTGGTGGGCGATCGCCGCGGATTCGCGTACTTGTACCGCTGGTCGCCGAAAGAGGCAGCCGCGCAGATGCGACGGGGAAACGTGAGCTACGTGCTCGATACGGATTTCTTCAAGAACGACCTGGAGGGAGGCCGGGGTCGCCCGATCGAGGGAATGCGGCTGGACGAGTACACCAAGCCCGTGTTCGTGACGGGCAACGGCGTTTTTGTCGTGAGGCAGGTCGAGCGCGCGGCGCTCGACCGGTTTCTCGCGGCTGACTGAGCGCGGCGGCTGTGATCCCCCATCGGCTTCGCGGACTCCTCTTCTTCATCGTCGCGGCGGCGCTCGCCATCGCGTTCGCATGGCAAGGCTCGATCGCCAGCTTCGGGGACGATAGCGCGAGCTATCTCACGCTCGCGCACTACTTCTCGCCTTCGGGCAGCGCGGTCGTGACGCAATGGGCCGGCTATCACTCGAATTTTCCGCCGCTGTTTCCGATGTTGCTCGCGCTCACCGGCGGCGCGCACGACCTGCATGTGGCCCATGTGCTGGTGGGGGTGTGCGCGGCGATCGGGACCGCGCTCTTCTATCGATACGCCGTGTTGGTGCAGGGTGAGCGCACCGGGCTCGTGGTCGCGGTTCTGTTCCTCTTCACGGCGACTGCATGGGTGAGCCTGAAGGGTGTCCTCAGCGAGTCGCTTTTCCTGCTCGTCTCCATGGCGGCGCTTCTGTTCCACGAGATGCGGATTGCTTCACGGCGGCCGGCGGCGTGGGAGTGGCTCGTCTTCGGCATATTGGTCGCATGCGTGGCGCTCACGCGCGCGATCGGAATCCTTTTTGTCGCTGCATATGTGATGCACCTGCTGGTTCGCTTCATGGGGAAGGAAAAGCCTTCGCGCGCCGCGCTGCTGCCGCTGGTACCCGTCGTCGCGCTCCTCGGTCTCTGGTATGTGCTGAGGCCACGCGCCCCGATCGACTACTACCAGTACGCGGTGTCGTGGGTGATCGGAGTGTGGCTCGAAAATCCCCTCGACACGCTCGTGGGCGCTTCCAGGATCTTCTTCGATGGGTGGATCCGTTCGTTCCTTGCCGACTCGGAAGCGACGGTGGCGGCGAAGGTCGTGTTCGCGGGCCTGGGTTTGCTCGCGATCGCGGGTGCGCTCATCCGCACGGCGCGCAACCAGCTCGACGGATGGTTCGCGATCCTCTCGCTGGCCGTTGTCTTCTCGTGGACGTTTTCCCCGGAGACGACGCGCCGCCTGCTGTATCCGTCGATCCCGCTCTTGATCCTGTTCGCCGCGCTCGCTGTTCGGCAGGCGCTCGGCGCCACCCAGCTCGCGGGACGCGGGCTTCTCCTCGCGCAAGTCGCTCTCACCGCGCTCCCGGTACTGCTATGCCTTCCCGCGATCCTCCTCATCAGGGAGAAAGCGCTCGACCACCGCGCGGTCATCGCCGGCTGTCCCCAGGCTTTTCGCGAGATGACGCCCTACTACACGACGCTGAACATCGAGGGCGCGGAAGGACTGGCACGGCTGGAAGTGATGATGCTCTGCGGCCTGCAGTCGCTGGACAAGGTGACCCCGCCCGGATCGGTGGTGATGTGGACGCGGCCGGAGTACGTGGCGCTCCTGGGGCACCGGCCGGCGGCTGCGTACCATTACGCCTGGTCGCCGCGCGATCTCGCCATGGAGATCAGGCGTTCGAAAGTGGACTACCTCGTCGTGTCGCTGCTGAACAAGAACGACCTCGAGGGCGGGTTGCCCAAGCCGCTGAAGGGAATGCAGGAAGAAGCGTACGCACAACCCGTCTTCGCTTCGACCGATAACGTCTTCGTCGTGAAGAAGATCGATCGCGCCGCGTTAGAGCGGTTCCTGGAGCAGTAGGGTCATTCCTGCGTAGGCAGGGATGACCGGCTAGTTCAACCGGTGGACGTGCTGCCCCAGCATCTCGGGCACCACGAGGACGCGTCCCTTCTCGGTCACGTGGAAGCGCTTGCGGTCTTCCTCGAGGTTCACGCCGATCACCATGCCTTCGGGGATGCGGCAGTGCTTGTCCACGATGCAGTTGCGCACGACCGCCGTGGGTCCGATCTCGGCGTTGGGCAGGATCACCGAATCCTCGATGGTGCAGTGGTTGTGCACTCGCACGTTCGTGAACAGCAGCGAGCGTCGAACCGTGGAACCGCTCACGATGCAGCCGCCCGAGACGATGGAATCCATGGCGGTGCCGCGGCAGCGGTCGTCGTCGAAGACGAACTTCGCCGGCGGGTTCTGCTCCTGGTACGTCCAGACCGGCCAGTTGCGGTCGTAGAGGTTGAGCTCCGGCAGGACGCGCGTGAGGTCCATGTTCGCTTCGTAGAAAGCGTCGATGGTGCCGACGTCGCGCCAGTACGCCTCGCCGCCCGCCATGTTCACGCAGCTGTCGGCGAAATCGTGCGCGTAGATGGCCGCCCCTTCCTTCACCAGCCGCGGGATCACGTCCTTGCCGAAATCGTGGCACGAGCCGGCCTGCGCCGCGTCGATGCGAAGCTGTTCGTAGAGGAACGCCGCGTCGAACACATACACGCCCATGCTGGCGAAGATGCGATCGGGCCGGCCCGGGAGCGTAAACGGCACCGCGGGTTTTTCCTGGAACGCCGTGACGCGGCCGGTCGCAGGGTCCGCGCGCACCACGCCGTACGACGACGATTCGCTCGCCGGCGCCTGCACGCACGCGACAGTGAGCTTCGCGCCGCGCTGCATGTGCTCCTCGATCATCAGGCGGTAGTCCATCTTGTAGATGTGATCGCCCGCGCACACGAGGACGATCTTCGGATCCTGGCGCCGGATGATGTCGACGTTCTGGTAAACCGCGTCCGCCGTGCCCTGGTACCAATCCCCGTTGGTGCGCTGCTGCGCCGGAAGGACTTCGACGAACTCGTCGAAGCGCGAATCGAGGAAGCTCCAGCCGCGCTGCAGGTGGCGGATGAGGCTATGCGCCTTGTACTGCGTGCAGACGTCGATGCGGCGGATGCCGGAGTTCAGGCAATTGGAGAGCGTGAAGTCGATGATGCGGAACTTCCCGCCGAAAGCCACGGATGGCTTGGCGCGCCAATCGGTGAGCTGCTGCAGTCGGCTGCCGCGCCCTCCCGCGAGGACCATCGCGACCGTGCTGCGTGCCGCGAGGGCGGAGAACCGGACCGGAGCCGGGCGGCTGGCGACGTCACGTCGAGCGCGGGTGATTTCTTCGACGGCGGTCATGATGAATGCATGACACAACGCGCCAAGGAAGATGTCTGTCGGCGACCTCTTACACGATCAACTTGGCAGCTCCAAGCAACGCTATCCGTTCGTTCGTCACGGCTTTCACCGGAATCTTCATCAAGGCCGCCGAGTGCGCGCCTTTCGCGCAGAACGCCTCGCTGAATCGCCCCTCGCGGATGCGCGAATGCACGCGAGTGGTCACACCGCCCATGAGATAGACGCCGCCGCGTGCCATCACCGCGAGCGCGTGATCGCCTGCCACGTTGCCCAAGCACTCGACGAAGAGGTCGAGTGCTGCTGAGGCGGAGGAATCGCCTTTCGCGGCGTGCTCGCCCAGCCAATCGGCAGTGATCGCATCCCCCGCCTGGTCGTCGGAATGCGCCTGCGACGAGCGCACGAATGAGTAGATGTGGGCGAGGCCTGCTCCAGACACCACATCTTCGGCGGCAACGCGGCCGTGGTGCGCGAATATCGATTGCCAGAGCTGCGCCTGGGCGACCGTGGCGGGCGCGAATCCCGCATGTCCACCCTCGCCCGCAATCTCCCGGTAGCCGCCGTTGTCGCCGGGCACGAGATATGCAACGCCAAGGCCCGTGCCAACGCCCAGCACGACGCGGGGCTCGCCGGGAACCGCCTTTCCATCCTGGATCGTCACGAGGTCGCGTGACGAAAGGGTGTCAACGGCGCGCGCCGCGGCCGCAAGGTCGTTGGCGACGCGCACTTTCGGAATGAGGAAGCGCTCGCCGATCGCATCGCCGTCGACCGTGATCGGCCGGTGCGTCATCTTCACCTTGTTGCCCAGGGCCGGCCCCGCGACGCCGAAGCCCGCGCCGGTGATGCGCTCGTCCTTGCCGCGCACCTGGTTCCATTCGCCGAGGAACGAAGTCAAAAGACTCGGAAAGTTGTCGATCTCCGTGGTGGAATAGCGACGTCCGAGCTTCGCTTCCCAACGGTCGCTGCGGAAGTCGCCGACTTCCAGCAGAATCTTGGTCGCCCCGACATCTCCTGCAAGAATCAAGTTGCCTCCTTCGCGTAACAATCCGCCGAGCGTACTCTTTGCCACGCCCGAATGCGTGCCTCTGGTGAAGACCGGCGGCCTGGGCGACGTGAGCGCCGCGCTGCCCGCGGCACTCGCCGGCCTCGGGCACGATGTGCGCGTGCTGCTGCCCGGCTATCCGCCGGTCCTCGACGGCACTTCGGGCGCGCGCGAGATCGCGCGGCTCACCGTGCTGGGGCGCGCGGTACGGCTCCTCGAATCGAAGCTTCCGAGCGGCGTGCCCCTCATCATCGCGGACGCGCCCACGCTCTTCGCGCGCACCGGCGGCCCCTACCAGGACGCGACCGGCGATGACTGGAATGACAACGCGCTGCGCTTCGGAGTCCTGTCGAAAGTGGCCGCGATCCTGGGAACCGAAGCAAGCCCGCTCGAATGGCGGCCGGACGTGGTCCATTGCAACGACTGGCCGACAGCCCTCGCTCCTCTCTATTTGCGCTTTGCGCGCGGACGCCACGCCGCCTCGCTCCTCACGATCCACAACCTCGCCTTCCAGGGCATCTTCTCCTTCGACCAAGTGAAGCCGCTCGAGCTTCCGCCGGAAAGCGTGGGCCTGCAGGGCGCCGAGTACTACGGCAAGGTCTCGTTCCTGAAGGGCGGCATCGTGTATTCGAGCGCGGTGAACACGGTGAGTCCCACTTACGCGCGGGAAATCCAGACGCATGAGCTGGGCTTCGGGCTGGACGGCGTGCTGCGTCAACGATCGAAGGATCTCTTCGGCGTGCTGAATGGCATCGACACGACGATGTGGAATCCACAGGCCGATTCGCTCATTCCCGCGCACTACGGGCCCGGTACGCTCGATGCGAAGCTCACGAACAAGCGCGCGTTGAAGCAGCGCCTGGGCCTCGAGGGGCCGCACGAAGTGCCGCTGGCCGCGATCGTGAGCCGCCTCACCCACCAGAAGGGCATCGACATCATCGCCGAGGCGGTGCCGCAGCTCGCGAAGATTCCGATGCAGGTCGCGCTGGTTGGCGCGGGCGATCGCGAGCTGGTGGAGAAGCTGCGCGCCGCACAGCAGGGATTTCCAGAGCATCTGGGCGTGTACATCGGTTTCGACGAGCAGGCGGCGCACCTGGTCGAGGCGGGCGCGGACATGTTCCTCATGCCGTCGCGATTCGAGCCGTGCGGAATGAACCAGATGTATTCGCAGCGCTACGGAACGCCGCCCGTCGCCAATGCCACGGGCGGTCTCGTGGACACGATCCTCGACGACGAGACGGGTTACCTCATGCGCGAGCTGAGCGCGGAGGGATTGGTCGAAGCCGTGCAGCGCGGCCTGGGCGACTATCGCGATCAATCACGCTGGCGGCGCATCCAGCGCGCGGGCATGGCGCGCGACTTCGGCTGGGCGTCGGCCGCCCGCGCGTACGGCGAGATCTATGCGCGCGTCAGATCCAGCGCATGAGGCCCATCTCGAAGCGGTGCGAGAGCGCCGGATGGCGCGGATAAGCGCGCACCCGATACTCCAGCTTGCCCGCCTGCTCGATGGGCACTTCCACCGCGTAGCGCTGCTCGCCGTTCTCCACGCCGCCTTCCGGGCGGAAAAGGAAGCTTTCCTCGGGACTGCGGGCCGCAAGCTCGCGTAGCGACGGGCTCATGAGAAGTTCGATCTGCACGTCATCGGCCGCGAGCTTGTCGAGCTTCGCCGCGACGACGAAACGCAACTTCTCTCCGTATCCGACGTGGCGCTGCGGCATCTGCGCCGCGTGCAACGTCACATGCGGCCACGCGCCGCGCACCTTGCGCTTCCACGCCGCAAGATCGCGCGCCGTCCGGTAGTTGTTGTCGCCCACGTGCTGCCCGCGCTCCGAGGCCGGCGTGTAGAAGCGCGACACGTACTCGCCCAGCATGCGATGGCTGTTGAAGCGCGGCAGCAGCGTCATGATGGATCGCTTGGCCATCTTGATCCACTCCGGCGAAAAGCCCTGCGCGCCGCGTTCGTAATAGAGCGGTGTCACGCGGTCCTGGAGGAGCTCGTAGAGCGAGCGGCTTTCCTCGACGTTGCGGCGCGCGTCGTCCAGCGTCTCGCTCGCGGGCTTGATCGCCCAGCCGTTGTCGCCGCGATAACCCTCGCCCCACCACCCGTCGAGCACCGAGAGGTTGATCACGCCGTTGAAGCCCGCCTTCATGCCTGACGTCCCGGACGCTTCCAGCGGAAAGATCGGGTTGTTGAGCCACACGTCCACGCCGGAGACCAGGCGCCGCGCGAGTCGCAGGTCGTAGCCCTCCACGAAGAGCACGTGCCCCTCGAAGTCGGGCATCGACGCCACCTGGAGCACGCGGCGGATCATCTCCTTGCCGGGCTCGTCGGCCGGATGCGCCTTGCCCGCGAAGATGAAAACCACGGGACGGTTCTCGGCTGCGACGATCTCCTTCAGCCAGTCGAGGCGGTCGAAGAGGAGTGTCGCTCGCTTGTACGTGGCAAAGCGGCGCGCGAATCCGATGGTGAGGATTCCGGGATTCGCCGGATCGGCCAGGCGCAGCAGGCGATCGACGTGCGACTCGCTGCCCTGGTTCCTGAAGTAGTACTCGCGCACGCGTTGGCGAACCAGCGTCAGCATGCGTGACTTGAGATGCTGGCGGATCGTCCAGAACACATGGTCCGGTATGTCCATGATCGCATCGAGCGCATCGGGATCGTCCAGGTGGCGCTGCCAGCCGCCGATGAACCGTTCGAACGTGTCCGCCCACTCGGGCGCGAGGAAGCTGGGCGCGTGCACGCCGTTGGTCACGTACATCACCGGGTTTTCCTGCTCGGGCACTTCGGGCCAGAGGTCCGCGAGGATGAGCGCGGAGACATCGCCGTGGATGCGCGACACGCCGTTCTGGAAGCGCGAGCCGCGCGCGGCGAGCACGGTCATGTTGAAATCGTTGCTCTTGATGGGCGTGCGGCCGAGCGCCAGCAACTCGTCCATCGTGATGCCGAGCTCGCGGCAGAAGCGCGAGAAGTAGCGCGACATCGTCTCGGACGAGAAATGGTCGTGGCCGGCGGCGACCGCGGTGTGCGTCGTGAAGACGCTGTTGGCCGCCACCGCTTCGAGCGCGGCGGGCAGGTCGAGCCCTTCGCGCATCAGCACGCGCATGCGCTCGAGGATGAGGAACGCGGCGTGCCCTTCGTTCATGTGCCAGGCGGTCGGCTTGATGCCCATCGCGGCGAGCGCGCGCGCCCCGCCCATGCCGAGCACGATCTCCTGCTGGATGCGCGTGTTGCGATCGCCGCCGTACAGGCGATGCGCGGTGGCGCGGTCCTCGGGTTTGTTCGACTCGAGGTCGGTGTCGAGAAGATACAGGCGCACGCGCCCGATCTGGGCGTGCCACACCTTCACGTGCACGTCGTGGTCGCCGAATTCGACGCTGATCTCCAGCGGCTTGCCGTCCTTCCGCACTTCCGTGATCGGAAGGTCGCCGAAGTCCGAATCGAGGTACGCCGCGTGCTGGTAGCCCTCGCCGTCGATCGCCTGATGGAAATAACCCTGGCGGTAGAGAAGGCCGACCGCGACGAAGGGCAGGCCCATGTCGCTCGCGGTCTTGCAGTGATCGCCGGCGAGGATCCCCAGGCCCCCCGAGTAGATGGGCAGCGACTCGTGGAAGCCGAATTCCGCGCAGAAGTATGCGACCAGCTCGCCTTCCTTCAGCGCGGGCGCCCCGTTGCCGGGACGCGCGTGGAGGTAGCGATCGTAGGCGGCGAGCGTGCGGTCATAGTCGTGCAGGAACGCCGGATCCTGCGCCGCCTGCTCGAGTCGCCGCTGGTCGGCGCTGCGCAGGATCGCCTTCGGGTTGTGCCCCGTGGCCTCCCAAAGCACCGGGTCCAGTCGCGCGAAGAGTTCGCGCGCCGGCCGGTTCCAGCTGAACCAGAGGTTGTTGGCGAGTTCTTCGAGGCGCGCCAGCTCGCGGGGAAGGCGAGGCGTGACTTCGAGGGGGAAGGCGGTTCCGGGGCGGGACTCCATGGCGTCGTCTTGTTGGTTTCGGCCCGAAGCGTTTGTGACCGCGGTTACCCGGCGCGGTTCAATACCCACTCGGTTCCTGCGTGCGCAGGAATGGTGCTAGTCGCGGTAGCCCGGCAGCTCGCGGTCGACGATGCGCATCATCGCCTCGAAGAAGAGGCGGTCGCGCTCTTCGGTCGAGTGTGTTTCGTCGGGTGCGGGCCGAAGCACCGCATCGACCACCTCGCGCGACAGGATGTTGAGCTCCTTGCCGGTGGACATCGCCAGCACCTGCGCGCGGCAGACGCGCTCCATCTTGTAGAGGTACTTGTAGGCTTGCGCGATCGTGTCGCCGGTGACGAGGATGCCGTGGTTCTTCAGGAACACGATCTTCTTGTCGCCCATGGCTCGCGCGAGACGCTCGCCTTCGCTCGTGAAATCGGCCGTGCCCTGGTAGTCGTCGTCGTAGGCGATCTGGTCGCAGTAGAACGCAGCCGTCTGGCTCGCCGGCACGACGCGGTTGTCCTTCAGCATGTTGAGCGCGACCGCCCACGTCTGGTGCGTGTGCAGCACGACGCTGTGGCCCGTGAGGCGATGGATCGGCGCGTGGATGCAGCGCGCCGACAGTTCCACTCGTCCCTCGCCTTCGATGGTCTTGCCCGACTCATCGAAGATGAACATGTCGCTTGCCCGCGCTTCCGACCAGTGAACGCCGAAGGGCAGGATCATGTACTGGCCCTGGCGGCCCGGCACCGTCACCGTGAAGTGATTGTCGATGCCCTCTTCGAGCTGGTGGATCGTGGCGATGCGATGCGCCGCGGCGAGCTGGACCTTCGCTTCGCGGACGGGGTCCGGCTTGACCGGTGCCAGGGGATGGATCGACATGGGATCTAGTCTAAAAGAAAAGGGGGAAGCGCACGCTTCCCCCACCCCCTGACACCCTCACCCCTACCCACACCTCACATCCACAACTCTTTATTGGCAGGCTTCGCAATCCGGGTTGTCGATCGAGCAGAACTTCGCTTCTTCCGTCGCGCCCTCGCCTGCTCCTGCGGCCGCCGCGGACATCGATCCTCCGTCGGAGCGCACCGCGTTCAATTCGCCGCCCTTGCCCGTGGACTTCTCGGCGGAAGTCGCCGCGAGCGTGCGCAGGTAATACGTCGTCTTCAATCCGCGCAGCCATGCGAGCTTGTACGTCTCGTCGAGCTTCTTGCCCGACGCGCCCGCCATGTAGATGTTGAGCGACTGCGCCTGGTCGATCCATTTCTGCCGGCGCGCGCCCGCTTCCACGAGCCACGTCGCATCCACTTCAAATGCGGTGGCGTAGAGGCTGCGCAGGTTCTGCGGGATGCGGTCGATCTTGCCGACCGAGCCGTCGAAATGCTTGAGGTCGTTCACCATCACCGCGTCCCATAGCCCCATCTTCTTCAGGTCGCGAACAAGGTACTCGTTCACCACCGTGAATTCGCCCGACAGGTTCGACTTCACGAAGAGGTTCTGGTAGTTCGGTTCGATCGAGGCCGACACGCCGATGATGTTGGAGATGGTGGCCGTGGGCGCGATGGCGATGCAGTTGGAGTTGCGCATGCCGTGCTCCTTGATGCGCGCGCGCAGCTTTCCCCAATCCATCGTCTCGGATTGGTCCACGTCCACATATCCGCCGCGCTCATCCAGCAGGAGCTTCAGCGAATCGTTGGGCAGGATGCCGCGGTCCCAGAGCGAACCGCCGAAGCTCGAGTAACGGCCGCGCTCCTTCGAGAGGTCCGTCGAGGCCCAGTACGCGTAGTAGCAGACCGCTTCCATCGACTTGTCGGCGAATTCCACCGCGGCTTCGCTCGCGTACGGGATGCGAAGCTCGTGCAGCGCGTCCTGGAAGCCCATGATGCCCAGGCCCACCGGGCGATGGCGGATGTTGGAGTCGCGCGCCTTCTTCACCGCGTAGTAGTTGATGTCGATCACGTTGTCGAGCATCCGCATCGCGGTGGAGATGGTCTTCTTGAGCTTCTCGTGGTCGAGCCTGCCGTTCTTCACGTGGGCGAGAAGGTTCACGCTGCCCAGGTTGCACACCGCGATCTCCTCGCTGTTCGTGTTCAGCGTGATCTCGGTGCAGAGGTTGGAGGAGTGCACGACACCCACGTGGTGCTGCGGGCTGCGGATGTTCGACGGATCCTTGAAGGTGATCCACGGGTGCCCGGTCTCGAAGAGCATCGTGAGCATCTTGCGCCACAGGCTCTGCGCCGGGATCTTCTTGTGGAGCTTCAGCTCCCCGCGCGCGGCCTTCTTCTCGTAGACGGTGTAGGCCTCCTCGAACTTCTTGCCCACCTTGTCGTGCAGGTCCGGCACGTCCGAGGGCGAGAAGAGCGTCCATTCGCCGCCTTCCATCACGCGCTTCATGAAGAGGTCCGGAATCCAGTTCGCGGTGTTCATGTCGTG
>Ga0068871_100002232_pt1 | contig 13153 bp, 11 predicted proteins | sample KBSMisM72_FD_72750 | JGI IMG/M metagenome (GOLD analysis project Ga0068871, IMG submission 72750) | Miscanthus rhizosphere microbial communities from Kellogg Biological Station, Michigan, USA - KBS Miscanthus M7-2 | ecosystem: Host-associated > Plants > Roots > Rhizosphere > Soil ... | reverse complement strand
AGGTCCCCGCTGGTCAGCCCGGCGAGAGCGTCCGGGGCGCCGATGAGCAGGGCCCGGCTGTCCTGGATGGTGTCCAGGTCGACGTCGGCGCGGGTGAACAACCGCGTCGCGCCCGGGACGTGGAAGGCGGGCCGCTCGCCGTTCGGCCTGATGGGCAGGATGGTGGCCGACGTCTGGGCGTCTTTCTTGCGGATCAGCCCGGCGGTGTCCACGCCGTGCCTGGCCATCGCGGCGATCACGATGTCGCCGAGCAGGTCGTCGCCGAGCGCGCCGACGGCGCGGACCCTGGCCCCGAGCTTGGCCAGGTCGACGCCGGTCCCGGCGGCCGTGCCCGCGGCGGTGGCCCGGATCTCCTTCAGCCGGACGCTGCCCTGGCCGGGCGGGATCTCCTCGACCGGGCGGCCCAGCACGTCCAGGATGTGCGCGCCGAGCACCGTCACTGTTCCGAGTGGCCAGGCGGGGACGTGCCCCTGTGGCTCGCTCATGGCTGGACTCATGGCTGGCCGCTGCGCCGCTCGCCGTAGCGACGGCGCCGGGACTCGGCCGTGACCTCGTCGAGTTCGGCGGCCGACAGGGTCGCGGGTTCGCCGTAGCTCAGCGCGAGCCGGTAGGTGCGGGCCAGCCACTCGAGCAGCAGCGCCCGGTCGTAAGCCTGGGCCAGGTCACGGCCGTAGGTAACCGCGCCGTGGTTGCGCAGGATGACGGCGCTGCGGCCGTCGAGTGCCGTGACCGCCGAGGCCGCCAGCCCCGCCGACCCGAAGCGCACGTAGGGCGCGACCCGGACCGGCCCGCCCAGGCCGGTGATCGCGTAGTGGATGGCCGGCAGCTCGTCCCGGCCCGCGGACAGCGCGATGACCTCGGGCGAGTGCGTGTGCACCACGGCCCCGGCTTTGGTCGCCGCGTAGATGGCCAGGTGCATCGGGGTCTCGGAGGACGGCGTCTCGCTGCTGTGCAGCTCGGCTCCGTCCATGCCGACCAGGCAGATGTCCTCGGGCCGCATCTCGGTGTAGCTGATCCCGGACGGGGTGATCGCGGCCCGGTCACCGATGCGGACGCTCATGTTGCCCGCGCTGCCGACGGCTAGCCCGTCGTCAAGCAGGCATGCGCTGTAGCTGACGAGCTGCGCGCGAGCCGCCTGAAGCCCGTCGGAGTCGCTGCCATACACTAATTTCGGATATTAGACGGACGTCCGACAAAAAAACAGGCCCTCGTGATCATGTGAAAGGTGATCATGCCGAAGATCGTCGACTGGGACGCCCGGCGGGACGAGATCCTGGCGGCCACCTGGCGGGTGATCGCGCGCGACGGCATCGCCCGCGCCACCATCAGGGCCATCGCCCGCGAGGCCGACTGCTCGCGCGGCATCCTGGCGCACTACTTCGACGACAAGGCCGACATCCTCGGCTCGGCGCTGCTGCTCTCCCACCGCCGCGTGGTGACCCGGATGGAAGCCCGGGCAGCCGGGCTCACCGGCCTGGCCGCGCTGCGCGTCATCATGCTCGAGGCGCTGCCGCTGGACTCCGAGCGTGATCTCGAGGCCCAGATCGAGATCAGCTTCTGGGGCCGGGCGCTGGGCAACCCGGCGCTGCGCCAGCTGCAGCACACGGAGTTCGACCGCTTCACCGAGCGGCTGCGCGGGCACCTGGTCGAGGCGGAGAAGGACGGCGAGCTCCGCGAGGGCGTGGACATCGCGCTGGCCGCGCACCAGCTACTCGTGCTGATCGACGGGCTCAGCGCCGAGCGGGTGCTCTATCCCGACCGGGTCACCCCGGGCCGTCAGCAGGAGATGCTCGACGACCTGCTCGGGTGGCTGCGCCCCTGACGTGACTCGCGTCACGATATCTCACCTGGATTCCCGTCCTCTTTCCGGATGTCCGGCTTTCCTGCGGGACATCAGTCGGGGATTTGGAGAACCTAAGGATGAACATCAAGAACAGGCTGGGACGCGCTGGGGAATTACCGCTGCTGCCGTGGTGATCGGCGTGGGTGGCGTGGGCCTGGCCGGGTCGGCGTCGGCGGCAACGGCCGGCAACCCGACCAACGGCCCGGTCTACGGCTGCGTCTTCCAGACTATCAACGGTCACTACCTGACCGCGGTGGGCGGCGGCCGGACGACCGACACCATCCACACGGACGCCACCCGCGTCGCCGCGTGGGAGAAGTTCACGGTCAGCTGCGGTCACTGACCCGGCGATAGCCTCTCGCTAACGCAGGGCGCCCCCCTCCCGGAATGGGTCTGGAGCCCACCGGGCAGGGGGTCCGCCCATGTCCGGCCTGAGGCCACCGCGTCCATCCCTGCCGGACCCGCTGGCCTCGCCTTTCACAGCTGCCTCCGCGGGGCCATCGGCTGATGGGGGTTGTGGGCCCCTGATCAAGCACGCCGGGCGCGGACCACCAGAACCTGCCCCCACGGCCGGATTGCCTGCGCTGGGGTACCCTCCAGGGTGGTCAGCTGGCAGCGGACCATTGTGTAGCGCCCGAAGGCGGCGGCCACCCACAGCCCGCCCATGGGCGCCGGGCGCACAGTGGTGCGGCGCGAGTGACGGCTTCCGGGCCGCCCGCGGGTGAAGGTGACGGCGGGCCGGCCGGCCCCGGCGGGCACGTGCCCGATGGCCAGGGCCCACCACCGCCTCGCATCGCCCGCGCCGCGGGCGATGCCGCGCCAGGCGGCGTCCGCGGACACGATCGGCAGGCGGGTGCCGACGACCAGCCCGGTCAGCACCCCGGTTTCGTCGCTGAGCTCGATGACCGTCCGGCCGTCCGGCTGCACGTGGCGGCGGATGCACCACCCGTTGACGGCCAGCCGCACGCAACTCCCGGAGCCGCCCCGGCTGACGACAGTCCCGGACATCAGGCTGGGGTATCGGTCCAGCACCGGGACGGCACCATCAGCCCCACTGCGAGCACGGCCAGGCGGCGCCTGGCACACCAGCGGGCGAGCGAGCGAGCACATCACCATCTCCTCTGCCGATCCCCGCCCGTCGGGGACCTTCCATCAGCATCGGGCAGAAGCGTCCCGTGAATCGTCGGCCGTCAGAACCGTTTGGTGTCGGCCCGCTACTTCTGCGGAGGTACTCCGGGAAGGCCACTGGTCTGCCCGGGAACGATCAGGCCGCTCTCGTAGGCGAGGACGACGAGCTGGGTGCGGTCCCTGGCGTCGAACTTCATCAGTATCCGCGATACATGCGATTTGCAGGTCAGCGGGCTGATGAACAGACGCTCAGCGATCTCGGTGTTCGTCAGGCCCGCGGCGATGAGCCGGAGGATCTCGACCTCCCGGGCGGTGAGCGATGAGGGAAGCGGGAAGCCCGCCGGGGAGGCCGCCTGCTGGCCGCCGACATAGGCCTCGATCAGGCGGCGGGTTGCGCTCGGCTCGAGCAGGGCCTCGCCGTCGGCGACGGTCCGGACGGCGTCGATCAGTGCGGGAGGCTCGACCCCTTTGAGGAGGAACGCGCTGGCGCCTGCCTTGAGCGCCCCGAAGACATACTCGTCAAGGTCGAACGTGGTGAGGACGATGACTTTCGTGCCCTGCAGCCTGGGGTGAGCGGTGATGAGGCGGGTCGCTTCGAGGCCGTCCATCCCTGGCATGCGGATATCCATGAGCACCACGTCGGGGAGCTCCCTGGCCGCCGCTGCGACGGCTTCGGCCCCGTCTTTGGCCTCGCCGACGACATCGATGTCGTCCTCGCCGCTCAGGATCGAGCGGAACCCGGCACGGACAAGGGAGTGGTCGTCGACGACGAGCACCCTGATGGGCTCCATCACGATCCTGTCCTGTCCAGCGGGATCCGGGCCCGCACCTTCCACCCGGCACCGTTGACCGTCCCCGCTTCGCAGGTGCCACCCAGAGCAGCGGCCCGCTCCTGCATGCCCCGCAACCCGTGACCGCCAGCCGGGAAGGTGGTCGCCCGCTGGCGGCCGTCGTCCGTGACGTCAATGACGACGGCGCGGTCGTCGACCTCAACCCGGACACGCGCCTGGCGGGCGGTCGAGTGGCGCAGCACGTTCGTCAGTCCTTCCTGGACGATGCGGTACCCGGCGTGGCCGACGGATGCGGGCAGCGCGGCCGGCACGCCGATCACGTCGAGATCCACGGCGAGGCCCGCGGCCTCCACGCCTGCGACGAGATCGGGGAGGCTGGCCATGTCGTGGATGGGGTGCAGTGGCGCCGGTCCCTCTTGCGCGGTGCGCAGCGCCTTCACGGCGGTCCGCAGCTCGGTGAGCGCCTCGGCCGAGGCGGACGCTATCTCATCCAGGGCCGTGGCCTCGCCCTGGCCGGCCTTACGCTCGCGGCGCGCAGCGGCCGCAGCCTGGACGTTGATGGCCACCAGCGCATGCCCGATGATGTCGTGGATTTCGTGGGCCAGCGCGAGGCGCTCCTCGTCGAAGCGATGCTGCGCCGCGGCCTCGCGCTTGCGTGCCGCGTCCTCGGCCAGCGCGCGGCCGAGCTCCTGCCGGGCGCGAAGTGTCTCGCCGGCGAGGAGAGCGCCCAGCACCAGCGACGAGTAGGCGATGATGTCGACTGGGCCGACTCTGGTGCCGGTGATGAACACTGCGGCAGTCACGATCGGCGCCATCAGCGCACCCACCACCAGGGACCGGGACCGGCCTCCCTCGAGCCCCACCGTGAACACCAGCAGCATGGTGATGCCGACCGCAGCCCGGTTCGGGTGGAAGACGGCAAGGCACGCCAACAGCAGCGGTAGCTCGATGGCCAGGACACCGAGCGGGAAACGTCTCCGGGCGGCCAGGGGCACGGCGGTCAGGAAGGCGAGAACGCCCATGACCGGCGTCAGTTCGGTGATCTTGTGCAGCAGGAGGGGATCGACGAGCAGCGCCGCGAAAGCAGCCAGCGCCAGAAGCAGGTCGACGTCCGGCGCACGCCGCAATGCTCGCCACTCCAGCCTGCCGCGCATGATAACCCTGCGGACGGCAGGAAAAGCGTTCGTGTCACGCCGTGAGCGTACCTCTCCGAAAACTAGCCGAACGGGGTGGCCGGCGCGCCCCGGATCACCATCGAGCACGTGAGCCTCCTCAGGCACCGCGGCGGTGGAAGCGGCGCCGGCCGACATCTCGTGGTCGAGCCTAGAACCCCGCCCCCGGCCTGACATCGGCCGCCGGATGTCTCCTGGCGGAGCGCCTTAGTCCTGCAGAGGTAGTCCCTGCGGCGGGCGTCGCCAGCCGTACCTCCGCAGAGGTAGACGGCAGCCGGCGAAGGGTTCGGACGGCCGACGATCTGCGGGACCCGCCGGCCCGATGCTGGCTGGGAGCTCCCCGATTCGCGGGGATCAGTAAAGGAGATCGCGATGCGCTCGCTCGCTCGCTGGTGCGTCAGGCACCGTCTCGTCGTGCTCGGAATATGGCTAATGGTGCTGCTTGGGACGTTTTTCGGCCAGTCCGCCCTCGGGAGTCACTACGCCACCGCTACCACTCTGTCTGGCACGCCCAGTGCCGCCGCCGCCAGCTTGCTGCAGCGGGCGGTGCCCGGACAATCGGGAGACACCGAACAGATCGTGTTCCAGGCCAAGACCGGAACGGTCTACGCGCCTGCCGTCCAGAAACAGATCCAGACGATGCTGGGCCGGGTGTCGCACCTGCGTTACGTATCCGGTGTGACCTCGCCGTACAGTCCAGCCGGAGCCAAGCAGATCAGCGCGAGCAAGCGCGTCGCCTTTGCCACGGTCAACTTCACGAAGGACAACAACAACATCCCGGCCGCTGAGGCGACCCAGCTGGTGAACCTGGCCCGGGCCCCGAACTCGCCCACCCTGCAGGTCGACGTGGTCGGCGCCATCGCCGCGTCGACCAACCCGGCCTCCTCGCAGAGCACACTCATCGGCGTGGTCGCCGCCCTCATCATCCTGCTCCTGTTCTTCAGCGCCGTGCTCCCCGCGCTGGTCCCGCTGCTGAGCACCGGCGTCGCGCTCACGGCGGGACTGGCGGTCGTCGGGATGCTGTCCAACTCCGTGAGCATGGCTTCGTTCACGTTCCAGCTGTGCACTCTCATCGGCCTCGGCGTCGGCATCGACTACTCGCTGTTCATCCTTACCCGTACGCGCAACGGACTGCGCCGCGGCCTGTCCGTCGAAGAGGCCATCACCGCGGCGGCCGCCACGGCCGGCCGGGCCGTGCTGTTCGCCGGGATCACCGTGTGCATCGCCCTGCTGGGCATCCTCACGGTCGGGGTCAGCACCCTGTCGGGCGCGGCCATCGGCGCCTCGATCGCCGTCGCGTTCCCGGTGGCTGCGGCGCTGACCCTGCTGCCGGCCCTGATGAGCCTGCTCGGCAAGCGCATTCTCACCCGCCGTCAGCGCGCCGTCCTGGCCCGGGGCGAGACCGGATTCGCCGAGGCGTCACGAGGCTGGGCAGGCTGGGCGCGGTACGTGCAGGGACATCGGATCGTCCTCGCCATCGGCACGCTCGGGATCATGCTGGCGCTGGGCGCCCCGTTCTTGTCGATGCGGCAAGGCACCGCCGACTACAGCGTCGACCCCACCAGCACCACGACGACCACGTACCGGGGCTACGAGATGCTGGTACACGGATTCGGGCCCGGCTTCAGCGGGCCGCTGCAGCTCGCGGCGCCGCTGTCCAGCCCAGCCGACCGAGCCACCTTCGGCACCGTGGTCACGGCGGCCAGCCACGCTCCCGGTGTCGTCACCACGGTCGGCCCGCAGTACTTCCCCGCCGGCCCTGGCCACCCCGCGGTCGGTCTCGCCGAGGTGTACCCCGCCGGCAGCCCGCAGGCGCAATCCACCATCAACCTGATCACGGACCTGCGCAACAGTGTCATACCGGCGACCCTTCACGGACAGCATCTTCAGGTGCTGGTGGGCGGCCAGACCGCCGTGGGCATCGACGTGGCCAACCAGTTGTCCTCCAAGCTGCCCCTCTTTGTCGGCATGGTGGTCGCCCTGTCGTTCATCCTGCTCATGGTGGTCTTCCGCAGCCTGGCCATCCCCGCCACTGCCGCGATCATGAATCTGCTCTCCGCCGCGGCGGCGTTCGGGGTCATCACGGCGGTGTTCCAGTGGGGATGGCTGAAGAGCCTGGTCGGGGTGACCAACACCGGGCCAGTCAACCCGTTCATCCCGATCCTGATGTTCGCGGTCCTGTTCGGCCTGACCACGGACTACCAGGTGTTCCTGGTCAGCCGGATCCAGGAGGAATGGCTCAAGCGCCGCGACAACTCGGCCGCGGTCCGCATCGGCCAGGCGGCCACCGGCCGCATCATCACCGCCGCCGCCGCCATCATGACCGTCGTCTTCTTCGCCTTCACCTTCACCACCGACCGCACCATCAAGATGATCGGGCTGGGCATGGCCGCCGCCGTCATCGTCGACGCCCTGCTCGTCCGCACGGTGCTCGTTCCCTCGCTGATGCACACGCTGGGCAAAACCAACTGGCGCCTCCCGGCCATTCTCGACCGCTGGCTGCCCCGGCTGAGCCTGGAGGACAGCGACGAGCCGAACGGAGCGGGCGAAGATGCCCCCGCCGACAGCGACGAGCTCAGGCCGGCGGGCAAGGCCTAGTTACCGGCTGCCTCGGCGCTGCGCCACCTGCCATCGCAGATGGCGCAGCGCCGGTCCCCAGCAGGCGACCGCGCTCGGCAGCGCGATCTGCAACGGCGCCGGCCACCTGGTGCAGGGCCGGATCGCCAACGCGACATTCGGCGACTACCTGGTCCCCGTCCACGCCGATGTGCCGGACATCGACGTGACCTTCGTCGGTGAGCCGGACAGGTTCAGCCCCCGCGGGGCCAAGGGCCTCGGCGAGGTCGGAACAGTGGGAGTGTCCGCCGCCATCGCCAACGCGGTCTACCACGCCATCGGCCGTCGCATCCGATCACTGCCCATCACCTTTGGACAAACTGCTGGGCTAGTCGAGATCGTCGAGGAGAAGCTCGACTCCGGTGGCGGCGTGGCGTCGAAAGACCTGCTCCACCAGGTCCGGATCGCGCTCGCGGAAGGCCGCCAGCAGGTCGCGGTGGTCCTGGACCCGGCGCAGGCCCGCCTCAGGGTGCTGAAGCAGGGACTCCACGGAACGTGCCCGCCGCTCCTGACCGATGATGGACAGGCTGAGGATCATGCTCCGCAGGGCGGGATTAGCGGCCGCGCGCTCGATCTCCATGTCGAATTCGCGGGCGATCCGCAACCGTTCGGGGATATCAATCCCCTCCCGGCTGGCCTGGGCATCCACCAAGGCCGCCATCCGGTCGAGCGCCGCATCGGTGATCTTGCGGGTCGCGAACCGGGCCTCCAGGGCCCGGAGCGCCGCAAACGTCAGCATGAGCTCCCGCAGCGTGCCGGCGGAGTGATCCACGACGCGAAGCTGCCGGGCCGAGACCCGCTCGATCAGGCCTTCCTGCTCCAGCCGTCGGAGCGCCTCCCGGACCGGGGTCGCGCTGACGTTCAGCCTGGCCGCCAGGCCGCGCTCGGTGACACGTTCGCCGGCCCTGAACAGGCCGGTCGCGATGCCCTCGCGGATCGCCCGGTACGCCTGCTCGGCGAGCGAGTCCGCACGATACAGCGAGGGCAGATCCGATGCCGTACTCATGCGGCTCCACGGATAGTTGGGCAGACCACATCCAGGGTACATGCAATCTACCACTTACTATGGCAAGTCGCAGTTTAGGGGGAAGTGCCTGCGATAATCCGAATGACATCTTGTCGTCACGCTCAGGACATGCTTACTATAGCATACAGCTAATTGCATCGCCCGAACCTAACCGCCGTACCGGGCATACGGACAGTTACGTGCGCCAGCAGGGCGCGCCGCCGCCGGCCGATCCAGGACGCGGCCGAGCCCGGCCTGCGCTCACGAAAAGGCTATTTGCGCTCACCTGACCATCGTTACCACCTATGCTATAGCAAATATGCTGTAGCGAACGGGAGGCATCAAGTGCCTGCTTCGCTGAAAATCGGTGGGCTGGCGGCCGCGGTCGCTCTTACGGCCGCCCTGGCCAGTTGCTCCACCGGCGGCGGATCCTCGTCGTCGTCAGCGGTGTCCTCGGCACCGGCATCGGCTTCATCCGTGAAAACCCTCAAGCAGCAGGCGCAACGGGAACACGGCCTGGTGATCTACGCCAACGCGCCCGCGCAGGACTTCCAGCCGGTCATCACCGCGTTCACCAAGCAGTACCCGTTCATCAAGGTCAGCCCGGCTGACCTCACCGACAACGTGGTGTTCTCGAAATATGAAGCCGAAGCCGCTCAAGGAGCGCGAACTGCGGACCTGCTGATCGCCAGCGCCCCGGCGTCGTGGGTTCAGGCCGAACAGAACGGCGTGAGCGCCGACGTCACCCCGGCAGGTCTGAGCGCCTTCCCGTCCTGGGTGAATCAGGGCCACGGCGTCTTCGTCATGTCGGCCGAACCCATCCTGACCACCTATAACGCCAAGCTGCTTACTCCATCGCAGGTGCCCAGGACGTGGGCCCAGCTCGCCGCGGACGCGAAGGCGAATCCCGGCAAGTACAAGCTGGCGTCGTACCCGATCAGCAATCCGCTGAACTACGGCGGGATCTACGGCCTGATCCACGTCCTGGGCGCCGGCAAGGTGTGGAGTTACTACAACGCCATGGCGCCGGTGACCAAGACCTTCGACGATGGTCTCACTGCTCTTACTTATATGCTGCAGGGCGGCGCGTCGGTCGGCTACATGTCCTCGGGCCTGGCCCAGGGCGTCCTTCCGCACTACAAGGGCCTGGCCGGCTACACCTTCATGCGCGACGCGACGCCGCTCATTCCTCGCGGCATCACGGTAACCAAGAATGCGGCCAGCCCGGCCTCGGCTCAGCTGTTCCTGGACTTCCTGTACACGCAGGCCGGCCAGGATGCCCTCTGCGCCGCCGGCTTCGAGGCGACGATGACCAACTACCACTCCGCCAACGGCTGCACCGCCTCCCTGACGGCACTGCAGAGCCAGGTCCCGGCGAACACGACCTACCTGGTACCGATCAACCAGGCGGTGCTTGACCAGCAGAGCGCGATCACCCAGCGCTGGAACCAGGCCTTCCACCGCTAGGCAGCGTCACACGATCCCTGGGAAGAAGCCCATGACGAGCATGATCGAGCGCCCGGCCGAGGTCGCCGCGCCGGCGCCGGCCAGATCCCGAGCGCGCCGGCTGCCGGCGAGCGCCGGGCAGGCGCTGGTCTGGTTCGCCGTCGTCGCGCTCGTCGTGGGCCCCTTCTTCCCGCTGGTCTACTCCTCGCTGCGGAGCAAGCCGATCTACCTGCCGGGCGGGACGTTCACCCTGGCGGCGTACCGGACGCTGTTCGCCGACCCACTGTTCTGGACGGCGGTGCGGAACACTGTTTCGTTCGCCCTGGGTACGACGGTGCTGGCAGTGATCGGCGGCACCGCGCTGGCGATCGTGTGTGCCCGGACGAACCTGCCCGGTCGCAAGGCCTACCGGCTGCTGCTGATAGCGCCTATCGTCATCCCGCCGCTCGGGCTCATCGTCGGCTGGCTGTCGATCTACGGGCAAGGCGGCTACCTCACCCAGGTCGTCAGCAAGAACGTGCACCTGCCGGTGTGGAACCTGTCGTCGATCCCCGGGATGTCGCTGCTCGGAGCCGTCATCACGATCCCGGTCGTGTACCTGACGGTGCAGGCCGCGCTCGCCGGGACCGACTCCTGGATGGAGGACGCCGCGCGCAGCGCAGGCGCGGGACCCTGGCGGGTGATCACGCGGGTGACACTGCCGATGCTGCGTCAAGCCATCGTGAACTGCACCTTGCTGATCTTCGCGCTCTGCCTGGAGATCCTGGGCATCCCGCTGTTCCTGGGGGCGCCGTCGAACATCGACTTCTACGCGAGCTATCTGTACCGGTCGTGGAGTAGCGGCGCGAACCCGGACCCGGCGTTCGTCAGCGCGGGCGCCGTGCTGCTGCTGGTGGTCGTCTCGGGCCTGCTGCTCCTGCGCGCCCGGCTGTCCGGTTCGGAACAGCGGTTCATCGCCGCGGGCGCACGCGGCGGTGGTACCTACCGCCCGCTTGACCTGGGCCGCTGGCGCTGGCCCGCCAGCATCGGTCTCGGCGCCTACATCGGCATCACCTGCGTGATCCCGCTGCTCGGGCTGGTGCTGATGTCAGGCGTGAAGGCGCTGACCACGCTGGAGGCGCCCTGGCATCTGTTCACCGCCGAGAACTGGCGTCTCGTGGCCACCGACCCGACGCTGCGACGATCCATCACCAACAGCCTGCTCATCGCCGGAGGCGGCGGCGCGGCCACCGTCCTGCTGGTGGCGGCGGCCACGCTGATCGCGCACCGATCGGGGTTCGGCCTGCGGCGGATCCTGGCCCCCGCCTTGATCTACCCGCGCGCCGTGCCCGGAGTGATCCTCGGCATCGGTTTCTTCTGGACCTACCTCATGTTCACGCCCGGAGCCCTGGTCCGCAACAACCTGTGGGGCGAACTGATCGCGCTCTGCGTGCGGAACCTGACCCTGGCCTACGTGGTCATCTATCCCAGCCTCGCGCGGATCAACGCCGAGTTCGATCGCGCGGCCCGCTCCAGCGGGGCGGGCTGGTGGACGATCGCCCGGCGGATCCTGCTGCCCATCCTGCGTCCCGCGCTGCTCGCCGCCTTCGTGCTCATGTTCATCACGCTGCTCGGCGATTATGACCCGGTCGTGTTCCTGCAGAAACCGGGCACCGAGGTGCTTGGCGTGACGATGCTCCAGACCTGGCAGCGGGGAGTCGTCGGTCCCGTTGCCGCCCTGGCCGTCGTTCAAGTCGGCATCGTCGCCATCGTGCTCCTGCTCGGGACCCGGATCCTTGGAAGGCTGCGCCGTGCCTGACATCCGCATCGAGAACCTCAGCATGTCCTTCTCCGACACCAGGGTCCTCGACGACATCAGCTTCACTGTGAAGGACAAGGAGTTCGTCACGCTGCTGGGACCCTCCGGCTGCGGCAAGACCACGACATTGATGTGCATCGCCGGTTTCCAGACCCCGGACCAAGGGCGCATCGCGTGCGGGGACGATACCTTCGTCGACCGCGACGCCCGCGTCGACCTCCCGGCCGAGCGGCGCAACCTCGGGATCGTGTTCCAGTCCTACGCGATCTGGCCGCACATGACCGTCGCGCAGAACGTGGCGTTCCCGCTGCGCGTCCGCAGGATGAGCAAGCCCGCCATTCGGGCTCGCGTGACGGAGGTGCTCGCCCTAGTCGAGCTCAGCGCGCTGGCCGACCGCTACCCGCACCAGCTGTCCGGCGGCCAGCAGCAGCGGGTCGCGCTGGCCCGCGCCATCGCGTCCTCGCCGGCGGTGCTGCTGCTCGATGAGCCGTTCTCGAATCTCGACGCCAAGCTGCGCGAACGAGCCCGCGACTGGCTCAAGGCGTTGCAGCACACCCTGGGGCTCACCACGATCTTCGTGACCCACGATCAAGACGAGGCGTTGTCGATGAGCGACCGGATCCTGGTCATGAACGGCGGGCGCATCCTGCGCGAAGGGACGCCGGAGGAGGTCTACCGGCAGCCCCGCGTGCGGTTTGTCGCCGAGTTCCTCGGACAGTGCAACTTCCTGACCGGCGCCATCGGCACCGGACCGGACGGCGGGGAGGTGCTGAGGACGGCCGAGTTCAGCGACGGCATTAAGGTCCAAGGGCGTCACGACGGTCCGACCGGGACCATCGCCGTCCGGCCGGAGGATATCGAGATCAGTTCCGGGATCCGGCCCGGCGCGCCCGGAATGGGAACCGAAGCCAGCGTCCTGCACGCCTCCTATCTCGGCGACCACTACCACTACCAGGTCGCCGTCGGAGCGCTGCAGCTGAGCGTGCACTCGCAGCGTCCGCTGGCCCCCGGGCCAGTGTGGCTGCGCATCCCGCCCGGCGTCGCCACGTTCGTCGAGTGAATCCCGCCCCCGGCTGGACCAGCCCGGCTAACCACCTCCTCCCGCTCAGAAAGGCGGCCCATGCCTGACCAATCCGGCCCACCAGACAGCGTGGGCATCCTGGTGCCGACCGGCATGCTCGGGGGCGGCTTCAGCCCCGACACCATCACCCGCGGCATCTCCCTCGGCGCCGACGTTATCGCTGTCGACGGCGGTTCGACCGATTCAGGGCCGTATTACCTCGGTGCCGGCGTGGCCAAGACGACCGAAGGCGCCGTGCGCCGCGACCTTCGCCTGCTCCTCGCGGCCGCGAG
>Ga0068871_100002231_pt1 | contig 13155 bp, 11 predicted proteins | sample KBSMisM72_FD_72750 | JGI IMG/M metagenome (GOLD analysis project Ga0068871, IMG submission 72750) | Miscanthus rhizosphere microbial communities from Kellogg Biological Station, Michigan, USA - KBS Miscanthus M7-2 | ecosystem: Host-associated > Plants > Roots > Rhizosphere > Soil ... | reverse complement strand
GTGTTCATGATGCCGATGGAGTCCGCCGGCTTGTTAGGCGCGCTCGGCGGTATCGCCGAACTCGCCAAGGACGCGATGCAGCGTCAGCCGAGCGCCCTGCCGCCGGGATCGCCCGGCGCGCCGCGCGCGCCGTCGCAACGTCCGCCACAACCCTGAGAGGCCCGACATGAGCTACTTCTTGCAGCACCTGTCCTGGTGGCACTGGATGGTGCTCGCCGTCCTGCTGGCGGCCGCGGAGACTTTCCTGCCCGGCGCCGTTGCCATCTGGTTCGCCGCGGCCGCGGCCGTCGTCGGGCTGTTGATGGTCGTGATCGACATTCCCTGGCAATGGCAGCTCATCGGTTTCGGCGTGCTCGGCGTCGTCGCGCTGCTGCTGTTCCGCAGCTATCGCAAACGCTATCCGCAATCCGACGAACAGCCCTTCCTCAATCAGCGTGGCCAGCAGTACGTCGGCAGCGAGCTGGTGCTCATCGAGGCCATCGAGCAGGGCTCGGGCAAGGCCAGGCTAGGCGATGGTGTATGGAAGGTTTCCGGGCCAGAGCTGCCGGCAGGCGCGCGCGTGCGCGTGGTCGGCGTCGACGGCACCATTCTCAAGGTGATCTCGGTCTAGCCATTCTCGATCGTCCGTTGCGGATCGCCCGCGCGGCCGCCACTCCAGTCCAATGTCAGTGATGCCCGTCGGATTCCGATTAGTCGGATGGGTGCGCACAGATGTTGCCGATGACATCGGCGTTCCCAGCGAAGAGACCTCGGTGGACCTTTCACTACGAGGCGGCGGCCGGCGAGTCATTCATCAAGATTGGAGATTCACATGTTCAAGGTGTCGACCCTGTTCACAGCGAGTGCGGCGCGCATCCTGATTGCGCTTGCCGCGGCAACGACTTGCGCGGCATCCGCTCATGCGGAGCCCTCGGGCCCCGATCAGCTACCCAACAATTTCCCGTTCGTGAATTCTGCGGGCGCGGCGGCGACCTTCAGCACCACAGGCTCTGTGGAGTTGAACAACGCGTTTCACACGCCTCAAGGCACGAATGGACGATCGTGCGGATCCTGCCACCTGGCGCAGGCGGGCTGGAGCATTCGGCCCATCGACGTCGAATTCAAATTCCTGCTGTCGCAAGGCACCGATCCAATTTTCAACCTGCTCGACGCGAACAATCCGAACGCGGATGTTTCGACGCCCAGGGCACGTTTTGCCGCCTATAGCATGCTGCGCAAAGGCTTGTTCCGGCGTGGCGGCGCCGTACCGGCAAACGCCGAGTACGAGATCATCGCGGTCGACGACCCGCTCGGGGCGGGTGGCAGCCTCACGCGGTTCCAGGCGTTTCGCCGCCCGCTCGCCACCGCCAATTTTCATATTGCCAAGAACATCGGATGGCACGATCAGGACACCGACGGCATCGCCAGCGTGCACGATGGACTGGCGCATCAGGCGTCGGGAAACATCACCGGCGCGCAACAGGGCGCGCCTGGATCGCCGGAAACCATCGAAGCGATCGTCGCATTCGAACAGACCCTGCGAGTGGCACAACAATTCGCCGCCGGCGCAGGTTCGCTCACGAGCTGCGGAGCACTCGGCGGCGCGGAAAACCTTTCTGCGCAGCCCGCGGTCACCGGGCGCTTCAATTTGTTCGACGCCTGGATCGGGCTCGTGCCTGGATCATGCACGAATCGCATCAACGACCGTAACCGCGCGCAAATCGCACGCGGTCAGGAATTGTTCAACGCCCAGAATAGCAACGGGCGCAGCTGCAATGCATGCCACAACGCGCAAAACAACGGCAGCAACATCAACGGAAATCTTTTCGACATCGGTGCATCGCGCGCGGCGCTGCGCCAGCCTGGAATGCCGCTCTACACCGTCCGCAACAAGACCACACTGGAAATCCGGCAGACGACGGATCCAGGCCGGGCTCTGAAGAGCGGTAAATGGTCGGACATGGATCGCTTCAAGGTCCCGTCACTGAGAGGTCTATCTGCACGCGCACCCTACTTCCACAACGGCATCGCGCCGACGTTGGACGACGTGGTGCTGCATTACGAACGCACCCTGGGATTTGTCTTCACACCCGATGAACGAAGAGATCTGGTCGCATTCCTGGCGGCGCTCTGAGCGAGGCCCATGGCAAGAATCGCGGCGGACTGGTATGACGTCGCCATGCAATACAAGGCACTCGGTCAAACCGGTTTCGAAGTCTCGAGCATCAGTTTCGGCGCATGGGCCATCGGGGGCACCTGGGGTACGGTGGATGACTCCGAGGCCATGCGCTGCCTGCATCGCGCGCTGGATCTGGGCGTCAACTTCTTCGACACGGCGGATGTCTATGGCGACGGGCACAGCGAGCGGCTGCTGGCCCGCTTGCGGCGCGAGCGCCGCGATCCGTTCTGGATAGCCACCAAGGTCGGGCGCCGTTCGAGTCCGCACGTCAAGGAGAGCTACAACCGCGCCAATCTCACCCAGTACGTGGAGCGCTGCCTGAAGAACCTCGAGGTGCAGGCGCTCGACCTCGTACAGATCCACTGTCCCCCCACGGATGTCTACTACATGCCCGAAGTGTTCGGCGTGCTGGACGAGCTGGTGAAGGCGGGCAAGGTGCGATTCTATGGCGCGAGCATCGAGCGCGTGGAAGAGGGACTGAAAGCGCTCGAATATCCCGGGCTGCAGTCACTGCAAGTGATATTCAACGTTTTGCGCCAGCGTCCCGCGGAGCTTTTGTTGCCGCGCGCGGCGGAGCGCAAAGTCGGCATCCTGGCGCGCCTGCCGCTGTCGTCCGGCATGCTCACCGGCAAGATGACGAGCGCCACGCGCTTCCAGCCCGACGATCATCGGGCCTTCAATCGGGAAGGCGCCGCCTTCGACAAGGGCGAGACCTTCTCGGGCTTCGACTACGAGCGCGGCCTGCAGGTGGTGGACAAGCTGCGCGCGCTGTTGCCCAACGGCATGACGCTGCCCGAGCTCGCGCTGCGCTACATCGCCTCGTTTCCGGCGGTGACTTGCTCGATTCCGGGTGCGCGACGCGTCGAACAGGTCGAGCAGAACGTGGCGGCCGGCGCAAAAGGCGCGCTCAACGCCGACTTGCTGTCGGCGCTGGCGCGCCTCTACACGAGCGACGTCAAGCCGTTCGTTCACCAGCGCTGGTGACCTGCCTCAGAGCGGCGTGACCGAGACGTCATCGACGAACGTGTCATACGCAGGATCGGTCCCCTCGAAGAAGATCGCTACGTCGGTAGGAGTGCACGTCGACGGAATGACCAGGTTGCCCGCGAGTTGCGTCCACGTACCCGGCACCACGGCCTGGTTGTTCTGCAACCATGGATAGGTGTCCGCCGCGCCGGCGCATGCGACCTTCGACGCCAGGCGCACGGTGCCGTTGCCGGCTCCGTTGATCAGGACCCAAGCGCTCACGCTGTACGTGGTGTTGGTCTGCGCCTTGCCCGTGAGGCTGTAGACGGCGAATTGATTGGCATCGGGACGGTTGGTCGCATGCAGGCTCATGCTGCCGGTGTGCGCCTGCGCAGTGCTCGGAGCCAGGGTCGAGCCATTCCAAGAGCTCCAGCCGGCCGTACCCGTTTCGAAACCGCCGTCGGTCACGAGATTGCTGCTGGGCGGAATCACTTTGACGTCGTCGATGAAGACGTCATAGGCCGGGTCGGTGCCTTCGAAGAAGATGGCCACATCGGTGGGCGTGCAACCCGCCGGAATGGTCAGATTGCCGGACAGCTGCGTCCACGTGCCCGGAACCACGGCCTGGTTGTTCTCGATCCAGGGATACGTGTCGGCGGCGCCCGCGCAAGCCACTTTCGACGCCAGGCGGACCGTGCCATTGCCCGATCCATTGATCAGCGCCCAGGCACTCACCGAGTAGGTCGTGTTGGTCTGCACCTTGCCGTTGAGCCCGTAGACTGCGAACTGGTTTGCGTTGGGACGATTCGTCGCGTGCAGGCTGAAAGTGCCGCTGTGCGCCTGGGCATTGCTTTGCGCCAGCGTGGCCCCGTTCCAGGAACTCCAACCGGCAGTCCCGGCTTCGAAGCCGCCATCGGTCACGAGATTCACGCCCGACTGCGGCTGCGGCTTGCCAATGCGCACGTTGTCGAGATTGGCGACGCCGCTCGCGCCGTTGAAGCGGATGTAGACGTCGTGTGTGCCCGTGAGCGACGGCCAATCCTGCTCCACTGTCTTGAATGTGCCCCAGCTGCCCGTTGGCGCCATGTCTACCGTGAAGAGCGCCGGCGAGTCGAGACTGTCGAGGTGGACGGTGATGTTCCCGGCATCCGTGTTGCCCTTGGCATAGGTTGCCCAGAACTTGTTCCAGCCCTGCTGCATCTCCACGCCTTTGAACACGATCCAGTCGCCGTCGTCGGTGTAGGCCACGACGTTGCCGAGCGCCAGCAGACCCTGGCCGGCATCGTATTGCTCCGCCTCGAGAGTCAGGCCGAACTCGCCGCCCTTCCAGCCCGCCGGCACGTACGTCGGCACGGTGCAGGAATCACCGCCACCGTGGATGTAGCAGGTGACCCATTCCAGCGCCGGACGCGGCGTACCGTCGGTGTGCACCAGCCACGAGTTGGCTTCCCAGGTCGCGCCCTGGCGAAAGCCCCAATGCGTGATGCCGGCGACCGACGGGTGATTCCAGAACACCGTGAACAGATCGCGCATCACGTTGGCCTGGCGCGCATCGTCCGCGAAGTTCAGGTCGAATTCCGAGATGTAGATAGGCAGGCCGGTGGCGCCCAGCTTGTCGAGGTTCTTCTTGACCTCGGCTGCGTCGGCACGCTCGAGGAAGTGCGCCTGTTCACCAATGCCGTCGAGGAGCTTGCGATCCTGGAGAAGCTTGATCAGCACCAGGTAGTTATCGGTGAATTGTCCGAGGATGACCGTGTTGAACTCGTTGACGAGCAGCTTCGACTTCGGGAAGTGCGCGCGCGCCATCTCGAATGCCTTGATGACCCAGTCATAGCCCGTGGCGCCGTCGCCGCCCAGCGCGTCCTTGTAGGCGATCGCAGTGTTGATCGGCTCATTCACCACATCGATGGAATCGATGTCGGGGTATCGGGCGGCGACCGCCGCCATCCACTGGTCGATCTCGGCGAGCTGCTGATCTGCAGGCAGGCTGGCCAGCCACGCCGGCTGCTGCTGCCCCCAGATCAGGTTGTGGAATTTGAAAGGCAGGTGGTTGGTCTTCGCGAAGTTGTAGGCATCGTCGAGCGGCTGCCAGTTCATGACGTCGCGCGTCGCTTCGACGCTGCCCCACTTGCCGGCATTCTCCGGCGTGATCTGGTTGAACCAGTTGAGCAGTACGGCGTAGTCCTGGGCACTGCCCGCGGCGGTGCCGAAGAATTTGATCTGGTTGACGGTGATATCGACCGTATCGGACTTGCTGCGATAGCCGCGCTCGTACATGACGGTCAGCTCGAACGTCAGCTTCAGCTGCACGTCGGTCTCGGGCGCGGTGAACGTGAGCACGCCCTTCTTCGAAACCTTGAAGTTGACCTTGGGTCCCGCCGTCTGCACCCACTTGTAGTTCACGATGTGGTCGAGGACGTTGGCGGCGGCCGTCACCGTGACATTGGCGCCTTCATTGACCACCTGGTCAGGCCCGGCGTCGGCAATGAGATCGGGAATGCAAGCGGTGAGCAGCAAGGCGGCCGCGGCCAGCGCCGCGAAGCGAAGCGATCGGAAATCCATGGTTCTCCCCTCAGAGTCATGTCCCGCAGTGCGGGTACGGTCAGCGGCTTTTGTGTCTGTTCCCTGTCTACCGCGCAGTGACCGTGCGTCGGAAGACGCGAAAACGCTAGCACCTCGACCTCGAGGCGCACAATAGGTGCCGGCAACGAGTTGTGGAACGGTGGCGCGTGTGACTCAGGCGACGCGCAGTTGATCGCGGCCGCCGCGCTTGGCTTCGTACAGCGCCTGGTCGGCGCGCGCCAGGATGCTGTCCAGCGTATCCGTCGCGCCGACGCCGGCGATGCCGCAGGAGACGCTGACTTTCAGGCCGTTCCCGATGTCCGACCAGTCCGTCGCGGATACCGCGGCGCGAATCCGCTCCACGAGGCGCGCACCGGCGTGCGCGTCGGCGCCTTGCAGCAACAGCACGAATTCTTCTCCGCCGTAGCGGCCGATGACGTCGGAGTTTCGCAGCGTGTCACGAACGCGCTCGACCACGCGCCGCAGCACCTGGTCACCCGCCAGGTGTCCGAAGCGGTCGTTGATGGACTTGAACCAGTCGAGGTCGATCATGGCGACGCAGGCGGGAACGCCGGTGCGGGCCACCCGTTTCAAGGTTTTCTCTATGAGCGGCAGGATCGCCCGGCGACTCAGGGCACCGGTGAGCGGATCGCTGGCGGCCAGTAGTTCGGCGTCCTGCTTGGCGCGACCCAGCGCCCAGTTGATCTTGTAGAGCCGCATGCGCATCGCCGAGCCGTAGTAGCCGAGCAACATGGTGCGCAATGCGATCAACGCAAAGCTCAGGCACAGCAGCAGCACTTCCAGCCGGCCCGGATTCACGATGCCCAGCGAAGGATGCTTCGGCACCGTGAGGACGACACCGATCCCGACGAAAGCGATCAGCCAGGACAGCAACGCGGTGCGGCGCTCGATCCTCAAACTGCCGAACGCGAACACGATGGACACGGTGCCGATGAATACCGCGGCAAGCTGGGGGGCGAGCGCCATGCCCAGGATCTGAGCGAGGATTGCGTATCCCATCTGCCAGGCCACGAGCTGCGGATCTTCCCGCTGCTCCACGTCGCCGAACCAATGGACCAGCGAGAAGAGCACGACGTGACCGAGCCCGGCGGCACCGTAGATGCCAACCACCCGGGGCTCGATCGTTCCCGCCAGCGCGAACGCCCCGTACAGCAGGGTATCGATGAGGTAGCTGAAGCCGATCGCGCATACCAGGATCACGCGATACAGCCGCCGGCTCTTTTCACGATCGAGGCCCGTGCGCCGCTGCAGCTTCTCGAGCCAGATTTCGTCCAATCCAATTTGCATCGCGGTCCGGGAACACAGAGTCGGCGCAGGGAACGCCGGTTGTTCTGCGTATCGACTTCGGAGGCGTCATGCTTGAGCCCGCAACGCTGGACTCGCGGCGCAATTCACGTTCCCGCGGACCCCTGGGGCGCCATTGTCTTGAAGCCGGGCCCGTGCCGCGGCGGGAAATCTAACGTTCCTGCGCCGGGTCCGTGGATTTCAGATGACGATCCAGGAATTTGAGGATGCGTTCGTACACTTCGCGGCGGGTTTCCTCATCGTAGACGCCGTGTCCTTCGCGGCTCAGCGCCATCCATTCAAAGTCCTTGTGATTGGCTTCGAGCGCCGCCTTCATGGTCTTCGCCTGCTTGAAATCGGCCCGCCAGTCTTCTTTGCCGTGGATCAACAGCACGGGAATCTGGATATCGGCGGCGTGAGCGGCTGGCGAGCGGGCTCGCAGCTGAGTCGCATCATTGCCCAGCGCCTTGTCGAGATAGGCCCGACCTATTCTCGATCGTGGCACGTCACCCGAGGACAACATCAGCTCCAGGTCGTACACACCCGCGTAACCAATGGCACAACGATAGAGCCTGGGCTCGCGCACCGCGCCCATCAGCGCGGCGTATCCGCCATAGCTGGCGCCAAAAATACCGATGCGCTCGGGCTGCGCCAGTTTGTTGTCGATGGCCCAGTGCGTGGCGTCGGTGATGTCGTCCTGCATCCTGGCGCCCCATTCGTGGTAGCCGCTGGACTCGAAATCCTGGCCGTATCCGCCGCTGCCGCGAAAATTGAGCTGCAGCACGGCGTAGCCACGATTCGCCAACAGCTGGACTTCCCAGTCATAGTTCCATTTGTCGCGCACGCCGTGTGGTCCTCCATGCGGCAGCACCACCATCGGGTAGGGTCCGGAATTTCCCGGGCGCGTCAGGTAGCCGTGCAGCTCCACCCCGTCGCGGGCCTTGAATCCGAAGGGTTCCTTGCCACGCATCTGCGCCGGATCGATCCAGCGGCTCGCGGAGAACAGATGGTCGGCATTCATCGCCTGCGTATCGAATAGATAGTAGTCACCGGGATTGACGTCCGAGTGCACGAAGACGATCGCGCGGATTCCGTCATGCGACGTGCTCACGACGGAAACGATCTGACCCGGAAATGCCCTGGCGAGCAGGCGGTAGATCTTCGCCGCCTGGCTCTTTTCATCCAGCCAATGAGCCTGCGGCTTGTCGATGTCGGTGACCACACCGACGATTTGCCGCCCGGCCAGGTCCGTTATCAAAGAGGATATGTCGGCGCCGTCCGCGCCATAGACCTTGGCGACTTCGCGAGTCTGCAGATCGAGCTTGTAGAGCGCGGTGAGCGATTCATTGGTGCGTACGCCGGTCAGATACACACCCTGGTTGTCTTCTGAAAACAATTCTGGGGTGACCGAGTCCTGCTTGAAATCCGGCAATGCGAACGCCTGCCACGGCCCCTTTGGATCCGGCTTCCAGCTGACGGTCAGCTGCGAGCGTTCGTCCGCGCCGACGGCGAAGCGCGCCTCATCGTTTGCGTCGACCAGCAACGATGCGTTGGCGAGCGGCACGAGACCCAGTTGCTGCTTCTTGCCCGTGAATACATCGAGCTTCAGCACCGTGGGCTTCGCGTCTCTGTCGAAGTACCAGCCATTGACGGATGTGCGCCAGGGGTACTCCGCGATCAGGATGTTCTTCTCGTCGGATAGCAGCGGTGAAATGATCTCGGCCGAGGCGTAGCTGGACTGCCGCACCTTCAGATTGGTACCGGTTTGCATTTCTCCGGCACGGTAACCATAGACGACGTTTTGACTCTTGCCGTCGAAGTTGATCGCTTCCATCTCGCCGGTGGGCGTGGGTTGCGCCATGCCGGGCTCCCGTTCCGCCAGCTGGTAGACGATGCGCACGTCCGACTTCCAGTCGAAGTCGAATATCTGGAATCCGTCCGGACACTGAACGCCACCCACCAGTTTTCTATCTTTGGTGTTGATGACGGCGATGATCGAATGCCCGTACTTGCCGGTCAGGTAGGCGATGTGGTTCCCGTCCGGCGACAACCTGGGTGAATTGAATTCGTCGTACCTGGTGAAATTCTCGATCGACAGAACCGCAGGCGTCTCGCTCCCGGACGCCGCCTGCGTGGCACAGATCAAGGTCGCGCAGATCACCCAGGTGCCGAATATTCGCCGCATGTATGGCTTCCTTCCGGCGCCGGTCAGGCAGGTTTCACTGCCGATCGACGTAAGTTGTACGAGCGGGTGAGCTGTCGGCCCAGATTCATGAACGGTGCCTCGACCCATCTATATGAGCATTCCGACACCAGGCCGGCTATCGGCACGCTGACGATCGCAAGCCCCGCGCTGAAGGCAAATGCATTCGCGTGAAGCTGGTCGGCGGATACCGACGTCAGCAATATCGTGGAGACGCTGTAAAGCACGATGAAATGCCACAGGTAGAAGCTGTAGCTGACCTTTCCGAGCCAGCGCAAAGGCGCCGATTGGAGCAGTCCCGATGCAAATCGGCGACCTCCAATGACGCAAAATGGCGCGAGCAGCAAGGCGGAGGCGAACGATTCGACCAGTGACACCGGAGTATCGGTGGCGCCGACGCTGTTCAGGAGGCTACGCGGCAGGATCAGCAAGGCGATCGCAAGCGCAAAGTACCAGCCCGCGATCGGTGCGATTCGCTCGACGTGGCTGGTGCGGACGTACATCGTGATCAGCAGGCCCAGGTAGAACTTGTATGCATGGAGCACTACCAGGCTGACGAAGAGATTCGGAACTGGATGCTGTGGAAGCAACGCACGGATGTGTTCGCCGTTGATGGCCACCGCGATCATTGCACCGAGCACCAGGGCGTTGGTCCACCAGCTGCCGCGTCGCGCGATACGGTGCAGCAGGGGAAAGCACAGCGCCATCGCCATTTCGACCATCAACGTCCAACCCACGGGATTCAGCGAGGTCTTCAACAGCAGGAAGTTCTGTGCCGCGCGCAGCCAGGTCAGCGGACTGACGTAGTAGCGATTGAACCAGTCGGTAGCCGCTGCATAACTCCTGTATTCGTGCACCGTCAGGAGGTAAATGCAGATGACGGCGGTGACAACCACGATCATCGGATAGATGCGGAAAACGCGCAGGATGATGAACTGCCGCCACTTTTCCGCGAGCGTCCCTTCATAGCGATCGAGCGCCAGACCGAGTACCACGCCACTGAGCACGAAGAACACGTTGACGGCCGCAAAACCGTTGAACGCCACTTTCGCCGCGGACACCGCGGAGAGATTGCTGACGTCGGGTCGGAGCACGAAGAATGAGTGCATCAGCGCGACCATGAGTGCCGCGAGTCCACGAATCGGCTCGAATTCGGGAATGAATCTACCTTTGACAGGTTGCATGCGGCGTCGGTGAGGTCTAGCTAGTCGGGGCGCGCAGGGCCTGGATTCTATCGCAGTGCCGAGTGAATCTCCGCCAGAAATGCGTGGACGGCCGAGCGCAGACTTCGCCGGGCCGGCGCAGGCGATCGGCGCGGGCCTCCTATCTACGTGACCTCGGATCGCCGGACGGTCGACGCGTTACGGCTCCATGCGCGTCCCTGCCGCCGGTCCGCCCATGCCGCCGGGGCGCGCCGCCGGCGGCTCGGCGATCGTGATTTCCGTCGCTTGCGGCAGCCCGTCGGCCGGGTTTGGCTGCGCCCGAGGCCGCAACCGCGGCCCCGGTTGGTCGATTTCCGGCCGGAACGCAGATTCTCCGGCCTCGAGGGCCCACATGCAGTACCTTTGCGACCGCTTGAGTCACGAGCCTTGTTCGCCCTGCCCTCGCGTCGACCCGACGCAGCGTTTGGACCTCAGTCTGCCGCCTCGAGCATTCCAAACGACGCAGTTGCGCCGGCTATCTACATTCTTTGAGAGGAATTTCTCGTGACCAAACTTTACGTTGGAAATCTGCCCTTCAGTGCCACCGAAGACAGTGTGCGCGCCCTGTTCGCCGCGCACGGCACCGTCGAAAAGGTCGCCCTGGTCAATGATCGCGACACCGGCCAGCCGCGCGGCTTCGGCTTCGTGGAGATGTCGAGCGCGGACGCGCAAAGCGCCATGCAGTCGCTCAACGGCAAGGACTTCGGCGGCCGCCCGCTGAAGGTGAACGAGGCGCAGGACAAGCCCCGCGGCGGTGGCGGCGGCGGCTACGGTCGTCGATGAAACTGACTTCCGTCGGGCCCGAAGGGGCCCGCAACCTCCTGCGCGAGAAGCAGCGCCGGAATCGCCTGGCTGCGAAAGAACTGCGGGTCCAGTACCCGCAGTTCGCGACCATCCGGGTGGACCTGGTGTTCGATGACGAGGTCTCCCAGCCTCCGGCACCGCAATCGATCGTGCTGCATCCGCCTGCGCGCGCCTATTTCGTCTACCCGTGTCCCTACGCCAGCTGCAGTGGCGAGCTCGATCTCGCGGCGAACGTGGATCACATCGCCGAGCACGGCAAGGCGCGCGCGGCCGGGCATGCCAAGTGCAACGGAGAACGCCACGGTCGCCTGGGCAAGGGTCCGTGCGATCTGAACATCAAGTACTCGATCGCCGTGGGCAAGTAGGAGTTCTGCATTGAACACGGTATCGCCGATGAATCCTGGTGAATTGCCCGCGGACTACCGCGTCCGGCTGGCGGAGGAGCGGGCGGAAGCGGACGAGCGTCGCCGGCTCGAGCTGCTGGACCTGTCGTCGGCTGCCAATGCGCCTGATGCGAGGATTCGAGCCTGGGAGCGCGCGCATGGCCTCACCCTGCCGCGCGCCGCCTCGCATCCCGTGCTGACGTCAGTGGCGGCGGCGACGCACCTGACGCTCGAGCAGGTGCAGGAAGAACAACGCCGCCGGCTGATGCCCTTGTCCGCGCGGTTGCCGGCGGGCTGACCTCGAAAGAGTGGCGCGCCGCCACCCGGGCGGCGCGCATTTTCGTTCGCTCTCACGCCACTCAGGTCTTGCGTCGACGCCGGATCTGCCAACAATCGCGGCAATGAATGACGTCTTGAGCCGCGCCGCCCAGGTGCTGCACCAGGTCTGGGGCTACCCGGCGTTTCGCGGGCCCCAGGCGGAAATCATCGAGCACGTGGCCAATGGCGGAGACGCCCTGGTCCTGCTGCCCACCGGCGGCGGCAAGTCGCTGTGCTATCAGATTCCCGCGCTGGTGCGTGACGGGATGGGCGTCGTGGTGTCGCCTCTCATCGCGTTGATGCAGGATCAGGTCGCCGCCCTGCGCGAAGCCGGTGTCCGCGCCGAGTTCCTCAACTCATCGTTGTCGTGGCCCGAGCAGCAGCGCGTTGAAAAGGCGGTGCGCGCCGGCGAGGTCGACATCCTGTACGTCGCCCCCGAGCGGCTGATGATGGATCGCTGCCTCGAGTTGCTGGATGCAGCGGCCATCGCGCTGTTTGCCATCGACGAAGCCCACTGCGTTTCGCAGTGGGGTCATGACTTTCGCCCGGAATACCTGCGGCTGTCGGTGCTGGCCGAGCGGTATCCGCGCGTCCCGCGCATCGCGCTCACCGCGACGGCCGACGCGGCTACGCGCAAGGAAATCCTCGCGCGCCTGAAGCTGGACTCCGCGCGCGTATTCATCTCGAGTTTCGATCGCCCGAATATCCGCTACCGCATCGCCGAGCGCGACAACGCGCGCCGGCAGCTGCTGCAATTCATTCGCGAGGAGCACGCCGGGCATTCCGGCATCGTCTACTGCTTCACGCGCAAGTCGGTGGACGAGACGGCTGCCTTCCTGGTGGACGCCGGCATCAACGCCCTGCCCTATCACGCCGACAAGGAGCACGGGACACGCGACGAACATCTCAGCCGCTTCATCCGCGACGACGCCGTCGTCATGGTGGCGACCATCGCCTTCGGCATGGGTATCGACAAACCGGACGTGCGCTTCGTCGCGCACCTCGACATGCCGAAGAGCATCGAGGCGTATTACCAGGAGACCGGCCGCGCCGGCCGCGATGGCCTGCCCGCGGACGCCTGGATGATCTACGGCCTGGCCGACGTGGTTCAGCAGCGCCGGCTCATCGACCAGTCTCCGTCGGGCGAAGAGCACAAGCGGGTGTCGGGTGCGAAGCTCGACGCATTGTTGGGTCTGTGCGAAACCGTTGATTGCCGCCGGGCGCGGCTGCTCGACTACTTCGGCGAGGCGAGCG
>Ga0068871_100002228_pt1 | contig 13169 bp, 11 predicted proteins | sample KBSMisM72_FD_72750 | JGI IMG/M metagenome (GOLD analysis project Ga0068871, IMG submission 72750) | Miscanthus rhizosphere microbial communities from Kellogg Biological Station, Michigan, USA - KBS Miscanthus M7-2 | ecosystem: Host-associated > Plants > Roots > Rhizosphere > Soil ... | reverse complement strand
TACGAGGGCGACGAGTTTATAGCTCCAGTTCTTACTTAATGGCTTTATCCAAACGCGCGGCGAGCGAGGTGAGCAAACGCGCTCACAAACGTTGTCGCGCAAATGCAAAACTCAACCGAAGCAAACCAGACAATACATAGCAAGGCAGGTCTGTCTCGCTGGAGCGCCGTTGTAAGAGGGGCGGTGGATACCGGATACAGGCGAAATTATCACGTCGCGGTTAGCGCGGGTAAGTGAGTTGCAATGCAGATCAGAGGAGGAAACATGAGCAAATTGAGAATGGTGCTGTTTGTGGTGATCGGAATTCTCGCAACCAGCATGACCGCATTTGCGCAAGCGACCGCGGAAGTCGGCGATAATGCCGCGTCAGTTAACAAGTACAGAGCGCTGGCCGCCGGCGTTGGTTTCGCGATTGCGGTTTTTGGTGGCGCGCTCGGACAGTCGCGCATTGGTGCTGCGGCGTGCGAAGGCGCGGCGCGTAACCCCGGCGCTGCTGGTCGAATCCAGACGATGATGATTCTTGGTCTGGCGCTGATCGAGTCGCTGGTGCTGTTTGCACTGCTGGTGATCTTCGCGGTCGTCAAACCCAGCGCTGCCTAAGTCGCACTTAAGATTTGTTTGAATGGGCGAGGGAGAAATTCTCTCGCCCGTATTTTTTTAGACAGGATGAACATGATTTCTCAGGATTAAGGTGGTGTGATAGGCTGACATCAATGAAGACGTGCCCAAAATGTGGAGTCGAATATCCCGACGCGACGACTCTTTGTCCCGCAGACGGAGTTGCGCTTGAAAAGGATCCCGACTCACTGGTCGGCACTACTCTCGCCGGAAAATATCGCATTGATGCACGTCTGAATGAAGGCGGGATGGGCACTGTCTATCGCGGCACACACGTGTTGATGGACAAGACGTTTGCCATCAAGGTGCTGCGCCCGTCGCTTGCGGCTGACGAAAAGATCGTGGCGCGATTCTCACGCGAAGCACGCGCGGCTTCGCGTATCTCACATCCTAACGCAATTAGTGTTACTGATTTTGGTGAAGACGAGAGTGGACACGTCTTCCTCGTGATGGAATTTCTCAGTGGCAGGACGCTCAAACAAGTAATACGCGACGAAGGTCCGTTGCCACTCGCACGCGTGGTCGACATCACGCGCCAGGTCGGAGACGCACTCAACGCTGCGCACGAACAGGGAGTGGTGCATCGAGATCTCAAGAGCGACAACATCATGCTCGTCGATACGATGACGGGCGATCACGCCAAGGTGCTCGACTTCGGCATCGCCAAGATCAACGAGCCGGATGGAAATCCCGTCGACACGGGTTTGACTGCGCCGAATCTCGTAATCGGAACGCCGCAATACATGTCGCCCGAGCAGTGTTCGCAGGACGTGGAGATTGATTCGCGCTCGGACATCTATTCGCTGGGTGTGATTCTTTTCGAGATGCTGGTCGGACACGTTCCTTTTTCAGGCGAGTCGCCGACCATGGTGATGATGAAGCACTTGCAGGACCCGGTGCCTTCAGTCCTCGAGGAACGAACGGACGTGCCCGCGTCGGTGGCGCGCGTGGTTGCGCGAGCGATGGCGAAGGTTCGTGACAATCGTTATCAGACCATCCCCGAACTGATCGAAGATTTGACGATAGCGGCAGGCATGACGATCCACCGGATCGGGCCGGTCACAACGGCCAGTGCCGAGCACCCTGCACCCGTCCGTGACGATCCTGACGAGGTGACGATGGTGAGACCGCGTGAAGAGCCGCAATATGTACCGCCGGCAATTGTGCGACGTGAACCGGTGAGAGTTCCTGTTTCTGGTCCGGCGCCGCCGCCCCAGCCTGCGTCGAGTTTCAATCCGTTGAAGATCATCATTCCGTCGGCAGTAGCTCTGTTGGTGGTGTTTGTCGCGATCTATGCATTAACGAAGAATACGGGTGCGGGTGAAGCTAATACGAACCAGCAGACACAGACGCTCGCGGCAGATCCAAACAGCCAGCCGGTGCAGCCGTCGCAACCGCCGAGTGGAAAGGGTGAACAGGGAATTCCCGTAGGCGGGACGATTACTCCACCCGCAAATGTGAATGCGAGTCCGAATGCCAATGCGGCAGTTTCGCCCGAGGCTCTCGAGGACATCACGCCGGTTGCGAATGCCAATGCGAACGTAAACGAGAACAGCAACGCAAACGGCAACAGCAATCGCAAAGCACCCGCGCTACCGGAGCCAACTAAGAGCGTGTTGCCGGAAACACCGCCACCTCCGGCGCCTTCGGCCACCAAGACACCCGCAGAAAAGCCATCGCCGACCGCGACTCCGATCAATGAATAGGATCCGGAAATCAATAGGTCCTATAGGACTTATTGGACCTATTGTGCCGCCCCCCGAACCAGCTTCGTGAACTCCGCCGCTGCTTCGATCGCGATCTCAATTTCCACGACGAAACACGGAATCGAAAACGCGAGCGCCCGCAGCTTGACAGCGTCTTTGGCGGTTGTCACCAAAAATTCAACTCCTGCATCCTTCGCTGAGCGAATGATCCCATCGATCTCCTCCTGCGAATAGACGTGATGATCGGGAAACGATCTCTCCACCGCGAGCTCATACCCCGCGTGCCGCAAACTCTCAAAAAACGACGCCGGATTTCCCACCGCACAAAACGCCGCTACGCGCGCCCCCGGTGCGAGCGTCTCACCACCATTCTTCAACGGCGACAACCGCTCCATCCGCATCTGTGACTCAAAGATCGGCTTACCGTCCGTCAATCGGACGAGCTCTGCTCGCAAACCCTCGACACTCTTGACCTGATCGCAGCGCGTAATCACAACACAGTCCGCCCGGCTCATTCCCTCAGTTGACTCACGCAGCCGGCCGTGCGGCAGAAGTCGACCACCACCCCACGGATTCGTCGCGTCGATCGTCACAATGTTCAGATCCCGCGCAAGTCGCAAATGTTGAAAGCCGTCATCCAGCACAAAACACTCCGTACCGAAGTCCTTAATCGCCTCCTGTCCTGCCGCGATTCGATCGGCACTGCTGATCACTGCCGCGAGGCCCTTCAACTTCGTAGCCAGCAGATATGGTTCGTCACCTGCCTCACTCGGTGAAGCAAGCACGCCATAGCCATCAGAAACGATCACCTGCAGGTGCGGATCCTTGCGACCATAACCACGCGTCAGGATGCACACCTTCTTCCCTTGCGCGGCAAGGAGCCTCGCGACGTATTCGACGAGCGGTGTTTTGCCGGTGCCTCCGGTGGTGATATTTCCAATGCTGATCACCGGGCGATCGAGTTTGGTAGTGTGGAAAGTTCCACGACGATAGAGTGAGAGACGCGTTCTGGTGACGGCGCCGTACAAGAGACTCAATGGCGGAAGAACGATTGATTTCATGAGGTGTGAGCGAAGATTGGTGTAAGTAAGTTAATTGTTCTGTCAGCGGATCCCTGGTTATCTGTCACCAGTTGCTTCGCGCGACTTCCCAATTCCGCCCGCTCCGCTGCGTTGGCAAGTAGTTTGGTGAATGCATGTGCGACTTCGTCGCCAGCGTTACAATCATCGAGTGGTGGAAGCTGAACTATCGCCTTCGCTTCATGCATGAGTTCGACAATGGTCTGGAAGTTATGCGTGTGTGCGCCCGTTACCACGGCTACTCCACTCGCTGCGGGCTCGAGCACGTTGTGCCCACCTTTATCGACGATACTGCCGCCGACAAAAACGATCTGCGCCAGTTCGTAGGTCGCGGGCAGTTCGCCGATCGTGTCGAGAAGAATGACAGTGGCGTTGGTGTCGCGTGGATCCGGAGCTTTGGTTCTTCTAGTCCAACTCAACCCTGATTGTTGAATCAGATTAGCGACCTCTTTGAAGCGCTCCGGGTGGCGCGGCGCGATCATCAACCGAACCGGCGTGGTTTGGCCGAGTTGTTTGACGCTGTCGAGAATTATTTCCTCTTCGTTCGCGTGGGTACTAGCGGCAAGAATTAGTGGCGCACCGGTGTCCAATCCAAAGCGCGTTCTGATTTCCTCAGTTTTGTTCGTCAAACCGCCTGCAACTTCAGCGTCAAACTTGAGATTCCCCGCTGTGAAGAGTCTTTCCTTCGGCATCCCGAGCGCTCCGAGGCGCTCAGCGTCCATTTCAGACTGCATCACTGCAATGCTCAATGACGAAAGAACACGACGAAGAAAGAACGTGATCAGTTTGTATCGGCGAAAAGACTGTCGCGAGATTCGTCCGTTCACGAGCGCGACCGGAATTTGTCTCGCCTTACATTCGCGCAGGAAGTTTGGCCACAGCTCAGTTTCCATGATGAGAACGGCGTCGGGGTTGATGGCCTTCAGTGCTCGTCGCGCGGTCCAGCGCCAGTCGAATGGAAAGTAGAAGACACTCTTCGCTTGCGTGCGAAAAACGTCGTGCGCGAGATTCTGTCCGGTGCGCGTGATCGTCGAGACGACGAGCGCATGATGCGGAAACTGCTGTTGCAGACGCTGTGCTAACGGTCGCGCCGCCTGCGTTTCGCCGACAGAGACACAATGCAGCCAGATAACAGGTTTATCGTTGACGGGAGGAACAGAGCCGAGACGCTGGCGCAATCCGGCGATGTATTTTCCGTGCGCTAGCGCTTGAAAAAGGAAGTGAGGAATCAGAACCAGCAGGCCGAGCGATAGCAGGAGGCTGTAAGCCAGATACATAAGCCCTCACTTCGCCCGCTCTATGTACCGTCCTTCCGTGGGATCGACGCGTATTCGGTCGCCTTCATTGATGAATGGCGGGACGGTGATTGTGACGCCATTCTCGAGAGTCGCCGGCTTATTGACGTTCGAGACTGTCGCACTCTTGAGCGTCGGTTCGGTTTGTGTAACTACCAATTCCATCGAGGGTGGCAGATCGATTCCGATCGGCGAGCCGTCATAAAACTCTGCCTGGATCTTCATGCCCGGCGTCAGCCAGGGAGCCGCGTCGCCGAGGTCTTCCTCACTCAGCGCGGTCTGTTCGTAGTTCTCAGTATTCATGAAGTGGTGATGAGAACCGTCTGAGTAGAGATATTCCATCTCGTGCTGTTCCATCGAAGCCTTTTCGATGGTGTCCGCGGAACGAAAACGATGTTCAAATGACGCACCGGTCCGAATATTACGCAGCTTGGTCTGGATCATTGCTCGGAGGTTGCCGGGCGTGTGGTGTCGAAATTCCAGGACTTTGCACGGCTGGCCCTCAAAAACGATAACCATACCGCGGCGAATCTGTGTTGCAGGAATAGCCATATAACTGATGTCTCCGTCTAAAAAGGTAGGATCTTAGCAAAATGCGTAGTTTAAGGGGCGCCACAAAATAAAGCCAGCCACGAAAAGGCACAAAAAGCACAAAATGAAAATTTCTCTTATGTGCTTCTTGTGCCTTTTTGTGGCTGAGATCGAGAAAGGCGGCCTCCTGAAAACTGGTTCCAGAAAGACCGCCTTTTTGAGGAGCCCACCTACCTCGCTTGTACTAACGCTAAGGCTACGAAATAGTTCCAAGACTTACGCAGCGCGCGCCCGTGGCACGCGTCGCAGCCGCGCTAGGCGCTCGAGCCACTTCTGCGCTTCGTTGTAGTGCGGAAACTTACGTTCATCGAGTCTGAAAGCGCTGGTGTGATAGTAGCGACGCCCGTTGATCAAACGTGCCGGATGTTTGATGTGCAGCATCTCGTGATAGAGAATGTACTCCACAAACCACTCCGGAATATCGGTTGAGTCCAACGTTTTGCTAATTGTGATGCTGTCGTGAACGTGGTCGTGATGACCGAGGATGCTCCTGGTCCTGCGTTGCGACCACGTAATCGTCGGCTTCGTTATCGCTCCGTCGAAATAACGACGGTTCAGCTTTCCAAACATCCGATCAAGATCGTAAACCTCGCCCTGAGCAGTTGAGATCATCTTTCGTCCACGCCCACGACGCGCCAGATCAGACGAACGCATTACTGAAGGTGTCAACGAATAATCTCGATAGACGCGGTCGTGAATCGTCGGAACTCGCTTGCCGAGCATCCGCGCTACAAGAATAAAGGCGAGTGCGCGCAACGCTTCGGGCGGCGCATCTTTACAGATATCAGACAGGCGTACGTAAACTCGTCCCTGTCTCAATCGAATCGTATGTCGCAGCCCTGCGTACGGATAAAACCGGACTTCGATCGCAGGCACACCACGGTTGCCGCCCATATGTCGAAATGCGTCGGCGAAAAATTTAGTAACTTCATTCATTGCGGTAACTCGTGGCGGCAAACAGCGGTTTGGGGAACTAATCTTAAGGACCGGGGCGGCGAGGAGTCAACCTTTGGCGGGGAGCGACAATAAGACTAAATATTTCACCACTTAGCGACCTCGTAAGATCGTCAAATGGACGCCGAACGGCCCTAATCTGTGCAATCTGTGGATAAGTTTGTATACTGCGGAGCAATGCCCCGGAGAGCCACAAATCTACAAACGACTGAGAAAGGCGGCCTCGACTCCCGCGCGGAGGTGCTGCTGGCTGCTTTGATCAAGGAACACCTCGTTACGGGCGAGGCGGTCGGCTCTCGTGTGCTCTCTGACCGTTTTTCACACGGGTATGGATGGAGTCCGGCGACGATTCGCAACGTGATGGCCGACTTGGAGGAGGCCGGACTCGTCGAGCAGCCACATACTTCCGCTGGTCGCGTGCCAACAGACAAGGGTTACCGCTATTACGTCGACTACATGCTCGGCGAAGCGCGCCTGTCGCGCACCGATTTGAAGGCAATCGACCAGATTTTTTCCACCAGCGACATCGATGCGGATTCGTCCCCCGATCGTCTGATGGAGACGGCGTCGCACGTTCTCTCGGCGCTTTCGCAGAACGTCGGCATCGTGATCTCGCCGTCGCTTGCCGACAACCGGCTCAATCACATCGAATTCATGCTGCTGCCGGACAGGCGAATTCTGGTAGTGCTGGTTTCCACTGCGAACATCATCCACAACAAAGTCATCAGAATCGCCGACGATTTGACTCAGGACGACCTCGATCATACGGCTCGTTATTTGAATACCGAATTCAGCGGCAAGAGTCTGCTGGCGATCCGTGCGGCTATCGTCGAATTGATGAAGGAAGAGAAGGCGCTATACGACAAGCTGCTCCAGAACGCGATTCTGTTGTGTGAACGGAGTCTCGAGGGTGAGGAAACGACGGGTGGTGTCTATGTAGACGGCGCTTCAAACATTCTCATGAAGCCCGACTTTGTTGATTTTGACCGTATGCGCGAGCTGTTTCGAACCTTCGAAGAGAAGTCGCGTTTGATCAAGATTCTGAATGAATGCGTTCACGACGCGGCAAATTATCCGGGCGACGTGCACGTCGTGATCGGTCGTGAGCACCCGGTGAGCTCAATGCGTAATTGCGCACTGATCACTGCGCCGTATCGCATCGGATCGAACGACAACACCGGCACGCTCGGCGTTATCGGCCCTACGAGAATTGAATATGCGCGGATAATGGCTATGGTAAACTACATGGCTCGGTTAATTGAGCATCGACTGAGCGAACAGGCCTGACCTTCCTAATGACATCAGACAGTCGCGACAAGGGTTCGCATCGCATCCCAATCAGATTCACTGACGCTGACGACGAGGCAGAGTCTGCAGAAACTACACCAGCCGACATGGATAGTTCAGATCTAAACAAGGAAGACATGGAAGTGATGTCCCCCGAGGAGCTCGACGCGTTCCTGGCTGAGGACGAGCCTGCTTCCGAGGAAACTGCCGGCGGTCCGGCAACCGCTGAGTTGATTGCGACGCGCGCTGAACTGAAGCGAGTCGAGGCTGAGAACGCGGATCTGAAGGATCGTCTGGCGCGGCGGCAGGCAGATTTTGAGAACTACCGGAAGCGAGTCGACCGCGAACGTGGTGAGACCTACAACCGCGTCGTTGCTGACCTTGCCACAAAGCTCTTGCCGGTCGTGGACAATCTCAAGAGAGCGCTTGAAGCTGAGGCCTCGGTCGAGTCGTCGGAGTCGGATGAGTTTCGACACTTTCTTAGTGGCGTGGATCTCATCAACAAGCAACTCAACGGTGTGCTGGACGCGTTAGGCGTCAAGGCGATTGCGGCTGTTGGCGAACCATTCGATCCGCATATTCACGAGGCTGTAGTGACTGAAGCCACCGACGACTACGAACCTGACACGGTGATGCAGGAGATAGTCGCCGGTTATCGCCTCGGCGACAAACTTATTCGCCCCGCGCTGGTAAAAGTCGCCACAAAAGGCACAAAAAGCACAAAAGGCACATAAGGAGAGCAGGGAGTTTATCGGGCGTTTCGTGTCATACAGTCATTTTGTGTTTTTGTGATTTATGTGCCTTTTGTGAACTAACTGAAAATGGGAAAGTCGATTGGCATAGATTTAGGGACGACTAATTGCTGCGTGGCTGTGCTTGAAGGTGGCGCGGTGCAGATTGTCCCGAATAAAGAAGGTGGACGCACGACGCCCACCGTCGTCGGCTTTACCGAAAAGGGTGAACGGCTCGTGGGCCAGATTGCCAAACGACAGGCAGTCACGAATGCAGCCAATACGGTTTACGCGGTCAAGCGACTCATCGGTCGGAAGTTCAGCTCGAAAGAAGTCGCGAAGATGCGCGAGAGTTCCGCGTTTGAGATCGTTGACTCTCCAAACGGCGACGCTCGGGTTCGAGTGCAGGGCCGCAACTATAGTCCTCCTGAGTTATCGGGCATCGTGTTACAACGTTTGAAAGCCGCTGCGGAAGACTTTCTCGGCGAAGCAGTCACCGACGCGATTATCACCGTCCCCGCTTACTTCGACGACACACAGCGCCAAGCCACGAAAGACGCAGGCAAAATCGCCGGCTTAAAAATCGAACGCATCATTAACGAGCCGACAGCGGCTGCGCTGGCGTATGGCCTGGGGAAAGCGGATGTCGAGCGTATCGCAGTCTACGACCTCGGCGGCGGCACTTTCGATATCTCGATTCTCGAAATGAACGACGGCGTGTTCGAAGTGCTTTCAACTTCGGGTAACACGTTTCTCGGCGGCGAAGACTTCGACGAGCGCATCATGAGCTGGATGGCGGGCCAGTTTCTCGCCGACACCGGAATCGATCTCCGGCAGGATCGACTGGCGTTGCAGCGACTGAAAGAGGTTGCCGAACGCGCCAAGTGTGATTTGTCGGCGGCTGCCGAAACCGCAATCAACCTGCCGTTCATTGCTGCCGATGCCACCGGTCCGAAACACTTCAACAAGACGCTGACGCGCGAACAGTTTGAGACGCTGGTTACGGATCTGGTTGAGCAGACGATCGAGCCCTGTCAAACGGCGCTGAAAGATGCGAATCTTCAGGCGTCGGACATTCACAAAGTCATCCTCGTTGGTGGCCAAACACGATCTCCGATTGTGGAACGGACCGTCGAGAAGATCTTCGGACGCAAGCCGTCTTCAGAGATCAACCCGGATGAAGTTGTAGGAATGGGCGCGGCGATTCAGGGCGGCGTGTTGAATGGCGAAGTGAAAGACATCGTGCTGCTCGACGTGTTGCCGCTCAGTCTTGGTCTGGAGACGCGTGGCGGGCTATTCACGAAGATCATCGAGCGCAACTCCACGATTCCGTTGCGCAACAGTCTCACGTTCACGACCGTCGTCGACAATCAATCGTCGGTGGAGATTCACGTGTTGCAGGGTGAACGCGAGGTGGCGCAGGGCAATCGCTCGCTCGGAAAGTTTGAGCTGGTGGGAATCCCGCCGAATCCGCGTGGGGTACCGCAGATCGAGGTTTCATTTGAAGTAGACGCGAATGGTATCGTTTCTGTCTCGGCTCAGGACAAGACCACGGGAAGCGAACAGCAGATGCGAATCACGCCGACCTCCGGACTCGCGCCGGACGAAATCGATCGGATAATTAGAGAGGCGGAGGATTTCGCCGACACCGATCGCACCGCGAAAGAGGTTCTCGTAACCAGAAATAAATTGGACTCGTTATTGAGAAACACCAAAAAATCTTTCGATAAGTTTGGTGGTTTGCTGACGGAGCCGGAGCAGGAAACTGCCGAAGCGACCTTCGCGGAAGCAGAGACAGCCGTCAAGAGTGAAAAGCTTGAAGAAATCAACAGAACATTGAGTAAGTTGGAACGTGTCGCCGGGCAACTCACATCCGCAATGTTGAACCCCACAGCCGACGAAACAACGACCGAGGTATAGAGGTTTGTTCCTGGTACTTTGTTCTTGGTACTTTGTACTTTGAACTTTGCGCTTGCTAAAAACCTAAGAACAAAGCACCAAGATCAAAGCACAAAGAACTAATATTATGAGTAAACGCGATTATTACGAGGTCCTGAGCGTTAGCCGCACCGCTACCGAGCAGGAAATTAAGAGCGCCTACAGGCGTCTCGCAGTTCAATATCATCCTGATAAAAATCCAAACGACGCATCCGCGGAAGAGAAATTCAAGGAAGCCGCCGAGGCTTACAGCGTGCTCTCAAACACCGAACAGCGTCAGCGCTACGACCGCTTTGGGCACGCAGGCGTTTCGAGCAGTGCCGCAGGCGGTGGCGGAGCGTGGGGCGCACCCGGTTTCGGTGGAATCGAAGACATTCTTGGCGACTTGTTTGGTTTTGGTGATGTGTTTGGCGGCGGCCGCGCAGGCTCGCGCCGGACGTCCGCGCAACGTGGTGCCGACCTTCGCTACGATCTGGAGATCTCACTGGAAGAAGCTGCCCGCGGAATGACGGCGCAACTACGCATCCCGCGTCTGGAGGCTTGCGAAACGTGTAAAGGATCCGGAGCTGCGGCAGGAAGTCAGCCTGAAACGTGTTCGACCTGTAGTGGAACCGGTCAGGTTCGTTACCAGCAGGGATTTTTCTCGGTTGCGAGAACTTGTCACGTCTGTCGCGGCGCCGGACGCGTCATCAAGAACCCCTGTCCGGATTGTAATGGCAGCGGCCGAGTCGAACGCGAGAAGCAGTTGGAAGTAAAAATTCCGGCAGGGGTCGAAACCGGCTCTCGTTTACGCGTATCTGGTGAAGGGGAGGCAGGCGTGCAGGGGGGCGCGTCGGGTGATCTGTATGTGGTTATCCACGTAGCCGAGCATGAGCAGTTTGAGCGACAAGGTAGCAACCTGTACGAGGCCGTCCCGATCACCTTTGCGCAGGCCGCGCTGGGCGCCGAGATAATGGTCAAGACGCTCGAGGAAGATGAGAAAGTCAAAGTCCCGATGGGTACTCAAACCGGAACCGTGTTTCGACTCAGAGGCAAGGGAATGCCTGTCCTGGGTGGACGCGGTCGCGGCGATTTGTTTGTGTCGGTGACTCTAATTACGCCGACGACGTTGACGAGAGAACAGCGCCGCCTGCTCGAACAGTTGGCTGAAGTCGAGAACAAGGATCTGGAGAACAAGGGGTTGGTTGATAAAGTCCGAGACATTTTTGGCTGAGATAAACGCTGATTGGGAATACGGATTATGAATATGAAGACCCGACACTTCCTACTGGTTTTCTTGATAAGCATCCTGAGTTTAACAGCTCGTGCCCAGGACACGATGGACGGACTGAAGGAACTCGACTTCAGTAAAACTTCCATCAAGCAGACGCAGATCCAACCCCTTGCGATGGAGGATCTCAAACTGTTGCGCGGGATCATCTTTGGTCGTCACGGCCGCGTCTTCAAAGACAACGACATCAAGGGCTATCTCGAAGAGCAATCGTGGTACAAGCCCAATCCCGAGTTCAAAAACTCGATGCTCAACAATACGGAGCGCCAGAACCTCGACGTCATCCGTATCGCTGAAGCCTCCAAGCACGAAACGATCCAACCCGGCGACATGCGTTACTGGCGCGACCGCCAGATCACGCCGCGAAAGCTCGGCAAGCATAGTGGCGCTGAGTGGAAAGTGTTAGTGGCGGAAGTTGAAGCGATTCACGGCAAGCGTTTCGACGACGATCCGTGGCTGCAGCAGTATTTCGCTGAGCGTTACTGGTATTTTCCCAATGAAAAGTACGATTCGAAAAAGCTATCCGCGATCGAACGCAAGAATCTTGAAATCTTAGGCGGCGCGCAGAAGCGTCAACGTAATGTCGCGATACTGCCGGGCGACATGGAGTTCTTCGAGAACAAACTGATCTCGGACCGGATGTTGAACGGACTGAGTCTGCACGAGCTGCGTCTGCTGCGAAACGAGATCTATGCACGTCATGGTCGGATGTTCCGCGCCGAGTGGCTGCAGCAGTACTTCTTCTTTCAGCCGTGGTACAACCCTGACGAGAATTTCAAAGACGAAGAGCTTTCGGGCAACGACAAAGTCAATGTTGAGACCATCGTCAAATACGAGAACAAGATTCACGAGGGATTAAGCACCACGCCGGTTACGCGTGCTTTGTTGGAAGGTTTATTTCTCGAAGACGCCAGCCAGATGCGACAGGAGATTTACGCGCGTCACGGCAAAGTGTTCAAAGAGCCCTGGCTCCAGAAATACTTCGCGAGCTTCGCCTGGTACAAGGCCGATCCAAGCTTCACGGACGATGCTTTAACCGACGTGGAAAAGAAAAACATCACCACCATTGCGGCCTACGAAAAACGCGCCGTAACGGCGATGAGTACGATAGAGGGTTGATAAGGCCCACCCAGGCCCCGCGTGACGGGGCCCACAACAAACAAATCCGGTTTTCAATCCGCGTTCATCTGCGTTCCATAAAAACTGAGCACAGAGTCGCCTTGTTTCAACACGCGACTTCGCTGGAGATCGCCCACCGAATCAGGCAACTCAGTCTTGTGATGGTGTTCCGCAATCACAAGATCGTTGCTGCCGAGTAACTGCAGTGTTTTGAGATAGTCCTCTTTGTAAGGCGGATCGAAGAAGACGATGTCCCAACGTTCATCTTTAGACTGCCGCAAAAATTCATTAACCTCGGAACAGTAAATGTCCCACCGTTCCTCCGGAATCCGGCACAGCTCTACATTCGCCTCAATCAACTTACACATCCGTCGCGACCGATCGACAAACGTGACATGACTCGCGCCGCGCGAAAGCGCCTCGATCCCCACAGCGCCCGAGCCTGCGCACAGGTCGAGAAATCGAGCGTCTTCGATACGCGGCGCGATGACGTTGAAAAGCGTTTCTCGAAGCCGATCGGACGTCGGCCTCACGTTCATCGACGGCGGGCTCTTGAGATTTCGTCCCTTGTATTCCCCTGC
>Ga0068871_100002226_pt1 | contig 13179 bp, 10 predicted proteins | sample KBSMisM72_FD_72750 | JGI IMG/M metagenome (GOLD analysis project Ga0068871, IMG submission 72750) | Miscanthus rhizosphere microbial communities from Kellogg Biological Station, Michigan, USA - KBS Miscanthus M7-2 | ecosystem: Host-associated > Plants > Roots > Rhizosphere > Soil ... | reverse complement strand
CTTCTTCAGGAGCTTCGGCGGCAGCGGCATGTTGCCGACTTCCGCCATGCCGGGGTAGCCCTTCGGCCCGCAGTTCTTCAGCACCATGACGCAGCTCTCGTCGATGTCGAGCTTCGGATCGTCGATGCGCCCATGGAAGTCCTCGATGTTCTCGAACACCACCGCGCGCCCCTTGTGCTTGAGGAGCTTCGGCGTGGCGGCGGAGGGCTTGATGATGGCGCCGTTGGGCGCGAGGTTGCCGCGCAGCACCGTGAGGCCGGTGTTCTTCTTGAACGGTTTGTTCATCGGGAAGATCACGTCGCGGTTCCAGCACGGCGCGTCCTTCACGTTCTCCCACATGGTCTTGCCGTTCACCGTCAGCGCATTCTTGTGCAGGAGATCGTTCTCGCCGAGCTCGCGCAGCACGACCGGCAAGCCGCCGGCGTAGCAGAAATCCTCCATCAGGTATTTGCCCGAGGGCATCAGGTTGAGGAGGGTGCTCATCCCCTTGCCGAGCCGGTCGAAGTCGTCGAGGTCGAGCTTGACGCCGATGCGCCCGGCGAGCGCGATGAGGTGGATCACCGCGTTGGTCGAGCCGCCGATCGCCGAAAGCGTGCGGATGGCGTTCTCGAAGGCTTCCTTGGTCAGGATCTTCGAAAGGGCGATTTTCTGTTTGACCAGGGAAACGATCTGTCTGCCCGCCATGCGGGCGATCACGTTGCGGCGCGCATCCACCGCGGGAAACGCGGCGTTGCCGGGCATGCCCACGCCGAGCGCCTCGGCCATCGACGCCATGGTCGAGGCGGTGCCCATCACCATGCAGTGGCCGTGCGAGCGATGCATGCACGACTCCGCTTCGTGGAATTCCTCGAGGGAGATCTTGCCGGCGCGCAGCTCCTCCGACATCGACCAGACGTTGGTGCCCGAGCCGATGTCGGTGCCGCGATACTTGCCGGAAAGCATCGGCCCGCCGGAGACGAGGATCGTCGGCAGGTCGACGCTCGCCGCGCCCATGAGGGTCGCGGGAGTGGTCTTGTCGCAGCCGGCGAGCAGGACCACGCCATCCAGCGGATTGGCGCGGATCGACTCCTCGACGTCCATGCTGGCGAGGTTGCGATAGAGCATCGCGGTGGGCCGCAGCAGCGTCTCGCCGAGCGACATCACCGGGAATTCCAGCGGGAAGCCGCCCGCCTCGAGGATGCCGTGGCGCACGTGGTCGGCGAGCACGCGGAAGTGCGTGTTGCACGGCGTGAGCTCCGACCAGGTGTTGCAGATGCCGATGACCGGGCGGCCGTCGAACTGGTCCTGCGGCACGCCCCTGTTCTTGGTCCAGCTACGGTAGATGAAGCCGTAGATGTCCTGGCGCCCGAACCACTGGACGCTGCGCCAGCCGGGTTTCTTGGCCATCTACTTTATTGCCTGGACGCGATCGTAGAGCGCCTTGTCCCAGGGGACGTCCTTCGCCGTGAGAAAGGGCGTGAACACCTTCTTGAACGCCTCGCGGTCGGAGTTCACCACCGTCTTGCCGTATTTCGTCGCGAAGTCGGTGACCAGCGCCTTCTCCGCCGCGGCGATCTCGGCGTTCGACTTCAGCGCCGCTTCCTTGAACACCGCCTCGAAGGTCTTCTTGTCGGCCTCCGAGAGCTTGTTCCAGACGTGGCCGCCGACGATGGCGAGCAGCATCTCGGTGATGTGGCCGGTCAGGTTGATGTGCGTCTGCACCTCGTAGAACTTCTTCGCCAGGATCGTGGGCAGCGGGTTTTCCTGCGCGTCGACGGTCTTGTTCTGCAGCGCGAGGTACACCTCGGCGAAGGCGATCGGCGTGGCGTTCGCGCCCGCGACCTTCGGGTACATGATATAGAGCGGCGCGTCGGGCACGCGCAGCTTCAGGCCCTTCATGTCCTCGGGCCGGTTGATCGCCTTGTTGGCCGTGGTGTGGCGCACGCCGTAATAGAACGCGGCGATCGGCTTGTTGTTGCCCTTCTTGAAATAGCCCTCCATCAGCTCGCCGAGCACCGCGCTGTCCGAGTATTTCTTCCAGTGGTCGAAGTCGCGGAACATGTACGGCGCGCCGCCGATGGAGAGCTGCGGGTAGGTGCGGGCGGCGAATGCCTGGCCGGTATAGATCAGGTCGACGGTGCCCAGCGAGAGCGACTGGTTGATCTGCGTCTCGTTGCCGAGCTGCGAGGCGGGAAACACGTCCATCGTGTAGCGGTTGCTGGTGCGCTTGGCGATCTCGCCCGCGGCCCAGACGGCGTACGTGTGGTACGGCTCGGAAGTCTCGTAGACGTGAGCGAACTTCAGCTTCTGCTGCGCGAGACCCGCCGTTGAAAGAATGACTCCGATCGTGAATACGAAAAGCCGAACCATCTGCCCCTCCTCAGTAGGTAGCCCTGCCGCCTGAAATGTCGAAGACGCCGCCGGTTGAGAACGAGCAGTCCTCGGAGGCGAGCCAGCACACGAGGGCCGCGATCTCGTCGACTTCGACGAAGCGCCCCATCGGGATCTTGGAAAGCATGTAGTCGATGTGCTGCTGCGTCATCTGGTCGAAGATCGCCGTCTTCGCGGCGGCCGGCGTGACGCAGTTGACCAGCACGCCGTCCTTCGCCAGCTCCTTGCCGAGCGATTTGGTGAGCGAGATGACGCCCGCCTTCGAGGCGGAGTAGGCCACCGCGTTCGGGTTGCCTTCCTTGCCGGCGACCGAGGCGATGTTGACGATGCGGCCGTATTTCGCCTTCGCCATGAGGGGCGCCACGGCGCGGCAGCAGAGGAACTGGCTGGTGAGGTTGATGCGCAGCACCCGTTCCCATTCCTCGATCGGATAGTCGACGGTCGGGACGTTCTTGCCGGCGATGCCCGCGTTGTTGACGAGCACGTCGACCTTCTTGAGCGCCTTGACTGCCTTCTCGATCGACGCCGGATCGGAGACGTCCACCTTCGGCGAGCCGTCGATGTCCCACACCGTGACCTCGGCGCCCGACGCCTTGAGGCGCTTGACGATGGCCGCGCCAATGCCCTGCATGCCGCCGGTGACGATCGCGCTGCGGCCCGAGAAATCGAGTTTGTTCATCCGGCTCCGGTGTGAAACGAGTTGTATGACAACGCGGCCGAGCGTAGGGCGGCATGCCCGATCGGTCAAGGGGGAGATATAATTTGCGCCCTTCGCAAGAACCTCCGGAGAACGGTCCCCGCATGGCAGGCAGGCTCGCTGGCAAGACGGCTTTCGTTACCGCAGCGGGGCAGGGCATCGGCCGCGGCGCCGCGCTCGCCTTCGCGCGCGAGGGCGCCCAGGTGTGGGCGACCGACATCAATCCCAAGGCGCTGGCAGACCTCGACGGCAAGGACGGCATCCGGACCCGCGTGCTCGACGTTACCGACGAGCAGGCGGTCAACAAGCTCGCGGCGGAGGTCGGCGCCATCGATGTGCTGTTCAACTGCGCGGGCTTCGTCCATCACGGCACGATCCTCGACTGCGCGCCGAAGGACTGGGACTTCAGCTTCAATCTCAACGTGAAATCGATGTATCTGGTGGCCCGCGCCTTTCTGCCGGGCATGCTGAAGAAGGGCAAGGGCTCGATCATCAACATGTCGTCGATCGCCTCGAGCGTGCGCGGCCTGCCCAATCGCTTCGTCTACGGCGCGACCAAGGCCGCGGTGATCGGGATGACCAAGGCCATCGCCGCCGACTACGTGAAGCAGGGCATTCGCTGCAATTGCATCGGCCCGGGCACCGTCGACACGCCGTCGCTCGCCGGGCGCATCGCCGCTTTCGCCGATCCGGTCCAGGCACGCAAGGATTTCGTCGCGCGCCAGCCGATGGGACGGCTGGGAACCGTCGAGGACATCACCGGCATTTTGGTGTTCCTCGCATCCGACGAGTCGCTGTTCGCGACCGGGAACATGTATTCAATTGACGGGGGAATGACCATATGAAGCTGTGCCGCTACGGGAAAGCCGGCTACGAGAAGCCCGGGCTGGTCGACGCCGAAGGCAAGGTGCGCGACCTGTCGAAAGTCATCGAGCAGATCGGCCCGAACGAGATTTCGCCGCGCGGGCTCAAGATGCTCACCAAGCAAAAGCCCGAGAGCCTGCCGCTGGTGAACGGCAGCCCGCGCCTGGGCGTGCCCTACATCGGCATCGGCAAGTTCGTCGCCATCGGCCTCAACTATTCGGACCACGCCAAGGAAGCCGGGCTGCCGATTCCGCCCGAGCCCATCGTCTTCATGAAGGCGACCACCTGCATCAGCGGGCCGAACGACGACGTCATCCAGCCGAAGAACTCCACCAAGCTCGACTGGGAAGTCGAGCTCGGCATCGTCATCGGAAGCCAGGCGAAGTACGTGTCGGAAGCCGAGGCGCTCAGCTACGTCGCCGGCTATTGCATCGTCAACGACGTCTCCGAGCGCGCTTTCCAGATGGCCACTACGCAGTGGGACAAGGGCAAGGGCTTCGACACCGCCGGCCCGATCGGTCCCTGGCTGGTCACCGCCGACGAGGTGCGCGACCCGCAGGCCCTCGACATGTGGCTCGACGTCAACGGCAAGCGCATGCAGTCCGGCAATACGCGCACCATGATCTTCAGCTGCGCAAAGATCATCGCGCACGTCAGCCAGTACATGACGTTGCTGCCGGGCGACATCATCTGCACCGGCACGCCTCCGGGCGTGGGGCTGGGCGTCAAGCCCAACCCGGTGTTCCTGAAGCCGGGCGACGTCATGACCCTCGGCATCAAGGGTCTGGGCGAGCAGCGGCAGAAGGTAGTCCCCTACAGCGCTTAGGCGTAAAGTAGCCCGATGAACAAACGGGCTGATTTCGCCGCGACCGGCCTCGAGGCATCCGCCTTCTGGATGCCTTATACGGCCAACCGGCAGTTCAAGAAGTCGCCGCGGCTGCTCGCGCGCGCCGAGGGCATGTACTACTGGACCGCCGACGGCCGCCAGGTGCTCGACGGGCAGGCGGGCCTGTGGTGCGTGAACGCCGGGCATTGCCGGCCGAAAATCGTCGCCGCCGTGCAGAAGCAGGTCGCGCAGATGGACTTCGCGCCGACCTTCAACATGGGCCATCCGATCGCGTTCGAGTTCGCCGAGCGGCTGGCCGAGATCGCCCCGGCCGGGTTCTCAAAGGTGTTCTTCACCAACTCCGGTTCCGAGTCGGCCGATACCGCGCTGAAGATCGCGCTCGCCTACCATCGCGCGCGCGGCGAGGGGCAGCGCTTCCGGCTGATCGGGCGCGAGCGCGGCTATCACGGCGTCAACTTCGGCGGCATGGCGGTCGGCGGCATCCCCGCCAACCGGAAGGTCTTCGGGCCGGGCCTCGCCGGCGTCGATCACATCCGGCACACGCACGACCTGGCGAGAAGCGCGTTCTCCAGGGGCCAGCCGGCGCACGGCGCCGATTTCGCCGAGGAGCTGGAGCGTCTTTGCGCGTTCCACGATCCCTCGACCATTGCCGCGGTGATCGTCGAGCCCGTCGCCGGCTCCGCCGGCGTGCTGGTGCCGCCGCAGGGCTACCTGCAGCGCCTGCGCGAGATCTGCACGAAGCACGGCATCCTGCTCATCTTCGACGAGGTGATCACCGGCTTCGGGCGGCTCGGCCATCCCTTCGCGTCGCAGCGCTTCGGCGTGATGCCGGACCTCTTCACCGTCGCGAAGGGCATGACGAACGGCACGGTGCCGATGGGTGCGGTGTTCGCCAGGGATTCCATCTACGACGCGTTCATGCAGGGGCCCGAGGGCATCGAGCTGTTCCACGGCTACACCTACTCTGGTCATCCTCTCGCCTGCGCGGCGGGCATCGGCACGCTGGACACCTACGCCGACGAGGGAATCCTGACTCGCGGCGCGAGCCTGGAAAAGCACTTCGAGGATTCGATCCATTCGCTGCGGGCCGCCCCGCACGTGATCGACGTACGCAACATCGGCCTCATGGGCGCGGTCGAGCTGCAGCCGCGCGCCGGCGCCCCTGGGGCGCGCGCCTACGAAGCCTTCCTCAAGGTATTCGAGGCCGGAGTGCTGGTGCGCTGGACCGGCGACGTGCTCGCTTTCTCGCCGCCGCTCATCGTCGAGCCGGCGCAGATCGACCGCATCTTCCAGACCGTGCGCGACGCGCTGAAGACCGTCCCGTAAAGAAAAAGGGCGCCGAAGCGCCCTTTTTCTCCCTTTTTTCTTCTTTTAGGTTCTTGTTACTTGGCCGCAGCCCCGGCCGCCCGCACCACGCCCAGCCTTCGGCCCCGCGCCGGCTGCTTCACCCGCGCCTGGATCACCAGGTCGCGTACGAAGTTCGGCAGCGCGAACACGCCCTCGTGCGTCTCGCCGTTGTAGTACTTGAGCTCCTGCAGCTTGCGCGCCTCGATGCGCCGGTCGATCTCGTCGGCCGTGTAGGACTTCGGATCGAGCTTGTCGGAGCAAACGGCCATCGCCCAGAGCGAGCCGTAGAGCGGGATGTACATGGTGTACGGCCGCACGATGCGGAACACGCTGTTCAGGCGCTGGGCGAGCTCCGCCACGCGCTCGGGCCGCGCCACCGGCGAGCCGATGTGCAGCGTAAGCGCGCCTCCGGGGGCGAGCGCGGCGCGCAGCTGCTGGAAGAACTCCAGCGAGTAGAGCGCCTCGGCCGGGCCCATCGGGTCGTTCAGGTCGAGCGCGATCAGGTCGAACCGCTCCTGCGTCTCGCGCACGAACTTCATGCCGTCGTCGACCAGCACGCGCAGCTTGGGGTTGTCGAAGACGCCGTTGTGGACGGCCTTGAAGTGCTCCTTGGCCACCTCGATCACGTCGCCGTCGATCTCGACCATGGTCAGCTGCTCCACCGACGGGTGCTTGAGCGCCTCCTCCGAGGAGCCGCCGTCGCCGCCGCCGATGATCAGCACCTTCTTGGGCGCCGCATGCGCGGTGAGCGCGGGATGGATCAGGTTCTCGTGGTAGACGAACTCTTCCTTCTCGGAGGTCATGTTGAACCCGTCGAGGCGGAACAGCTTGCCGTAGTGCGGCGTCTCGTAGATCGCCATCTTCTGGAAGCGCGTCTGCCACTCGCCGAGCTGCCTGGTGGCCTTGATGTAGAAGCCGGTCGAGTCGTTGAGCGGCTCCATCAGCATGTGCTCGCCGCGGTCGACCTCGTGCTTCGCCACCTCGCCGGGCTGGAAGTACTCGACCAGCTGGTCGAAGAGCTTCCTCGCCTTGGCGGAGTTGTCGGCGCTGTAGTTGCAGACGTAGACGTCGAGCGTCAGCCCCTGGCGCTCCGGCCACGTGTGGATCGCCAGGTGCGACTCGGCGAGCACCACGGTGCCCGTGAAGCCGCCGCCGTCGAAGGTATGGAAGGTCGCATCCATGGTGGTCAGCCCTGCGGCCGACACCATGTCGAGGCACTTCGCGCGGAAGCGCTCGCCGTCCAGAAGGAGCTGCGGATCGCAGCGACAGCCGGTGAGATCACCGATGAGGTGCAGTCCATTCATTTCTCTTCCCCCGAAAATGCGAAGGCGCAGCCTGCCGCGTAATTGGGAGCCAGGCCACGCCTTCCATTCGCGCCTTGCGGCGCACAGCGCTTATCGTCCGCGCTCAATTCGTGCAAGACCTCCTAGGTCACTTTGCAATCTCGCTGCGGATCTCTGCGGAAATCGCGTCGATCAATCTGCGAGCGATCGAGATTTTGCTTGGAAGTTTAGGTAATTGCAATACGTCGAACCAATTTGCTTCCTCGATTTCTCCTGCTTGCGGACGAATCTCGCCGCTCGACCACTCGCAGACGAACGCGATCATCATCGAATGCGGGAACGGCCACGACTGGCTGGCGAAGTAGCGCGTGTTGCTTATCTGCACGCCGACTTCCTCGGCGACTTCGCGCGCGAGGCACTGCTCGAGCGACTCGCCGGGCTCGACGAAGCCCGCCAGCGCGCTGTACATGCCGGGCGGGAAGTGCGGTCCCCGAGCCAGCAGCAGCTGGTTTTCCCTCCTGATGAGGGCCATGACCGCCGGCGCCACTCTCGGGTAGGCGGAGAGCTTGCAGGCGGGGCAGACGCGCACCCTTTCCTCGCGTTTTGCCTCTGTACGCGCGCCGCAGCGGCCGCAGAACTGGTGGCTGCGATCCCAGTCGACGAGCTGCAGCGCGCGCCCGGCAAGGGCGAAATGGGGGTCCTCGAGGACGGAGAACAGCGTGCGCAGCCCCTGCCAGGAAAAGCCGGACGGCGGCTCGCCCGGGAACTCGGCGGCGTAGCAGGGCGTGCCGCCCAGGCGCCCTAGATATAGGGTCCTCAGGGCGTCGGCACCCAACCAGTTGTGGTTTTTCTGCAACGGCAGGCGGGCCCAGGACGGGCGCGACTTGACGCGCAGATCGTCGGTCGGCCGCGGGTCGGGCGGCCCCATCTCGACCAGGAGCTGGTCGCCGCGGAAGACGAACCAGAGGCCCTCGCCGTGCTGGTCGGTGAAACAGGCCGGTTCGTAGTTCGCGGGTGTGGCGAAGGGAAGCTCGTTCATGTCGCTGAGTATAATTTGCGCCTTCCGATGGACTCCCCGCAGCCGAAGGCCTCCGACGCAGATCTCGCGAATTCCATTCGCGCGCTCGCGATGGATGCGGTCGAGGCGGCCAAGTCCGGCCACCCGGGCATGCCGATGGGCATGGCCGAGATCGCGGTGGCGCTCTGGACGCGCCACCTGCGCCACAACCCCGCCAATCCGGCCTGGCCCGGCCGCGACCGCTTCGTGCTGTCGAACGGCCACGGCTCGATGCTGCTCTACGCGCTGCTCCACCTCACCGGCTACGGCCTGCCGATCGAGGAGCTGAAGCGCTTCCGCCAGCTCGGCTCGAGGACCGCCGGCCACCCGGAGCACGGCCATACGCCGGGCGTCGAGACGACCACCGGGCCGCTTGGCCAGGGGATTGCCAACGCCGTCGGCATGGCGCTCGCGGAGAAGGTGCTGGCGGCCGAGTTCAACCGCCCGGGCTTCGACGTGGTCGACCACCACACCTACGTGTTCATGGGCGACGGCTGCATGATGGAAGGCATCTCGCACGAGGCGTGCGCGCTCGCCGGCACCCTCGGCCTGGGCAAGCTGGTGGCCTTCTACGACGACAACGGCATCTCGATCGACTCGGAGAAGGGCCAGATCAAGTCGTGGTACACCGACGACGTGCCCAAGCGCTTCGCCGCCTACGGCTGGCAGGTGATCCCGGCCGTCGACGGGCACGACGTCGAGGCGGTCGACAAGGCGATCCGCAAGGCCAAGCGGGAAAAGGACAGGCCGACCCTCATCTGCTGCAAGACGGTCATCGCCAAGGGCGCCCCCAAGAAGGCAAACACCGGCGCGGCGCACGGCGCGCCCCTGGGCTCGGAGGAGATCGCGGCGACGCGCCAGGCGATCGGCTGGCCGTATCCGCCCTTCGAAGTGCCCGAGACGGTGCGGCAAGGCTGGGACGCCCGCGAGGCCGGCAAGCGGGCCGAGAAAAAGTGGAATTCGCAGTTCAAGAAATACGCTTCCCAGCATCCGCAGGAAGCGGCCGAATTCACCCGCCGGGCCGCCGGCCGGCTGCCGGAGAATTTTCCGGAGACGCTGAAAAAGCTGGTCGAGGAAACCAATCAAAAAGCCGAGACCATCGCCACCCGCAAGGCTTCGCAGAACCTGCTGGAGGTCCTGGTTCCGGCGCTGCCGGAGCTGCTCGGCGGCTCGGCCGACCTGACCGGCTCCAACCTGACGATGGTGAAGGCCTCCAAGGCGCTTTCCCGGGAGTCGTTCTCGGCGAACCACATCTTTTACGGCGTGCGGGAGTTCGGCATGTGCGCCGTGATGAACGGCATCACCCTGCACGGCGGGTTCATTCCCTACGGCGGCACGTTTCTTGTCTTCTCCGACTATGCGCGCAACGCGCTGCGCATGGCGGCGCTGATGAAGATCCGGGTGGTGTACGTCTTCACCCACGACTCGATCGGCCTCGGCGAGGACGGCCCGACGCACCAGCCGGTGGAACACGCGGCGACGTTGCGGCTCATACCTAACATGGACCTCTGGCGTCCGTGCGACACGGTGGAGACGGCGGTGGCCTGGGGCGCGGCGATTGGCCGGGCCGACGGGCCGACCGCGCTCCTCCTCAGCCGGCAGAACCTGCCGTTCGTGAAGCGCGAATCCCTGGCCGACGTGAGCCGGGGGGGCTATGTCCTGTCCGACGCCGCGATGCCGCGCGCTGTCATCATCGCCACCGGCTCGGAGGTGCAGCTCGCGCTCGGTGCGCAGAAGCTCCTCGCCGGCGAAGGCATCGGGGTGCGGGTGGTTTCCATGCCCTCCACCACGACGTTCGACCGCCAGAGCGAGGAGTACAAGGCGTCCGTCCTGCCGGCCGGCGTGCCGCGCATCGCGGTGGAAGCCGGCGTGAGCGACTTCTGGCGCAAGTACGTCGGGCTCGAGGGCCGCGTCGTCGGCCTCGACCGCTTCGGCGAGTCCGCGCCGGCGGGCGACCTGTTCAAGCATTTCGGCTTCACGGCGGAGCACGTCGCGGCGGCCGTGCGGAAGGTTTTTGGCGAACTCAGCATCGTCTAGGAGCAGTGATGACCATCAAGGTAGCGATCAACGGATTCGGCCGTATCGGACGCAACATCCTTCGCGCGCACTACGAATCCGGCAAGAAGCACGGGCTGCAGTTCGTGGCAATCAACGACCTGGGCGACGCGGCGACCAACGCGCATCTCCTGAAATACGACACCGTGCACGGCCGCTTCGACGGCAGCATCGAGGTGAAGGAAAAGAACATGGTGGTGAACGGCGACAGCATCCAGGTCGTCGCCGAGCGCGACCCGGCCAAGCTGCCGTGGAAGGCGCTGGGCGTCGACGTGGTCCTGGAGTGCACGGGGCTTTTCACCAGCAAGGCAAAGGCGAGCGCGCACCTCACCGCGGGCGCGCGCAAGGTCATCATCTCGGCACCCGGCGAGAAGGACGTGGACCGCACCATCGTCATGGGCGTGAACCACAAGGACCTGAAGGCCTCCGACACCGTCATCTCCAACGCGTCGTGCACCACGAACTGCCTGGCGCCGCTCGTCAAGGCGCTGGATGACCGCATCGGCGTGGTCTCGGGCCTGATGACCACGATCCACTCCTACACCAACGACCAGGTGCTGACCGACGTCTATCACAAGGACCTGCGCCGCGCCCGCTCGGCGACGCACAACATGATCCCGACCAAGACCGGCGCCGCCGCCGCGGTCGGGCTGGTGCTGCCGCACCTGAACGGCAAGCTCGACGGCTTTTCGATCCGCGTGCCGACGATCAACGTATCGCTGGTCGACCTGTCGTTCGTGGCGAAGAAGAAGACCACCGTCGAGGAGGTCAACGCCGCGGTGAAGCAGGCCGCCGCCGGCGACCTGAAGGGGATCCTCGAATACACGGCCGAGCCGCTGGTGTCCTCCGACTTCAACCACCATCCGGCCAGCTCGATCTTCGATGCCTCCATCACCAAGGTGTCCGACGGCACGCTGGTCAAGGTCTACTCCTGGTACGACAACGAGTGGGGGTTCTCCAACCGCATGCTGGATGCGACGGTGGCGCTGGCGCAGGCAAAGTAGCGGATGAAGTTCAAGCGGATGCAGGACGTCGACCTGCGCGGCAAGCGGGTCTTCATCCGCGCCGACCTCAACGTGCCGTGCGAAGGCGGGCGCATCACCGACGACACGCGCATCCGCGCCTCGCTGCCCGCGATCCAGGCCGCGCTCGGGCAGAACGCCGCGGTGATGGTCACCTCGCACCTCGGCCGCCCGAAGGAAGGGCAGTTCGACCCCGCCGAGTCGCTTGCGCCGATCGCGCGCCGCCTGTCGGAGCTCCTCGAGCGCGACGTGCCCCTCGTGCGCGACTGGCTGGCCGGCGTGCAGGTAGCGCCAGGCGAGGTCGTGCTGCTCGAGAACTGCCGCTTCAACGCCGGCGAGAAGAAGGACGACGAGGGCCTCGCGAAGAAGATCGCGGCGCTCTGCGACGTCTATGTCAACGACGCCTTCGGCACCGCGCACCGCGCCGAGGCGACCACGCATGGCGCGGCGCGCTTCGCCAAGGTCGCCTGCGCCGGGCCGCTGATGGCGGCCGAGCTCGATGCGCTCGAGAAATCGCTGTCGAATCCGAAACGGCCGCTCGTCGCGGTGGTGGGCGGCTCCAAGGTATCGACCAAGCTGACCGTGCTTACCGAGCTGGCGAAGAAAGTGGACACGCTGATCGTCGGCGGCGGCATCGCCAACACTTTCCTGCTCGCTGCCGGAAAGCCGATCGGCAAGTCGCTCGCCGAGCCCGGCCTCGTCGAGGAAGCGAAGAAGATCGCCGCGACCACGCAGGTGCCGCTGCCCGAGGACGTGGTCGTCGCCGTCGAGGCGTCGGCGCGCGCGCGCAGCGCCATCAAGTCGCCGCAGGACGTGCAGCCCGACGAGATGATCCTCGACATCGGGCCGCGCACCGCGAAAGGGCTCGGCGAGCAGCTGAAGAAGGCGGGCACCATCGTCTGGAACGGCCCGGTCGGGGTGTTCGAGCTCGAGCCGTTCGCGAAGGGCACGCACGTGCTGGGGCAGGCGATCGCGGAGTCGGAGGCCTTCTCGGTCGCCGGCGGCGGCGACACGCTCGCCGCCATCGCCAAGTTCGGGCTGGAGAACAGGATCTCGTACATTTCGACCGGCGGCGGCGCGTTCCTCGAATTTCTCGAGGGGCGCAAGCTGCCGGCGGTGGCCGTGCTGGAAGCGCGCGCCGAGGGCTGATAAGGTAAACAAGACATGATGCGCGCCACAAAAATCGTCGCCACGCTCGGCCCCGCGTCGAGCGATCCCGCGATCCTGGAGCGCATGATCCGCGCCGGCGTCGACGTCGTGCGGCTCAACTTCTCGCACGGCACCGCCGACGATCACCTGGCGCGCGCCACGCTGGTGAAGCAGCTCTCGGCCAAGCTCAACCGCACCGTCGCCATCATGTGCGACCTGCAGGGGCCGAAGATCCGCGTCGGCAAGTTCAAGGAAGGCAAGGTGACGCTCGAGAAGGGCGCGCGCTTCATCCTCGATGCCGAGTGCGCGATGGGCGATGCCACGCGCGTCGGCCTGGACTACAAGGAGCTGCCGCGCGACGTCGAGGCCGGCGCAGTCCTGCTGCTCGACGACGGCAAGATCGTGCTCGACGTCGTCGACGTGCACGGCGAGGAGGTGCGCACGGTCGTGCGCCACGGCGGCGTGCTCTCCAACAACAAGGGGATCAA
>Ga0068871_100002224_pt1 | contig 13182 bp, 8 predicted proteins | sample KBSMisM72_FD_72750 | JGI IMG/M metagenome (GOLD analysis project Ga0068871, IMG submission 72750) | Miscanthus rhizosphere microbial communities from Kellogg Biological Station, Michigan, USA - KBS Miscanthus M7-2 | ecosystem: Host-associated > Plants > Roots > Rhizosphere > Soil ... | reverse complement strand
TGCGCCGGTCGCCGGGATTCGTCGCGGTCGCGGTCCTGACGCTCGCGGTCGGCGTCGGGGCCAACACGGCGATCTTCAGCGCGGTGGAAGGCGTGCTGCTCCGTCCCCTTCCTTACAAGAACCCCGACCGGGTCGTGTTCCTGCAGGAAAAGCGCGCGGTCACCGGACAGCCCAACTCCGTGTCGCCGTTGAACTATCTCGACTGGAAAGCGCAGAGCACGGCGTTCGACAAGATGGCCGCCGTCAGATTCAATCCCGCCACGATTACCGCGCTCGATACACCTGTACAAGTCAGAGGACTGCGCGTCACGGAACAGTACTTCGACGTCTTTGGCTTGCGACCGCTGCTGGGGCGCACCTTCGTCGCCGGCGACGATCGGCCGGCCGCCTCGAAGGTGGTCATCCTGAGCCAGCATCTATGGTCGACGCGGTTCGGAGCGGACGCGGCGATCGTCGGGCGCCCCGTGCGCGTCGACGGTGAGCCGTTCACGATCGTCGGCGTGATGCCCGCGACCGCCACGGTGGACTTCCTCGGCACCGAGATCTGGACGCCGCTATCGTGGAATGAGAACACGCTGAACCGTGATTTTCATTCGGTCAGCCTTGCAGTCGCCAGGTTGAAAGACGGCGCGTCCGTGGACGCTGTCCGGTCACAGATGGACACGATCGCCGAACGCATCTCACGAGACCATCCGGCCACCAACAAGGGTTGGGGCATCGTGGTGAAACCCTACGCCGACCTGTGGGTCACCAGCGACTTCAGGAGATCGCTGTATCTGCTGTTGGCGGCGGTCGGAGCAGTGCTCCTGATCGGCTGCGCGAACCTGTCGAACATGACGCTCGCGCGCGGTCTGGCGCGAGAGCGAGAGGTGGCGGTGCGGTCCGCCCTGGGCGCCTCGCGGCCGCGGCTGGTGCGCCAGTTCCTCACCGAGAACCTCGTCATCGCGACGATCGGCGGCGCGCTCGGCGTCGGGCTCGCTTACGGGCTGTTGCGCGTGCTCCTGCGCTCCGTCGCCGCGTATGAGATGCCGTTCGACCTGCCGATCGCGATCGACGGGCGCGTCCTGTCTTTTACCGCGGCCCTGTCGATCGCCTGCGGCGTCGCATTCGGGCTGGTGCCTGCGATCAGCGCGACGGGTGCCGCCTCCGGCGAGACGCTCAAGGAAGGCGGCCGCGGCGCCAGCGTCGGACGCGCCGGCCGCCATTGGCGAAGCGCGTTGGTCGTCAGCGAAGTGACGCTCGCCGTCGCGCTGCTGTCGAGCGCCGGGCTCCTGATGCGCAGCTTCTACCGGATGCAGCACACCGATCCGGGATTCGTCACGACCAATGTGTTGACGGCCGGCCTGCCGATAGGCGATGCGCAATTCTCCGACCGGCTGCAGATGAACGCCTATCTCGAGCGCATCGTCGCCCGGGTGCAGGCGCTGCCGGGAGTCGCGCAGGTCGCCCTGACCGACGCGCTGCCGATGCACTGGCCTCCCTACGGCACATTCTTCCAGATCGCCGGGCACCCGGACGTTGACCGCGCCGCCCGTCCGATCTGCGACTTCAAGACGGTGAGCGCTTCCTATTTCTCAACGGTCGGTCTGGTCCGGCGCCGCGGCCGGCTGTTGAGCGATCTCGATCGAAATGAATCGCCGCTCGTCACGGTGATCAACGAGACGATGGCGCGGAAGTATTTTGCGCACGAGGATCCGCTCGGCCAGCGCCTGAAGATGCGGCAGATCGTGCCCGGGCCGGCCGGCCAGTTCGGCCCTGATGTGAGCTGGGAGATCGTCGGCGTCATCGCGGACGAGCGTTCCACGCCGTTCAGCGACGCGACGGAGCGGCCGGCGATGTACGTGAGCTACGCGCAGAGCCCGACACCGTTTCAACTGCTCGTGGTTCGGTCGACGGTCGATGTGGCGTCGATGCGCGAGCCGGTTCGAAAGGCCGTGGCCGGGATCAACCGGGACCAGGCGCTCTCCGACGTGTTGACCCTCGACGAAGTCATGGCGGAGTCCGAGTCACCGGATCGCCTGCGCACGACTCTGCTCGGAACGTTTGCGCTGGTGGCGATGGCGCTCGCGGCGATTGGCGTGTATGGCGTCATCGCGTTCGCGGTCGGTCAACGCACCCGGGAGATCGGCATCCGGCGAGCGCTCGGTGCGAGCGTGGCGAATCTGCAGTGGCTGGTGGCACGGGACCTGGTCGTCCTCGGCGGCGCGGGCACTCTGCTCGGCATCGGCGTCAGCATCGGCGCGAGCCGGCTCCTCTCGGGATTCCTGTTCGGCATCAGCGCCACCGACCCCACGACGATCGCCGTCGCCAGCCTGCTGATCGGATTGCTCTCCGCCCTGGGAGCCTATCTGCCGACCCGCGCCATCGTCGCCATCGATCCCATCGTGGCGCTCAGAGCGGAGTAGGGTGTTTCGGCGTAGGCGTAGTGCGGACCTCTAGGTCCGCCGTGTCGGGCAGGCCTGAAGGCCTGCACTACATCGGAGCACTGCTAGTAAGATCGGTGTGATGGCCGGAAGGTGGTGGAGTCTGACGCTGGTGACCGCGGCGGCCTTCGGCGTCGCGATCGGCGGCAGCACGCTCTCTGGCCAGAAGCCCGAGCCGTGGGCTGGCGTCCTCGACGAGCACCCGGCGATTCAGTACGCCGTGCGGCCCACGACGGACCGCGTCGCGAAGTTGAAGCGGACGCTCGCGGAGAGCGGACGCGGCATCCCGCGCGATCCTCGGAGCGGCTACCTGGTGGGCGTGCTGGACGCACTTGGTGTACCCAAGGCGTCGCAGCTGCTCGTGTTCTCGAAGACCGGCGTGCAGAGCGCTTTCACGGGCCCGCGAAATCCGCGCGCCATCTATTTCGACCAGTCGGTCGCGATCGGCTACGTGCCGGGCGCGCCCCTGATCGAGATCGCGGCGCACGACCCTCAGCAGGGCGTGGTGTTCTACACGCTGGACCAGACGGCGGCCGCGCCTGTCCTCACGCGCCAGAGAAGTTGTCTCACCTGTCACGTGTCGGCGACGACGCTCGAGGTCCCGGGGATGATCGCGCGGAGCAACACGATTGCCGGGGACGGCAGCATCGTGCCGCAGACCGCCAGCCAGAACGTGACACACCAGACGCCTCACCCGGATCGCTGGGGCGGCTGGTTCGTGACATCGGAAGATGCGGCGCCGCCGTACGCGCAGATGGCGCATCGCGGGAACATCACGTTTTCGGGGCGCGGCAACACGTCGAATGAGATCTTCGTGGACTGGCTGAACAGTTCGCCCGAGACGCTCGGCTACGTCTCCTCGTCCAGCGACATCGTCTCGCTGCTCCTCTTCGACCATCAGATGCACGCGATCAACCTGCTGACGAGGCTGAACTGGGAAGCGCGCGTGGCGCGGACCGACGCCGAGTCCGGCGCGCTGAGCGGCACCGTGCGCCGTCTCGCGAACGAGCTCGCCGACTATCTGCTGTTCGCCGACGAAGCGCCGCCGCTGGCGCCGCTGACACCACCGCCCGCGCTGGCGGCGAGTCTGGAGGCCAGGACTCCCGCGGATCGCCGCGGCCGTTCGTTCGGACAGCTGGACATGGTCAACCGCACGCTCCGGTACCCCTGCAGTTACATGGTGTATTCCGACGCGTTCGACGGATTGCCGGCGTCGATCAGGCAGGCGGTGTACGGTCGCATGCTCGACGTCCTGTCTGGGCACGACCAGATGGCCTCGAGAACTCATCTGACCGTCGTCGATCAGCGCGCCATCCTCGAGATTCTCAGAGACACGAAGCTCGACTTCCCCCGTCGCTAGAAAGTCAGCCTCACGGGTGATTTGTGTCGTCGCTCAAGACAGAAGATTCAATTTCTTGGTGTTTATATAAATCCGATCTTGACGAACGTACACAATCAAAACACGGCAATGCTCGGTTTTTCACCCACAGACGGGCTTTTACCTCGGCGCTGTGTAAAGAGGCGCTGTAAGGCCGAGTAAACAAATCCAACTCAACGGACCTTCGACCGCAGCCGCGACGCGCTAACCCCAGCGTTGGCGGCGATTCTCTCACTGGCTTGCCGCTTGCCCCACGTCGGGCACACCCCGTCGAATTCACACCAATCGGAGGAAGTGCACATGAAGACGACTATGTCTTCCACGTCGCTACTGGTGTCGGCTGCCGCCGCGTTTTTCGTGGTCGCGCAGATCGGCATCGCCTCGTTCTTCACCGCCGTCGATCCGGGCGTGCGGCCGTCCGGCTCCATTCCCAGCGCCGGTGGGGTCATCAGCGGACTCTCGCCGAATCAAAGTGAATACTTCGTCGCCGGGCAGGCCGACTTCGCGGAAGAGGAAAGCGTCGCCGACGGCATGGGGCCGCGCATGAACCTCGATAGCTGCGGCGGCTGCCACTCGCAGCCGGCGATCGGCGGCTCGAGCCCCATGGTGAATCCTCAGATCGCCTTCGCGACCGCGGACGGCGGCATCGACACCGTACCATCCTTCCTCTCGGCGAACGGCCCGGTGCGGGAGGTGCGCTTCGTCTCCAATCCCGACGGCACGCCGGACGGCGGCGTGCATGCGCTCTTCACGATTACCGGACGGATGGGCGCGACCGGATGCACGCTCACGCAGCCCGACTTCGCGAGGCAGGTCGCCAACCACAACGTGATCTTCCGGATTCCGACGCCGGTGTTCGGCGCCGGGTTGATCGAAGCCATTCCGGACTCGGCGATCCTCGCCAACCAGTCGGCCAATGCCGCGGCGAAAGCCGACCTCGGGATTCGCGGCCGCGCGAACTTCGCCGTGTCGGGCCGGACCATCAGCGGCCAGACCAACAACAACGGGAACGACGGCACCATCGCCCGATTCGGATGGAAGGCGCAGAACAAGTCGCTGATGCTGTTCTCCGGCGAGGCCTACAACGTCGAAATGGGAATCACCAACGAGCTGTTCCCGACCGAGCGTGAAGAAAAGGCCAGCTGCCAGAAGGCGCCGGTGCCCAACGACGTCACCAACGCGGACGCGGCCACGCCGGTGACCGCGATGAGCGGCGTGGAGCTCTTCTCGCACTTCATGCGGACGCTGGCTCCGCCGACGCCGTCGCTGACCGCGCCGGGCGGCGCCACCTCGATCGCCGCGGGACGTACCACCTTCAAGAGCGTCGGCTGCGCCCACTGCCACACGCCGTCGTTCACCACCGGGAACGCGGCGATCGCGGCGCTGGCCAACCAGCCGGTCAACCTCTTTTCCGATCTGCTGGTGCACGACATGGGCGTCGGTCTCGCGGACGGCGTCAGCCAGGGCGAAGCCGGGCCTCGTGAGTTCCGCAGCGCGCCGCTGTGGGGGCTGGGACAGCGCGTGTTCTTCCTGCACGATGGACGGACGTCGAACCTGGTCAACGCGATCCGCGCGCACGCGAGCCAGGGCTCGGAGGCCAATGGGGTCGTGTCCAACTACCTGCTGTTGACCGAGACGCAGAAGCAGAACCTGCTGAACTTCCTGCGCTCGCTGTAGAACCGCAGGCGACGGCCGTCAGCCGGCAGCCGTCGCCAGAAAAAACCGCGGAGCGCGCAGAAGACGCCGAGCTAGGCTTGCTCAGCGGGCTTGGCGATCTCCGCGGTTTTTTCCGGGCCTCTGCTAGGCGCCGCGATTCGACTTCGTCGTGGCACTGATCTGCAGATCGAACCCGTTCGGCGTCGTCGTGTGGTAGCTCTTGTAGGCCGACGTGTGAATGTCGCCGCGGCCACCGGTGTCGACCCGGGCGTTCAACCCGCGTTTCTCGAGCTCGGTCTTCACCTGATCCGGATCGAACGGCGTGATGCCGAACGAGATGTGGCCCATCGCCGCCCGGCGCGCTGGAGGGGTCGTCGGGGGCGCCGCACCGCGATTGCCGCCGCCTCCGCGGCGAATGATGATGTCGCCGATGTCGCCGATTTCGCACTGGCTCTGGCTGCCCTCGTCGGTGCCCGGCTTCCATCCCAGCAGCGCGGTGTAGAACGCCACGGTCTCCTTGTAGTTCGAGACCTCGAACGAGATGTGATCGAGCCACACGGTCTTCCAGCTGGTCGGCTCGAACGGCGCCGGGCTCGTCGTCTTGCCGTTTGCCGCTCCCTGACGCCGGTTCTTGCGGCTGCCGTTGCTGATCTGCAAATCGAATCCGTCCGGATCCTTGACGTGGAAGCTCTCGAAGTCCTTGCCCCGGTTGTCGGCCACGGGAGTCAGCCCGCGCTTGCGGAGCTCTGCTTCCACCGTTTTCGCGTCCCACGGTTCGATGCCCCAGCAGAAACCGTCGAACACCGCGAGACGCGGCGCCCGCGGCGCACCGCCTGCGGCTCCGCCTCCCCCGCCGGCGCGCGGCGCATCGCCGGCCGGTGGCGGCGGCGGCGCCTGGTACCCGCCGCGCAGAACGAGGCCGCCCCAGTCGCCGATGTCGAGCGTCGCCTGCTTGCCATCGTCGCTGCGGATCTTCCAGTTCATAAGGGCGGCGTAATAGGCGGCCTCCTTCGGATAGTCCACGACCTGGCAGGAGAGATGATCGAGCAGCACGGTCTTCCAGCCGGTGGACGCGAACGGCAGTTTGGCGGGCGTCGGATCGCACTCCGGCGTGCCTGCGCGAGCCCCTCCGCACTGTCCCTGCGCAAAGGCCGACGCCGGACGAATGGCAACGGCGACACCGAGTGCTTTCAGCAGCTGGCGGCGCGACAGCCGGCCGCGGTCAAACGCATCGAACAACGTTGCAAGGTCCGCACTCATCGCCCTGTCCTCCTGAATCCGTCCGACTCTGGAAAATCTCGACCAGCAGTATGAGATCGACGCTCACCGCTACGCAAGGTCGTCAAGGGTCATAATGCCGTATGAGTCCGTCTCCGCTGGCGCCCGCGATTCTCGTCGCTGAAGGCGACGCTCTCGGTCGCCTCGTCCGGGAGCTCGCCGCTCATGCGATCGTGGCCGTCGACACCGAATCCAACAGCCTCCACGCCTACCGTGAGCGCGTGTGCCTCATCCAGTTCTCCACTCCGGCCGCCGACTACATCGTCGATCCGATCGGGTTGCCCGATCTCAATCCGCTGGCGCCGTTCTTTGCCAATCCGGACCAACAGAAGGTCTTCCACGCGGCCGAATACGACATCATCTGCCTCCGGCGCGATTACGGCTTCGAGTTCACGAACATCTTCGACACCATGAGCGCGGCGCGCACCCTCGGCTGGCCCCAGGTCGGTCTCGCCAACATTCTCGAGACCCGTTTCGGCGTGAAGATGAACAAGAAGTATCAGCGCGCCGATTGGAAGCGGCGTCCGCTCACGGCGGAACAGCTGGACTACGCGCGGCTCGACACGCATTATCTCGTGGCGCTGCGCGAGATCCTGCTCCAGGCACTGACTGAATCAGGGCGCTGGCCGGAGGCGGAGGAAGAATTCGCACGCCTGACGCGCCTGCGCGCCGACCCGGATGCCGCGACCCCAGACCCGGCGGCCTTCTGGCGTGTGAAGGGCGCGCGCGATCTCACCCCGGCGCAGGCCGCGATCCTCCAGGCGCTCTTCTCGTACCGCGAACAGCAGGCCGAGCGCCTCGATCGCCCGCCTTTCAAAGTGATGGGAGAAGCGACGCTGATGGAGCTCGCGCGCCGCGCGCCGCAGCGTGCCGAAGAGCTGCAGAGCGTGCCCGGCATGACGCCCGAGCAGATCCACCGCTACGGGCACGGCGTGTTGGACGCGATCCAACAGGGCCTCCGCGCCCCCGCCCAGCGCGCGCCCCAGGTCGATCGCGAGCCGGACGAAGTGCGAGAGCGCTACGACCGCCTGCACACGTGGCGCAAGGACCGGGCAAGGGCGCGTGGTGTGGAGTCGGATGTCATCCTGCCGCGAACCGCGCTCTGGGATCTCGCCCACCGCCCGCCGCGCAGCCGCGACGAACTGGCGCGCGTCAGAGACCTCGGCCCCTGGCGGCAGGAAACCTACGGGGCGGAGATTCTCGCGCTGCTCTCGGGCGCCGCAGTGCCGCCGCGCCGCTGAAACGCGGTCGCCGCGTTGAGAAGAAACCGCCGAGACCGCCTCCTTCGACAAGCTCAGGATGAGCGCTCATGGTGAGCCTTGTCGAACCATGCGAGCTTCGCGATCTCCGCGGTTCCCTCTCGTCCGTATGGCTGCCTTCAGTTCCGGTGGTGTGACCGGCGCGTCGCCGCGTCTGCATTCACGAGACCGGCTCCCGTGAAGTCGTTCACCCGCTCGAGACGGTCGACGAAGAACGTGCCCGTGCTGGTGGAGTTGTCCGACAAGGTGACGACCACCTGGCCTCCCTGCACGCGATCCGCATCCACTTCGAACTGCACCGGCAGTTCCACCGGGAAGGCAAAGTTCGCGAACGTCAGGAAATCACCACGCGCAAACGTGCCGGGCGCGAACGTGAGCGTCAGCGACGTGAGATCGAGGCTGCGCGACACGGTGACGTCGGCGGCGGTCAACCCGTGCAGGGTGCCGATGTGGAAGCCGGTCGTCGGACTGGCGGGATTGGAGAAGTGCATCCCCGCCTTCGTCAGGTCGATCGTCACGCTCTTGACGGTCTTGCCGGTGAACGGCTCGACCGCGAGCGTCCAGTAGTTCGTTTCCCTGGGGAAATCGCCGTTGGCCGCGGCGACCACCGGCCCGGCAAACGCGGCGGCGAGCATCCGGTTCCTCGACAGCGGGATCGGCGTGGCCGTCCGCTGCAGGCGCTCGTAGACCTCGTCGGGATCGATGCGGCCGGGGCCGCCGGCCGACTGAATCACCAGCGCGGCGACCGCGGCGGCGTCGGGCGCGGCGGCGCTGGTGCCGAAGAAGTTCGGAAAGCCGTTGCCGTCGATGTCGCCCCCCGGCGGGAAGAACGTCGTGTCGGCGCCGTCGACCGCGGTGATCTGCGGCACCTCGCGAACTTCGGGCTCGTCGAGCCGGCGTCCACGCTTGTCGAAGTAGATCGTCACCGGTCCCGGCGAGCTGAAATCTTCCGGAAACCTGTCGATGGCGTAGTACATCGCGCCGACCGACTGGCCGTGGCGCGCCGCGGTGTGGCCCCACACCGACGGCGCGTTCTGGATCTCGCTCTCGCCGGTGCCGTTGACGGTGATGTACTTGATCCGCCGCGCCGGGCCGTCGTTCACCTTCGCGATGACGATCTGATAGGTTCCCGGGTTCACCGCCATCAGCTCCAGCGCCTGGTCGGTGTCGATGTTGTCGTCGCTCGTGAAGAACGCATCCGAGTTCGGATCGTTCGGGTCGATGAAATGACCGGCCGCGTCGAACACGTAGATGTTGTAGTCGGTCCTGACCTTGCCGAGGTCGAACGGCTCGTCCCACTGGAAGTCGACCACGTCGCCGAAGTACGACGTGAACCGCTGCGTGAAGCTCTCGCTGCCGTCGCGGTTGCGGAACTTGTGGAAGCTCTTGGCGGGAAGCCCGTGCGCCGCCAGGGCGTCGATGTCGATGTTCTCGCGACCCTGCGCCACGAGCTGTTTCGCCCTGGCGATCGAGAGGGGATCGTAGTTCGCCTGATACGCCTCGGGGCCGTTGTTGCCGGACGACGAGAAATACGCCGCGCCCTCGGACACGACCTTGTCCACGGTCTGGGCGAGCAGGCCGTCGGAGAACATCGGCTCGTCGAAATACACCACGTCGTCGACGATCACGTCGGCGTGAAAGCTGCGGCGGAGGCTGAGGATGTTGTTGGAGAACTGCACCTCGCCGAGATCCGCGGTGGCGAATCCCAGCTTGGCGCCCGGGGCGACGTCGTGCACGAGCTGCATCATCGCGCGCCCTTCGTCCGTGCCTTTGCCGACGGGGACGTCCTGAAGGACCACGACATCAGGCGGCAGATCGCCGGTCGCCACATCGTCGGCGGCGTTGGGGTGAGCGGTCACGGCCGCGTAGCTGTCCGACAGAACGCCGACCCTCGTACCGGTACCGTCGACGCCGCGGGCCTGCGCGAGATCCGCTTTCTGCACCGCGACCGCCTGGCTCTGCACTGAGCCGGCGAGGTTGCGCGGGCGCTGGACGGCCAGCACACGGAGGACGCCGGGAACGGCCGCGGCCGTGCGCGTCTTGCCGAGCGACAGGTAGCCTTCGATCAAGGTCGGATCCATCTCGCTCACGGCGGTGATGCGCAGGCCGGCCGCGACCAGGCGCGACAACGTCTGCGCTGCCGGCACGGCGGAGTCGATTCGAACGTGCACCATCACGAGACCGTCAGCCGAGACGATGTGAATCTGCAGCGCCGATGCGAGCTTGGGATTGCCGGATTCGTACAGCGAAGTCAGTTGTTCAAGACCTCGCCCGAGTGTCGCGGCTCGTGCGGCGACGGCGGTCGCGAAGAACGCAAGAGCGAGAGCACAAATCAGCGGGATGGATCGACGCGCGCTCGTCATGGTGTCTGCCTCCGGTTCGAAAGTGAAGAGGCAGAAACTACGTCTCGCGCGCGGCAAAGTCAACGACGGAACCGTGACTCTCGATCTCTTTATGCGCCGACGGATCTGTAAGCGTGGAGAATCAGCTCAGCGATTACACCCACACCGGCGGCGGGGTGATCTCCGGCGAGGGCGTGCCGCCGGGATCGGGACGCCCGGATCCTTCGAGCCGGCTGATCGCGCGGATCGTCATGTCGTGATCGCACAGAATCTGGCAGGACAGGCGCACGCCGGTCAGGCCTTTCGCGGCGAGCCGCTCCACTTCCGCGGCGGTGTGCGTCGCGGGTTCTCCTTCGATGAACTCCACGCGGCACGTCGTGCAGCGCGCATTGCCGCCGCAGGCGTGAAGAATGTCGACCTTCGCATCCTCCTCGACCGCGAGTACCAGACGCTTGCCATCCGCCACGTCGACCGTACCGTATCCCTCGACCGTCAGTTTTGCCATCCGCCTATTCTAGCCTTTGACGACGAATCCCTTCTTGACGAGGCAGTCGCGGACGCGATCGCGCAGATCGCCTTGCAGCTCGATCAGGCCCTGGTCGACGGCGCCGCCGGTTCCGCACGCGCGCTTCAGCTCCTGACAGAGCTCCTTGAGAAACGCGGCATTGTTCGGCAGGCCGTCCACGACGGTGACCGTCTTGCCGCCGCGCCCCTTTTTCTCCATGCGGAGCTTGGCCACGACCCGCTTCGGGACAGCGTCGTTCGGTGCACGCTGGCTGCTGCACTTGCAGTCTTTCTCCGGCCAGCCGCACCCGGGACAGATGCTGCCCAGCCCCGTCGAGTAGACGAGCCGGCCCCTGTCGTTATTGCTCATGACGCGTCCTCATGCGGTGCGCTCCCTCAGAAACGGTGCGAACGGAGACAACGGGATCACACCGAGAAGCAGAGCAACGGAGACACGAACGGAGGTCGCACGCAGCGCGCGACAGACCCGCGAAGCGGGTCTCGAAACGAAGCAGCACCATGGAAACACAAGCCCAGTCGGTGCAGCCGCTTTGCGTTTCCGTGGCGCTGCTTCGTTTCGCGCCGGGCCGGCTCCGCCGGCCCCGCTGTCGCGCGCCACTCTCCGTTGCACTTCTCCGTTCCTCCGTTCCTCCTGTGATCCGGTTCCCTCCGTGCCCTCCACCCAACGATGAGCCGGCGCCCGGACCGCGGTCGAAATCGCCTCACGCAAGCGCGGATAAGCGATCATATGCCGCGCGACGCGGTAGCATGGCGCGTGCCTCCGACGCCCCGCGTTCTGACCGCCGACCGGGGAGACAGCGGGATCCGTCTCGATCTGGTCCTGCGGCGTCATCTGAAGGATGTCCGCAGCGCGACGCGGACGCGGGTGCAGTCGTGGATCGAGAGCGGGCTGGTCACCGTCAACGGCGCGTCGATCCGCCGCGCCTCCTCCCGTGCGGCCTTCGGCGATATCGTCTCGATTGAGCTGCCGGACGAGCAGCCGCGGGCGGTGATGGCGGCCGAGGACGTCCGCCTCGAGGTCCTCTACGAGGACGACGACCTGATCGCGATCGACAAGCCGGCCGGGCTCGTCGTGCACCCGACCTACCGTCACACCGCGCAGACGCTGATGAACGCGCTGCTCTGGCAGGCGCGCGGGTGGCCGTCGCCGCAGCGGCCGTCCCTCGTCAGCCGCCTCGACAAGCTGACGTCCGGGGTGATCCTCGTCGCCAAGACAGCCGCGGCGCACGCGGCGCTGCAGCGGGCGACGGCGGCGAACGACAGCGAAAAGGACTACCTGGCGATCGTCTACGGCCGCGTCAACGTGGCGCGCGGCGAGATCGATCTGCGGCTCGGGAAGGACCACAGCGATCGCCGCAAGGTCGTGGCGTCGGCGACGGCGGGGGCGGAGAGCCTCACGCGGTTCGAACGGATCGCGCGCGTGGCCGCGCCGGGCGCAGGGCTGTCGCTGCTCCGCTGCCGCCTCGCGACCGGCCGCACGCATCAGATCCGCGTGCATCTGGCGGCGCGCGGCTGGCCGCTGGTCGGCGACCCGGTGTACGGCGAGCCGCGATGGAGCCAGGTCGTCGATCCGCTGCTGGCGGCGGCGCTGCGGTCGTTTCCGCGGCAGGCCCTGCACGCGTGGAGGATCGCGTTCACACATCCGGTGACGCGCGCGCGGCTGACAATCGAGGCGCCGATCCCGCGCGACATCGGGGAACTGATGGATGCGGCGGGGCTTCGCCGATGATCTTCAGCCTCGCGATCCTGGCCATCGTCCTTGCCTACACCTGGGTGATCGACCCGATCGCCCCGGGCTGGGTCGTGTCGATTCCAGTCGCGCTCGTGATCGGCCTGGCGATCTGGCACGCCTTCCGGAGCGGCGACTGGGGCGTTAAGCCCGCGGCGTTTCTTCCTGCGCTCCGGCTGTCAGCCGCACTGACCGTGACGGCGGCGGGCGGTATCGCGCTCGCGGGCTCGCGCCTCGGCACGTGGCACGAACGGCGCGACGCGTGGACGAGCGTCGCGGCGCTGATCGTGTGGGGCTTCGGCCAGCAGTTCGCCCTTCAGACGGTGTTCTTGAGCGAAGCGCAGGCGACCGTGGGACGAGGCGCCGGCATCGTCGTGGCGGCCGCGTTGTTCGCGGCCCTGCACCTGCCGAATCCGTTCCTGACGGCGATGACGCTCGCAGGCGGGCTCGCGTGGTGCTGGATCTACGATCGTCACCCAAACCTGTTGCCGCTCGCGCTGTCGCACGCGGTGCTGACGCTCGCCATCCTCTATGCGTTCGGCGAAGCGATGACCGGGCACCTCCGCGTCGGCGTCGGGTATCTGAGCTTGCG
>Ga0068871_100002220_pt1 | contig 13188 bp, 4 predicted proteins | sample KBSMisM72_FD_72750 | JGI IMG/M metagenome (GOLD analysis project Ga0068871, IMG submission 72750) | Miscanthus rhizosphere microbial communities from Kellogg Biological Station, Michigan, USA - KBS Miscanthus M7-2 | ecosystem: Host-associated > Plants > Roots > Rhizosphere > Soil ... | reverse complement strand
GGGGGCGGGCGGCGCAGGCGTAGAAGAGTCGGAGCTGCCCGAAGGGGGTGCCGCCGAGCCAGAACGTGGTGAGGGACATCGTGAACTGGCCGCTCTGGACGTCGTGGCTGAAGCTGATCGACTTGACGTAGTGGACGTACACCTCGCCGGTCTGGCGTTCGATGATGCGGATCTGGTCGTTGACGTCGATGAGCGGGTTCGCCACGCATTGCACGTTGGCGGTGCGACGCTGGAACCAGATCTGCATGTCGAGGATCTCAGCCATCGTCTGCTGCTCCTCGACCTTGAGGAACTCGCGGTTGGTCCATATCGCCGGCGAGATGATGCCTTTCAGGTCTTTGGCGGTGGACCCCTCGATGCGGGTCTTGACGATCCCCTCGGGCGGCTTCTGCCCCTCAGCGGAGGCGTAGGGGTACTCGGTGGCAATAATGATCTCGGACCGGGCGATCGAACCGGACCGGACAACGCTGTGGGAGGTGAGCTGCACCGCCTCATCGATTTCGGGCATGTAGCTGTAGGGCGTCCCGTCGATGAGGTAGTTGCCCATGGCCCACCAGTTGGGCGCTTCCCACCGGGCGCCGCCCTCGGCGTCAATGAAGAACACGTAACCGACGATGGCCTTGATGTCGCGGATGGCGTCGAGCACCGGCCGCTTGTCGAACATGTCCTGGGGCAGCGGGTCGTTGGTGCTGTACGCGCCGGTCGTTTCCAGGTTGCCGTAGACGTCGGGCATCTCGCCGTCGGGCTGAGGATTCCTGTACAGGTAGAACCCCGCCCACAGGAGCAGGTCGCGGATGATGTCGGTGTAGTCCTTGTAGTTGCCGTCATAACGCAGCTCACCGGATCCGACGCCGATGGAACCGAAGTCCATGAAGTCACCGTGCCCGCTGAAGGAACCGTCGGCCCGCTGGAGCATGTAGCCAGCGTCGGTCGACGACGACGGAATCAGCTCCCAGTACAGGGCGTAGGGCCAGCGGTCAGCGGTGATCCCGGGTGCTGATCCGGCGTTGCCGAGGTGTCGGGCATCTCCTCGTGCCTGCACGATGCCGGCACCCGACAGGATCCAGTAGCCGTTGCCGGTGCTGGTGCGGCGCAGCGTCGTAACCCATTCGAGCGGTTGGAAGCCGTCACGGTTGGCGTCGCCGTGATGGGTCAGGTCGTGGGCTTCGACGTGACCGTCGCTCCAGAGAACCCAGTACCCGTGGTAGGTGGGGTGGGACTCGATGGACTGGGCGGCAACCGCGGCACCCGAGGGGACCGTGCCGGTTGGGAAACTCCTGCCGCGGTTGCTGGCGTCGCCGTAGTAGAAGATCTCCCCGTCGCGTCGCAGGATCCAGTAGCCGTCTCCGCTGGGGGTGGGGGTGATGTCGACCCAGTTGTTGCCGAACCCGTAGCCGTCGCCATGCCAGCGGGCTTCGCCGGCGGCTACGACACGGCCGCCGTTGTCGATCGTCCAGTACCCGCGGCCGCTGGGGTGTACGGCCATGCCTTGGATGTCACCGACGTGGGTCATGCCCTGGTCCGGCGGGTACACGCGTGCGTCGCCGAAGGCGTAGATGCGGCCGTTGGTGCGGGCCTGCCAGTAGCCGTAGCGGTCTTCGGTGTTGACCGGGATGGCGCCCGCGGCGAGCACGAGTGACGGGTAGAGCGTGTAGGCGGGGTTGAAGCAGGCGAACATCTTGCGGCAGCCGCCCCGGAAGCCGCCTCCGTGGAAGTCGGGGTCTTTGAACCCGGAGGGGAAGTCGTCGGCGTCGAGGAGGTTGGTGAGTGTGATCCGGAACCGTGTGGCCTTGTAGTCCCGTGGCAGGCGGTGGCCGTTGGTGGTCTCCCCCGGGAAGCGGTCCAGCCCGGGGACGAAGGTACACACGTACGGAATGCCCTCGGGGGTGATGCCGCCCTGGTTCGTTTCGGGGGGCGCCCACTGGTCGTGTTCGAGCACCGAGACCATGCCGAGGTGGCATCCCCGTCCTTCCATGAATCCTTTCCAGGCGTGGAAGTAGATCTCGTTGTAGGTGCCGCCGGGGGCGACGTCCATTTCGATCCACACGGTGTCGTGCGGGGAGCCCTTGGGTTCGGACAGCCAGTAGCTGCGCTGGTGCACCGGCCACTCCCCCGAGACCCGCCAGTCGGGGTCCACGGAGATGTCGAAGCTGTCGGCGGGCGGGTGCCCCGTGTCGCCGGCGTTGTAGGCGCCGTAGTACTCGTCGGAACTCGAATGCCAGCCCGGTCCGTTCGGGTACCAGCACTCGGGGCAGGCGACGTCGTGGCCCGGGGGCGGGTCCGCGGGGATGGCGTACTCCTCGATGCGGTAGCGCCGGTACACGAGGGGGTACAGCTCTTGGGGGACGAGCGGCGGGACGAGCTGCTGGTCGATGAGCAGCTTTGCCATGTCTCGGCACTTGAGGTTGATCGTGCCGTCGGTGTTGACGGTGACGTCGTCGACGAGCCACACGCCGTTGAGGACGATGTCTCCGTCGGCTTGGGCTTCGTGCACGGTCTTCTCGTGGCCGCCGAAACCCTGGTAGGTGCGGAGTAGCGCGTTGGGGACAAGGACCTCGTGCCACGGGTTGATGGCGTGCCCCCACCGCGCCGCTGCTTCCTGCGAGTCACCCCGGTCAGGCGTGTAGTGCCCGATGTCGGAGAACTGTCCACGGGGCAACTCCGGCGCACCGAGGGTCGGAGGGGTGACGTTGCGGATCGTGATGTCGCAGGTGCCGGCGTCAGGTTCCGAGCTGCGGTTGATGTTGACGTTCGTGACGCCGGGGATCTCGGTCTCGATCTGCGCGGCGGTGTCGGCTCGCTGGAACCACCGGGCTGGCCCCCGTTCCCATTGACCGACGACGGGGCCGGTCGGATGAAGGATGATCTCCTGCTCCTCAACGGTGACGCGGGTCGAGGGCTTGGTGTCGCCGACATAGATGCCCGAGCGCCATGCCTCCCAGATCTTCGGGACGTTCCTCATGTTGCGCCGATCTTCACGATTACCGCAGTGGCGTCGTAGGTGTGGCGCCACGGGTAGGTCTTGGAGCGAACCCGCTTCGGGTTGAACGACTCCAGGTAGATGGTGAAGATGCGTCCCAAGTCGTCGGTGAGCAGCACAAGGTGACGCTTCTCCCAGGCGATCTGCAGGAACTCGTACTGCTCCTGGAAGAGGAGCACGCCCGAGAACGAGAACTCGCTGGCCTGGTCAGCACCTTCGTAGATCAGCACCTGCCCCTGCGCTCCGGGAGCGATCGACGTCTCTTTCGTGAGCGTCTTCGCGTAGGTGGGCGAGGCCCCTTCGTTCGGGTTGATGCTCATGAACTCGACCGTGCCCTCGGTCGGGTCTTCCCAGCGCCATGCGATTCGAGCCATCAGTTGAACGCCCCCACTGAGACACCCGGTGTGTAGATCTGGCCCCCGCCCATCGCCCCCTGCAACGCGTTCATGATCTCCGACGACACCGCCGCGGGGTCCTGAGCGCCGTCGACGTTGAACGTGAGAGCGATCTGACGGTTGTCCATGTAGCCGATCCCCATGGCACGCGACTGGTTGAGGCGTCGGGCCTCGTACAGCGTCGGCAGCGCGATGTTGGCTGGCAGGTTGAACTGGGCGTCACCCTTGGAGCCCTTCGACAGCGACTCGATCTTGAGCTGCAGGTCCCGCCACTTCTTCGACCGCACCTCGTACTTGTCGCGCTCGACCTTGAGGCGCTCAATGGCCTGGGCCGTAGTGATCTCGCCCATCTCCAGCATGAAGTTGATGAGGTCTTCTTGCTCGGAGACGCTCGTGTCGATCGCATCGGACTTCTTCTGCGCCAGCTCGCCGATGAGCTGATTCAGTTCGGCAGTTTCCGCCCCCCGTGCCCTCGCCGCGTCGAGTCGGCGTTGCGCCTCCTCAACTTCCTTCTTCTTGGCTGCGACGGGGTCCTGCTTGATCTCCAGCAGCGTTACGGCAAGCTGTGCGTCCGACTGGAGGATGGCTTCCCACGCTTCCTCGATGTTGCGGTGGGCCTGCATGATCTGCAGTCGGGCCTGGTTCTGGGCGGCGTCGCCCTTGGCCGTGGCCAGCGCGAACTCGGCCTGCTTCAACGCATCAAAGCCAGCGGCGAAGGGGTTGCGGCTCCGGGAGAACGCTTCGAGTTCCATCGCCGACTTGGCGATCTCATTCATGTTGTCAATCTGGCGGAACCGCAGCTCCTGGATCGCTTGACGAGCCTGGATGACGGCCGGGTCGCGCTCGTCTCCGTGGCTCATCGCCAGTTGGCGCTTGAGCGCGTTCTCGGCGGCAACGAGGCGGGCGTTCGTTTCTTTGACTGGGTCGCCGTTGGCCATGACGACCGCCCAGTTGTCCATCGCCGCCGCCGTCTGGTTTACAACCGACTGCGTCTGCTGGATAGCGATGTTGACGTTCGCCTGAGCCTGGGCGATCTCGGCGTCGATGTTGATGCCGCCGGTCCCGTTCGCCTTCTGCTGCAGCAAGCGGGACAATTCCGCGTTCGCCGTCTGAAGCTGCGCCTGCGCCGCCACGTACGGGCTGGTTCCGCTCAGAGAGGCCTTGAGGGCGATGTTGGCCTTCGTCTGCTGCGCCTGCTGGTCGATGAGCATCTTCTGCACAAGTTCCTTCGGCGGCGCCAAAAACTTGACGATGTCATCGATGCTCTGGAAGTCCTGGCTGTTCTCGATCTCTTTAATGAGGTTCGTATAGGGCGAGGGCATGTTCGGATGTGCAGCCAGTTGCGCGGCCTCGCGCTCTTTGGCGATCTTGAGGAACGCCTCTTTGAACGTGGTTCCTTCCCGCGCGGCACGTTCGGCGATGGCCTTGGTGAGTTCGTCCTGCGTCTCCCCCCCAGCGGCGTCCTCGATGAGTTGACCGGGGATCGGCGTCTTGTAGCCCGCTCCTTCCTTGAGTAGTCCGGCGATCTTCGAGTTGTCGCGAGCCATCTTGGTCATCTGCAGGACAACCGTCTGGGGGTCGATCTCCACACCCTTCAGCGATTCAGCCGCAAAGACCAAGGGGTCCTGGATGGTGCTCAGCCGCTCCTGGAACTTGTCCCAGTTGCCTTGGATCAACTCGGGGATCTTGTCGAGCTGCGCCGGAATTGAGAGCGTGGGGATCGTGGTGACGAGAAGGTCGAAGATCTTGGTCTTTGGCTTGAACTCCGTCATGGGCGCCGTCTGCTTGAGCGTCTCGACGCGTTCCAGGTTGACCTTGTCCTGGATCTGCTGGGCCTCGCGCAGGACTTGGTCGAACTCCTTCTGCGCCTTCTCGATGTCAGGTGCACCCTTGAGCTGCTTCTCCAAATCCTTGACCCGCTGCTGCACCTGCGCGATGTACTCACCACGCGAGAGGATCCCAGCCTCGTAGGCGCCCTTGGGGTCGTAGAGACCTCGCTCCTTGAGGAAGTTCTCCATGCCGCCGACGTCTTCGATCGCCTTGGCGACATTCCCTTCACCGATCGCCTTGTCGACCGCGTCTCTGATCTCTCTGGCGGTCTTCGTGCTGGCGATGAAGGTTTCAATCTTCTGAGCCAAGTCGGCCGCTTCACCGTCGTTGGCCTCGGCGCGCCGCTGGATCTCCGGCAGGATCTTCTTCAGTTCGTCGCGGCTGAGATCCGTCTTCCCCTTGCCAACGCCCCGCGACTTGAGGGCCTCCGCACCTAGTCCGAACGGGACCTTCGCGATGATGGCACCGAAGTCGGAGCCGGTGAGCTTGTCAATGACTTGGCCCGTAATGCCCTTGTCGGTAGAGATACCGAGGTCGGCGGCCAAGTTCATGTGCTCAACGCTCTTGCTGAAGTAGTCGTTGAGCTCGCCCATCGCCTGGTCGGACAGCTCATCGACGAACTTCGCTGTCAGGCCGGTCTTCTGCAGCGCACCGATCTGCGCTGCACCCTTCGCTCCCTTGCGGCGGTTCCCCTCTTCGATGGCGAGGTTGCCCGGAAGATCGATATTGAAGATGCCTTGCTGAACGCTGTCCCAGAAGTCGTTGTACTGGTTGGCGATGTTCTGCAACTGCGAGTCGTTGGCTCGCTTGATCTTCTCTTTGAGTTCGTTCGCCTGCTTTCCGAGCTTCTCCGACTGTTCGTCGCGGGCGTTCTTGACCTGCATGGCGCCGATCGCCACCATGACACCGACGGGCAGCAGTCCCCCACCAGTGGCTGCACCCGTCTGTGCCGCCGCGGCATCCGCTTGGGCGCCGATGCCAGTGTCACTGAACCCGTACCGGGCGCCGGAGAAGGCACGCGTCAGCAGGGGCGACCTTGCCACTTGGCCGCCCAGCCAGCCCCCGACGCCGCCGAGGGCTCCCCCTAGCCCTCCACGGGCTGCGGGGGCCACGTTCGCCGCGATGATGTCGGCTTCCTGCTGGGCGCCCCACCGTGCGAAGCCCTGGCTCATGACGGCGGCACGGCGCTGCTGAGCGAGCCCGTAGGCGACCTCGGACTCAGCGGCCGTGTTGGTGGCGGTTGCGTTGGCGCCCTTCTGCGTGGTGTCGCTGACGAGGGTGCCTTCGGCCTCTGTCGTCGCCGCTGCTCGCCGACTGATCGAAGCGGAGAGGCCGTCCTCGCTTCGCTGCACAAGGAAGTTGGTGCCCGCGGTGCCCTTGAGGGCGCCAGCGAACATGCTCATGAGCTTGTTGGCGATGAGGATGGCGCCGCCGAGCTGGATGATCGGGGTCAGGACCCCGGTCTCGAAGCCAGGCAGCTTCGTGGCCTCGTTGAGCATGTGGAAGGCGCCGATGAGCAGGTTGACTAGGCCGAGCGCCGTTTCCAGCGTCTTGCCGATCACCGCGAACGCGTCCCCGAGGCCGGAGCTGAGCAGGCCCTCGATGGCGTTCTTGAAGCCCTCCTTGATCCGCTCGACGTTGCGGTTCAGGGTGCCCGAGACGTCCTCGAACCGCCGCTCCAGTGCTCCCTTGTTGGCCGCAGCGCCGCTCTCGGCGGACTCCATGTCGTTGAGGAGCTTGACGGAGTTGCTGAACAGGCCGTTGAGGAGCGCCCACTCTCGGCGGGAGCCCGAGACCCGGATGAGGTTCTGCTGCTGGACGTCATCGAGTTCGTTGTAGGACTTGAGGATCGTCTTGAGGGCTCCGCCGGTCTCACCCTTGCCGAACGACTCGACCAACGCGTCGGCGTAGCCCGACGTCTCGGGCCGCATCCGGAAGATCTGCAGGATCTTCGCCTGGTTCTGCTGCATCGTCGGCAGAACCTTCGTGAACTGTTCGCCGGCAACCGTGATGGACTTGCCCATCGAGTTCGCGGCAGTGGCGCCGATGACGCCCATGTCCTCGATGCTGAGACCGGCTTCCTCGGCGAGCGGAGCGACCTCGCCGAGGAAGTGCAGCGTGGATTCCTCGGCGATGCCGAACTTGTCGTGGATCGAGACGGCAAGGTCGCCGATCTCACCGATGCTGACGCCGAACTCCTGGGCGATCGGCACGAGCTCTTCGAGCATCGTCGCCAAGTCGGTACCGGAGACGACCGCCAACTTCATCGCCGACTCGGTCTCGATCAGCGCCCGGTTCGGGTCGTTGAATACGCCGAGCAGTCGGGCGGCGAACTTCGCGACCTCACTCGACGCGATGCCGGTCTCGTTGGAGATGCCCTTGATGCCCTCGCGGACGCCTACGAACGCGTTGGCCTGCCCGATGGCCTCCATCTGGCCACGCAGCCCGGCGAACTGCTCCTGGAGCTTGCTCGCCTCCTTGACCGCCTCAAGGGTGCCGAAGAGCAGTGCCGCTGACGCGGCGCCACCGACGGCGTACCCGGCGCTGGTGACGGTCTTCTGTACCGCCATCTGCCGAACGGTCGCGAACTCTTCCGGTGCCCGCGCCGTCGGGGACGCCCACGCCTGCAAACGCTGGAACCGTGTTCCACCAAGTTCGCCCGCCTGGATCGCGGCCTTGATCTCCGCCTTCTCGCGGTCGCGGAGGACAACTGCCAGTTGGGCTTCGGCGATGCGCTTCTCGATCGAGGCGGCAACGGCCTTGTTGCCTTCCTCCATCTGCAGTCGGGCAACCGACGCCGCCTGCCTGTCCGCCTTTGCCCGGTCGACCAGGGATCCTCGGGCGAGAAGCTCGGCGTGCTCGTCATCCGACAGTCGTCGAGGTTGGGATGGCTTCGCTCCCGGCAGAAGCAAACCGCCCGTCTCGCCCGCCTGAGCGAGCTTGACCCGCGCCGCCTCTTCTTCACGGGCACGGGCGACGTTCGCCGTTGCCGTGATGTACTGCTGATCCGTGGCCAGTTCCATGCGGATCTTGGCCTGCTGCGCCTCGCGGGCAGCCGTCGTCGCTGCGGTGGCGGCGGCATAGGCCGGGTCACCAGCCAGGCGTCCCTGGATGTCCGCCTTCTGCTGCTCCCGGGCGATGGTCGCCCGGACCGTCGCCGCCTTGTACCCGTCGTCACCGGCGAGGACCTCGGCGACCTTGGCCTTCAGCACCTCTCGTGCCCGAGTCAGGTCGACCGTAGCCGTCTTGTACTTGTCGTCCCCGGCCAGGATGCCCTGCACGTCCGCCTGTTGGCGCAGCCGAGCCTGGGACAGTCGTGCGGTCGCTTCCTTGTAGGCAGGGTCCCCTGCAAGGGCGGATTGCAGGTTGGCGCTTTGCTCCTGGCGAGCGATCGCCAACTTCTTGGTGGCCGCGTTGTAGGCGGGATCGGTGGTGAGCGACTCCTGCAGGTTGGCCTGCTGGGTCTTGCGGATGGCAGCGACCGCGACCGTCGCTTGCTTGTACATCTCGTCGTTAGTGAGGCCAGCCTGGACCTGAGCCTCTTGGATCTTGCGAGCGATGGCGGTTCTCTGCGTGGCCGCGATGTACGCACCGTCGGTGGCCAACAGCTCCTGGACACCAGCACCCTCAACCGCTCGGGCCGATGCCACCCTGGACGTTGCCGCGAGATAGGCGCCGTCCGTGGCGGTGAGCTCGGCAACCTCAGCGGCTTGCTGTCTTCGCGCGATCGCCACTCGTGCGGTGTCGACGAGGTAGTCGGCGTCGGTCGCCAATAGCTCTTGGATGTCGGCGGCCTGCGCCTTCCGGGCGATCGCCACTCGCGCAGTGCCGACGATGTAGTCGGCGTCACCGGCGAGCTGCTCTTGGGTGTCCGCGTCGAGGGAAGCACGCGCCGACGCGATCCTCGCCGTGCTCGTCGCATAGGCGCCGTCCTGGGCGAGCTGCTCCTGCAGGTCCGCTTCCTGGCGTGCACGAGCGTTCACCACGCGCTTCGTGTACGCCGTGTAGTCGGTATCGCCGACCAACTCCTCCTGGACCTTCGCCTCTTCCTGTGCCCGAGCCTTTGCGATGCGGACGGTGGAGGTGACGTAGTTGGAGTCAGCCGCGATCTTCTCTTGGACCTTCGCCGTCTCTTCTTGGCGGGCGATGGCGAGTCGGGCAGTGTCTTCGATGTAGACGCCGTCCGCAGTGAGCTTCTCTTGGACGCCAGCCGCTTCCTTCTGCTTGCCGGCGGCGACCGTCTTCATGTCCTCTAGGTAGTCGTCGTCACCGGCGAGCATGGTTTGGACGCCTGCAGCCTGCTTCGCCCGAGCGGCGGCCGCCTTCTTCGTGCCCGCCAAGTACTCGTCGTCACCGGCGAGCAGCGTTTGGACCTTGGCGGTCTCCTTCTGCCGCGCCGCCGCGGCGCGCTTGACGTCCTCGACGTAGACGTCGTCACCGGCGAGCTTCTCGGCAACGCCAGCCGCTTCCTTGGCCTTGCCCGCCGCAGCCCGCTTGACGTCGCCCAAGTAGTCGTCATCGACCGCGAGCTTCTCCTGGACGCCCGCCGCCTCCTTCGCCTTGGCCGCGCTTACCCGTTTGATGTACCCGAGGTAGGTGTCGTCACCAGCGAGCAGCTCACCGGTCTTCGCTGCCTGCAGAGCCTTGGCGGCCGTTGCTCGCTTCTGCGACTTGATGTAGCTCTCGCTCTCGGCGAGTTCCTCCTGCAGAGCGGCGTCCTGGCTCGCCTTGCCGATTACCTTCCTGGTCTGCTTCCCGAGCTCGCCGGTCGGAGCGGGACCTTCGAGCACGCTGCGCTTGTAGCCGCCCGTGCCCATGTCTTCGCGGTACTTCTTGGTATCGCCGCTGCCCCGCGCCATCTCGGTGATGAGGGAGCGCATGCTGGCCTGGAACTCTTTGAGGTCCTGGCGAGAGAGGCCACCCTCGCGGTACATCTGCTTGGCCTGCTGACCCGCCGCCTGGGCGAGCGCGCCCATCTCCCCCGCACTGCCGCCACCGGCTTCGAGCTTGCTCGCCGCCGACTGGACGCGAGCGACGAACTCCTTGAAGTTGTCCTTGACGTTGAAGTGAACGGTGTAGTCGATGACGCCAGCCATGGGTTACCTGGGCCTCCCGCGACCGCGGGCGTATTCGTTGTGCACGATCACGCCTCCTCCGCGCTCGTCATCGTCGTCGTCATCATCGGTGACACCGGCCTTACGTCGGTCCCGGACGCGCTCGAAGTGGCGTTCAAGTTCTTCATCGAGGGTCCACATCCACGCGGGAGGCATCTCGCCGTCGGTGAGATGCTCCTGCCAGGAGAGGACCAGTCGAGCGTGCGAGACCGCGTCGAGCAGGTCGCACGGGATGTCCTCTATGCCGGCACAGTCTCGGGACCAGAGGGCTTGGCCTCCGGCTCGGACGAGTTCGAGGAATCCTGCGGTTGCGGCGAGCCTTTTCCCTCTCGCCGCTCGACCACCAGGGCGTCGTACTGCTCCAGCAGATAGGCGCGGAGCTCGTCGTCGAGGTCATCGATCTCCATGACCGTGCCGAAGTAGCGCTTCTGCTTGTTGTCCGGGTCCCGTACGGCGTGGAAGAGCTGTTGACGCCGGTACTCCCGAACGAACACCTCGACGGCCTGCATCTCCACGATCTTGTGTGCCGCCTTGCGGCGAAGTGTCTCCAAGTCCACCTCGGCCCAGTCCTTGAGGAGACGGGTCGTCTCGTGCTCCGTGGCGGTCGAGATCTCGGCGTGGAAGCGTTCGATCTCAGCCCACACGCGCTTGGCCTCGGGGTCGTCGGGGTCCTCCGCTTGAGCCGCGGACAGGCCCGGGGATTCGTCGTCGCCCTGCCAGGCGTCGATCAGGCCCACCAAGTAGTCGTCTTTGCCCCACGTCTTCTCGTCGGCCAGCGCTTCCGCTTCCAACCGGCGGCGGGCCTGAGCGATGTCGTCGGCGATGATGAACAGAGCGATCTCTTCGCGGTCGCTGAGATCTCGGATCTCGGTGTACGCCGCGGCGAAAGCGTCGCTCTCCTCCTTGTCGGCATCGAGCGTGAAGCGGGCCTTGGCGGCGTTCGCTCGCCGAAGTGCCGTCTCGCGGTCGAGCTCGTTCATCTTCGACAGCCAGACCTTGACGTCTGCCCCCTCGCCGTCGTTGACCTCGATCTCCTTGCCGCGCACGTAAAGGTCGGTGAGCCTGCGTCGCTTCATCACTGCTCCTTTGAAGCCCCGGCACGGGCGGCCATGTGGGGGTAGCGCACGCGCTACCCCCACCCGTTTCGATGGTCAGGTCACGGCCGAGCGCCCTCGAACACCTGGAGGACGCCGCCGTCGGAGGTCCACTCGAAGGTGGGCTCCTGCTTCTGCTGCACGCGGCCCTCGAACGCCGGTGGCTTGAACCGGGCGTCGGGGACGTAGAGGGTCTTCAGCCGGGCGCCGGTCTCGGGATCCGAGACCCGGATCTCCATGGGCAGCGCCGCGGAGGTGAGCACGCCAGCCACCTGGCCGGTAGGGACGTTGGTGACTTGGTAGATCTTGTCGAAGAACTCGGCGACGTCACGGGGACGCACGACGATGTTGCCGGACACCTCGGGGACATCGTGGTCCTGGCCGACGGCTTCGGCGTTGCCGAACTCCTCGTCCTTGTCGAGCGTGACCGAGTAGTTCACCTCGGCGCTCTGCACCGAAGACCAGCGCTTGAACGTGGGGGTGGCGGCGTCGTCGCCGATGTAGATGTCGACGCTGCGGCCCCGGATGGCGCCGGGCTTGATGCTGACGTCCTCATGGACGATCTGCCCGTGGGGGGTCAGGCCTTCCTGCGGGTAGTTGGCCGTGACGTTGGAGCTGTAGACGACGCGGATGGTCGAGCCGGCGGGGGCGACCGTCGGGTCGACGAGCGTCAGGCCGCTGGCGTCGTTGGTGTAGTGCGAGTCGAGGAAGAGCCGCTTGTAGGTGCGGTCTGCGAAGACGACGGACACGCCGAGCATGTAGCGCGTCTTGCCCTGGAAGATGTACGGCAACGCCGGGCCGTTGGAAATGGCGAACGTGGCGGTGGTGCCGTCGCCGTCGAACTCCTCGTAGTAGGGGGTGCCGTCGGTGAAGAAGACGGCGTCGCCTCGCAGCGTGTGGTTCTGCGTTGCGTTGCCTCGCAGCTCGAACCGGTAGGCGGAACTCTCCAGGTAGAGGTAGGGCACGATGATGCCCTGGGACACCGTGAAGATCTTCCAGTTGTCCTTGAGCGGGCTGATGATGTCGAGGGGCACCGACGTCGACAGGTCGAACATGTCGCCGTCGCCCACCGTGGTGGGGTCGGTGAAGGTGAGGAGCGACTCGATCTCGGTGCTGACATCGAGGGACTCCAGCCCGAACGTGAGGTCCGGGTTGTCGCGGACGGTCGTAACCGCCTCGAAGTTGCCCAGCTCGTAGATCTTCTCCTCGGGCAGGTTGAGCCCGGAGACACCGCCAGTCTGAATTCGGTCTATAACGAATCCGTAGGCGTCATGAAGTATTTGGCCAGCCTTGATCGCGATTGTACATGCCTCCCTACTCGTTGGACAGGCAGTGCCGCTGTCCAGCTAATGTCTTGCAAATGTGGGAGGGATGGACGCCGTACCGCCGAGCAAGCTCGGTCTGGCCGATGCCATCTGCTGCGAGCCGACGGATCTCGGCCACGTCGTCCTTAGACAGGACTGAACGAGGCTTCGCCTCCCGAATCGGCCCTCCTGCGGCAACCCGCGTCTGCCCAGTCACAACCTGCGTGACCGACGCCGCGGTAATGCCGTATTCCGCAGCCAGAGCCTTCAGGGCTTCACCGGCTGCAGCACGCTCTCGAAGCTGACGCACTTGGGCGTCAGACAACTTCGTTCTTGGGTTCTTCTCGCCGTGGTTGACCGGCGGCTTCCCGTTGGAGATCAAACGGAGCCGTTCACGCTCGGCCGGGTCGGCGCAGCGCGCCTTGGCCGATGCGCTCATCTTCTGACGGGTTTCGTCAGAGTGCTTGGCTC
>Ga0068871_100002215_pt1 | contig 13197 bp, 15 predicted proteins | sample KBSMisM72_FD_72750 | JGI IMG/M metagenome (GOLD analysis project Ga0068871, IMG submission 72750) | Miscanthus rhizosphere microbial communities from Kellogg Biological Station, Michigan, USA - KBS Miscanthus M7-2 | ecosystem: Host-associated > Plants > Roots > Rhizosphere > Soil ... | reverse complement strand
CGAGGTCGTCGTAGCGCGCGGCCCACATCAACGCCGTCGTGCCGTCGTTTTGCGGTGCGTTGACGTCGGCGCGCCGCTGCATCAGCGCGCGCACGGCGCCGGCGTCGCGGTTCATCACCGCGTCGGCGAGATCGCTCGTCGCGGCAGACGCGAACGCTCCGCCACAGAGGACGCAGAGGAGACAGAGGAATGCCTTAAGAAGAGCCTTCATGGCGGAAGATTCTAGCGCGGAAGCTCGAACGTCTCGCCGACTTCAGTAAGGGCGATGCGATCCGGCTCGAGGGCGTTCCTGAAGCGGCGAATCGGCTCGTCCATCGGCTCGCGGCCGAGGCGAAACGTCTGGTGGTGAATCGGCACGACATACTGCGCGCGAGCTTCGTTCGCCATGGCCACGGCTTCTTCCGGGGAGCAGTGGCTCATGATCCAGGGATCGTAAGCCCCAATCGGCACCGCCATGACGTCGATGGGCGCTTTGCGACCGACGCTGCGCATGTCGGTGCGCGCGGTATCGCCCGCAAGAAACAGCCGTCGTCCGTTCCGCTCGACGACGTAGCCGTTGAAGCCGCGATGCGTGTCGGTGCGTATGCGCGCGCCCCAGTGGCGGACGCGAATGGCTTCGACCCTCAACGTGCCACGCGGACGATGGAACGTTCGCGATTCCCCCCAGGTGAGCTCGACGACGTCGCGGAAGCGACGCGGCAACAGATCGGCGGTCGATTTCGCGGTGATCACCGTCGCGCGCCGCGACAGCCGGCGCAGCGTGCCGAGATCGAAGTGATCCATGTGGGCGTGCGTGAGCAGGATGAAGTCGAGCGGCGGCAGCTGGCGTGTCCGCAACGCTGGCGCGACGAGCCGCTTCGGTCCCAGCGTCACGACGCCAGCGCGCACGCCGACGCGCATCAGCAGCGCAGGGTCGGTGATCAGCCAGAGGCCGTAGAGGTTGACGAGGAGCGTCGAGTGGCCGAGCCAGGCGAGTGTCAGCCGGTCATCGCGCCACTTTGCAGGATGTGGAGTTTTAGGCGGCGCAGCAACCGGGCGAAAGTACCCTTCGCTGATGCGATCCCATAACCAAGCTGCGCGGCTCACCCTCCTAATGTAGCGCAGGCCTTCAGACCTGCGTGGCCTCAGCTTCCTTCACCGCAACCTCAGCCCGCTCCTCGCGGATCTCGAGCCGCAAGCGGCCGAAGAAGCTCATGTACACATTCGCGATCCACACGAGGGCGAACCCGCCGATCAGGTAGCCGCGCCAGCCGGAATACAGCAGAGTGAAGCGCGTGATGAACAGAAAAAACGCCGTCACCCAGTGGCTGAAGCAGAACTCGCACGTGAACAAGTAGAAGAATTTCCGCAGCGCCAACCAGCGGCAATCGTGACTGCGCGCGGCACACCACTCGCGTGGCTCCCGAAACACTTCCTCGTGCGTGACCGTCCACGCAATGGAAGCGATCGGGAGCGCAAGCACGAACAGCGTGATGAGTTGATCCCGCAGTCTCACACGCGACAGGTCAGCGGCTCGACCCCTCGTTCATCATCCGAATGTCGTCGGTGGTGTTGCGCTTGGGAGGGTGCGCGCCGTTCTGACGGCGGTCGGGTGTTCCCATGCGGCGCTCGCTGCCGTCCCACGATTGTTTCGACTGCTGCTGTCCCCGCGCGTTCGTGCTGACCTGATTGCCCTGGCCTTTCGGCTGATTGCGATTCTGATCCATGCGAACCTCCTTGGGGGCTAGTGCACCGTCTCCGGATGCGGCTTCAACACGACTTTGATGCAGCCGTCCGCTTTGTCCTTGAACGTCTTGTACATGTGCGGCGCCTCGTCGAGCGGCACGCGGTGTGTGATGACGAACGACGGATCGAGCTCGCCCGACTCGATGCGATCGAGCAGCGGCTTCATGTAGCGCATCATGTGGGTCTGGCCCATCTTGAAGGTCAGACCTTTTTGAAACGCCGCGCCGAACGGAATCTTGTCGAGGAATCCGCCGTACACGCCCGGAATCGAGACGACGCCGCCTTTCCGGCACGCGTGGATCGCCTGCCGCAACGCGCTCGGTCGATCGGTCGCCAGAAACGCGGACGTTTTCACGGCGTCGATGTAGGCATCGAACGTCGCGCCGTGCGATTCGAGGCCAACCGCGTCGATGCAGGCGTCCGGCCCGCGTCCGCCGGTCATCGTCTTCAAGGTGTCGAAGACGTCCTCCTCTTCGTAGTTGATCGTCTCGGCCCTGTTCACGTCCCTGGCCATTCGCAGACGCTCGGGCACCGCGTCGATCGCGATCACGCGTTCGGCGCCGAGCAGCCATGCGCTTTTGATCGCCATTTGGCCGACGGGCCCGCAGCCCCAGATCGCGATCGTGTCGCCGCGCGTGATATCGCAGTTCTCCGCGGCCATGTATCCGGTGGGCAGGATGTCGGAGAGAAACAGCACCTTCTCGTCGGGGATGCCGTCCGGAATCTTCAGCGGTCCGACGTCGGCGTACGGCACGCGCGCATACTGCGCTTGTCCACCGGCATATCCGCCGGTCAGGTGCGAATAACCGAACAGCCCAGAGGTCGTGTACCCGTAGAGCTTCTCCGCCATTCCCGCGTTCGGATTCGAATTGTCACAGCACGACCAGAGCTCGCGCTTGCAGAAGTAGCAGTTGCCGCACGCGATCGTAAACGGCACGACGACGCGGTCGCCGCGCTGGAATTTGTGATGGCCCGGTCCGACTTCGACGACTTCGCCCATGAACTCGTGGCCGAGAATGTCGCCGCTCTGCATGGTCGGGATGTAACCGTCGAGCAGGTGCAAATCCGATCCACAGATCGCGCTCGTCGTGATGCGCACGATCACGTCGCGCGGATTCAGAATCGCCGGGTCCGGCACGCGCTCGACCCGAACGTCGTTCTTTCCGTGCCACACCAGCGCCTTCATGCCGCACCTCGCGACTGCCCTTCGGTCGTCGGCACCTCGCCTGTTTCCGTCAGCGCCTTGAACCGGCGCAAGTCTTCGCCGATGGTCTGCGAGGGGTCGTATCCAAGGAGCCACGCGATCGTCGCGCCGACCTTTCCCGCAGGCGGCTCGTACTGCAGGTGGACGTGGACGATCGTCTCGCCGGTACCATTCGGCTTGAATCGCACGGAGCCGGCGCTCACGACGTCGGAGCCTTCGAGCGTCCGCCACCCGATCAACTCGTTCACGTCGTCGTTGATGATCTCTGCGTCCCACTCGACCGTGCGGCCACCGGGCGCCTTCGCCACCCAATGCGAGCGCTTTGCGCCGAGGTCCTTCACCGACACGAGGTGCGGCATGAACGTCGGCAGGTTCTCGAGATTGCGCCAGAAGCGATACAACTCGTCGTGCGACTTCGCGATGGTGACCGCGGTTTCGACTGGCGTTCCCCGCGAGCCGGCCAGCGCCGTCTTCGTGTCGCTGCGGCGCGTGTCGATACCGGCCGCCGCATAGCCCGGACAGAATCCGGTCGCGCCGCGGACGATGAGCGCGCCGCCCGCGGCCGCGATCATCGCGCCCGATTTCGAGCGCTGGGAGAGGCCGTACGCGGCAAGCAGCGCCCCGCCAAAGGCCGAGGCGAGCCGTTCAGTATCTGAAAGGTTGATCGTGGTGGCTCTCATCTCTCACTTCTCACTTCTGACTCGCCGACCCCGGTTCCGTCAGGCTGCGATGCGCTTCGGCGAGGATGCCCGATGGCGTCACGCTCGCGATCGCCGTTCGCATCTTGTTCATCCAGCCGGTCACGACTTCGCCCTCGCCGTTCATCATGGCGTCGAAGCCCTGCATCGCGACGTCGGCGGCGTCCATCTTCTTTTGCTGGCCGACCTTTGTGTCCATCAAGTCCGCACGTTCGAAGAACTCGGTTTCCGTGGCGCCCGGCATTAAACACGTGACGGTGACGCCGGTGGCTTTGAGCTCTGCACGAAGCGCGAACGAGAAGTTGTCGAGGAATGCTTTGGTGCCGTTGTAGACGGCTTGATAAGTGCCGGGCAAAAAGCCGGCGATCGAGCCGGTAATGAGGATGCGGCCTTTGCCGTCCATCCGCATTTGCTGTCCCACCTTATGAATGAGGTAGAGCGTGCCCGTGACGTTGGTATCAATCACATGGCGTATGTCTCCGAAGTTCTGATCGAGAAAGGCTTTGCCCAGCCCGCGTCCGGCGTTTGCCAACAGGACGTCGACACGGCGCCCCGCGAACGCGGAATACAGCTCGTCCACGCCGGCGAGCGTCGCAAGATCAGCCTCAACGGCCGTGACCTCGACGCCAATCGCTTCGAGCGATCCGGCGGCCGTACGAATTAGCGGTTCATCCGCGGCGATCACGAGGTCGTATCCCGCAGCAGCGCAGCATCGCGCGAGCTCGTAGCCAATCCCCGTCGATGCGCCGGTAACCACAGCCAGAGGCCGTCCGGTGTCGCGTCCTTTCTGATTTGGTGAGCGCGTAATCATCAGGTCCTCCGCGCGAATATGGATGTCCTGTCGCGCCCTAACGCCAGAGAAAGCAACGCACGTGCCCGCAACGGAACTTGCAGAGTTAGGGCGTCGATGGCTCAACAGCGCGAACGGCCACGGATCGGCTGTTCCGGATGGACCTACAAAGCCTGGCGCGGGAAGTTCTATCCGCCGGAATTGGCGGCGAAGAACTGGCTGCGGTACTACACGTCGGTCTTCGACACGGTCGAGGTGAACAACACGTTCTACCGTCTGCCTGACGCAGGCACGTTCACGTGCTGGAAGCGTCAGATGCCGGCTGGCTTCGTCGTGGCGGTCAAGGCCAGCCGCTTTCTGACGCACATCAAACGGCTGAAGGAACCGGAGGAGCCAATCGAGCGGTTGTTCTCGCGAGCGAAGGCGCTGGGGCCGCGTCTTGGTCCGGTGCTGTATCAACTGCCGCCGAACTTCTTCCGCAACGAGGTGAATGCCGAACGTCTCGAGTTGTTCCTTCGTGCGCTGCCGCGGCGCGTCAATCGGCGCGTCGTCGATCACGTGTTCGAGTTCCGGCATCCGTCGTGGTACGTGGACGAAACGTACCAGTCACTCGAACACCACCACGCCACTCTCTGTCTTCACGACAAGCGCGGGTCGGCGATCTTTGGTCCGTTCGTCGGGCCGATTGCGTACGTCCGGTTTCACGGGACGAGCGGGCACTACGCTGGCAGCTACCCGGACGAGCGGCTCGAGCGATGGGCGTCGGTGCTGGCGGACGAGTGGCGACGCGGACGGCAGGTTTATGCGTATTTCAACAACGACCCCGACGCCGTGGCGACGGAAAACGCGCTGACACTACGACGCTTGGTTCTCGAGAAAACCAGCTGACGACTGGCATCTTGCATCACGAAGGCACGAAGGACACACGAAGGCCACGAAAAGAACGTCAACCACGGAGGAAATGAGGACACGGAGGCCCGATTCGACGCGGCGCCGCAAGGCGACGCTGAATTGGGCGAGGCGATCGGGATACGAGCACATCGAGCGTGGCCAAGGCTCGTATCTCGATCGCCTCGCCCAATTCAGCCGGCCTGCTTTGCAGGCCGGCCGCGTCGAATCGCTCCGCGATCTCTGCGTGCTTGGCGTGCTCTGCGTTGATCGTCGTCTCTGCGCCCTCCGCATCGTCCGCGGTCAGCCTTTGGCTTCTCTATCTAGGCGTGCCCAACACACCGTAAGGATGTACTGAGTAGAATAAGTAGCATGACTAAGTCGTCTCTTTTTATCGTCCTCGGGGCTGCCCTCGTGGCGAGCACGTACTCATCTGTAAGAGCGCAAGGCCCGTCTTCGGTCAACGAGGGCATCTACACGGCGGCGCAGGCGGATCGCGGCAAGGCGGTGTACGCGATGAACTGCGCGGGTTGCCACGGCGACAAGGCCGAGGGCGGGAACGCCGGCCCGACGCTCAGCGGACCAGACTTCACCAACGGCTACAAAGACGGCAACGCGTCCGCGCTCTACGCCAAGATCAGCAACGACATGCCGTCGAGCGCGCCGGGTTCGCTCACACCCGAGCAGTACGCCGACGTGATGGCGTACGTGCTGAGCATCAACAAGTACCCGGCCGGCCAGGCGGAGATCGCCAAAGACGGGGCGGGCTTGAAATCTGTCAAGATGGCCGCGCCGAAGGCGTAGCTACGTTTTTGGATCCACGTCACGCGCTCGCGTGCGCCGCGATCCTCGTCGTCGCGGCTGCGCCTGCGGCCGCGCACCACTCGGCGGCCGCCAAATACGACGCTAGCGCACCGCTGACGCTGACCGGTACGGCGTCGGCGTTCGTGTGGCGCAATCCGCACTGCTTCCTGTATGTCGACGTCGACGCCGGCGCGTTCAAAGGCCGGCGCTATGTCGTGGAAATGAGCAGCGCCGGCGTATTGACGAATGCGGGGTGGAGTCGCTCGCGCATCACACCTGGCGACGTGATTCAGATCACCGTGCTCCCGGCGCGCGCCGGGAACGCGGCCGGACTGTGTCGCGCCTGTGCGATCCGCGTCAACGGCGTCGTGGCGAAAGCGTCATAAGTACAGTAGAATCCGTCGGTTCTAAGGGAGGTCAGTTCGTGTTCACGTCATCGCGTACCCGTGTGTGGGCACTCAAAGCCAGTTTGTGTGGCGCTGCGGCAGCGTGGCTTGTTGCCATTTCGGCCGCCGTCCTTGGCGCGCAGGTCAAGAACGCCGACGCGGCGAAGATCAAGAATCCGGTGAAGGCAACGGCCGAGTCGATCGACGCCGGCAAGACGGCCTACAACAAGTACTGCAAGTTCTGTCATAACGACGGCGGCACCGGCAACGGCGCGCTCGCCCCAAAAGATACGCATCCACCCAATCTGGTCGATGCGCAGTGGGATCACGGATCCAGCGACGGCGAGATCTTCACCAACATCAAGGACGGCATCGGCCCGAAGTTCGACATGAAGCCGATGAAGGCCAAGATGAAGGACGAAGACATCTGGAACGTCGTCATCTATCTGCGCAGCCTCGGTCCGAAAAAGTAGCGCTCGCCGGATGCGCGTCCGCTGCTGGATCGTGAGTCTGGCCCTGGGTGCGGCTGCATCCGGATGTACGCAGACTCCAATCGCCAACGACGTCTTTACTCCCGCCCACCGCACCACAACGGCGGCGGTACGCGACTTCTTTCTCGTTCGGCCCGCCGCCGAGCAGCCGATTCCGTTTCCGCACAAGACGCACGTCGAAAAAGCCATGCTGAAGTGCACGGAGACGTGCCACGAGGCGGTCACCAAGGGCCCCGACGCCGGCATCCCAAGCGTGAAGACCTGCATGATCTGCCACGACTCGATCGCGACCGATCGGCCGCTGATCATGAAAATCACCAACGACTACTACAAGAAAGGCATCGATCTGCCGTGGCAGCGCGTGTACGGCTTCACGCCTGAGGTCCACGTGCGGTTCAACCACGCGCCACACATCCGCGCGAACGTCGACTGCGCGAACTGCCATGGGCCGATTGCGCAGCAGACGGTCGCGCAGCGAAACGTCGACCATACGATGGGGTTTTGCGTCGACTGCCACAAGGCTCGCAAGGCGTCGAACGACTGCCTAACCTGTCACTTCTAAGACGATGTCCATGGATCGCCGATCGTTCATCAAATTGACCGCCGTGACGGGCGGCGCGACGGCGATTGCGGCCTGCAGCACGAGCAGCCCCGAGAATCAGCTGATTCGTTTCGTGCCCGACGAAGACCTCACGCCGGGCATCGCTGAGTTCAAGAACAGCATGTGTCCGATCTGCCGCGCCGGATGCGGTACGACCGTGCGCGTGATGCAAGGCGACGCCGACGTCGTCCGTAATGGCCAACTCGGCGTGATGACGATGAGCCTGGCCAAGAAGGTGGACGGCAACGCGTCGCATCCAGTCAGCCAGGGCAAGCTCTGTCCGCGCGGTCAGGCGTCCATCCAAATCACGTATCACCCCGATCGCATCGTTCAGCCGCTCACGCGCCGCGGCGCCCGCGGCAGCGGCGACTATCAACCCGTGTCGTGGGACGCGGCAATCGCCGAGCTCGTCGCCAAGCTGGACGCTTCAGGCGGATCGCTGGCGGCGTTGACGCGGCCTGGATCGAGTTCGCGCAACGATCTCCTCGCGCTGTTCGTCGAGAAGGCTGGCGGCCTGCCGCCGATCGCGTACGAGCTGTTCAGCGACGACGTCCTGCGGCGCGCCAACCTTCTGAGCTTCGGCCGCGAGCAGGTGCCGACGTTCGACTTCGCGAATTCGCGCGCCGTCATCTCGTTCGGCGCAGACTTTCTCGGCACATGGGGATCGCCCGTCGCCCAGAACGCCGGCTACGCGAACATGCGCGGCGGTCGGATGGGCATTCGCGGCTCGCTGATTCAGGTGGAACCGCGAATGTCGCAGACCGGCGCGAGCGCGGATGAATGGGTCGCCATCAAGCCTGGCACCGAAGGCATCCTCGCGCTCGGACTCGCCAAGGCGCTGGGCGGTAAGAACCTCGATCAGTACACGCCGGAAGACGTCGAGCGGCAGACGGGGGTGAAAGCGGCTCGCGTCGAACGACTGGCCCGGATGCTCGCCGAGCAGAAACCGGCGGTCGCGATCATTGCCGGGGCTCCGCTCGCGTATTCGAACGGGCTGTTTCAGGCGCAGGCCGTCAATACGCTCAACACAGTGCTCGGCGCCGTCGACGCACCGGGCGGGCTGTCGTTTACGCCGCAAGGACACGTGCAAACCGGCGGTGCGCGCGCGCTGCAGACGTTTGCCGCCGACGTGCTTTCGGGCAAGCGTCAGGTGCAAGTCCTTCTCGTTGACGGCGTGAACCCGGTCCACACAACGCCGGCCGGCTGGAAGACGAAGGACGCGCTCGCAAAGATCCCGTACATCGTCAGCTTCGGCAGCTTCGCCGACGACACCAGCGTGATGGCGGATCTGATCCTGCCAGACCACTCGTTCCTCGAGTCGTGGATCGACTCCAGGCCAGAGACGGGGACGACGAAGGCAATCGTGACGGTCGCCGGACCCGTGATGAAGCCGCTTCATGACACGCGCGCTACCGCGGACGTGCTGCTCGATATCGCGAAGAAACTGAAGAAGCCGCTCGCGGGCATGCCGGAATCCTTCAACGCGATGCTCCAGGCGTCTGTCGGCGGTGATGAAGCGTGGTCGACCGCGACGAAGCAGGGATGGGTGGAAGTGAAGGAGAAGGGCTTAGGGCTAAGGGCTGAGGGCAAAAAGAACGGGGCACGCGTCTCCAGCCCTCAGCCCTCAGCCCTCAGCCCTAGTTTCGATGGGGACCCCACTCAGTACCCCTTCCACTTCCTGCCGTTTCCGTCGCAGGCGTTTCTCGACGGCTCGACCGCGCACCTTCCGTGGATGCAGGAAATGCCGGATCCGCTGAGTACCGCGATGTGGAGCACCTGGGCAGAGATGAATCCGCAAACGGCGGCGCGACTCGGGATTGGCGACGGCGACATGATCGAAATCACGTCGGCGCACGGGACGATTCACGCACCGGTCGCGTTTACGCCGGGCGTGGCGCCGGACGTCATCGCGATGCCGACCGGTCAGGGACACGAGACGTTCACGCGCTATGCGAGCGGACGCGGCAGCAACCCGGTGAAGGTGCTCGCGCCTGTCGTCGAGCCAGAGACCGGCGCGCTCGCGTGGGCGGCAACGCGCGTGAAGATCGCGAAAGTCAGCGACGCGAACGGCGAGTTGATTCGGTACGGTGCGGCATTGAGGGAGTTCGAGCCGCATCGGTGAGGCAACGCCGCGAGGCATCAGCGTAGGTTCGCGGCGGGTCCGCCGTAGCTCGGAGTGATTCGGCGAGCGGAGGCTGGAGGGCCCCGCCGCAAGTGAAGAAAGTCAACACACATGGCACACCGTTGGGGAATGGTCGTCGACTTGGACACATGCACAGGCTGCGAAGCCTGCGTCGTCGCGTGCCATGCGGAAAACAACATCCCGACCGCTGGACCCGAAGAGGCGGCGCGCGGGCGCGCGATGCACTGGCTGCGCGTCGAGCGCTACTGGGAAGGCGAGTATCCCGACGTCAAACTGAAGTTCCGGCCTGTCCTCTGCCAGCAGTGCGACGCGGCGCCGTGCGAGTCGGTCTGTCCGACCTACGCGAGCCATCACACCGACGAGGGCTTGAACGCGCAGGTCTACAACCGCTGCATCGGCACGCGCTACTGCGCGAACGCCTGTCCCTACAACGTCCGCTTGTTCAACTTCTTCAACCCGACGTGGGATAAGCCGCTCAACCTGCAGTTCAACCCGGACGTCTCGATCCGCGAAGTCGGGGTGATGGAAAAGTGCACGTTCTGCGTGCAGCGGATCAAAGCCGCGGAAATCAACGCGGACGCCGAGAAGCGCGAACTGAAGGACGGCGAGCTGAAGCCGGCGTGCGCGCAGACGTGCCCCGCGACGGCCATCGTCTTCGGCGACCTCAACGATCCCGAAAGCAAAGTGTCGCAGCTGTGGACGTCCGGACGCGGTGAGAAGCTGCTCGAGGACGTCGGCACGCAGCCGAAAATCGTGTATCTCAAACGGGCCGGCGCATGAGCGAATACGCCGCGCAACTGACCGACGACCTGCTGCGGCCGCTCGTCAAGACCTCGTGGCGGTTCTGGACGCTCGTGGTCCTGCTCGTGGGCGTCGTGTCGCTCGGCATCGGCGCGTTTGCGTATCAAGTGTGGAACGGCATCGGCGTCTGGGGCCTCAACTCGCCGGTGTTCTGGGCGTTCGACATCACGAACTTCGTGTTCTGGATCGGCATCAGCCACGCCGGCACGCTCATCTCCGCGATTCTCCGGCTCGTCAACGCCGAGTGGCGCCGCCCGGTGACGCGATGCGCTGAAGTCATCACGGTGTTCGCGCTGATGATCGGCGCCATGTTCCCCATCGTCCATCTCGGACGGCCGTGGCTCTTCTTCTGGCTGATGCCGTATCCGACCGAGCGGCAGATCTGGCCGAACTTCAGATCGCCGCTCGTGTGGGACTTCTTCGCCATCTCGACGTACCTGACGGGCAGTTCGCTCTTCCTCTATCTGCCGACGATTCCCGATTTCGCGCTCGTGCGCGACAAGGCGACGGGGATCCGCCGACGCATTTACAGCATCCTGGCGCTCGGCTGGACCGGAACGACCAAGCAGTGGCACCGGCTTGAGTCGGCGATGCAGATCATGGCCATCGCGATCGTCCCCGTCGCGGTCTCGGTGCACACGATCGTCTCGTTCGACTTCTCGATGGCGCCGGTGCCGATGTGGCACTCGACGATCTTCGGGCCGTACTTCGTGGCCGGCGCAATCTTCAGCGGCATCGCCGCCTTAATCATCGCGATGGCGTCGCTGCGAAAGTTCCTCCACCTCGAAAAGTACCTGCATCCGGTGCACTTCGAGAACCTCGGCAAGCTGCTGCTGATGATGAGCCTGCTCTGGGGTTACTTCGTCTTCGCCGAGCGGCTCACGACGTGGTACGGCAACGGCACGTCGGAGATGACGGTGTTCTGGCAGACGCAGCGGCTCTCGTTCGCGCCGCTCTACTGGACGATGGTCACGGTCAACTTCATCATCCCGGTGACGATCCTGTCGTTCAAGAAGCTTCGGACCATCACTGGCTGCGTCATCGCTTCGTTCGGCGTCGTCCTGGGCATGTGGCTCGAACGTTTCCTCATCATCGTGCCGACGTTGAGCCACAAGTATCTGTCGTACTCGTGGGGGCACTACCGTCCACGAATGCCGGAGATTCTGCTCCTCATCGCGACGTTCGGCGCGATGGTGCTGTTCTACGTCCTCTTCTCGAAGGTGGTGCCGATCATCTCGATTTGGGAGATGAAGGTCGGCCAGCATCCACAGCTCGCCCACGAACACGAAACGACGGACCAGAAGGCGGCGATGTGGAGGACGCATCCATGACGGCGATCTACGGGCTCTTCGACAGGCCGGAGGCCGCGCAGCGGGCGTACACAGGGCTCAAGCGCGCGGGCATCGCCCCCCGCGACATCACCATCGTCTCGGGAGAGCCGTTCGAAGCGTTCGAATTCAGCCATCGGGATCACTCGCTGGTGCTGTTCCGCCTCGCGCTCCTTGGAGGCGTCGTCGGCTTCATCTCGGCAGTGGCGTTGGTCGTCGGCACGGAACGCGCGTGGCCGCTCGTCACGGGCGGCATGCCGATCGTCGCCTGGTATCCGAATCTGGTCATCATCTTCGAGATGACGATGCTTGGAGCGATTGTCACGACCGTCGTCTCGCTGCTCGTGGCGGCCAAGCTGCCGCGATTCGGCAAATCGCTGTACGATCCCGCGGTGTCGGATGGCAAGATTCTCGTGGGCGTCGTCGGCGGCCCCGACGCCGTTCGCGAAGCCCTGGCGGGCGCAGGCGCAGTGGCGGTGAAGTCCATCGAGGTCTAGGGAGGAATTCCATGAAAGCGTTTTCGAAAGGCGCGATTTTCTCGGTGGCGACAATCACTATCGCCTGGCTGACGAGCATCGCCTTCGCGACAGGCGCCATGCCGACGCTCTACGCGCAACAACCCTCCTCGTCGCAGGTGGCAGCCGCGACGCCGGCGACGCCGCAGATGTCCGACAAGGTGTTCAAGAACGTGCAGGTGCTGAAGGGCATCCCCGTCGACGAGTTCATGGGCACGATGGGCGTGTTCACGACGTCGCTGAGCCTCTGCTGCGGCAACTGCCATACGGGCGCCGGCACTTCGAATCCGAAATGGGAAGACGATCCGCCGCGCAAGCGGACCGCGCGCGCGATGATCGCGATGGTGCAGAACATCAACAAGACGAGCTTCGGCGGCCGCCAGGTCGTCACCTGCTGGACGTGCCACCGGGGTCAGACGAGCCCGTCGGTCACGCCGCCCCTCGACTTCGCATACGGCGATGCCGTCGTGAACCCTCCCGATCTCCTCGGCCGCGATCCGAACGCGACGAAGACCGTCGATCAGATCTTCGACAAGTTCATTCAGGCCGAAGGCGGGGCGGCGCGCATCAATGCGTTGACGAGCTACTCAGGCAAGGGCAAGAGCCTGCTGTTCGGGGAAGTCGGCGAAGGGAATCCGGCGGAAGTCTTCGCCAAGGCCGACGGCCACTTCGCCGCGTACGTCCATCAGCAGGAAGGCGACGTCGTGCGCGCGTTCGACGGCATGAACGCCTGGTGGCAGCTGCCGCTCACAGTGACACCGCAGTATCCGTTGACGTCTACACTCCTCGAAGGCCAGCGATTCGATGCGACGATGGCGTTCCC